>Ga0075431_100000384_pt1 | contig 35365 bp, 28 predicted proteins | sample RhiMetdeltSRZDD5_FD_75297 | JGI IMG/M metagenome (GOLD analysis project Ga0075431, IMG submission 75297) | Populus rhizosphere microbial communities from Tennessee, USA - Rhizosphere MetaG P. deltoides SRZDD5 | ecosystem: Host-associated > Plants > Roots > Rhizosphere > Soil | place: USA... | reverse complement strand
TGTTGTTCGCGCCGCTGCCGGTGTTCAGGACCTCGGCGGACAACCCGAGGCCCCGAATGGCAAAGCCATCCCAGATGTCCACCTCATCTTCGCCGTCGAACCCGGCGCAGTCCGCCGCGAGGATCGCGTCCCGGGCCTGGAGGAAAGTCGGGCCGAGGGGATCGAGCTTCATGCCGTCGGTCACGATCTGCAGCATTCTCTCGTTGCCCGCCGTGTTGCCGAGACGGCTCGCCACCTTGGCGCGGACCTCCCACAGGGCCGTGCTCCAGATCTCGCCCAGGTTGTGGATGTTGTCGACCGTGGGCGAGACGAGCGGCCCGGGCGGATAGGCGCCGTCCGAAACGTCGAGCTGCGTGGAGTCGACGTCGGCGAAGGTCAACGGGTTGTGCGGCAGGTCGCCCGGGCCGCCGGTGTTCGACATCACGCTCTTCGGAAAACGGCGGATGCCGTAGTAGTAGTTGTCCAGGAAACCGGAGATGAGAAGGCTGCTGGCGTAGGAGGCGAACGAATAGATCCCCTCGGGGTCGTCGCCCGGCTGCGAGAGCATCGAGAGGGCATAGAAGTCCGACCAACCCTCGCCGAGACCGAGCGACATGTTGGTGGAAAGCCCGCTCGCGTTGCCGTGCAACCGGCTGGACAGGCCGTGGGTGAGCTCGTGCAGGACCACTTCCGCGTCGAGAGCTCCGTCCCGGTCGGGGGTCGGGCCAGTCCAGAGGAACATCTGCAGCCGGCCTCGGCCGCCGTCCGGGGGGGTGGTGAAGTTGGCGTTGCTCGTGCCGCTCACGTCCTGCGCCTCGGCCGAGATGCGGTCGTTGCCGGCGCCGCCCCGTCCGTAGTTGTTGGTCTGGTAGTTGAACGCGGGCTCGGTGAAGCCGAGGTCGTAGGTCCGGTCGTGGAAGCGGTTGGTCCAGAAGAAGAGGTTGGTCACGGCGCCGTCCTGGTACGCCGCGCCCAGCGGGTCGCCCGCGCCGAGCGGAGGCGGGCTGTAACTGTAGTCGAAGGTGTTGGCGGAAGTCGTTCCCGCCTGGCCACCCGGATCGACACCGTTCGGAGAGACGCGATCGATGCCCGCCTCGACGTTGTTGCCATCCGTGATGGTGGCCCCGGCGGCAAGCCAGGGGTCGTTCAACGAGTTCTCGCTCTCGACCGCGATGAGGCTCCGCGACACACCGGGGCCCTGCTGGTGGTTGTCGGGCGTGGCGGTGGTCGGCGACATCGGCGAGGGACTGTCCGAAGCGTAGACCCGGTAGCTGAAGGCGACCTCGGCGGTGAGGTTCTTGCGCCAGAGCAGCAGCCCGTCGTCGGCGCCGACGATCGTCCAGTGAGCATCGGTGTCGCCCCACAGCAGCACCGACCAGGCGAGCTCGACGGCCCCCGGGCCGAGCGGGAAGAAGAGGAGCTCCACCTTGACGTCGTCGCCAAACGGGCCGCTCTCGAAGACGACCCACGAACCGTCGTCTGCCTGGCTCTTGACCACCAGGCTCTCCGGGTCGGCCGTCCTGCCCAGCGTCGCGGCAGCGACGGCGACGGCTTCGGCCGCGCTCAGGCTCGGACGAGCCGTGCCGGCCCTCGCCGGCAGACCGGCGGCGAGCTGGCCGGTGGCGCGGGCAATCTCGCCCCGCGGCGTGAACGCCAGGGTGATCGTGCCGCGGAACACCGGCAGGCCGCCGAGCGTCTGCTTGAGGCGCACCCAGGAGAGGTTGCCGGCTGGATTCGTGTAGTCCGCATCGGTCTCGAGGGCCACGGCCTGCGCGTGGGAGAGACCCCAGAGGGCGGCGTGGTCCTCCACGAATCGACGGGCGACCTGTTCGCGAGGCTCGTTCGACGGCCCGGTCAGGAACGCACGGCCGCGGGCGACGCCGACCACCTCGGGCGCGCCGGTCTCGACGCTGTCGATCAGTTGCAACGCCGGCTGTTGCGCAGCGAGCCGCGCACGCGCCGCGCGCATTCCACCTTCGACCGCCGCCGACACGGCTGCACCGGAGCCATGGCGCGCGCGCCGCCCTGCCAGAGCCTGGACATCGCCCTTCTCGGCACTCAAGCGAAGGTCGAAGTCGCCCCGGTCGGCGGACCCCTCGGCCCGATTCGGTGCCGCGGCCGCCAGGAGGATTGCCATGGCTGCGACGGCTGCAAGGGCGGAGCGTCTTGAAATCGCGGCGCCGCGGGGTCGGAGGAAGGCCGCAGCAGGGACCGACCGGGCGTGCGAGGTGGTCTCCATTCACCACTACGCGCGAACGGCCCCGCGCGAGGCTCACGTGCACGGCGCCGCAAGCGCGCGGGGCTCGGTGATTCCCAGGTCCGCAGCCGTCGCGGTGGAGGTTGCGCGCGACGGCCTGGATGACCTCGCCGCCGAGGCTCTACGGATGGTGCGCGGTGCGCACCCTACCGGCTCTCTCGATCCTCAGGGATTGCCCTTGGCCGCGCTCACCAGATCGAAGGCCTCGCGCCGCATCTGCGCACGCTGGCGGTCCTCTTCCGGGTAGTAGGGCCGGTAACCCAGCCTCTCCGGATCGACCGTGAACGGCTTCATCAGCTGGTCCTTGCCGACGATCGACTGGTCCCGGTTGAAATAAGCCATGTCGGTGTTGCGGCTCATGATGATCGCCTCCTCGGGGCAGGCGTCCACGCAGTAGCCGCAGAAGACGCAGCGCAGCATGTCGATCTCGTAGACGACGGGGTACTTCTCGATGTTGACGTCGGGCTGCTCGCCGGCCTCGATGTGGATGCACTCGGCCGGGCAGTTGGTGCTGCAGAGGAAACAGGCGACGCAGCGCACCGAGCCGTCGGGGCGCGTGGTGAGGATGTGGTGGCCGCGGTAGCGGCCGCTGTAGGGGCGCCGCTCCTCGGGGTAGCTGATCGTGTATTTGCTCTTGACGAGGTTCTTGAAGAAGTGGCGCGCCGTCACCATCATCCCGCGCAGCAAAGGCAGGTAGAGGCGATCGGCGAGCGAATACTTGTAGGGCTTCGTCGAGGTCGGATGCGCCGGCGGCCGCGCGGCCGGCCTCGTGGGCGCCGAGGTCGCGACGGGCTGGCTCATCGCTCGAGCTCTCCGGCGATGACGTTGAGGCCGCCGAGCGAGATCACCGCGTCGGAGACCGTGTGGCCCAGCACGAGCTGGTTGAAGGTCGAGAAGATCGGGAAGCAGGGCGGCCGCACGCGCACTCGGTACGGTTTCGCCGAGCCGTCGCTCACGCAGTAGAAGCCGAGCTCGCCGTTGCCGCCCTCGACCATGCCGTAGCGCTCCCCCGCCGGCACCTGGATGCCGTCCATGATCAGCTTGAAGTGGTAGATCATGGCTTCCATCTGGTTGTAGGCCTTGTCCTTCGGCGGTAACGCCACGTGCGGGTCGTCGACGATGTGCGGGCCGCCGGGCATGCCGCGGTCGAGGAGCTGCTCGATGATGCGCAGCGACTGGCGGATCTCCGCCATGCGCACGCGGTAGCGGTCGTGGACGTCGCCGCCGTGGAAGACCGGCACCTCGAAGTCGACCGTGTCGTAGAGGTCGTAGGGGAAGGCCTTGCGCACGTCGTAGCCGACGCCAGAGGCCCGCAGGCAGGGGCCGGTCCAGCCCCAGTTGACGGCGTCTTCGCCGGAGATCGCGGCGATGCCGACGGCGCGGTCGAGCCAGATGCGGTTGTGGTCGACCAGCGCCTCCATGTCGTTGATGAACGGCGGGATGATCTCGAGCAGGCGGCGCGAGCGCTCCATGAAGTCCGGCGGCAGGTCGGCGAGGAGCCCGCCGATGCGGCAGCCCGAGATCGTGAGGCGGCTGCCGAAACACGCCTCGAGGAGGCCGTAGATCTCCTCGCGCGGCTGGAACATGTACCAGAAGTTGGTGATGCCGCCGCAGTCGACCAGCGTCGTGCCGTTGCAGACGCAGTGGTCCATGATGCGCGAGAACTCGGAGAGGATCGTGCGCGCCCAGACCGCCTTCGGCGGCGCCTCGATGCCCAGCATCTTCTCGACGACGCGGCAGTAGCCGACGTTGTTGATCATCGCCGAGCAGTAGTTGAGGCGGTCGGTGTACGGGATCACCTGGTTCCAGGTGTGGGTCTCCGCCATCTTGTCGAAGCAGCGGTGCAGGTAGCCGATCTCGATGTCGGAGGCGACGATCACCTCGCCGTCGAGCACCGCGGTGAGCCGGAAGGTGCCGTGCATCGCCGGGTGCGACGGCCCGATGTTGATCGTCATGCGCTCGAACATGTCGTCCTGCTGCGGCGGCACGTCGAACTTGGGCTTGTAGATGTCCTTCTCGGTGCAGATCCAGCGCCGCGCCGCGTCGTAGTCCTTGCGCAGCGGGTGCCCCTGGAAGGCCTCGTGGCAGAGGATGCGGCGCAGGTCGGGGTGCCCCTCGGCGCGGAAGCCGAAGTGGTCCCACATCTCGCGCTCGAACCAGTCGGCGGCCTTCCACACCGGCAACACCGACGGCAGGCTGGGGTCGTCTTCGGGCAGCGGCACCTTGAGGCGCAGCCGCTTGCCGTGCGGGATCGAGTAGAGGTGGTAGACCGCCTCGAAGCGCGGGTCACGCTCGGGGTAGTCCATCCCGAAACACTCGAGTAGCAGGTCGAAGCGCGTCTCGGGGTTGGTCCTGAGGTCCTGGCAGACCTCGCGCAGCGCCTTGCGGTCGACGATCCAGCAGGGCTGGTCGAGGCCGTCCTGGGGCGTGATGCTGCCGCGGTGCTTCTCGAGCAGCGGCTCAGGCGGCGCCAGCGTCGGCATGCTCTTCCTCGCGCTTCTTGTCCGCCTTCGCCTGCTTTTCCACCTTCAGATCCTGGCCGCCGTGTTTGCCACGCTCGCGGATCACCCGCTCCTTGAGCTGGAGGATGCCGTAGATGAGCCCCTCGGGCGACGGCGGGCAGCCGGGCACGTAGACGTCGACGGGGATGATCTCGTCGATTCCCTGCATCACGTGGTAGGCGCGGTAGAAGCCGCCCGAACAGGCGCAGGCGCCCATCGAGATGACCCACTTGGGGTCGGGCATCTGGTCGTAGATCTTCTTGAGCACCGGCCCCATCTTGTCGGTGATGGTGCCGGCGACGATGAGGATGTCGCTCTGCCGCGGCGAGAAGCGCACCACCTCGTAGCCGAAACGGGCGACGTCGTAGTGCGACGAGACGACGCCCATGAACTCGATGGCGCAGCAGGCGGTACCGAACGGCAGGGGCCAGAAGGAGCGGGTCTGGGCCCACTCCTCGAGCTTGTCGAACGACGTGGTCAGCCAGGATTCGCCGGTCATTTCGGGCTGCTCCTTCCGGCGGCAGTCTAACGTCTGTGCGTGACGGTCACAAGCGAGCCGGAGCGGGCTGAAACCCCCGCCGGAGGCCGCCTGGCGCCACGGCGCGGCGGCTGTCGGACGGGCCCGTTCGTGCCAGAATCCGCGCTCTCCCGATGTACCTCGTGGACCTCCTCGGCGCCACGCTGACCCTGCTGGCGCTCGGTTTCCTCCTGCTCGGCGGCTACCTGGCGGCGCTGCGGCTCCTCGGCCCCGCGGCAGTCACGGACCCGCTGGCGCTCTGCGTCGCCTCGCTGCTCCTCGTCCTCGTCGAGGCCATCGGTATCGGGCTGCTCCTCGGCGCCTTCGGAATCCTGCGCATCGACCTCGCGATCGCCCTCCAGGCGCTGCTCGTCGTCGGCCTTCTCGCGGGGTTTCGCCGCCGGCCGCCGCCGGGAGGGATCGGCGCGCCTCTCGCTCTCGTGGCCCGACGGTGCTGGACGATCGCCACCGAGCACTGGGCACCGTCGCTGCTATCGCTGCACGCGGTCGCAGCGGAGGCGCTGCGCGGACTCTTGCGCCCGCCACTCTCCTGGGACGCGTTGATGTACCACCTGGTGCTCGCCGGCACGTGGCTACGCGACCAGAACCTCGAGCCGGTGTTCGGGCCCATCCCCGTCAACTACTACGGCTACGCCCCCGCCAACGGCTCGCTCTGGTTCTGGTGGTGGATGGCGCCCTCGCACAGCGAGCTGTATGTGAACCTGGCGAGCCTCCCCACCTGGGCGCTCCTCGCGCTCGCGACGGGCGCCATCGCCCGCGAGCTCGGGGCGCGGCGTCACTGGCCGCTCGCCGCCTTCCTCGTGGCGCTCACCCCGACGGTGGTGCGCTTCGCCGCCACCGAATACGTCGACCTCTTCCTCGCCGCGGCGCTGCTCGGGGGGCTCCTCTTCGGGCTCCGCTGGTTGCGCGAGCCCGCGTGGGCGAACGCCCTGCTCTTCGGCGCCGGGCTGGGGCTCGCGTGCGGGACGAAGGTCCTCGGCGTGGCTTACGGTCTGGCGGCCGGCGGCGCCGCCGTGCTCCTCGCGCGCGGCCGCTGGGGGCGCCGCGCGGCGCAGGTCGCCGCGATCGTCGCCATCGTGGTGCCGCTCGGCGGCTACTTCTATCTGCGCAACGTCGCCCTCGGCACCGATCCACTTGCCGCCGCCTGCGAGCAGACGGCCACCGGCCCCGACTTCCCGCACTCGTCCTCCTTCCCACGCGACAACTCCGTCGTCGGAGCCTGGGGGGAGATGGTGCGCAAGGGCTGGGTGGTCGAGCCGTTCCTCGGCACCGCACACCCGCAGTCGCTCGAGCTCGGCGTCGGACCGCCGGTGTTTCTGCTGCTCCTTGCCTCTCTCGGTTTGCCCTGGCTCGTGCCGCGCGAGCGCCGCCGCGAGGGGTGGATGGCCGCCCTCGTCGTGTGGGCCGCGCTGCTGTTCTGGCTCACCGTGCCGTTCGCCCGCAACCGCCACGTCTACGCCAACGTGCGCTACCTGGTTCCGGCGATCGGCCTCGCGTACGCCGCCGCGGTCGCGTTCGCGGAACGGAAGGACATCCGCGACCGGGCGCTCGAGGTGCTGACCGTGGCGCTGCTCGCCCAGGGGATGCTGCAGCTCCACGCCGAGCTCCCCTTCGCGGCGCGGGTGGCGATGGCGGTGGCCGATCTCGCCGCGGTGGCGTTGCTGCTGCTGCCCGCCGCGCGCGGCTGGGTGCTGGGCCGCCGGCGCGAGCTCGCCGTCGCCGCGCTCGTCGCCGGCCTCGCCGCCGCGCCGCTGCTCGCCCGCTTCCGAATCGCCGATCGCGGCCGCGCGTTCGCCAAGGAGTTCACGGCGCACACCACGGTGGCGCAGTTCTTCGCCGCCGGCTGGGCCTGGCTCGACGCGCACGCCGGCAGCGGCAACGTCGCCGTCGTGCACGCCCCCAACAACTACCTCACCTACCCCGAGATGGGGCCGCGGCTGGAGCGCGACGCGCGCTACGTCAACGTCAACGAGGCCGACCTCCCTCTCGCCGTCGAATATCCCGCCTGCGAGCCGCGAGTCGACCCGAAGCCGACGGCCTGGGTCCGCAACCTGGCGCGGCGGCGCATCCGTTGGCTCCACCTGGCGCGATTCCCCGGCTTCGACTGGCCGCTGGAACAGCGCTGGGCCGACGCCATGCCGGCGCTCTTCGCGCTCCGCCACGAGGACGCCACCAACCGCGTCTACGAGCTGACCTGGCCGGCGGGGGCCGGAGACGCTACTCGACCCGGAAATTGACCGTCAGGATGAAGTAGACGTCCACCGGCTGGCCACCCCGCGTGGCGGGACGGAACTTCCATTGCGACACGGCGTCCAGGGCGGCCTGGTCGAGGCCCATCGGCAGGCCCTTGAGCACGTGGGCCTGGACGACGTCGCCCTGGCGATCGACGACCGTCTCGAGGATGACGATGCCCGTGACGCGGGCGCGGCGGGCGGCCTCGGTGTACTTCGGAGCGATCCGCGACTGCACCACCGGCGGGGTCACCTCGCCGCCGACGCGATAGATCTCGGCCCGGGGGGCGGACGACGACATCGCGGGAGAGTCCGGCGCGTCGCGCTGGTCCGCCACGGGGAGAGCTCCGCTCGCCGCCCCGCCACCGTCGTCGACAACTGGCGGGGAAGGGGCGGGCTCCGGCATGGGCTCGGCCGTCGCCGGGCTCGGCGAGAGGGGCGCGTCGGAGGGTTCCGGAGCAGCAGGCTTGCGGAAGGTCACCCACCAGAACCCGCCGCCGAATACGACGAGCAGCAGCACGGCCGCCCAGAGACGGCGGGATTCGCTCGACGCCTCGGACTCGTGGGCCCGGCTCACCCGGGTCGCCTCCCTTCCTCGAGCGCCACACGCCGGCCATCGAGGAACGTCCCCGCGGCGCGGCCCTGGAGCTCGAGGCCGCCGAACGGGGTGCTGCGCCCCTTGCTGCGGAACGAAGTGGGCTCGACGCGAAAGCGCTCCTCGAGCGACAGTAGCGTCACGTCCGCCGGCGAGCCGACGCGCAGCGTCCCGGTGGGCAGGTTCATCACCCGCGCCGGTCCGCAGGCGAGCAGCTCGACGAGACGCGAGAGGGAGATGATCCCCGGCCGCACGAGGCGGTCGAGGCAGAGGGGCACGGTCGTCTCGAGCCCGACGATGCCGTTGGGGGCGTTGTGGAAGCTCTCGTCCTTCTCGTCCGGGTGGTGCGGCGCGTGGTCGGAGGCGATGGCGTCGACGGTGCCGTCGGCGAGTCCGGCGAGCATCGCCTCCCTGTCGGCCGCCGAGCGCAGGGGCGGCTTCATCTTGCAGGCGGTCGAGAAGCCGGTGGCCGCCACCTCCTCGTCGGTGAGCAGCAGGTGGTGCGGCGTCACCTCGCAGGTGGCCGGCAGCCCCCTCTGCTTCGCCGCCCGCACCAGCGCGAGGCTGCGAGCCGTCGAAATGTGGGCCACGTGGTACCGGCCGCCGGTGTCCTCGAGGAGGATCAGGTCGCGGGCGACCATCACGTCCTCGGCCGAGCCCGGAATGCCCGGCAGCCCGAGCCGCGCCGAGGTCAACCCCTCGTGCATCACGCCGCCGCCCGAGAGGCTGAGGTCCTCGGCATGCTGCACCACCGGCAACCCATAGTGCTGCGCGTAGAGCATCGCGCGACGCATCAGCTCGGCGTCCATCACCGGCTTGCCGTCGTCGGAGATCGCCACCGCGCCGGCGGCGGCCATCTCGCCGATCTCGGCCATCTGCTTGCCGTCGAGGCCCTTGGAGACGGCACCGATCGGGTACACGCGCGCGAACCCGTGGCGCTCCGCCTCGCCGCGGATGTGTTCGGTGATCGAGCGGTGGTCGTTCACCGGTACCGTGTTGGCCATGCAGCAGACGGCGGTGAAGCCTCCCGCCGCCGCGGCCATCGTGCCGGTGCGCACCGTCTCCTTGTACTCCTGGCCGGGCTCGCGCAGGTGGACGTGGATGTCGATGAACCCCGGCGCGACGACGAGTCCCGTGGCGTCGACGACCTCGGTCTGCTGCGGCGCCTCGAGACGCTCGCCGATGACCGCCACCTCGCCGTCCTCGAGCAGGAGGTCGACGAAGCCGTCGAGCCCCTGGCTGGGATCGACGACGCGGCCGTTCCGGATCAACGTTCTCAAGGGATGAGCGTCCTCACGCGGCCTCTCCCTGCATGCCCGAGCAGAGGTAGAGCACCGCCATGCGCACCGCCACGCCGTTGGTCACCTGCTCGAGGATCACCGAGCGCTCGCCGTCGGCCACGTCGCTGGCGATCTCCACGCCGCGGTTCATCGGCCCTGGGTGCATGACGACGGCGTCGGCTTTCGCCAGGCGCAGGCGCTCGCGCGTGAGCGCGAAGAGCTTGAAGTACTCCTTCACCGTGGGAAACAGCGGCCGCGACATGCGCTCGAGCTGGGCGCGGAGCATCATCACCACGTCGGCGCCCTCGAGCGCCTCCTCGATCGAGTAGAAGAAGGGGACCTCGAAGGCGGCGACGCCCACCGGCATCATCGTGCGCGGCCCGGCGAGCACCACCTCGGCGCCCAGCTTCTTGAGCAGGTGGAGGTTGCTGCGCAGCACGCGGCTGTGCTCGAGGTCGCCGACGATCGCCACCTTGAGCCCCTCGATGCGCCCCTTCCGCTGGCGGATGGTGAAGGCGTCGAGCAGCGCCTGGGTCGGGTGCTCGTGCGCCCCGTCGCCGGCGTTGATCACCCCGGCCTTCAACCGCTTGGCGAGCATGTGCGGCACGCCGGGGTGCGCGTGGCGGATGACGATGAGGTCGGGCGCCATCGCCTGCAGGTTGAGCGCGGTGTCGACCAGGCTCTCGCCCTTTTCGAGGGCGGAGCCCGAGCTCGAGAAGTTGAGGTTGTCGGCGGAGAGCCGCTTCTCGGCGATCTCGAAGCTGCTGCGCGTGCGCGTCGAGGCCTCGAAGAAGAGGTTGAGCACCGTCTTGCCGCGCAGGGTCGGCACCTTCTTGATCGGCCGCAGGGCGACCTCGGCGAACGACTCGGCGGTGTCGAGGACGAGCTCGATCTCCTGGCGCGACAGCTCGGCGATGCCGAGCAGGTCCTTCCTCTGCCAGCGGACGCTCATCGTCAGCGGAGAGAGGCCGGGCGGTGGCGCCCCCTGCACCTAGAGGGGCAGGGGGTCGGGGGGACAGGGGTGGAATCGAACCCAGGGGAGGGGGTCGGGTGGGCGGCGGAAGCGCGCTGCGCGAGCGGGGGGGGCATCATCGCGGCGCGCGGTAGTCGTGGAGCAGCATCACTTCCTGCCGGCCGTCGGTCGCCTCGAAGGCCACCTTGACCACGTCGTCGTCGCCGGTGTCGACCGTCTTGCCGACGAAGTCGGCCTGGATCGGCAGCTCGCGGTGGCCGCGGTCGACGAGCACCGCCAGGCGCACCGCCTTCGGCCGCCCGTAGTCGATCAACGCGTCGAGGGCGGCGCGCACCGTGCGGCCGGTGAAGAGCACGTCGTCGCAGAGCACGACGACCTTGTCGTCGATCGGCTCCTGCAACGAGGTCGGGCGGACGATCGGCTGCGGCCCGATCACCGAGAGGTCGTCGCGGTAGAGGGTGATGTCGAGGATGCCGCGCGGGACCTCGACCCCCTCGATGCGCCCGATCTCGTCGGCGAGCGCTTCGGCGAGCGGCACGCCGCGGGTGCGGATGCCGACGAGGATCAGCCCCGCGGCGCCCTGGTTCTGCTCCAGGATCTCGCCCGCCATGCGGCGCATGACACGGTCCATCTGGCGGGCGTCCAGGAGCCTGCGCGAGCGCTGCGCGTCGGTGTCGGGCAAGGGGGGCCTCCGCGGGTCCGCGGCATGGTATGGCAAAGGCACCGAGGGGGCAAGAACGGCGGAACACACGCTCCGACGTAGGGTGCGCACCGCGCACCATCCGGGTCTGGCGGAGGAGCCGGAGAAGAGGGGATGGTGCGCGGTGCGCACCCTACAAGAGGTCGTAAGGGTCGACGTCGACGGTGAGGTCGCGATCGGCTCCCTCGGGCAGAGCGGCGGCCAGGAGCCGGCGCAGCACGCTGCCCGACGGATGCCGCAGCAGGAGCTGGAAGCGCCACTGGTTGCGCAGCCGCTCGAGCGCCGCCGGCGCCGGGCCGGAGACCCGCACCCCCGCCGCCAGCGGGTGCGTCGTGACACGCTCGGCGAGCTCCTGGACGCGGGCCCAACCGCGGTCGCGTTTCTGGTCGCGGACGAGCAGGTGCACCATGCGCGTGAACGGCGGGTAGTGGAAGACCTTGCGGAAGCGCATCTCCTCGGCGGCGAAGGCGGCGTCGTCGTGCTCGAGCGCGGCGCGGATGGCGTAGTGGTCGGGGTGGAAGGTCTGGATCACCACGCGGCCGGCGCGCTCGCCGCGCCCCGCGCGCCCGGCGAGCTGCGTGAGCAGCGTGTAGGTGCGCTCCACCGCGCGGAAGTCGGGAAAGCCGAGGTAGCTGTCGGCGGCCAGCACGGCGGCGAGGGCGATGCTCGGGAAATGGTGCCCCTTCGACACCATCTGCGTCCCGATCAGGACTTGCGCCTCGCCGCGCGCCAGCCGATCGAGGATCGCCGCCGCGCCGCCCGGCCGCTGCGCGGTGTCGCGGTCGAGCACCGCCACGCGCGCCTCCGGGAAGAGCTCGGCGAACCGCTCCTCCACCCGCTCGGTGCCGGCACCCACCGGCTCGAGCGCCGCCTCGTCGCAGCGCGGGCACTTGCGCGGCACCGCGCTCGACTGCCCGCAGTAGTGGCACAGCAGCCGGCCGGCCCGCCGGTGCCACGTGCGGGGCAGGCCGCAGTCGTCGCAGCGGAAGTCCTCGCCACAGGCACGGCAGAGGAGCAGAGGGGCGTAGCCACGCCGGTTGCGCAGGAGCACCACCTGCTCGCCGGCGGCGAGCGCCAGTGCGATCTCCTCGCGCAGGCGCAGCGAGAAGAAGACCTCGCCCGGCCGCTTCGGCCCGGGTTCCTTGCGCAGGTCCACGAGGATGCCGCGCGGCAGCTCGCCCTGCCCCACCCGGTGGCTCAGGGTCAGGAGCTCGAGCTTGCCGGTGTCCACATTGTGGCGGCTCTCGAGCGACGGCGTCGCCGACACGAGCACCGCCACCGCCCCCGCCTGGCGCGCCCGCACGAGGGCGAGGTCGCGACCGTTGTAGCGGGGCACCGAATCCTGCTTGTAGGACGGGTCCTGCTCCTCGTCGACGACGATCAGCGCGAGGTCGGCCACCGGCGCGAAGAGCGCCGAGCGCGCCCCCAGCACGAGGCGGGCGGTACCGCCGCGCACGCGCTGCCACTCCTGCTGCCGCTCGGGCCCGGAGAGACCCGAGTGCAGCACGGCCACCTGCTCGCCGAAGCGCTCGCGCACGGCGCGGGCGAGCGCGGGCACGAGCGCGATCTCGGGGAGCAGCAAGAGGACTCCACGCCCCGCGTCGAGCGCCGCGCGGGCGGCGCGCAGGTAGACCTCGGTCTTGCCCGAGCCGGTCATGCCGGCGAGCAGGAACGCCTGGTAGCCAGGCTCGCCGAGAGCGGCCGTGACGCGCGCGACGGCGTGGTCCTGGTCGCCACGCAACGTGACGGGCGGCGCCGGCCCGCGGCCGAGGAGGTGCCCGTCGAGCGACAGGTGCTGCACCTCGAGGAAGCTGCGCAGCGCGCCGACCTTGACCAGCCGGCGCACCACGGCGGGAGAGCAGCCGATTTCCTGCGTCACGTCCTCCACCGTCGCCGGCCTCCCGAGCGCCCGGAGCCACTCGACGACCTGGCGCCCCTGCGGCGAGCGGCCGACGCGGGAGTCGATCTCCTCGGCGCTGCCGCTCGCGAGCTCGACCGCGGCGCGGTAGCGGGCGCCGGCGCGGCGCTCGGCCCCCTCCACCGCCACCTTTCCCTGCTCGCGCAACCGCTCGAGGAGCGCGGGAAGGTCGTCCACACCAACCTTCTCGCGCAGCTCGGCGATGCGGAGCCGGCCGTGCTCGCGCAGCACGTCGAGGACGCGCCCCTCGTCTCCGGTGGCGAGTGCCATGGCCCCGCCGTCGGTGATCCGCACCCGCTGCGCACCCCACGGCTCGAGGTCCGGCGGGAGCATCGTGCGCACCACCTCGCCGATGGGCGCGAGGTAGTAGTCGGCGGTGAAGGCGGCGAGATCGAGGAGCTCCGGCGTCAAGACCGGCTCCGGGTCGAGGACCTCGATCAGCGGCCGTACCTCGACGGCCGCCGGCGGCTCGTCGCGCAGGGCAACCACCACACCCACGAGCCTTCGCTTCCCCACCGGCACGCGCACCCGCGCGCCGGGGACGGCGATGCCGCGCCATGCCGGCGGCACCTCGTAGGTCAGCGCCCCCGGCAGGGGCACCGGCACCGCCACCTCGCACCAGCGGGCGAGGTCGGGACCCGGATCGACTCCCAGGTCAGCCTCCGGCGCAGGCGCGGCAGAGGACGCCATCGGCGAAGACGGCCGCGGCCTCGGCGCGGGGTACGAACACACCGCAGCGGTGGCAGGCGACGAGCGGCACCGGAGGCCGCTGCGACACGTGCGGCGAGCTCCCCTCGCGCAGCGCGGCGGCCGCCAACCCGGCGAGACGGACGAGGAATCGCGCGAGAAGGATGGCGAGGACGAGGAGCAGGACGACGCGGAGGAGCATCCGCGACCCCTCGCCTACGCCGAGCCGCCGCGGCGCGCCACCTCGTCGGCGAGGCGGGTCACCTCGGGGTTGTCGGGCTGGAGCCGGCGGAGCCGGACGAGAACCTGCTGCGCCTTCGCCATGTCCTTGAGGTCGAAGGCGAGCACCACGACCTCGTTGTAGAGCGACTGCCAGTGGCCGTCCTGAAGCCTCTGCGCCTCCTCGAAGCGCGCCAGCGCCTCGGGGTAGAGCTTGAGGCCGCGAAGCGAGACGCCGAGGTCGGTGAGCACGTCGGGCTGCGCCGGCCGGAGCTGCAGGTAGCGCTCGTAAAGCTCGCGGGAGCGGGCCCAGTTCCGGATGTCGTAGTTGAGGTTGGCGAGGGTGAGGATCGCCTCGGCGTCGTTGGGGTTCTTCTCGACCTGCTCCTTGAGCCGCAGGATCTCGGCCATCGCCGGGCCGGCGGCGGCTTGCCCGGCGGGAGGAACGTCGGTCGGTGCGGCGGGACCGCCCTGCGGTGCCGGGGGCATGCCCTCACCCCCACCCTGGGCGATCACCGCCTGCGCCGCCTGCAGCACGGCGAGCGGCGGCGGCTGGCGGACCGCCATCACCTCGTGCACGAAGTAGCCGGAGATGAACCCGGTGAGGATGCCGATGGTGGCGTAGAGGAGGTTTTCGCGCGTCATCGGAAGCGGGATCTTACCCTCCTACTCCCGGTGTGCCGGCGGGTCGCCTGAAAACACGGGTTCTCCTGAATACACGGGGTTCTCCTGAATACACGGGGTTCTCCTGAATACACGAAGGCCCCACCGGAGTGGGGCCTTCGCGACGACGGAATGGACGCCCAGTCGCCTCAGCAGGCGCGGGGCTCCTTCTTGTGACGCTTGGCGAGGCTCGAGTCGAGCGCCTGCTCCACCAGGCGGAGAGCGTCGGGCTCGTGGATGCCGCGCACGTGCGCGACCTCGCTGACGATGAAGTGCTTCGCCCGCTCGAACATCTTCTTCTCACGAAACGAGAGGCTCTTGCGCTCGCTGACCAGCCGCAGGTTCTTGAGCACCTCGGCGACCTCGATCAGCCGCCCGGTCCGCATCTTGTCGAGGTTCTGCTTGTAGCGACCCTTCCAGTCCTTGTACGTGTCGATGTTGCCGTCTTCCAGGATCCCGAAGAGGCTGCGGATCTCGCCGTTGCCACCGAGCGGCCTCAGACCGACCAGGTCCTTGTTGACCAGCGGAACCATGATCTGGGCGTTGTTCGAGAGCAAACGGAGGTGGTAGCAGCGCTGCTGGAGACCGTCCCAACTCGTCGCATCGATCTTCTCGACGACCGTCACTCCATAATTCGGGTAAACGACCTTCTGCCCAGGCTTGAAGTCAAGCATCCGGCCCCCTTTGTACAGACTAGCTTTTTGAGCTAAATAGAGGAAAGCTAACCATTTAGCGGCACAAAGGTACACCAGCGGGAGAAAAAAGTCAAGCCAAAGGAATAAAGCCCATCACAGCATGGAGGCCCGGTTTTCGGGCCTTTTCGGCCGCTCTTCCGAGCTCCGTTCGAGGTCGATTCGCGGGGTTCGGAGGGGCGCCGACGACCTCTCGAAATGGCCGTTTACGACCGTCGTCCCGGCCATGCCATAACCGCATCGCGCAGGCTCCAGGACGTCCTCCACGGGGCGTCACCGGGCGAGGACGACCCGGGCCGGCCGCCCGGCGCCCCAAAGCGGGCCGAAGCGCGACGTCTGCCTCCCTAAGTCACCGACACGCGGCGGTTTGCGGCCCATGTATCGGATTCGTCGACGCATTCTCCGGGCGTGGCAGCGATCTTGCCCTACCTCCTGGCACCGGGCCCCCATGGGCAAGCCGGCGATCCACGCAACGCAGCACGACGGCGGCCTCCCACCGGGCAAACCAGGGAGGTCACACCCAGGAGGATTGCCATGAACCGTAGAGATCCCGCACGCACCGTCCTCGCGCTCGCCCTGAGCGCGGGGCTCCTCGGGTTCGGCGTCGCCGGCAGCGCCCAGGGCGCCCAGAAAGCGCGACGCCAGCAGCAACAGCAGCAGGAGCAGCAGGACAAGGAGAATCAGAAGCAGACGAAGGAACAGCGCCGCGCCGCACGCCAGCAGGCGTGGGAACAGCAACAAGAGCAGGAGCGCCAGCAGCGCCGGGCGCAGAAGGCGGCGGAACAGCAGAGCCGCGAGCAGCGCCAGGAGGCCTGGCAGCAGCAGCAGCGGGCGCAGCAGGAGCAGCGCCGGGCGGTCCGTCAGCGGACGCAGGAACAGGAAGTCGTGCAGCAGCAGGTCGCGGCGCAGCAGCGCCGGGAGCTAGCCCGCCAGCAGGCTGCCCAGCGGCAGGCGTCGCGCGAGCAGGAGCGTCAGCAGCAGCTGGCGATCGAACAGCAGAGGCAGGCCCAGCGCGAACAGAGTGCGCAGGCGCGCGTCGAGCGCCAGTCGCAGTGGCAGGCGCAGCAGCAGGTGCAGCGCTCGGATCGGCAGCAGGCGCGAGCCATCCGCCGGCTGTCACGCACTCAGCAACAGCAGCTGATCGTCGTGCAGCAGCGGCGAGCGGTCGACTACGGCGCTCGGCTCCAGCGGCAGGAGCAGAAGCTCCAGCAGCAGGCGTTGATCCTCCAGCAGCAACGGCGGACCAACCAGTACCGCTACCAGCAGCAGTACCTGAGCGCGCTCCGCCAGCAGCAGATCGAGGCTGCCAACGCGCGGTCGTACGACTACTACCAGGACCCGTATTTCTACACGGCGCCGAGCTATAGCTACAACTACGGCGGCCGGTCGTACCAGACCAACCAGTACGGTGCCGACCTGCTCCGCCAGGCGCTCAACGAAGGCTACGAGCAGGGCTACTACGCCGCGCAGGCTGATCGCCAGGACCGGTGGAACTACGACTACCGCAACTCCTACGGCTATCAGGACGCCAACTACGGCTACAACGGGCTCTACCTCGACCAGAGCCAATACAACCACTACTTCCGCGAGGGCTTCCAGCGCGGCTACGACGACGGCTACTACAGCCGCAACCAGTACGGCACGCGCCGCAACGGGAGCCTCGAGCTCATCCTCGCGCTGCTGGACCAGCTCCTCCAGCTGCGCTCGCTGGGCTGACTCGCAGCGCAGCGTTCGTGACGATCACCAGGGCGGGGCATGGGCCCCGCCCTTTGTTCGTTCGGCCCGCGCGGTCCGGCCGCGGTCACCAACCGCAGTAGGCCGGCACCCCGGTGACCTACATCGTGGTCAACCCTCGAGCTGAGGCCCCAACGCGGGGGTGAGCTCGGCTACTCCGCCGCGAGCTCGCCGTCGAACGTCACGACCGTGTTCGGCGCGGGAAGCTCCAGCCGGCGCGGACCGGCTGCCGCTCTCGGCGCCTCGCCCCAGGGGCCGCCGGCGTCGAAGGCGTCGATCGTCGGGTAGGCGCCCAGCACGCGGAAGTCGCGGAAGACGTAGGGCATCCCCTCTGCGGCGAGCGGCGACGTCGCGTCGGCGACGTGGAAGTGCAGGTGTGGCCCGCTGGAGCTGCTGCCGGTGTTGCCGAGCAGGCCGATGACCGCCCCCGCCCGGACGCGCTCGCCGGCGCGGACCCGGACGCTGCCTGACTTCAGGTGTTCGTAGAACGCGTGGCGCCCGCCGCCGAGGTCGAGCACGACGTAGTTGCCGCTGGCGTTCTCCAGCGGGATCGGCGTCGCGCTCCTGCCGATCGCCGCGTCCTCGGCGATGTCGTCCCTCGCGTCCGCCACCACCCCGTCGGCGACGGCCAGCACCTCGGCGCCGTAGCCGAGCCAGCTCGCCACCCGGCTAGCGTCGCCGCGGGCGTGGGCGCCCCGCTCGTCGAGGCGGATGAAGTCGACGGCGAAACGCGCGGGAATGCGCGCGCGGCCGCCGACCGCGTAGATCGACGTGCGGTGGCCGTGCTGCAGCAGCGGATCGTAGAGCGCGACCCACGGTCCCCCGCGCAGCGGAGCACCGAGGACGAGTGGCGAGTCGGCGCGCACTTCCAAGCCGCCGCCCACCACCACCGTTCGCTCGGGCCCCGAGGGTCGCGCGATCTCGAGCTCGATGCGGTGCTCGAGCCGGACGGGAGCCGGCGTCGCCTCGTCGAGCGGCAGCCAGGCGAACAGCACGGCGCGCCTGCCGCCGCCGACGACCCGCGGGTCCGCGGGTGCCGGGTCGACCCCCGGCTGTCCGAGCCGTGCGGCGAGGGCTGCGTCGAACAGGTCGGCGATGGCGACGCCGCGGTCGGCGTCCACGACCTCGACGCGCAGGAGCGTCACGTCGGCGGTCCTGAAGTTGGTGACGTGGAGCTCGTAGCCAAGGTGGCGCTGGCCCGCGATTCGCAAGGGCGCCGGGGAGAAGGGCACCTCGATGTCGACCCCCTGCACCATCGGCCGGCGGGCCAGCGGCGTTCCGCGGGCGTCCGCCAGTGCCAACGTCAGGATCCATGCGAACAGCGCCGCGGCACGAACGTGTCGTCTCATGAACCCTCCCGGAGAGGGCTCCACCCTAGCCTAGCGGCACCTCGCCTGCCCGATCGCTTCTGCCTACCCGACCCTGTTTCAGCCCGGCTCCCGGTGGTGCCGGTCGTCTCGAAGGGAGATCGCCAATGACACGAGCTGCCGCCCTCCTCGCCTTACTGTCGGTCGTCGCCGCTCCCCTTGCGGCGCAGGACACCTGCCCCTGTCCCCCGCCGCCGCCTCCACCGCCGCTCTGGACCGGCTCCCTCGGCTTCTCGTACCTCGCCACGTCGGGTAACAGCGAGTCGCAGAGCATCGGTCTCACCGCCACCGCCGCGCGGCAGCCGACGCCGTGGGGGCTCGAGGCCCAGGTGCTCGCCAACCGCGCCGAGAGTGAAGGCGACAAGACCGCGGAGCGTACGCTCGCCGGGCTGCGCGCCAAGCGAGCGCTCGGCGACCGCCTCCAGCTCTTCGCCGGCACCTCCTACGAACGGGACGTCTTCGCCGGCTTCGACTCCCGTTTCGTCCTCGAGGGCGGCGCAATATGGCGAGGCCTGAGCGGTCCCGTCCATGAGCTCGACCTCGACGTCGGGCTGGTGTGGACCGACGAGCAGCCGTCCTCCGGCGCCGGCTTCGACTACCTGGGTGCCCTCGCCGGGCTCACGTACACCTGGAAGGTGAACACTGTCGCGACCTTCCGCGAGCGCCTCGTCGTCTACCCGAGCTTCGATGACTCCGACGACTGGCGGCTGCGCTCGGATCTCGGCCTCGAAGCGGCGCTGGCTTCGTCGTGGGCGCTGCGCGTCGGCTACCTCTACACCCGCGACAACCTGCCGGCCCCGGGTTTCGACAAGGCAGACTCGGTCACCTCGGTGTCGCTGCTCTGGAGGCGCTGAGCGACTGGACCTACGGCAACCACGTCTCGACGAACGGCGCCAGGTTCGGCACCAGGTCGGCCCATCCGTGGAGCAACACCAGCAGAAGGAGACTTCGCGTGCGAGCCCAGAGCACGCCGATCATGATTCCGATCGGCGACACCACCGCGATCGTGTAGGCGACTGCTGTCAGCGGATCGGGAGCCGCGCTCATCCCCTCCATCACGTGCTGGCCGCGCATGACGATCCCGGGCGCGTGGGCGACCCCGAACAGCAGCGCCATCAGCATTACGCCGGCTGTCTCGCTGCGGAGCCAGGCGCTCGCCCGCGTCTGCAGCAGCACGCGGAAGAGGAGCTCTTCGGTGAGCCCCGCCTCGACGATCATCCAGAGCAAAGCCAGCGGCGCGGCGACGACGATCACCCACGTCGGCTGTGTCAACGCCGCGAGCCGCTTCGGCCCCTGCCCCACCACGAGCTGCAGCGCCAGCAGGAGCACCGCCATGATCGCCAGCGCTCGCCAGTGCCTCGCGTCGAAGCGGTGCAGCCCCAGCAGCTCGCGCCAGGAGTAGCCGAAGCGCGTGAACAGCCACGCCGGCAATGCCACCATCGTGGCGAGCTTCACGGCGAGGATGGTGAACTCCTCCACGCGCCCGTCGAGCACGCCATTGCGAACCACCGTGAAGAGCCAGCCGAGCACGAGCACGGCGAACAGCGCCAGGTAGCCGGAGATCGCGAGCATCTCGCGCCCCGGCGCCCGCACCGGCACCTCCCGCGGCACGATGCCGACCGTCGCCAGCCAGGCGACGAACGCGAAGAGGATGCCGAAGATGAGCAGGGCGCCGAGCGACTCGCCCGCCTCGAACGACGGATTGCGAGCGAGCACGACGAGGGAGCCCGCATAGACGAGCGCGTAGACCACCACGGCGCCGAGGGCGCGGGGGGACGCCTTCATGGGACCTCCTCCAGGAGGGCCCTAGCCTATGCGTTGGTGCCGGAGGTGGGAGTCGAACCCACACGCCCTTGCGGACGGGGGATTTTGAGTCCCCTGCGTCTGCCATTCCGCCACTCCGGCAGCGGTGGCTCATTGTAACGAGTGGCGGGCCGGGCGCGCGATCCCGGCCCGCGAACGGGCGGCCCGCTACTGGATCGTGAAGCTCCTGGTCGCCACCGGAGTCGTGTCGTCCCCGAGGAAGATCTCGACCTGGTAGGTGCCCGTCGGCCAGGCCTTCGAGTTCTCGATGTGGAACTCGTTGGTGGCGGGGCCCACGGTGTCGAACTCCATGGTGTTCTCGTTGACCGTGGCGGTCTTGCCGTCCTTGAGGTAAGACCAGAGGGCGCGCAGCTTGAAGTGGCCCTGGCCCGTGGTGTCGATCGAGGCGTAGACCTTGTCGTTGACGCCGAAGACGTCGCGGGGCGCCGTCACCTTCTTGTCGGCGCCCACCTCCGTGCCGAGGGTCACGCCGCCGACGGCGACCGGCTCGGGAGCCAAAGTCGGTGCCGCTTCCGTAACCGGGGGCAAGGGAGTGGGCTCTGGAGCCGGCTCGTTCTTCTTGCAGGAGAAGCCGAGGCTGGCAACGATCAGGAGCGCGAGGACGGGAGACTTGCGCATGGAATGGTTCCCTCTGTCTGCAGCGAAGGTCACTTGATGGGGCCGAGCTTGGGGTCGCCGGGCTTGGGACCGCTGAGCCTGGATGCGCCGGGCTGGGATTCGCCCGGCTTGGGCTCGCCGGGTCTGGTCTCCGCGGGCCTGGCTTCTGCGGGCTTGGCTTCGCTCGCCCCGGAGGCGCCGGGCTTTGCCGGAATCTTCAACTTCCAGCCCGGCTGGATGAGGTCGGGGTTCTTGATGCGGTCCCTGTTGGCCTCGTAGATCAGCTTCCAGAGCTGGGCATCGCCGTATTTGCGCTTGGCGATCTTCGAGAGGCTGTCGCCGGGGGCGACCTCGTAGGTCTCGTACTCCTCCACTTCCACCGGCTTGCCAGCGGCGTCTTTGGCCGACGTCGAGGCACCGCCGGTGACTCCCGAGAAGTCCGGCATTCCTTCGTCCCTAGGCTTGTCAGGGCTCATCGCTGGCACCCTCCTCTGGTCACGACATTTCCCGCCGGGCCGAGCGCGGAGCGCCCTCCGGGCCGCCCCGGCACGCAGTGCCCGGAACGGCGTCGGACTGAGAGCAGCAATTCGCGCGCCTGGCAGGGCGCCGGTTGCGCCCGGCGGACGCTACTCGTAGCGCAGCGCGTCGATCGGGTCCAGCCGCGCGGCCTTGCTCGCCGGGTAGATGCCGAAGCCGACGCCGACGGCAGTGCAGAAGCCGAAGGCGATCACCACCGCCCAGAGCGGCACGTGCGCCGCCGGGAAGTCGCCCGGCAGCATCTTCACCACCAGGGCGCCTACGCCGTAGCCGAGGGCGATGCCGATGATGCCGCCCAGCAGCGCGAGGCTCACCGCCTCGATGAGGAACTGCACGAGGATGTCGCGCCGCCGCGCGCCGACCGACTTGCGGATGCCGATCTCGCGCGTGCGCTCGGTGACGGAGACGAGCATGATGTTCATGATGCCGATGCCGCCGACGAGGAGCGCCACGCCGACGATGGCGCCGACGACCGCGGTCACGCCGCCAAGGATCTTCGAGTAGATGTCGAGGATCTCGTTCTGCACCATGACCCGGAAGTCGTCGTTCTGGTCCTCGCCGATCCTGTGGCGCTCGCGCAGGAGGCGCTTGACGTCGTCTTTGACCTGGTCGACCGACTCGCCGCTCGCCGCCTGGAGCTGGAGCTGGACCTGGTCGCCGGCGCGGCGGCCGAAGATGCCGAGGGCGGTGTCGAAGGGGACGAAGGCCATGTCGTCGTAGTCGAAGCCGAGCGAGCGCCCCTTCGACTCCATGACGCCGATGATGGTGACCGGCGTCGTGCCGACGTAGATCTCGGCGCCGATGGGCTCGGAGATCTTGAGCTTCTCCACCACCGTCGCGCCCACCACCGCCACCTTGGCCCGGCGGTCGAGGTCGAGTCGCGAGAAGAAGCGCCCGCGGTCGACGTTGAACTTGTTGACCTCGGGCCAGTCGTTGTTGACGCCGAGCACGAACGGCCGGTGTTGGCGGTCGCGGTATTTGACCTCGGTCTGGCCGAAGATCTGCGGCGTGATCATCGCCACGTTGCGCACGTGCTGGGCGATGGCCTGGCCGTCTTCCCAGGTGAGGCGGACCTGCTTCTGCACCATGCCCGGGCCGCCGAACTCCTGCTGCGGCACCACCTGGATGAAGGTCGCGCCGACGTTCTGGAGCTGGCCTGTGATCATGTATTGCAGGCCCTGGACGATCGACACCACGGCGATGACCGCCGCCACGCCGATGATGATGCCGAGGGCCGTGAGGCCCGAGCGCATCAGGTTGGCGCGGAGGGCCGTGAAGGCGACGCGAATGTTTTCGTCGAGGACCATCGGCAGCCCCCCTCAGCGTCCGTTCGTGCGCACGTCGGAGACGACCTTGCCGTCGCGCAACGTCACTTTGCGCGCGGCGTGCGCGGCGATGTCGGGCTCGTGGGTGACAAGGATCACCGTGTTCCCGCCGCGGTGGAGCTGGTCGAAGAGGTTCATGATGTCCTCCGACGTGGCGGAGTCGAGGTTGCCGGTGGGCTCGTCGGCGAGCAGGATGGAGGGATCGGTAACCAGCGCGCGGGCGATCGCCACGCGCTGCCGCTGGCCGCCGGAGAGCTCGTTGGGCATGTGCTTGGCGCGGTCGGCGAGGCCGACGCGGGCGAGCGCCTCGGCGGCGCGGGCGTGCCGCGCCGCCCGCGCGATGCCACCGTAGACGAGCGGCAGCTCGACGTTCTGCAGCGCCGTCGTGCGCGCCAGCAGGTTGAACGTCTGGAAGACGAAGCCGATCTCCTTGTTGCGGATGCCGGCGAGCTCGTCGTCTTTCATCGTCTCCACGGCCTGGCCGTTCAGGTGGTAGCTCCCCGAGGTCGGCGTGTCGAGGCAGCCGAGGAGGTTCATGAGCGTCGACTTGCCGCTACCCGACGAGCCCATGATCGCGAGGTATTCGCCGCGCTGGACAGCGAGGTCCACTCCGTCGAGAGCGCGCACGGTCTCGGCTCCCACCTCGTAGATCTTGCGCACGTCGCGCAGCTCGATCAGCGCCATCAGCCGGCGTCGTCCTTTTCCTTGTCCTTGTCGGCCTCGTCTTCGTCCGACTCCTTGCCGCTCTCCTTCTTCTTCTCCTTGGACGGCTTGGAGACCTTCACCGCGTCGCCGTTTTCCAGGTTGCGCAGGATGCGATGCGGCCCGTTGATGACCTGTTCGGCCGGCTTGACGCCCGAGAGGATCTCGACGTGCGTGGCGTCGGAGATGCCGAGCCCGACCGGCCGCTGCACGGCCTTTCCGTTCTCGACGACGAAGGCGACCTTGATCTCGGCGTCCCCCTCCTTGGGCTTGCCGTCGGCGCCGAGCGGGCGCCGGTAGACGACGGACTCGACGGGCACCACCAGCGCCTGCGGGTGGACGGCAACGCGGACCTCTCCCCGCGCCGACATCCCGGGCCGCAGCTTCTGGTCGGGGTCGGTGAGCAGGATCTTGACCTTGAAGAACGTGACCTCGGGCTGCGCCGGGCGGGAGTACCCCGAGCTGCCGATCTCGACGACCTTGCCGTGGTAGACCCGGTCGGGGATGGCATCGACCTTGACGTCGGCCGTCTGACCGAGGGCCACGTCGACGATGTCGGTCTCGTCGACGTCCACTTCCACCAGCAGCTCGGAGAGGTCGGCCACCGTGGCGATGATCGACGCCGGATTGTTCATGGTGCCGGAAACGACCACCTCCCCCTCCTTGGCGGAGAGCGCGATGACGCGACCGGTGATCGGCGCGTAGATCGTGGTCTTGCGCAGATCGTCTTCGGTGCGCTGCAGGTTCGCCCGCGCCTCGCGGATCGACTCCGCCGACTGCTCGAGGTCGAGTCGCGCCGACCGCTCGCGCAGCTCCGCGGCGTCGAGCTGCTCGCGGGAGGCGATCCCCTGGTCCTTGAGGTTGCGCGCGCGCGTGAGCTGGAGCTCGGCGTTGGCGAGGTCGACCTGCGCCTGCCGCCGTCGCGACGCGGCGATCTCGAGCCCAGCCGCCGCGCGGTCGCGCTCGGCGCTGTAGAAGTACTTCTCGAGCTCGAGGAAGGGCTGCCCCGCCTTGACCTCCTGCCCCTCGACGACGAAGAGGCGCGAGATCTTGGCGATGACGTGCGCCGAGATGTTGACCTTGATGCGCGGGTCGATCTGCCCGGTTGCTTTCACCACCTGCGAGATCTCCCGCCGCTGCGCCGCCTCGGCGTAGACCTCCTTGCCCTTGTTGCGGCGGCTGCCGCGCATGCTGGCGAACACCATCACCGCGAGCACGGCGACGACGCCGGCCGCGATCAGCGCCTTCTTCACCGGGGGTTTCATCTAGCCGGATGCCCTCCCGGCCATCATCGCCCCGAGCGCGGCAAAGCCGACGCTGATGCCGACCCAGAGCACGAGCCAGAGCGCCACGACGGTGATGGCGGAGGTCTTCGCCTTCACCTTGGCGGAGTGGTGGAAGCCGATGGCGAGCAGAATCACGATCCAGATGGTGAAGACGTCGATCTTCGAGAGGAGGGCCATCATCACCGGGCCGGTCCCCTCGGGTGCGAACACGGCGAGATTCGAGAAGAGGTAGGTGCCGGTCTCCGCGATCTCGGCGCCGATCGTATCGAGGCCGAGGATCACCGGGATCGACAGGATCGAGCTCAGCGCCAGCGGCATGAAGGCGTGTGCGGTCACCGCCAGGCTGCGCTTGTAACCGGGCTGGCCCCCGGCGAGCGTGAAGGCGCCCCACATCACCAGCGCGATGATCAGCACGAGGATCCCCAGGACCAGCGGGAAGACGTAGGTCATCGCCCCGCCGAACTTCTTGGTGATCTCGATCTGCTGGTCCAGCTGCTCCTGGGGAACCTGCACGTCCATCCGCTCGATGCTCGCCTTGACGATCCCCTCCCAATCCATCTTCGGGGCGGCGAGGATCGAGGCCGCGAGCGGCGACAGGGCCACCACCAGGAAGGCGACGAGCCAGGTCGGGGACTCGGCGATGGCGCGGAAGGTCTTGCCAGGCGCGATCAGCACGCCGATGAGACGTCCGAACGTCGAATTCTCCATTGGTCTCCTCCAGAGTGGGTCCTCACCCGCAAAAGCCGAAGCCGCGCCCCGGGGCGCGGCTGTGGGATCTGTTGGCGAGTGCCTACGCTACAACCTCTCGCAACGTGAGGGTCAACTGCCCGCGCATCCCGCTCGCGGCCGGGTCGCCTGTCACCGGACTGTCAGAAGCGCGGGGGGTCCCGCCTACTTGCCCGACAGCTTGCCGACGCCCCAGCCGAAGCGGTCGAGGTGTTCTACGTCCAGGGGGTCTTCCAATTCCACCCCCTCGGCCTCGAGCAGGCGTCCGGTGGCGCGGTAGTACTCGGCGAGGGCCCGGCGGTAGCCGGCGATGGCCGCCACCTGACGCGAGCGCGCCTCGGTGAGGTCTTCCTGGATCTGGAGCACCTGGAAGCTCGTGGAGAGGCCGTTTTCGTAGCGCTTGCGCTCGGCGTCGAGGTTCTTCTCGGCGAGGCCCGCCGAGGCGCCAGCCGACTCGATCTCCTGCGCCGCCGTGCGGACGCCACGGACCGCCCGCCGCACCTCGGTGCGCACGGTCTCCTGGAGCTGGGTCATCTGCGCCTCGCCCTGGTGGAGGCTGACGTCGGCGATCGCATAGCGGGCGCGCGCGGCGCGGTTCTGCAGCGGGTAGGCGAAGTCGAGCTGGATGCGCCAGCCGTCGAAGTCGCGGTCCTTGATCTGCCGAAGAGCGTCCGAGGCGCCCCCGGAGGCGATCAGCTCGCCGGTGCTGGGGTCGGAAACATCGCCGCCGATGCCGTTGTAGCCGTAGCGCGCGGTCACGTCGAGACGCGGCAGCTTCTGGTTGCGGTAGAAGGCGAGGTCGAGGGCGCGGAGGTCCTGCTGGAGCTCCTGGTTGCGCAGCTCGGGGCGCTCTTTCATGGCCGTGTCGATCGCCTGCGTGAGGTCGATCTCGAACGGCGGGGACTCGGGCGCGGTGGTGGGCACGATCGGCAGGGTCCAGAGCTCCCCCTCCTCGAGGTGGAGGAGCTGGCGCAGGGTGTCCTCGGCGTTCTGCTCGGTCTGCTGCGCGAGGATGATGCTCTCCTGGCGGGTGGCGATGCCCACCTCGCTCTGCACCAGCTCGAGCGGCGCCAGCGTGCCGACGTCGACCCGCACCTTGTTCATGCGGTGGAGGTCCTGGGCGAGCCCGAGGCTCTCCTTGGCGACCTCGACTTCCTTGCGCGCCTGCACGAGGTCCCAGTACGCGTTCTCCACCAGCTGGAGCGTCGAGGCGACCTGCTGCTCGAAGGTCTCGCGGCTGATGTCGCTGTTGATGTGGGCGATGCGGATGCCGCGCTCGGTGGCGATCCGGCCGCGGTTGCGCAGCAAGGGCTGGACGTAGGAGAGGTCGAGGTCGGAGAAATAGAGAGGGTTGAGCACCGCGTCGCGGCTGTTGCTCTCGCGCCGGAAGAGGTTGAACGTGGCGGAGCCGACGCCGCCCCAGGGCGTGAGCTGGCTCGCCTCGACGTTGTTGTTCCGTTCCTTGGTGGTGATCACGCCGGCGCCCGCGGTGCGGCTCGTCGACGGCGACGTCTCGTTGTCCTGGTAGCTCTGGGCGGTGAAGCCGAGGTCGTAGATCCCCAGCTGCTCGTCGATGCGCAGACGGAACACGTTGCGGTCGTAACGCTCGACGAGCAGGCCGAGGTTGCGGCGCATGGCGATGGTGATCGCGTCGTCGAGCGAGAGGTTGATGGCGTTCTCGGCCACCGGCACGCCGCTCGCGGGCAGGTCGGCGTTGGGAAGGGTCGAGACGGTGCGCCCGCTTGCGGCGGTGCCTGCCGTCGACGGCTCATCCGCGGGCGGCGCGGCGTCCTGGGCCATGGCGGCGGTAGCCGCCAGTGCCAGCATCAGAAGCGTTGCGGCGGTTCGCGCCGCCCTCGTCACCCGCCGGCCGATCACACACATATCCCCAGCGCTCAGCATCACCTGCTCCTTGTTGACCGTCCGGAAGCCTCTATGAACCGTCCAATTGCGATCGGGAGTCGTCGCCTCGGCACCCTGCCCTGCCGCTCTCTACGCCGGCCGGGTGGGAAAGTTTCCGTTCCCCCGCATAGTGACAGGCCGCGAGGCCGGTGCCAACAGGCAGCAGCGCCGGCTCGTCGGTGGCGCAGCGCGGCCGCGCGATCGGGCAGCGGGGGTGGAAGTGACAGCCGGGCGGAGGCGCGGCCGGGCTGGGGGGCTCGCCGGTAAGCGTGGCGCGCGGCCGCCAGCCGGGGTCCGGCACCGGCACCGACTCGAGCAGGCTCACCGTGTACGGATGCTGCGGGCGCGCCAGCACGTCGGCGCATGGACCGAGCTCGACGATGCGGCCGAGGTACATCACGGCCACGCGGTCGGCGATCTGCTCCACGAGGGCGAGGTCGTGGGCGATGAAGAGCATGGCGAGCCCGAGGCGGCGCTGCAGCTCGGCGAGCACGTTGACGATCTGCGCCCGCACCGAGACGTCGAGCGCCGAGACCGGCTCGTCGGCGACGATGAGGCGGGGCCCCGTGGCGAGCGCGCGGGCGATTCCGACCCGCTGGCGCTGGCCGCCCGAGAGCTCGTGCGGGTAGCGGGCGGCGAGCTCGGGCGCCAGGCCGACGCTCGAGAGCAGCTCGCCGACGCGCGCCGCCTGCTCGCCGCGCGGAGCGAGGTGGTGCACGGCGATCGACTCCCGCACCGCCTCGCCGACCGAGAGGCGTGGGTTGAGCGACCCCCAGGGATCCTGGAAGACGACCTGGAAGTCGCGCCGCTTGCGGCGCAGTGCCGCGCCGGAGAGGGTCAGCAAGTCCTCGCCGCCGAAGTGGAGCGCACCCGCGTCCGGGTCGACGAGGCGGGTCACGAGGCGGCCGAGCGTCGTCTTGCCGCTCCCCGACTCCCCCACCAGCGCCACGCATTCGCCGGGGAAGACGTCGAGGTCGACGCCGTCGACGGCACGCACCGCTCCCACCGCACGCTGCAGGACGCCGCGGCGGATGGCGTAGTGCTTGACGAGCCCCCGCGCGGAGAGCAACGGCACCGTCTGCGTCGTAGGAGCCGGCGGTGCGGCGCTCACGGCTTCGCCACTCCTTCGGCGGCGAGCACCTCGGCGTCGTGGAGGAAACAGCGCGCGGTGGCATCGGCCAGCTCGTAGAGCGGCGGATGGCGATCGCGGCAGACCGCCATCACGTACGGGCAACGCGGGTGGAAGGCGCACCCCTGCGGGCGGCGGCGCGGGTCGGGCACGCTGCCCTGGATCGCCGGCATCTGTCCCCGCGGCGCCGGATGGCCGAGCCGCGGCACCGACGCGAGCAGGCCTCGGCTGTAGGGGTGCGCGGGGCTCGCGAAGAGCGTCGCGGTGGCCGCCTCCTCGACCACCTCGCCGCAATACATGACCACCACGCGGTCGCAGGTCGACGCCACCACCGCGAGGTCGTGGGTGACGAGCAGGATGCCCAGCCCGAGACGATCTCGAAGGGAGAGCAGCAGCTCGAGCACCTGCGCCTGGAGTGTGACGTCGAGCGCCGTCGTCGGCTCGTCGGCGAGCAGGAGCACGGGGTCGGCGGCGAGCGCGAGGGCGATCATCACGCGCTGCCGCTGGCCGCCGGAGAGCTGGTGGGGGTAGCTGTCGAGGCGGCGGTGTGGATCCGGCACGGCCACGAGGGCGAGCAGCTCCTCGGCGCGCCGCCGCGCGACCGCGCGCGAAGCTTCTCGATGGGCGCGGATCGCCTCGACGAGCTGGTAGCCGATGGTGAACACGGGGTCGAGCGCCGCCGCCGGCTCCTGGAAGACCATGCCGATGCTGCCGCCGCGGATGCGGCGCAGCTCCTTCTCCGGAAGCGCGAGCAGCTCGAGGCCCGCCGCGTCCCGACCGCGGTGCAGGAGCACCTTGCCGGCGGTGATCCGCCCGGGCGGTGGCACCAGCCGCAGCGTGGCGAGCGCGGTCATCGTCTTTCCCGACCCCGACTCGCCGACGAGACCCACCACCTCTCCCGCGCCGACGGCCAGCGAAACGCCGCGCACGACCTCCGCCAGGCCATCGCCGGCGGGGAAAGCGATGGTCAGGCCCTCAATCGAGAGCAGCGGTGCCCTGCCGGGGAGGACCTTGGCATCGGTTGCTGCGGGGTTCAATTCCGACGCTCCGCGGCCCGGCGGGCGGCAGTGGCCCCGGTTCCTGTGACCCCGACGCGCCTGGCGCTCGCTCGCGCCGCGCGCCCGCTCAGCTCGCCGCCAGCGATCGCAGCCACTGGATGGTGAGCGCCACGCCGTAGCCGGTGGCGCCGCGTTGCGCGTCTTCGCCGCCGATGTAGGCCGGGCCGGCGATGTCGAGGTGCGCCCAGCGCTCCGCGTCGCCGACGAAGTGAGAGAGGAAGGCGGCGGCGGTGTTGGCCCCGCCCCAGCGCCCGGCGACGTTGCGGAGGTCGGCGTGCGATCCCTTGACCGCCTCCTTGAACTCCGGCCAGAGCGGCATCCGCCAGAGCCGCTCGCCGGTCGCCTCGGCGGCGCCGAGGAGCCCGGCGGCGAGCTCGTCGCTCGGCGTGTAGAGGCCGGCGCCGGTGGCGCCGAGCGCGACGACGCACGCTCCGGTCAGCGTCGAGTATTCGACGATGTAGTCGGGATTCTGCTCGGCGGCCCACGACAGCGCATCGGCGAGGATGATCCTCCCCTCGGCGTCGGTGTTGAGGACCTCGACCGTCTTGCCGCTGTGGGTGCGGACGATGTCGCCGGGGCGATAAGAGCCGCCGCCCGGCATGTTCTCGGCGAGCGGCAGGTAGGCGGTGAGCTGGACGGGGAGGCGCAGGCGCGCAACCGCCTCGACGAGGCCGAGCACCGTGCAGGCGCCCGACTTGTCCCACTTCATCTCGTCCATGTCCTTCGCCGGCTTGATCGAGATGCCGCCGGTGTCGAAGGTCACGCCCTTGCCGACGAGGGCGACGCGTGGCGAGTCGGCGCCGCGCCAGGTGAGCTTGACGAGCCGCGGCGGGTTCTTCGAGCCGCCGCCGACGGCCAGGATGCCGCCCATGCCCAGCCGCTCGAGATCCTCCGTGGCGAGCACCTCGATCTCGAGGCCGTGGCGTTCGGCGAGGCGCTGCGCCTGCTCCGCCATCCACTCGGGATTGGCGACGTTGGGCGGCGCGTTGGCGAGGTCGCGCGTCAGCAGCGCCCCGCGCGCCACCTCCATGGCGACGGCGATGGCCGCGGCCTCGGCGTCGCCGGCGCCCGGGAGCAACAGGTGGACGGCGACGAGGGTGTCGGCCTCCTCGGGCTGCTGCTGGTAGGCGTCGTAGCGGTAGCGCGAGAGTGCCAGGTTGCGCGCCAGGTAGGCCGCACCCGAGGGCCCGCCGGCGAGCTCGTGTCCCGGCATGGCCAGCACGAGCGTGGCGACGCCGTGCAGCGAGGCCACCGCCGCCGTCTCCCCCAGCCACTTGGCGAGCTTGCGCACGTGCATGGCCTGGCGCTTGCCGAGCCCGCGCAGGGCGAGGTGTGGCAGGTCCTCGCGCCCCGTATCTGCCTCCGCCCACTGGGCTTCGCGACCCTTCCACCCGGGCCGTTCGGCGAGGCTGCGCGCGAGGTCCGCCGCCCAGCCGGGCAGCGTCGAGGTGTCGGGGGCCTCCCCCTCGAAGCAGCCGAGCAGGAGCAGCCCGCCGCGGTGCGGCTCCGAAGGGGCGAGGGCGACGTCGACGATCCGCTCCATGGGCGCCATCCTATAAAATCGGTCACTCCGGATGAGCGAGCTGCTCCCTTCGCTGGCCTCGTTGGCTCGGGCCCTGCGCGGACCTCTCAACTTCCTGCGCGACGACGCGGAGGAGATCTACAGGCTCGTGCCGGAGCTCACCGAGCTCCTGCCGCTGCCGCAGCGCATCCACCTCGCCGACGAGGGAGCGGCGCCGATGGTGGGCTACCCGGTGCTGGCGTCGCCCGGGATGAAGGCCCTGCGCGAGGCGCTCGCCTCTTACATTCGCGCGGAAGAGGAGGCGCAGGTGGCGCCGCTGCTGCGCCAGGCCGTCGACGCCCCCGCCCTGCAGGCGGCGTGGGAGAAGTACCGCGCCCTGCTCGCACGCGCCACCGAAAACGTCACCACCTCGAGTTACGGGCGCCACTTCCCCGACTTCTTCTGGCTCCTCCACTCCCACGACGTCGCGCGCCTGCTCAAGGAGACCCCGCGCCGCATCACCCGCCTCAACTTGAACCTCGGCAAGGAACAAGGCGGCGCGCTCAAATACAAGGTCTTCTACCGCTACCTCGACCGCGTGCTGTCGCTCACCTACGACCTGGCGCACCGCCTCGCCGGCGACACCGAAGAGCTCGAGGAGGAGATCTTCCCGGCGCTGCTCTCCCGCATGCGGGACAACGTGCTGGTCTTCACCGAGGACCACATCAGCCCCGACCTCGCGGAGCTCTCGCACTACCTGCAGGGCTACCTCCGCATCGACGGCGCCGACCTCCGCTTCCGCTACGCCAAGCTCGTCGAGTGGATGCAGGAGCGGCTCGTCATCGATCCCGGGCTGCGTGCCGCGGCCACCCACCTGCTCCGCCTGCCGCCGACCGCGGAGGCGCGCGAGTTGCTGCGCCACCGCGGCTTCGTCGAATACGTCGCCGGACTGCCGGGCTACGACGCGCGCACGCTGCTCTCCCCCGCCCAGGTGCAGGTCTGGGAGGCGCTGCTCGTCAAGCTCAAGGAGTTCGAGCTCTTCCACGGCATCCGGCGCCTCGTGGTGTCGGTGCAGCAGGAGGAGGGCGGGCTCGTGCTCGCCGACCGCAGCCTCAACCGCACCTGGGTCGGCGGGCCGCCGATGGTCGAGGTGTCGAGCGCCACCCGGCCGCTCGACTTCATGGCCCCCTGGGTGGTCGACCCGCAGATCTCCCGCTACGGGATGATCTACGACATCACCGACTTCTCGCACATCGTCTCGCTCCTGCGCCGCGCCGGCAGCGAGGAGCAGGACCGTTCCTTCCGGCTCATGTTCCGCTTCCAGCGGCGCGTGCACCGGCTGGCGATGAGCCAGCGGCTCAAGCTCGAGAAGTACCTCGGCGACGGCGCCTTCTATTCGGCGCGCGACGCCTACCGCATGCTCATCGTCGGCCTGCAGGTGCAGCGCTTCTATCGCCAGGCGCTGGAGGAGGGCTTCCCCTTCAACCGCGGCATGCGCATCGCGCTCAACTTCGCGCAGTACCGCCTGCTCCCCATCCACGGCGGCGTCGTGGGCGAGCCCGAGCGCTACGAGTTCTTCGGCCACGGCGTCGTCGAGCTGACCCGCCTCACGACCGGCAAGTCGATGCGCGAGCTCGAGGAGTTCAAGGTGCTCCTCGTCAACCTCGGCTATCCCGAGGCGTCCGTACACCGCTTCTTCGCGCCGCTCGCCACCGCCGAGCACGACGTCGTCGACAAGCGCGAGGAGCGGCGCCGGTTCTACGCCTACATCAACCGCAACGGCAGCCTGATCAACGAGGGCATCGTCGCCACCTCCCAGCTCATCGCCCGCCTCGCCGCCGAGGAGCCGGCGCAGAAGCTCTACCCGCTGCGCTACGAGGGCAGGCCCTACGTGGCGATCGCCCTCGAGCTCCCCGACGGCCGCTGCCTGGCAGGGCTGCGCAAGCTCGGCATCGTCAAGCTCAAGGGCCTCGAGCCGCTCGCCGTCTACGAGCTCGTCGACGGCGGCCCCTTCCCCGCCGGCCTCGAGCCGCTCCCCGCCGCCGGCGACCTGATGTCGACCCTCGAGCGCGGCTACGCGACGGCGCTCACCGAGGCGAGCTCGGTGTGATCTGATCCGCGGCCATGCGAGAGACCGCTGACGCCGCCGTCTGGCAGACCGAGATCTCCGGGCTTCCCGCTCCCCGTCGCGGCAAGGTGCGTGACGTCTACGACCTCGGCGAGACACTGCTCATCGTCGCCTGCGACCGCATCTCGGCCTACGACCACGTCCTGAGGCCGGCGGTGCCGGGCAAGGGCAAGATCCTCAACCAGCTCTCGAACTTCTGGTTCGAGCGCCTCGACAGCGTCCCGAACCACCTGCTCGCGACGGACGCCGCCGACTTCCCCGCCTCGCTGCAGCCGCACCGCGAGCAGCTCGCCGGCCGTGCGGTCCTCGTCCGCAAGGCGCGCGTCGTCCCCTTCGAGTGCGTCGCTCGCGGCTACCTCGCGGGCAGCGCCTTCAAGGAGTACCAGCGCGACGGACGCGCCTGCGGCATCCCGCTGCAGCCCGGGCTCGTGCGCGCGAGCCGCCTCCCGGAGCCGATCTTCACCCCCGCGACGAAGGCCGAGAGCGGCCACGACGAGAACGTGAGCTTCGAGGTGATGGCGGCCGCGATCGGCGGCGACCTCGCGGCGCGCCTGCGCGACCTGACCCTCGAGCTCTACACCGCCGCCGCAGAGCACGCCGCCGAGCGCGGCCTGCTGCTCGCCGACACCAAGCTCGAGCTCGGGCTCGCCGGCGACGAGCTGCTGCTCATCGACGAGGTGTTCACCCCCGACTCGTCGCGCTACTGGCAGGCGGACACCTGGAGGCCGGGCGAGGAGCCCGCCTCGTTCGACAAGCAGTTCGTCCGCAACTGGCTCGACGGCAGCGGCTGGGACCACGAGTCGCCTCCCCCGCCCTTGCCGCCCGAGGTTGTCGAAGGGACCCGCGGCCGCTACCTCGAGGCCTACCGCCGGATCACCGGCGGCGAGCCCGCGCTCTGACCGGGCGCGAAGGCAGAACGCCACGCGGGCGCCTCCTGGTTTGCCTGTCTGACGGACAGGCTAGCCACGGCACCACCAGCGTGCGTCGCCAGCAACCTGTAAACATCCGGTAACACTATTGCGCCACGCTTGCAGTCGCTATCATCCGCGGGCCTCACTCAGGCTGCGCCTCCAGTCGACAGCTTCGTCCCGACCGCGGCGCGACCTGTCGCAGCTGCTGAGACTCGACTCCGCTCCCCGGAGGCCCACGTCGTGATGCGACATCTGCGCTTGCTTCGTTCTCTGGCCCTGACTGCGCCCCTCCTCGCCGTCGCCCCACCGGCGTTCGCGGATGACGTCCTCGGCATTCCCAGGGCCGAGCATCCGCCGCAGCTCGACGATTTCGTTGCCGGCGTGCCCGCCGACGCCGGCGTCGAGGTCTCGGACTTTCGCCAGAACGCGCCGGGCGACGGCGAGCCGGTATCGCTCGTCACCAAGGTGTACCTCTCTTATGACGACGACCATTTCTACGTGGTCTTCGTCTGCAAGGACGACCCTGCGTTGGTGCGGGCGCGCATCACGCGCCGTGAGGACTTCTTCGGCGACGAGGGCGTGGAGGTCTTCCTGGACACCTTTCACGACAAGCAACGCGCCTTCGTCTTCATCGCCAACCCGTACGGCGTCCAGCTCGACGGCAGGATCACCGAAGGCCTGGGCTACGACTTCAATTTCGACAACCAGTGGACCTCCAACGGCAAGGTCACCACTGACGGCTACGTCGTGAGCATGGCCATTCCGTTCAAGAGCCTGCGCTTCGAGAAGGGTGCGGCGCAGACCTGGGGAATCGCTCTCGGCCGCATCATCCCCCGGCAGAACGAGACTTCCTACTGGCCGTACATCACCCAGCGCAAGGAGGGGTTCGTCCCGCAGTTCGCGACCGCCGAGATCAGGGAGGAGATCTCACCCGGCCGCAACATCCAGCTCATCCCTTACGGCTTCGCCAGCAACACCGAGGCGCTCGAGGTCGGCGGCGAGGGCGATCCGGAGATCGGCACCACTCGCCGTACCCGCGCCGGCGTCGACGCCAAGCTCGTGATCCGCGACGCGCTCGCCGTCGACGTGACGGTGAACCCCGACTTCAGCGAGGTCGAGTCCGACGAGCCGCAGGTGATCGTCAACCGGCGCTTCGAGGTCTTCTTCCCCGAGAAGCGGCCCTTCTTCCTCGAGAACTCGAGCTTCTTCGGCACGCCGGTCAACCTGTTCTTCTCGCGCCGCATCCTCGATCCGCAGTACGGCGCCCGCGTCACCGGCCGACTGGGGCGCTGGGCGCTCGGCGGGCTGGTGATCGACGACGAAGAGGCCGGCCGGTTCCTGCCCGTCGACGACCGCGACCGGCGCGGCGAGATCGGCGTCGCCCGCGTGCAGCGCGACTTCGGCG
>Ga0075431_100000382_pt1 | contig 35471 bp, 27 predicted proteins | sample RhiMetdeltSRZDD5_FD_75297 | JGI IMG/M metagenome (GOLD analysis project Ga0075431, IMG submission 75297) | Populus rhizosphere microbial communities from Tennessee, USA - Rhizosphere MetaG P. deltoides SRZDD5 | ecosystem: Host-associated > Plants > Roots > Rhizosphere > Soil | place: USA... | reverse complement strand
CCAGGAGATCACTGCGTTCGGCGACGTCACCCAGGACTTCGACAACGACGTGGTCACCGGGGACCGTGCAGTGGCGGCCGGCGACGGCTCGCAGGTCAACACCGGCGACGAGGCAGTCCAGGTCGGCGGCAACCTCACCGACTCGACGGTTGCCACCGGCGACGTCGAGGGCTCGGTCACCGGCGATGTCTACGACTCGGTGGTCGGCAACAACAACCAGGTCATCGACGTCGACGGGCGGAGCGGGCCCCCGGTCCTCGAGCGGACGCTCATCGCCGAGGAGCCCGGCTACGGCACCGACATCGGCCCCGTGGCCTTCGGTGACGGCGACGCCATCCAGGCGGAGAACCTGAACCAGGGCAGCGGCGCCATCGTCGACGACATCCGCGACGGCGACGTCGCGGTGAACACCGGCGCCGGCAACCAGGCCGTCGTGCAGAACTCCGACGTCAGCGAGTCCTCGGTCGGCGGCGGCGACGTCACCTCCAACGACGTCGACATCAACGCCTACGGTGACAGCGCAGTGGCCTTCGGTGAGGGCTCGTCGGCCGAGGTCGACGACGTCGACATCCAGGACAACAGCGGCACCGTCCAGGTCGCCGGCGACGACTCGATCCAGCAGGGCATCACCGACAACGACGTCAACCTCGCGGCCGACGTCGACGTCGACCTCGGCGGCGGCCTCACCCGCAGCCCGGTGCCGGTGCTCGCCGAGGCCGAGGCCTACGAGGAGCCCAGCTACGACGACGCTCCCGACGACGGTGCGCCGACCATCGACGACGCCGACACGTTCAACCAGAACATCGACGCCGACGACCTCGACGGGCTCGACGCCTGACGGTCCGGATCACCGGCAACCGACCAACACCTAAGACAAAGGCCCGGTCCCGCAAGGACCGGGCCTTTGTCGATGTTGAACTGCGTTAGCTTGGATGAGCGGCGTCGTCGGGAGGAGTAGGGAGGCATGGCGGGAGACCCCAACGCGGGTGCACGTTCGCCCGCGGTTCAGAAGGCCCTCGGGGTGGTGAAGCTGGGCACCCAGGCCGCCACCGCGTACAAGCGGCCCGACCTCGTCGAGCGCCTCACCATCACCGCCCGGCGGCTCGCCGACCCGGCCTTCCACGTGTTCGTCGTCGGCGAGTTCAAGCAGGGCAAGTCGTCGCTGGTCAACGCCCTGCTCAACGCCCCCGTGTGCCCGGTCGACGACGACATCGCCACCTCCGCCCCCACCGCGGTGCGCTACGGCGAGGAGGCCGCGGCCGCGGTCCTGTTGAAGCCGCCCGAGGACGAGAGCGACGAGTACCTCGAGCCGATCCGGGAGCAGATCCCGATCGAGCAGGTCGCCCAGTACGTCACCGAGGCCGCCAACCCGGCCAACGAACGGCGGGTCCAGGCCGTCGAGGTGTCGATCCCCCGCAAGCTGCTGGCCGACGGCCTGGTGCTGGTCGACACCCCGGGCGTCGGGGGCCTCGGCTCGGCCCACAGCGCCGCCACCATCGGCGCCCTGCCCATGGCCGACGCGGTGATCTTCGTGTCGGACAGCAGCCAGGAGTTCACCGCCCCCGAGCTGGAGTTCCTCCAGACCGCCCGGCGCATGTGCCCCAACGTCATCTGCGTGCTGACGAAGGTCGACTTCTACCCGGCGTGGCGCAAGATCCGGGACCTGAACATGGAGCACCTGCAGCGGCTGGGCGTCAAGGTCCCGGTGATGTGCGTGTCCTCGGCTCTGCGGATCCACGCCCTGCGCACCAACGACCGGGACCTCAACCAGGAGTCGGGCTTCCCCCAGCTGGTCGGCTACCTGCAGAACGACATCGCCGCCAACGCCGAGAAGCTCACCATCCGCACGGCGGCCAGCGACGTCGTCGCGGTCGCCGGCCTGCTCACCACCCAGTTCCGCAACGAGCAGCAGGCCCTCGCCAACCCCGAGGAGGCCCACGAGGTCGTCGGCAACCTCACCCAGCTGCAGGAGCGGCTCAACCGGCTGCGGGGCAACGCCTCCAAGTGGCAGCAGGGCCTGTCCGACGGGATCATCGACCTGCAGACCGACCTGGAGCACGACATGCGCTCCCGGCTCCGCCTGATCACCAAGCAGGCCGACGACGCCATCGAGGCCAGCGACCCGGCCGACACCTGGGACGAGTTCCAGGCCTGGCTCTACCGCCGGGTCGCCGAGGACATCGTCCACACCTACCAGTTCCTCCACGCCCGCTCCGAGGACCTGTCGGTGCGGGTCGCCGAGACGTTCGGCGAAGACGGCGGCGACCTCACCATGCACGTCTCGATGCTCAACCCGACCGAGATCCTGGCCTCGGTCGAGGCCAACACCGAGATCCAGGCCCAGAAGATGGGCATGACCGCCCAGGGCCTCGCCGCCATGCGGGGCAGCTACGGCGGCATGTTGATGTTCGGCATGCTCGGCAACATGGCCGGCCTGGCGCTGGCCAACCCGGCGACGATCGTCATCGGCCTGTTCATGGGGCGCAAGGCCCTGCGTGACGAGAAGGAGCGTCAGCTGTCGATGCGGCGCAGCCAGGCCAAGCAGGCCCACCGCAAGTACACCGACGAGGTCGGGTTCGTGGTCGGCAAGGACTCCCGGGACACGCTGCGGCGCATCCAGCGGCAGCTGCGCGACTTCTTCAGCACCCGAGCCGAGGAGCTGCACCGGTCGACCGCCGACGCCCTGCAGGCCGCCCAGCAGGCGGTCAAGTCCGACCAGAGCACCCGCCAACAGCGGCTGAAGGACGTGAACGCCGAGCTGGAGCGCATCGCGATGCTGCGCAAGCGGGCCCTCGAGCTGTCCCCTGAGCTGGTCAAGTCGCTCGCCGCCGCAGGGGGTGCGTCGTGAGCACGCACATCCCCCTGCTGGAGAGCGTCCGGGGGCTGCTGACCCGGGCCCACCAGGCCTACCAGGGCACGCCGGGAGACCACCGGTTGACCGCGGTCCTCGATCGGCTGGACGAGCCGCTGCGGGTCGCCATCGCCGGCAAGGTCAAGGCCGGAAAGTCGACACTGCTCAACGCCCTCGTCGGCGAGGAGCTGGCGCCCACCGATGCCGGCGAGTGCACGAAGATCGTCACCTGGTACCGGGACGGCATCACCTACCGGGCCACGCTGGTGCCTCGGGCCGGCGAGGCGGTGCAGGTGCCGTTCACCCGGGACGGCGGGGCCATCAACATCGACCTCTCGGGCCGCAACGCCGACGACATCGAGAAGCTGCAGATCGAGTGGCCGTCGTCGTCGCTGCGCCAGATGACGCTGATCGACACGCCGGGCATCGCGTCGCTGTCCCACGACGTATCGGCCCGCACCACGGCGTTCCTGACCCCGGGCGAGGACCAGGTCACGCCGGCCGACGCCGTCCTCTACCTCATGCGGCACCTGCACTCGTCGGACATCAACTTCCTCGAGGCCTTCCACGACGAGGAGTTCTCCCAGGCCACGCCGGTCAACGCGGTCGCCGTGCTGTCCCGGGCCGACGAGGTGGGCGTGGGCCGCATCGACTCGATGGCGTCGGCCCAGCGCATCGCCTCCCGCTACCGCCTGGACCCCAAGGTGCGGCGCCTGGCCCAGACCGTCGTGCCGGTGGCCGGGCTGCTGGCCCAGTCGGGCGCCACGCTGCGGGAGGCCGAGTACAAGGCGATCGACTCGATCGCCGCGGCGTCCCGGACCGACAGTGACCCGCTGTTCCTGTCGGCCGACCGCTTCGTCAAGGCCGAGACCGCCATCCCGCTGACGTCGATGGAGCGGGAGCACCTGCTCGACCGGCTCGGCATGTTCGGAGTGCGGCTGTCGGTGGCGCTGATCCGGCAGGGCGCCGCGCCCAACGCCACCACGCTGTCGACCGAGCTGGTGCGGCGCAGCGGCCTGGTCGAGCTGCGGGACGTGCTGCTCAGCCAGTTCGCCGAGCGCCGCGACGTGCTGAAGGCCCGCTCGGCGCTGCTGGCGCTGGAGGGCGTGCTGCACGAGCACCCCCAGCCCGGCACCGACGTGCTGTCGTCGGAGTTGGAGCGGATCACCTCGGGCGCCCACGAGTTCGCCGAGATCCGGCTGCTGAACGCGCTGCGGGCCGGGGGTGTCAAGGTCAAGGCCCAGGAGGCGAGCGAGATGGAGCGGGTGCTCGGGGCCGACGGCGGGGCGCTGCACATCCGCATGGACCTCAGCCCCGAGGCCGACGTGTCCGAGCTGCGCCGGGCCCTCCAGAACTCCATCGGCCGCTGGCAACGCCGCGCCGAGAGCCCCATGTCCTCCCGCGAGGTGGCCGACGCCTCCCGCGTCCTGATCCGCACCTGCGAAGGCCTGCTCGTCAACCTCGGCTAGCGCTCAGTGGCCGACGTAGGGGTCGGCGAGGGTCGTGCCGATCTCGTGCTGGGCCAGGCCGGTGGGGCGCTGCAGCTCGGCGGTGTGGGTGCCGTCCTCGTGGAGGGTCAGGTCGATCACGGCGCAGGTCTTGTCGCCGAGGGTGACCTGGCGATCGTCGGGGATGGTCGCCCAGGTGCTCGGTACCCAGAGGTAGTCGATGCCGTCCCGGCGGTGGTGCGAGAACTGGTGGACGTGGCCGCTGACCACCAGGCCGACCGGGGCATCGCTGAACAGCGCGGCCAGGCGCTCCTTCGCCGCGGGCGGGAGGTAGCGGGCGGGGCGGGCGTCAGTGGGCAGCTCGGGCGTCGCCGCCCAGGGCTTGTGGACCACCACCCCGATGCGCCGGGGTAGGGGCCGGGCTCGGAGCGCCCCGGCGAGCCACTGCCACTGGTCGGCCTCGTCGTCGAGGCCTGAGCCGAACAGCAGGACGTTCAGGCCGATCAGCCGCCAGCCAGGGAGGTCGAGGCTCCAGCGGTCGGGGCCGAGCTCGGCGCGGTAGCGGTCGAGCCGCTCCCGGCTCACGGTTGCGGCCGACGACCCGAAGGCGTTCTCGCCGACGTCGTGGTTGCCGGGGATCACCCGCACGCGGCAGCTCGGGCGGGTCAGCTCATGGCGGCCGACGGCGAGGTCGTCGGGGTGGGTCGGCGCATCTGTGGTGATGTCACCGGCGTGGACCACCAGGTCGGGGCGCTCCCGGTCGAGGTAGGCGACGACGGCATCCCAGTTGGCGAGCGCCTCCGGCGTGCGGGCCGAGAGGTGCGAGTCCGACACCAGGACGACCCGGGTCATGCGCCGTCGCCCATGAAGTTGAGGCTCGGGCCGACCTCGTCACTGGGCGGTGGCGCCGGGTCGAGGGCGAAGATGCGGGTCGTGCGGCCCTCGGCCTGCGCGCTGTGGACCTCCCGCAGGCCCGGCGTCTCGCCCGGCCGGGTGTAGAGATCGGCCAGCTGGGGGCGCAGCCGCATGGCGGTGTACCAGTCGACCACCAGGTAGGTGGCGCCGTAGTGGCGGGCGTAGCGGACGATCCGGTCGAGGTCGGCGTAGGGGATGGCGACCGCGGTGCGCTCGGCGTAGAACTCCACGACCATGCTGCGGGTGAGTATGCGGTCGTCGGGGCCGGTGTGGGCGGCCAGCCACTCGCCGGCCTGCCGCTGGTCGCTGAGGTCGCCCGGGTGCCACCAGCCGCCGGCGCCGTAGAACGCCCCCATGGAGCTCGCCGTGAGCAGGACCGCACCGACGCCGAGCGCGAGGCGCCGTCGGGTTTCGCCGAGGGTCGTCACGGCGGCGCCGGCGAGGACTGCGGCGCAGGCGGCGGTCACCACCAGGTAGCGAGGCTGGACGAAGAAGGCCAGGGCGGTCGCCACCGGGACCGCGGCGATGGCTCCGACCAGCCGCGTGGTCCTCGCCCGGCGGAGGCGCCACGCCCCGACCGCGGCGAGGCCCCACACCGGCAGCGGGAGGAGCCACCAGCCGCCGACGTTCTTGCCGAGGACCCGGACGTTGGTGCCGAGGATGCCGGCGTAGCCGGCCGGGTCGTCGGCGGCGAGCGCCGGGAGCGACGAGTGGGTGGCGGCGAACCGCAGCCCGCTGTCGTCGAGGGCGTACAGGACCTTGTCCCGGTCGCCCCGATCGCTCCGGGCGACCGCATGCCAGGCCTCGATCGACGCGTCCTGCGTCTTCGCCGTCAGCTGCCACTCCCCTGTGTGCCGGTGCAGGAACGCCGCATACGGCACGATGCACACCACCAGCGGCAGGACGAACGCCGCGCCCGCGGCCAGCGCCCGTGTCGACCCGAGCCGCGCCCCGATCGATGGCACGGGGATCGGCGCGGCCGCCGCCGAGAGGCTCCGGGGAACGGGCGTCGCCGGCGAGCGAGTCGCGGCGGCGACCATCGCAGCACCGAGGGGGACGGCGAGGAACAGGCCCTCGGGACGAGTCAGGTAGGCCAGGCCGATCAGGAGGCCGGCGGTCGCCGCGCGCCACCACAGGGAAGGACCGCGGTGGTCCCAGGCAGTCACGGCCAGCCACGTCGCGGTCGCGATCAGGAGGGTGTACTCGGCCTCGGAGCCGGCGCCGCGGGCGGCGGGCAGGGTCGCCAGGCCAGGGGCGAGCGCCGCCACCCACGCCGTCGCAGCGCCACCGGTGTCACCCCCGAGACGCCGACCGAGCCCCGCCAGCGGCAGGACCAGCAGCGTCCCGCTGAGGCAGGTGAGGATGACGACTCCGGTGTGCGGGTCGTCGACCACCTGGCTCGTGACCCCGAACAGGATCGGCATCAGCGGCGGGAAGTGCAGCTCGGGGTGGCCGTCCCGCTGGTAGCCGTCGCCCTCGACGAGCGACATGCCGGAGCGCAGGTAGGCCGTCTCGTCGGTGGTCGGCGCGTCGTCGGTGAGCCCGATCAGGACCCGCAGCGCCAGCCCGGCCAGCAGGGCCGCTCCCAGCAGCCATCGGTACCGCACCCGGCCACCACAGCAAGCCAGGGTGGCCGCTCCGTTGCGTGCGCCTTACCTCTGCCCGACCTCCGGGCGAAGCCCTCCCGAACTCAATCTGCACTGAGCCCTGCGACCTCGAGCGGCCGCCACCGCCGCCCGAGCCCGCTGCCGAACCGGGTCAGCAGCCCGACGACCAGCGGCACGCCGACCACCAACAGCGCCACCGCCCGCCACGGGAACACCAGCGGCATGCCGGTGGCGCCGTCGGCCCGGGTGAGCACCACGACCGGCAGGTACCCGACCGGCACTGCGAGCAGCCCACCGAGCAGCGTGAGCAGCACCGCCTTGCGGGCACTGGCCCGCCGCAGCGTCCGGGGCGCGGCGCCCACGGCCGCCAGCAGGTGCCGCTCGTCCCTCGATTCCGCCCCCGACAACCCCAACATCGCCCCCACGACGAACAACGCGAGCAACAAGGCGACGCCGGCCGCGGCGCCCTCCATCACCCCGTCCTCCAGGTACCAAACGGGCCGGGTGTAGAGGAGGGTCACCGATGGTAAGGCGGGGCCGCGAAGACCGTCGAGGCGATCGAGCTGCGCACCGGTGAACGGCTCGGGGTTGCGCAGGACGACGTCGCCCGGGACAGCGTGCAAGCCGGAGCTGCGCAACTTCGCCGGCGTGATGAAGATCCCTCCCACTCCCCACAGCTCCGCTGCCCGGTGCGGTCCGACCTCGACGGCGTCGAGCTCCACCAGCGTCTCGTCCGACTGCCCGAGCATCCGCACGACGGTCGGCCCGCCCTGGACGCCGAGGACCAGCACGCCGGAGTCGTCGAGCAGGCGCCGGGTGTCGTCGCTCAGCCCGAACGCCTCGGCGAACTGCTCATCGGCGACCACGAGGTGACGCACCTGATCGCCGTCGTGGGCGCTCGCCAAACCGATGCCGCCGGGGGTGACGGCGTCGGACAGCCGGAACGACGTCGCGTCGGGAAGCACCTGGGCCACCCGCGCCACGATCTCGGGGGATGGCGGGTGGTCGGCCATCAGCCGAACGACCTGGTCGTAGGCCGCGACCTGTTCCGAGCGCCGCTCTTCCTTGAGGCCTACCAGCAGCGCCGCGGCGGCGACGGCCGCTGCCGAGGTGACCGCGATGGCGGCGACCACGGCGCTGGTGCGGGTGCGTTGGCGGCTGAGGGTACGGGCGGCCAGTCGCCACGGGCCCCGGAGGCGCACGGCCAGCAGGTCCAGGACCGCCGTGACCACAGGGGCGGCGGCGCAGACGCCGACGAAGAGCAGCACGACCCCGACAGCACCGGCCCAGCCCCAGAGGCCGGGGTTCGCGCCGCCTCGCCCCAGGTAGGCGCCCAGCGCCATCAGGCCGAGACCGGCGCAGGACGCCGCCAGACCGCCGGCGACGGCCCGGCGGGACACCTGGCCCTCCGGTCGGCGACCCGCCAGCGCCATCAGCACCGGTATGCGGGGCACCTTCCGCGCCGGGATCAGCGCCGCGACCGTGGCGGCCAGCACGCCGAGACCGGCGATGGGGAGCACGTCGGTCCAGCGGACGTGCCAGCCCGCCAGGTCCTGCAGGGTGAGCCGCACGAACCAGCGCCGGCCCACGTTCAGCACCAGCGTCCCCAGCCCCAGGCCCACGGCCGACCCCGCCACGCCGGCGATGGTCCCCTGGAGGAACAGCACCCGCCGCAGCGTCGCCGGCTCGGCGCCGTTGGCGGCCAGCTGCCCCAGGGTGACCAGCTGCCGGCGGGCCGACACGGCGAAGGCGGCGACGATCACGATGCCCACCACGGTCAGCCAGGCAGCACCGCCCAGCAGCGTCCACCGGACGTCGCCGTTGTTGTTCTCGCTGGTGAAGTCGTAGCGGGGCACGTCGAGGGCGATCGACGGGGACGGGGACGGTGACGGGCCGTCCTCGGAGGTGAAGACCTCCCGTAGCTCGCGCGCCGTCAGACCTGCCGGGAGGTCGACGAGGTGCGTGATCGAGCCAGACGTCAGCGAGCCCGGCGCCAGCACGACGGTCGGCTCCCGCCACGTCGCCCGGACCCGGCCGATGCCGACCACCCGGCCTGACCGCACGATCGGTGCGTCGACGTCGACCGCGTCCCCGACCCGCAGGTCCAGCTCCTCCGCCGCCGACGACGACAGCATCAGCTCCCCCGGCTGCCGCGGGTACCGCCCCGAGGTCAGCCGGGCCGCCCCGGTGGTGACGGCGTCGTACAACGGCACATCGGTCAGGGTGCACGAGCACCCGGCACCGGCCGGGGTCGCCAGCGACCCTGTGGTCGTCCGGTAGGTCAGGACCCGGCTGCCGGCGGGCAGCCCGCCCGGCGGCCGGTCGGCGAAGCTCACGCCGTCGGCGGCCCCGTAGTTGAAGGTCCACCGCTCGTGCGCGGTCAGCTCGCCCACCCGCAGCGTGCCGATCATCACCAGCATCGCCCCCACCGGGACCGCCACCAGCGCGACCACCAGCGCGTTGCGCCAGGGGCGGCGGCGGACCTCGCGCCGGGCCAGGCGGGCGGCGAGGCGCCAGCCCGGGCTCATGGCGCTCATGACCCCGTCACCGCGGCGAGGTCGGCCTCCGTGCGGGGCGCCACCGACTCGTCGACGATGCGGCCGTCGCGCAGCGACACCACCCGGTCGGCCCAGGACGCGAAGCGGGGTTCGTGGGTGACCAGGACCACCGCGACGCCCCGCTCGGCGGGCAGGGAGGCGAGCAGCTCGACCACGGCGTCGGCGGTCAGCGTGTCGAGCGCACCCGTGGGCTCGTCGGCCAGCAGCAGCCGCCTCTGGCCCACGATCGCTCGGGCGATCGCGATGCGCTGCTGCTGGCCGCCCGAGAAGTCGTCCGGGTACCGGTCGAGGCCGTGGCCGACCCGGAGGCCGACCGCGGCCAGGGCCTCCAGCGCCGCCGCGCGGGCCCGGCGAGGCGACGTCCCGTCCAGCTCCAACGGCAGCATCACGTTCTCCAGTGCGGTCAGCGCCGGCACCAGGTTGAGCCGCTGGAACACGAAGCCCACGTCCCGGCGCCGCAGCCGGGCGAGGGCTGCCGCACCCGCCGTGCCCAGATCGACGCCCGCCACCGATACCGACCCCGACGTCGGCGCCTCCAGCCCGCCGGCCACGTGCAGCAGCGTCGACTTGCCGCACCCCGACGGCCCCCGCACCGCCACGAACTCCCCGGCCGCCACCGACAGCGACACGGCGTCGAGCGCCAGCACCTCGGTCTCGCCGCTCCCGTACACCTTGCTGACGTCCTGCAGCCCCAGCATCTCGCTCATGAGCCCGCCTCCAGTCGCTCCTCGCAACGATCCAACCACCGCAGGTCGGCTTCGGCCCGGGCCACGAGGGCGTCGGTCACCATGGCCTGGGCCAACCCCGGATCCCCCGCCGGCGGCTTGTGGCGGTGGTACTGCAGCAGGGCCATGACCGCCTTGCGCTGCCGGTCGATGACCTCCAGCGCCTGCCGCTTCCCGGCCGACACCGCCAGCAGCACCTTGAGCATCAGCTCGTCGCGCTGCGGCGGCTCGTCACCCGGCACGGTGTCCCACCACGCGCCCAGCACCGCCACGCCATCCTCGGTGATCCGGTAAGAGCGCTGCCCGTCGGCCTCGGACACGTCGACCAGCCCGTCCCGGGCCAGCCGGTCGAGCGTCGTGTACACCTGCCCGACGTTCAGCGGCCAGACCCCACCGGTCGCCGCCTCGAAGCCCGACTTGAGCTGGTAGCCGTGCCCCGGCCGCTCGCTCAGCACCGCCAACAGGCCCTCGCGCACTGCCATCAGACCCTGAACCTCCGCACTGGGAACCTCCGCGGTCGCCGCCTCGCATGCGACCACCTTCGCACATAGTTACCGAGTATGCAATACCCAGTAACTAGTCTTCAGCAGGAGCGGCGAACCGAGCGGTGAGGGGGAGGTGGTCTGACAGCCCGGGGTAGGTCTCGAACCCGGGCGTCCCGAACGCCGGAACCTCGGCATCCTCGACGAAGAGGTGGCCCGACGCCCATAGGTAGTCGATGCGCTTGTTGGGCGCCCGGTTCCGGGGACCGTGCCAGTTCGTGTTGCCCGATGTGCCGTTGAGCCCGTGCACGGTCGGCCAGGCGTCGCGCAGGCCCTCGTTGGTGAGGCCGGCGAAGATCACGTCGGTCGACGCGGCGTTGAAGTCGCCGCCAACGACCGTGTCGCGAGTCGGCTGCAGCCGCCGCAGCAACCACGCCACCTCGGCCGCGCGGTCGGCCTCGGACGTCGGCCCGTGGGGGGTCAGGTGCACGTTGACGATCGCCGGGCTGTCGTCGTCGACCTCGTCGCCCACCACCCGCCCCAGCTGGATGATCCGCCGCCGCCACGTGAACGGGTTCCAGCGGTGGGTGATCCCACGCGCCCGCACCGACAGGGGCACGGTCAACCCGAGGATGGCCATGCCCTCGGCCGGGACCCGCACCGGCCAGTGCTTGAAGCTCCAGTGGAGGGTCTTCGCCCCCAGCGCCCAGCGGATGTCCCGCGCCTGGCGCCGTTGCACCTCCTGCAGCAGCACCACGTCCGGGTTCTGCTCGCGCAGGTGCCCCGCGACCGCCTCGACGTCGACGCCCTTGCTGCCCTGCAGGTTCCAGGTGGTGATCGTCAACCGCACCACCCGGAACCTAGGGCACTACCTCAAACCCTGAGGAGGATGGCGTCGCCCTGGCCGCCGCCGCCGCACAGGGCGGCCGCACCGAGGCCACCACCCCGCCGGCCCAGCTCCAGCAGCAGCGTCAGCGCCACCCGGGTGCCGGACATGCCGACCGGGTGGCCGAGGGCGATGGCGCCGCCGTTGACGTTGACGACGTCGTCGCTGATCCCGAGGTCCTGCATCGACGCCAGCCCCACGGCGGCGAAGGCCTCGTTGAGCTCGAACAGGTCGATGTCCGACACCGAGCCGCCGCTCGACTCGAGGGCCGCCAGGATCGCTCGCGACGGCTGGGTGAGCAGCGACGGATCGGGCCCGGCGACCTGGCCGTAGCCCACGACCTCGCCCAGCGGCGACGCCCCCAGGCGCTCGGCCGCAGCCTTGGAGGTGACGATGACCGCGGCCGCACCGTCGGAGATCTGCGAGGCGTTGCCGGCGGTGATGTTGCCGGCCTTGTCGAAGGCGGGGCGCAGCCCGGCCAGCGACTCGGCGGTGGTGCCGGGGCGCACGCCCTCGTCGGTGTCGACGATCACCGGGTCACCCCTGCGCTGGGGCACCTCGACCGGGACGATCTCGTCGGCGAAGCGGCCTTCCTTGATGGCGGCCGCGGCCCGCTCGTGCGACTTGGCCGCAAGGTCGTCCTGGGGCTCGCGGGCGAGCCCGGCCGACGCCGCGTACTTCTCGGTGCCCGCGCCCATGGCCACCTGGTCGAAGGCACAGAAGAGGCCGTCGTACATCATCGAGTCGACCACCGACTTGTCGCCGAGGCGGTAGCCCTCGCGGGCGCCGGGCAGCAGGTAGGGGGCCTGGGTCATCGACTCCATGCCGCCGGCGACCACGATCTCGGCGGCGCCCGCGTTGATCAGCAGGTCGGCGAGGAAGATCGAGTTGAGGCCCGACAGGCACACCTTGTTGATGGTGGTTGCGGGGACCGTCATGGGGACGCCGGCGTTGGCGGCGGCCTGGCGGGCGGCGATCTGGCCGGCCCCGGCCTGCAGCACCTGGCCCATGAACACGTAGTCGACCTGGTCGGGGGCGACCCCGGCCCGGTCGAGCGCCGCCTTGATGGCGAAGCCGCCCAGGTCGGTGGCCTTGAACGAGCCCAAGGCGCCGGAGAGCTTGCCGATCGGGGTGCGGGCACCAGCGAGAATGACGGAACCAGCCATCTGTAACTCCCCCACGAGGTCTGAGCGAATGGGCGGTATGTAGATCTGCGACGACGTTACCGGCCGGTATTCAATTGGCCCGAATCCGGGAACGACGTCGGAGTGTGCCCGTAGTCACTTCCCCGAATCGGGCGACGGACCACCAACCTTCTCGATGGCCGCCAGCAGCCTGGGCCCCAGCCATCGGGCCACCTCGTAGGACTTCTCCAGCTCGACGTGCACGCCGTCGGGCCGCAGGCGGTCGTTCTCCGCCTTGGGCATGGCGGCGAAGTGCTGGCCGAACTCGATCACCGCGGTGCGGGGGTGCGTGGCGGCGACTTCGCGGAGCATGTCGTTGAGGATGGCGATGCGCTTGGGGGCGTCGGGCGGGTCCTGGTGCTCGGGCGGCGGCTCGAACCCGTAGCCGAAGTGCAGCGGCGGCGTGGTCAGCCACACGACCGTCAAGCCCTTGGCCAGCAGAGCCTCGGTGGCGCCCTTGATCTCACCCCGCATGTACTCGTCGAAGACGGGGTCCCCGAAGCCGCGCCACTGGTCGTCGCCCGGCAGCTTGCGGTCGATGACGTCCCACGACCCCGTCAGCAGCACCGCCACCTGCAGGCCCGGGTAGCGGTCGATCTCCTGGCCCCACTCGCCGTCCCACGACAGGCACTTGTCCGGCACGGTGCTGACCAGGTTGAACTGCCGGCGCTCCCCGCCCCGGCCGATGCCGCAGCCGAGCTGGGTGCTGTTGCCGCTGCCGACCAGCAGCAGCTTCTTGGTCCGCAGACCCCACTCGCCGGTACCGGCAGCCATGGTGAGCGCGGCCGAGTCGCCGAAGAACATCGTGTGCAGGGCGTCGGCGGGCATGGCCGCCTCCCGCTCCTTGATCTTCTTGTCGGCGGCCGCCATCTGCTCGAGGGTCAGCTGGAACTGGTCCTTGGGCGGGGGCGCCACGCTCGTCGGGACGATCGCGGCCACGACCACCACCGCGGCGACGCTGCCGAACGCCAGCGCCGGGGCGAGGGTCGGCAGCTTGAACCACCGGCCCCGGCGGATCGGCTGCTCGAGGACCCAGTAGGACAGGGCCGCCAGCAGCAGCGTCGGCACGAGCCGGACCACGAACAAGCCCCAGCCCCGGGGCTGCCAGCCGAGCGGGTCGAACAGGTCGTCGGCCCGCTTGCGGTTGAGGACCAGGTAGATCGGCCAGTGGAAGAGGTAGACGCCGTAGGACACCAGGCCGAGCAGCCGCAGCGGCTCGAACGACAGCGCCCGCCGCAGCGGCCCGGGCACGCACGCCGCCAGCACCAGGCACCCCGAGGCGAACGCGTACGCCAGCAGGAACCCCTTCGTCAGCACCACCGAGCTCTGCTCGACGTTCCACCACGCCCAGGCCGACGCTCCGAGTGCGGCGAACCCGGCGGCCACGATGAACGGCCGCAGCCGGGCCGAGCCCACCAGCAGGCCGCGGCTCACTGCCACCGCCAACAGGGCACCCACCAGGATCTCGCCCATCCGGATCGGGGTCGCGTAGTAGACGGTGTCCGGCCGGTCGCGGTACAGCAGCGTCAGGCCGCCCGACACCGCCAGCAGCGCCACCAGCACCGCGGCGTAGATCCGCAGCGAGCCCCGGGCCAGGTACAGCACCCCGGCGGTCAGCAGCGGGAACACCCAGTAGAACTGCTCCTCGATCGCCAGGCTCCAGAAGTGCAGCGCCGGCGAGGGCGCCGCGAACAGGGCGCCGTAGGAGCGGTTGTCGAGCAGGAAGTGCCAGTTGGCCACCTGGAGGGCCGACGCCGCCACGTCGCCGGGTAGCTCCTTCTGCCACAGGTGGTCCCAGATGACCATCGACACCAGCAGGGCGCCGAGGGTCACGGCAGAGGCCGGCAGCAGCCGCCGCATGCGGCGGGCCCAGAAGTTCGTGAGGCTGATGCCCCGCGAGCGCTGGTACTCGCCCACCAGCAGCGACGTGATGAGGAACCCGCTCAGCGTGAAGAACGTCGACACCCCGAGGTAGCCGCCCCGCGCCCACGGGAAGCCGTTGTGGAACAGCAGCACGGCCCCCACGGCGAGGCCCCGGATCCCGTCCAGCGCCGGGTTGTACGCCAGGCGGCGGCGGTGGTGGTCCTCAGGCTGCTCCCCGACGGCCGCCGGGTCGACCTCGTCCGCTTCGAGGGTGGCGGTCACGGCGTTCGAGGTTAGGGCCTGAGCCCCTAGGGCGTCGTGGCTGGCGGATGCTCCGCGTCGGCGGCCTTCAGGATCTCGGGCCCGAGCCACTGGGCGATCTCACGCGCCCCGTCGTCGTCGAAGTGGACGCCGTCGAAGCGCAGCTTCGCCATCTCCTCCGGACCGAGCTCGGCGGCGTGCGCCGCCAGGTCGACCACCACGACACCCTCGTGCTGGGCGGCCAGGTCCCGGATCATGTCGTTGAAGAGCGCCATGCGGGCGGGGTCGAACTCGGGCGGGCGATCGTCGATCGGCGGGTCGATCTGGTGCCAGTCGAGGTCGGGCGCCGTGAGCCACACCACCGTCATGCCCTCGGAGGTCACGGCGTCGATGACGTCCTCCATCTCCTGGCGGAGGTAGTCGTCGTAGCCCTTCTGGCCGATGTGGACCCACTCGTCGCTGCCGGGGATCTGGCGGTCGGCCACGTCCCACGGTCCGCTGAGCACTACGGCGAAGTCGACCCGGCCGTAGCGGTCCCGGTCGTCCTCGATGTCCTTGACCAGGCGCGACCGCCACAGCGAGCACGGGTCGACGCGCAGCGGCATCTCCTGGCCCCGGTAGCGGACCGAGCCCTCGTCGCCGATGCTGCAGCCGTTCTCGGCCGAACCGCCCTTGAACACCTGGACGTCGTCCTGGCCCTTGCCCCACTCCGTGAGGCCGGCCGCGGCCTTGACCATCGTCGAGTCGCCGATGAACACCCCGACCCGGGAGCGGGCCGTGAGCGTCGAGGGGTCGGGGCCCTCGATGGCGTGGATGTACGACGTGAACGGGTCGGGTGGCGGCTCGCTGACCTTGGGCACCGCCACGGCCAGCACCAGGACGCCGAGGACGCCGCCCACCGCCAGCAGCTGCGGGTTGACCCGCTTCGGCCGGCGGCCCCGGCGGATCGGCGACTCGAACCAGCGGTACGACACGGCGGCGAGGATCAGCACCACGACCAGCCGCAGGATCATGAGCTTCCAGGTGCGGGGCTGCAGGCTGCCGAGGCCGACGGTCTTCAGCCAGCCGTCCACCCGCTCCGGGCTCATCAGCAGGAACAGCGGCCAGTGGAACAGGTAGACGCCGTAGGACACCACGCCCAGCAGCCGCAGCGGCTCGAACGACATCAGGCGCCGCACCGGGCCGTCGACGTTGGCAGCCAGCACCAGCAGGCCCGACGTGACCGAGTAGGCCAGCAGCCCGCCCCACTTCAGCGACGGGTTCCGCTGGGTGACGAACCACCACATCAACAGCTGCGCCACCAGCACCACCACGCCGATGCCGGCGATCCAGGGCGCCCACCGCTTGTTGGTCAGGAAGAACCCTCGGGCCACCAGCACTGCGAACAATCCGCCCATGAGGATCTCGCCGCCCCGGATCGGGGTTGCGTAGTAAACGACAGTGCCGTTGTCGGCGTAGAACAGCGTCAGTACCAGGGCGAGGCCGATGAAACCGGCCAGGACTCCCGTGTACGCCTTCAGCGAGCCCCGGAAGAGGTAGAGCGCCCCCGCGGTGATCAGCGGGAAGACCCAGTAGAACTGCTCCTCGATCGCGAGGCTCCAGAAGTGGAGGACCAGCGGCGGGTCGGAGTTGAAGAGGTTGCCGTAGGCGAAGTCGTTGGCGATGAACCGCCAGTTGGCCACGTGCAGCCCCGCCGCGAAGACGTCACCGCCCAGGGAGCGCTCCCACCCCTCGTTGGTGAGGAACGCGGTGAGCATGACCGCAGCCAGGGTCGCCGCCGAGGCCGGCAGCAGCCGTCGCAGGCGCCGGGCGTAGAAGCTGTTGAGCGCGATCCCGCCCGAGCGGCGCTGCTCGGTCAGCAGCAGCGACGTGATCAGGAATCCGCTCAGCGTGAAGAACGTCGAGACCGCGAGGAAGCTGCCCTTGAAGAGATCGCCGCCGTAGCCGTGGTAGAGCAGGACTGACGAGAGGGCCAAGCCGCGTATGCCGTCGAGCGCGGGGTTGTAGGCCAGGTGCGTGGGAGTGGCGTGCGAGCCGTCGCTGCCCTTGTCGGGCCGCCCCTTGCCATGGCCGTTGCCGCTGCCGGTCTTCGTGGCGGGCAGGGTCGGCGCAGTGGACGTGTCGACGTCGACCGGTGCGGGGGCGTCGAGGGTCGCCGTGGCGGCCGCGGCCGTTCCCTCCCCGTTCGCGTTGTCGCCGCGTTCCGCGACCTCTTCACCGGACCTGCGGCCCGCGTGTGACCCAGCCAGGGGCTTCCCCTTCCCCAGTCATCCCATGCGGCCGCCCAGGCTAGGACAGCCTCGAAGGAGGCTGCACGCCCTACGCAATGACCAGCGCATCCAGGAGTGACCCGCGGTAACCATCGGCGGTGACGGGCTTCGTCGAGTCTGCGTTTGCATGTGACCCGCAAGTAGGTTCCTGGCATGGAGCAGATTCTTCGGGCCATCCAGGAGGGCGCCAGCGGCGAGGACATCGCTGCGCTGCCCATCCCCGAGAGCTACCGGGCCGCCCACGTGCTGCGGGACGAGCAGGAGATGTGGGCCGGCGTCCCGTCCGAGGAGAAGGACCCGCGCCAGTCCCTGCACATCGGCGAGGTCCCCACCCCCGAGCTGGCTCCCGACGAGGTCTACCTCGCGGTCATGGCCAGCTCGATCAACTTCAACACGGTGTGGACGTCGATCTTCGAGCCGCTGTCGACGTTCATGTTCCTCGACCGCCTCGGCAAGGAGTCGGTGTGGGGCGCCCGCCACGCGCAGGACTACCACGTCGTCGGCTCGGACGCCTCAGGCGTGGTGCTGCGGGTGGGCTCGGCCGTGCGGAACTGGAAGCCGGGCGACCGGGTCGTCGTCCACTGCAACTTCCTCGACGACCAGGACCCCTCCGCCCACGACGACTCGATGCTCGCCGCCAACCAGCGGATCTGGGGCTTCGAGTCCAACTTCGGTGGGCTGGCCGACCTGGCCATCGTGAAGGCCAACCAGGTCATGCCCAAGCCCGCCCACCTCACCTGGGAGGAGTCCGCGGTCAACGGCCTGTGCGCCTCGACCAGCTACCGCATGCTGGTCGGCCGGCACGCCGCCCGCATGAAGCAGGGTGACAACGTGTTCGTCTGGGGCGCCACCGGCGGCATCGGCGCCTACGCCGTGCAGCTGGTGCTGAACGGCGGCGGCACGCCGGTCGGCGTGGTGTCCAGCGGCGACCGCGCCAAGCTCCTCAACGCCATGGGCTGCGAGAACGTCATCGACCGGCGGGAGGAGGGCTACCGCTTCTGGTCCGATGAGCACACCCAGGACGAGGGCGAGTGGCGCCGCCTCGGCAAGAAGGTGCGGTCGTTGGTCGGCGAGGACCCGGACATCGTGTTCGAGCACCCCGGCCGCCAGACGATGGGCGCCTCGGTGTTCATCGCCAAGCGGGGCGGCATCGTCGTCACCTGCGCGGCCACCAGCGGCTACATGATCGAGTACGACAACCGCCACCTCTGGATGAAGCTGAAGCGCATCATCTCGTCGCACTTCGCCAACTACCAGGAGGCGTGGGAGATGAACCGGCTCATCGACCGGGGCGCCATCCAGCCGGTCATGTCGCAGGTGTTCCCGTTGGAGCAGACCGGCGAGGCCGCGCTTGCGGTCCACCGCAACGAGGCGGAGGGCAAGCTGGCGGTGCTGTGCCTCGCGCCCGAGGCCGGCCAGGGCATCACCGATCCGGAGAAGCGGGCCCGCATCGGCGAGGACCGCATCACGCTGTTCCAGCGGCATGCGAGAGGCGAGCTGTAGGGCGAGCTGTCGGGCCTTCACCTGGGGGCCATACTGAAGCCATGAGACGGCCAGCCGGCCCCCCGCCGGCTGGCCTTGCACATGGAGCTGGGTTCCCATCACCGATTCACCTGACTTCCCGCCGCCGGAGGGCCCGCCCGGCAACCCGCCGCCGCCCCCGGGCCTACCGCTGTACCCCTCGGCCGACGACGTGCCGCCCCCGCCGCCGACGATGCCGCTCGGCCCGGCGAATGGCGCCCCACCCCCGCCGCCCCCACCGCCGTCCGACGGGTCGATCCCGCCGCCGCCCCCGACGGCGCCGATGTCGTGGGACTCGTGGGGCTCGGCCGGCTCGATCCCTCCCCCGCCGCCGCCATCCGGCGAGCCGAGCGACCGCCCGTGGTCGAGCTCCGGCGACACGCCGCCGCCCCCGGTGACGATGTCCATGGACACGTCGGTCGTGCCGATGCCGCCGCCCGGCGCCTCGATCCCGCCGCCGCCGACCATGGCGATGCCGGATCCCTATGGCGCCCCGCCACCCCCACCGAGCGGCCCCTACGGCCCGCCGCCGACGCCGGTGCGGAAGAAGTCGAACGGCATGATCATCGCCGTCGCCTGCCTGGTGGTGCTGGCGATCGGCGGCCTCGTCGTGACCCTCGCCGCCGACGATGACGACGACCAGGCCGGCGGCTCCCCGAGCGGCCAGACCGACGACCCGGGCGGCGGTGGTGGCACCAAGCCGGGCGGCGGAGGAGGAGGCGGAGGCGGCGGAGGCGGTGACCTCACGGTGCCGACCAGCCCGCCCAGCACCGAGGCGCCCACCACCGAGACCACCCTGCAGCCGGCGCAGGCCCAGGAGCACGACTGCATCTCCGTGAGCTCGGAGGGCGACCTCCTCGGCACCGGATCGTGCTCCGACGGCAGCGGCGTCTACACCGTCGGCCAGGTGGTGCCGTACACCGAGACTTGCTCGAACCCCGACGCCCCGTGGATCACCTCGGGCGGCTACTACCTCTGCCTCGAGCTGAACGTGGTGCAGAACTACTGCTACGTGTTCCCGGAGTCGAGCGGCTTCATCACCAACGCCGAGTGCAAGTCGCCCGGCACAGTGCACGTCATCGACATCGTCCCCGGCGTGACCAACGGCGACTACTGCACCCAGGACTACCAGTGGAGCCACTGGTACAAGTTCGACGCTCCTGACGAGGTCGTCTGCGTCCAGAAGTACTGAGGTCACTAGTTTGGTCGGCGTGCTGCTGACCGAGATCGATCACGTCGCCATCGCCGTCAACGACCTGGAGGCGGCCATCGCGTACTACGCCACCACGTTCGGTGCCGAGGTCGAGCACCGCGAGGTCGTCGAGTCCGACGGCGTCGAGGAGGCGCTGCTGAAGGTAGCCGACAGCTACATCCAGCTGCTCACGCCGACCCGCGACGACTCGCCCGTGGCCAAGTACCTCGAGCGCAAGGGCGAGGGCCTGCACCACGTGGGCTACCGGGTAGCCGACTGCGGCGAGGCCCTCGACGCGGTCAAGGCCTCCGGCGGCCGCGTCATCGACGAGGCCCCCCGCCCCGGCAGCCGCGGCACCACCGTCGCCTTCGTGCACCCCAAGGGCGCCTTCGGCACCCTCATCGAGCTCGTCCAGGAGTAACCGCTACACCCCGCCGGCGGGGCTGAGGTGCTCGGTGGGGACGACCTCGCGTACCCGGTTGGGGCCCTGCCAGGAGAGCTTGGCGAAGGCGATGCCGGCCTGCTCGACATATTCGAGCCGCAGCTCGTGCCAGCCCTTGGTCAACGTGAGCTTGCCGGCGGTGTCCTTGATCGGGTGGCCGGCCCAGTCGTCGATCACGAGCTTGCCGTCGACCCACAGCCGCGCCCCGTCGTCGGTGGTGGTCGTGAACGTGTAGGCGCCCTCGGTGTCGACCCGGACCCGGCCGGTCCAGCGGACGCTCCACTCGTCGGGCCCGAAGTCCTCGAACGGGGCGTGCTCGTAGTCGAGGTACACGCGGGGCTCGGTGCGGACGTGGGTCTTGCCCGTCAGGTCGGCGTTGTCGAAGTACTCGGCCTTGAGCCCCGACCCGCCGTCGGCCGGGGGCTGGGTGGTCGGCGGGCTCGTAGTGGTCGTGGGGGCCACCGTGGTGGTCGTCGTCGAGGCCCCGGTCGTCGTGGTGGTACCCGGCGGCTGGGCTCCCGGGGCGATGACCAGCGTCGTGACCGAGCGCCCCGGCACAGCCACCGAGCCCTTGCCGCCCTCGATCGCCAGGCTCCCGACCAGGTGCGGCGCCGGCTCCTCCTTGGTGGTCTGCCACAGGTCGGCGTTGGTCTCGTCGGCCGCCAGGCCCTTGGCGCTGAGGTTGAGCTCCGCCGCGTCGGTCGACGTGTTGACGACGACCACGTTCTTGGCCTCGGTCGACGCGAAGACCCGGACGGCGCCGTTGCTGCTGGTGGCGTCGACCAGCGTCGAGCCGAAGCGCCGGAACTTGCCCTCGCCGGTGAACATGCCGATGCCGTGGTAGATCGGCAGCGGCTCACCCTGCCGGATCCCGCCCTTGTCCTCCTCGGCGACCAGGCCGAGGCCCTGGTTCAGGTCGCTGAACTGCACCGCCCGAGCGTCACTGGCGAGGATCGTGCCGAGCGCAGCGGCGCCCCACACGGTGGCAACGTGCTCGTAGGAGCGCGGCTTGGACCGGTCGCACTGCATGTTGAACTCGCCGTACTGGATGGGGATCTTGCCGGCGCGGTCGGGCAGGAGGTCGGCGACCTTCTTGCGGACTCTGTCGATCTCGTTCTTGTAGAAGCTCACGTCAGCCAGGACGTCAGCGTCACTGGGGTTCTGGCCGGCGCAGTCGCCGTAGTGGTGGAGATCGAAGAAGTCGAGCTTGGCGCCCGACCCTTGCAGGAACGGTTCGACGTAGCCGTCGCTCGCCCCGGCCAGCGCGGGGCCACCCACCTTGGCATCGGGGTAGGCGGCGTGGAGGGCGTCGGCGACGGCGTTGAACCGCTTCACGTACTCGTTCACGCCCATCTTCTTCTGGTTGCCGCCGAGGTCGGGCTCGTTGCCGACGATGAACCACTTGATCGGCACGCCCTGGTCGGCGGCGAACTTGGCCAGGCTCACGGCGTCCTTCGCATCCGTCTCGATCGGGTGCTCGGGGTCGATGTTGACGACCAGCATCGGCTCGGCCCCGACCGCCTTGATCCCGGCCAGCCACTTCTCGCCCCTGACGCTGGTGACGCAACCCAGCGAGTTGCAGGTCACGCCGCCGCTGGGGTCGCCGGCGGTGGCGAACTTCAGCTCGATCCGCAGCAGCTTCAGGCCCAGGCTGCGGAGGAGGCCCTGCTGCTCGTCGCTCGACGACACGTTCTCGGTGCCGTAGCCGCTGACCGTGGCGCCGATGTCGGTCGGGTCGATGGGGGCGACGGCCTTGCCGAAGTCGACGTTGACCGTCACCGAGGTGGCGGCACCGTGCGCCTCCTCACCCGTCACCCGCAACCCGAGCCCCGCAGCGATCAACGCCACGCACACCGTCCCGAGCGCGAGGCGTACCCAGACCCGTTCCATGGCTAGCCGGCCGCCGGGTAGAGGTTGGGGCCGGGGATGACCTCCCGGGGCAGGTCGGGCCCGGCCCAGGACAGCTTGGCGAAGGCGACGCCGGCGTCGTCGTGGTACTCCAGCTTCAGGTCGTGGCGGCCGGCGGTGAGCGTGAGTTGCTTGGCGTCGTCGCGCACCGGGTGGGCGGCCCAGGCGTCGACCACGGGCTGACCGTCGACCCAGAGCCGGGCGCCCTCGTCGCTGGTCACGGTCAGCGTGTAGTCGCCCGCCTTGTCGACGCGCAGCTCGCCGGTCCAGCGCACGCTCCAGCCGTCCTCCGCGAAGTCCTCGAACGGCGCGTGCTCGTAGTCGAGGTACACCCGGGGCTCGGTGCGGACGTGGGTCTTGCCGGTCAGGTCGGCCTTGGAGAAGTACTCGGCCCGGAGGCCCCCGGGCGGGCCGGCGATGGTGTCGCCGGTGGCGGGCGGGGCGGTGGTGGTCGACCCCGTCGTCGTCTGCGTGGTGGCGGGCGCAGTGGTCGACGGCGCGGTGGTCGACGACGACGCCGGCGGGGCCGTCGTGCCCGGCGGCTGGTCCGAGGCCGGGCCGTCGAGGCGGAAGACCTTCCCAGCGCCGAGGTCGACGACGTACACGTCGCCCCCGGTGTCCTGGCCGAACGAGACCAGCTGCGAGACCTTCAGGTCCTCCCAGCTCTGGTCCTCGCCGACCTTGGCGCCCTGCAGGCGGATCCCGCGCAGGTGGTTCTGGCACGAGTCGCCGAAGAGGTAGGCACCCTGCAGGTCCTTGATCGGGCCCCGGTAGACGACGCCACCGGTGACCGCGCAGGCGCCCTTGTCGTGGTTCTTGTACTCGTAGACGGGGTCGACCGCGCCGGCGGGCTTCGTGCCGCCCTGGTATGGGTGGCTGCCCTCCACCTTGTTCCAGCCGAGGTTGGCGCCCTTGCCGCCGCCGCCGCTCGCCGGGAGCATGTCGACCTCCTCCCAGCTCTCCTGGCCGACGTCGCCGATCCACAGGTCCTTGGTCTGGCGGTCGAAGCTGAAGCGCCACGGGTTGCGCAGCCCGTAGGCCCACACCTCGGGGCGGCCGTCCTTCCCGTCGGCGAACGGGTTGTCGGTCGGGATGGCGTACGCCTTGCCGCCGGTGGCGTGCTCGGGGTCGAGCCGCAGGATCTTGCCCAGCAGCGCCTGGCGGTTCTGGCCGTTGCCCTTGGGGTCGCCGCCCCCACCACCGTCGCCGGTGCCGACGTAGAGGAACCCGTCGGGGCCGAACTCGAGGTGGCCGCCGTTGTGGTTCTCGGCGAAGTCGTCGATCGACAAGATCTCCTTCGCCGAGCCGGGGTCCGCCTTGCTGCCGTCGAAGGCGTACGAGGTCACGGTGTTCGCTCCGTCGGGCGCCGCCGTGTACATGGCGTAGAGGCGCTTGCCGTCGGGCGAGAAGGCGATGCCGAGGAAGCCCCGTTCCCCGCCGCCGACAACCTTGCTCTTGATGTCGAGGACCGTGCCTGCCGCCTTGTACGTGCGGTTCGCGCCGCTGCCGGACACGTCGACCTTGGTGACGGTGCCCTCCTTGCCGGCCACGTACAGCGCGGTGTCATTCGGCCGGGGAACGATGTCGATCGGCTGGTCGAAGTCGCCGATGCTCGTGAGCTTCAGGTCGATGTCGGCCAGCGCGAGCGGCGCTTGCGCCTCGGATCCAGCGTCGTTACCGCACCCCGCGATCACGACCGACAGCACCACGGACAGGGCAAGGCAACGGGCGCGGCGGCTCACCCCCAGAAGATGCGTGAGGACAGCGAGGCAGTCGCGCCAGAGGCAGTGACGATTCCGTTACAACCGCCCTGGACCGAATCTCGCTGCCGTCGACGCCACCAACGCTGGCACAATCGTCCGCCATGCTTTCCGTGCGCGGCCTGACGGTGGAGATCGGCGGCACCCTCGTGGTCGAGGGTGCCGGGTTCTCCGTGCGCGCCGGCGACCGGGTGGGCCTCGTCGGCCGCAACGGTGCGGGGAAGACGTCGCTGCTGAAGGTGCTCGGTGGCATGGCCGAGCCCAAGCTCGGGGTCATCCAGCGGCCCGAGGCCTTCGGGTACCTGCCCCAGGACCCCCGGCTCGACCAGGTGGACCCCAGCATCACGGCCGTCAGCCACGTCCTGAGCGGCCGGGGCCTCGACGAGCTGGCCGCCCGCATGGAGAAGCTGCGGGCCCGCATGGAGGAGTCGCCCGGGGACGAGCGCCTGGTCACCCGGTGGAGCAAGGCCCACGACGCCTTCGAGCATGCCGGCGGGTACGCCGCCGAGGCCGAGGCCAAGGCCCTGCTGTCCGGCCTCGGGTTGCGCCAGGACCGGACCGCGCTGTCGCTGACCGTGCTGTCCGGCGGCGAGCGGCGGCGGGTCGAGCTGGCCCGCATCCTGTTCGCCGGCAGCGAGGCCCTGCTGCTCGACGAGCCGACCAACCACCTCGACAACGACGCACGCGACTGGGTGCTTTCGTTCCTGCGCAACTACCGCGGCGCCCTGATCGTGGTCAGCCACGACCTCGAGCTGCTCGACGAGTCGATCACCCGGGTGCTGCACCTCGACCGGCCCGGCGAGGCCGACATCGGCGAGCTGACCGAGTACAAGGGCACCTACAGCCAGTACCGCGTCGCCCGGGCCAAGGACGAGGAGCGGCGGGCCAAGGTCGCTGCTCGCCAGCAGGCCGAGATCGCCCGGCTGCAGACGCTGGTCGACCGGTGGGGCGCCAAGCAGTCCAAGGCGTCGTTCGCCAACGCCCTGGAGACCCGCATCGAGCGCATCCGGGCGTCGGCCGTCGACGCGCCGACCGCCCGCCGGGGCCTGCGGCTGAAGCTGCCGGACCCGCCGCCCTCGGGGCGCACGTCGCTGACGGTCGGCGGCCTCGCCAAGTCCTACGGCGGCAGCCCGCCGGTGTTCGAGGACCTCTCGTTCGACGTCGGCCGCGGCGAGCGACTGCTCGTACTGGGCCTCAACGGCGCCGGCAAGACGTCGCTGCTGCGGATCCTGGCCGGGACGTCTTCCCCTGACACGGGGTCGGTCGACTTCGGGCACCAGGTCTCCCTCGGGTACTACGCCCAGGAGCACGAGGGCATCACGGCCGGCCGGTCGCTGCTGGATCACATGAACGAGGCGGCGCCGGGCGAGACCGAGCAGATCCGGCGGCGGCTGCTGGGCACGTTCGGGCTGTCGGGGGACAAGGTGCACCAGGACGCGGCGTCGCTGTCGGGTGGCGAGAAGACCAAGCTGGCGCTGGCGCTGCTGGTGGCCGGCAAGCACAACCTGCTGCTGCTCGACGAGCCCACCAACAACCTCGATCCCCCGTCGCGGGAAGCCGTCGCTGCCGCGCTGGCGTCGTGGGCGGGCACGATGGTGCTGGTGAGCCACGACGTGGGCTTCGTGCGCGACCTCGCCCCCGACCGGGCGCTGCTGATGCCCGAGGGCGACGTCGACCACTGGTCCGACGACCTGCTGGGCCTGGTCGACTTGGCATAGCGGCTGGGGCGCCTAGCCTCCGGGGCGATGGACGTCCACCTGGTCGACGGCACCTACGAGCTGTTCCGCTACCACTTCGCCCCCAACAACAAGGACCTGACGCGGGGCGCCACGGTCGGCGTGGTCGGCACGCTGCTGCAGCTGGTCGCCGACGGCGCCACCCATGTGGCCGTGGCCACCGACCACGTCATCGAGTCGTTCCGCAACGACCTGTGGCCCGGCTACAAGTCGTCGGCCGGCATGCCCCGGGAGCTGCTGGGCCAGTTCCCGGTGGTCGAGGAGCTGATGGCGGCGGCCGGGTTCGTGGTGTGGCCCCAGGTCGAGTTCGAGGCCGACGACGGGCTGGCGGCCGGCGCGGTCATGGCCGCCGCCGACGACCGGGTGGGGCAGGTCATCATCTGCACGCCCGACAAGGACCTGGGTCAATGCGTCGGCGGCAAGGTCGTGCAGATGGACCGGCGCAAGGGCGTCGTGTTCGACGCCGCCGGGGTCGAGGGCAAGCTGGGCGTGCCGCCGCCGTCGATCCCCGACTGGCTCGGCCTGGTCGGCGACTCGGCCGACGGCTTCCCCGGCCTGCCGGGCTGGGGCGCCAAGTCCGCCGCCGCGGTGCTGCGCCGCTGGGGCCACCTCGAGCACATCCCGGCCGACCCGATCACCTGGGACTCCGGGGTGCGAGGCGCGTCGAAGCTCAACGCCGTGCTGCGGGAGCAGTTCGAGCTGGCGCTGCTGTTCCGCCGCATCGCCACCGTCGAGCTGGACGCCCCGGTCAGCGCCGGCGTCGATGAGCTGCGCTGGACCGGTCCTCCCGATCCTGACCTCTTCGCGACGATGTGCGAGAAGCTCGGCTCCCCTGCCCTCGCGGGGCGGACCGAGCGGTTGGCCGCCGGCCGCTAAGTCAGCGGCGTCTGGATGTCCAGCGCCGCCAGCTTCTCGTAGTTCCGGACGGCGTGGAAGGCGTGGGCCTTGCCGTCGACGACATGGACCGCCAGCGCGAACTCGAGCTTGCCGTGGAGCTGCACCACGATCCCGGGCTCGTCGTTGATCGACGCCACCTCGACCACCGAACCCCGGTAGCGCTGGGCGATGTTGACCAGGAAGCGAGCCACCTTCTCCGGCCCGACCACCGGGCGCCGGGCCGCCCGGACCGCGGCGCCGCCGTCGCTGAGCAGCTCGACGTCGTCGGCCAGCAGCGACACGACCTGCGCGACATCCCCGGCGGCGACTGCGACGATGAGCTCACCGGCGACCCGCTCCGCCTCTTCCGGCGGGTCGTGGCGATGACGCCCCTCGCGCACCCGCCGCCGGGCCCGGCTGGCGACTTGCCGGCAGGCGCTCGGGCTGCGGTCGACGACCTTGGCGATCTCCCCGAACGGGGTCTGGAACACGTCGGCGAGGAGGAACACCACCCGCTCGACGGGGTCGAGCGTCTCGAGCATCCGCAGGAACCCCAGCGTGAGCGACTCGGCGAGCTCGACCGCCTCCTCCGTCGGAGGCGGGGCCGTGGTGCGCACCGGCTCCGGCAGCCAGGGCCCGACGTAGGTCTCCCGGCGCCGGCGGGCCGACTTCAGCTCGTCCAGCGCCAGGCGGGAGACCACGGTGGTGAGCCACGCGGCGGGCTTGTCGAGGCCGTCCCAGTCGGTGCGCTGGGCGCGGAGCCACGCCTCCTGCACAAGGTCCTCGGCGTCGATCCGCGATCCGGTGATGCGATAGGCCAGCCCGACGAGCCGGGGCCGCTCCTCGGCGAACACCGCCTCCAGCTCGTCGGCCACGGTCATGCTGCAGTAACTCCGACGGTGCGCGGCACGGCGCCAGCGCCTGCCCGGCGAAGCGCTCGCCCGGCCACGGTCATGCTCCGGTGCCCCGACCGCGTGCTGCACCCACCGCGGATCCCCGTGCACGGCGACAAACCCTGCCCGCCGAAGCGCCCGTCCTCCAGCGGTCATGGAGCGATGCCTCCGACCGTGCGCGGCACCCACTGCGGGTGCACGGCGACAGACCCCTGCCCGGCGAAAACGCTTGTCCTGCAGCGCTCATGCTGCGGTCCCTCCGGCGGGGTGCGACACCCGCCGCGGATCCCGGTGCACGGCGCCAGACCCTGCAGCGGTCATCCTGCGGTCCCTCCGGCGGCGTGGACCGTCGGCGCGGCGGCGAGGCCCTCGACGGCCGCCCGGCCGGCGGCGGCACCGCTGGCGAGCGAGGCGTCGGCGAGGTAGCCCTCGGGGCCGACCCAGTCGCCGGCGACCAGGACGTTGTCGACCCCGGTGCTGTCGACGGCCGGGCGGCCGCGCAGCCCACCGCCGGCCGGGGTGGGTTGGGCGGTGCAGGCCGGCATGCGGTGAAGGTAGCGGGACTCCTCGGCCCGATCGACGTCGATGCCGGCGATGGCGGCGTGCTCGGCGAACGCGGCCCTGCTGGCGTCGGCGGAAGGGTCCTCGGCGGCGCTGAGGTACCGCACGAACTGGACCGTAGCGCCGCCCCGGGGCGCCAGCCCGGCGGCGGCCGGAGCGTGGCAGATCATGTAGATCGGCTGGTCGATGCCCAGCATGAGCTGCACCTCCGGCGTCTCCCGCAACCCGAGGTCGAGGCACGCGGTCCGCGTCGGCGGCCCGAGCCGCTGCCACTCGACCGGCATGCCGTTCGGGGTCGCCCGCGGGTGGCTGCTGGCGGCGCTGTTGCCTTCGAGCCCGCCGGCGCCGTCGCCGGCGGCCGTGGCGTCGGCGCTGCCGCTCGTGGCCGTCACGGTGGTCCGGTCAATGCCGGGCAGGAGGGCGGCCGCAGCCTGCGGGGACCCGGCTGCGATGATCACCCGGCGGGCCTGGAGGACGTCCTCACCCAGCTCGACCCGGACCGAGCGGCCGTCGGGAACGACGGCGGTGACCCGGGCACCGGTGGCGATGCGAACGCCGTGGTCGCGAGCCACGGTGGTCAGTCCCGAGACCATGGTCCCCCAGCCGTTGTGGAGGTACTCGACGCCGCTGCTCAGCGCCGCCTGGAGCTGCGCAAGGACGACGTCGGCGCTGATCACGCCGGGGTCGTTGCTGTAGGTGGTCAGGCGGACGAGCATCTCGGTGAACTGCCGGGCCGTCCCCTCGAGGCCCCGGTCGTCGAGCCAGTCGGCGATGGTGATGCCGCTGAGCTTCGCCGGCTTGATCCGGCCAAGGCCGGCCAGGAGCTTGCCCAGCCGCACCTTGTCGCCTCCGCCGAGGAGGTTGGTGCGGGCCAGCGTCATCGCTCCGAGGGGAAGGGAGCCGGTGTGGTCGCCGAGCCGGGCGCGGGCGCCCTTCAGCGGCGGGTTCGCCCCGGAGATCCGGACCCCGAGCTCCTTGAGCACCCGCTGGGCCGGCCCGCCCTTGTAGAGGGCGTGGGCGCCGCGGTTGAACTTGTACCGGCCGACCTCGTCGGTCGCGGCGTGGCCGCCGCCACCCTGCACGTCGAGCAGCACCACCGACATGGTGGCATCCGCCCGGGCCGCGGTCGCGGCGGCGGCGAGCCCGGCGAGACCCCCGCCCACGACGACCACATCGGCAGTCCGGCCATCCAGGTCCTGCAGCTGTGCGTCCATGCCCACCCGACGAGATAGCCCCTCGGGTTGTGACCGCGCGTCTGCGGATCGCCCCAAAACAAGCGAAAGGCGGCCTCTTCAGGCCGCCTTTCGGGGGGAGAACTGACTCTAGCCGTTCTTGGGGAGGTCCTTGAACGGGGTGTCCTTGGCGGGGCCGGGCTCCTTGGGGAGGCCGAGGACCCGCTCGCCGATGATGTTGCGCTGCACCTGGTCGGTGCCGCCGTAGATCGGCGGGCCCTGGGCGAACAGCGCCGCCTCGGTGACGGCGCCGAGGCCCGGCAGGCCGGTGGCGGCGTCGAGCGCCTTGCGCGATTCGGCGTCGTACGCGTGGAGGGTGCCGTAGGGGCCGGCGATCGACAGGCTGATGTCCCGCGACTGGCGCACCATCTCGCTCATCGAGAGCTTGGCGATGTTGGGCAGCCCCGGGATGTCCTTGCCGGCGGCCATGGCGGCCTTGAGACGCAGGTTGTTGTAGCGGGCGACCTCACCCAGCGAGTACAGGCCCATCAGCTTCTGGCGCAGGACCGGGTCCTTGTCCTTGCCGACGTTCTTCGCCGCCTCGATGAGCCCCTTGGGCCCCGAGCCGAACATCGTCGCCGCGCTGGCGCCCTGGCGGCCGCCGCTGCGGACGAAGTCGCCGGCCCGCTTGTCGAGGTCGCCCATGACCGTGCCCGGCATGGCCAGCGACACGGCCGCCGAGCCGCCGCCGGCGCCGAGGCCGGCCCGCTCGAACATCAGCGTGGTGTTGGCGACCCGCCAGCCGTTGCCGAGGCCGCCGAGGATGGCGTCGTCGCTGACCCGGGCGTCGGTGATGAACACCTCGTTGAACATGGCCCGCCCGGTCATCTCCTTCAGTGGGCGGACGTCCATGCCCGGCTGGTGCATGTCGATGAGGAAGTAGGTGATGCCGGCGTGCTTGGGCTGGTCGGGGTCGGTGCGGGCGATGAGCATGCCCAGGTCGGCCGCCTGACCGCCCGAGGTCCAGACCTTCTGGCCGTTGACGATCCACTCCTCGCCGTCCTTGACGGCCCGGGTCTGCAGGCCGGCGAGGTCGGAACCGGCACCGGGCTCGCTGAACAGCTGGCACCAGGCCTTCTGGCCGGTGACGATCTCGCGGAGGTACTGCTGCTTCTGCTCGTCCGAGCCATGGACGGTGATCGTCGGGCCGGCGAGCAGGAGGCCGAGGCCGCCGGGCGCGGGCAGGGCGCCGTAGTTGGTGATGGTGGTCTGCACCTTCACCGACTCGTTGCGGCTGAGGCCCTTGCCGAACCACTCGACCGGCCACATAGGCACGCCCCAGCCCGAGGTGCCGAGGCGCTCCCACCACTCGGCGACGGTCAGCTCGGGGTCCCAGTTCTCGCCCAGCCATTCCTTGAGCTCGACGACCAGCTCATCGCTGCTGTCCTCAGCCGTGGTGTCGTTGTTCTGGGCGGTGTCGGTCATGCGCTTACCTCTACCTCGATCGATCGGTCGGTCAGTAGGCCGCGTCACGTCAAGCGCAGCAGAACTTGACCAGCGGGTCAAGTTGGTGTGGTCGACGGTCGTTTCACGAAGATCTGGGCCAGCTCAGCCGGCGGGATCTCCTCCAACTGGTCGTAGCGGCAGTCCTCGGTGCGCTTGTCGTCCCGCCAGCGGACGAAGCGGCTGACGCCCCGGAACCGCCCGGATTGGATGTTCTCGAACTTCACCTCGACTACCCGCTCTGTGCGCAGCGGCACCCAATTGAGGTCCTTCTGGTTGTTCCAGCGGCTGGGCGTGCCCGGGAGGAGCTGCGTGCCGTCGTGGGCTTCGGCTTCGGCCCAGCGCCGCCAGGGGTGGGAGGCCAGGACCTCGTCGATGTCGCCCCGCAGCGGCGCCAGCTCGTCGACCAGCTCCTTGCGGCGGGCCGCGGCGAACGACGAGCAGACGCCGACGTGGTTCAGGTTCCCGGCATCGTCGTAGAGGCCCAGCAGCATCGACCCGACGCCCTCGCCGTCCTTGTGCCAGCGGAACCCGGCGACGACGCAGTCCGCCGTGCGCTGGTGCTTGACCTTGAGCATGGCCCGCTGGTCCTCGAGGTAGGGGCTGTCAGCGGTCTTGGCGACGACGCCGTCGAACCCAGCGCCCTCGAAGCGGCGGAACCAGTCCTCGGCCGTGTCGGGGTCGTCGGTGATCGGCGTGACGTAGACCCGGCTGCGGGCGGCGCCGCCGAGGATGCCCTCCAGCTGCCGGCGCCGCTCGCTGAACGGCTTCTCGCGGAGGTCGCGGTCGCCGAGGGCGAGGAGATCGAACGCCACAAAGCTCGCCGGGTGCGTCTCGGCGAGCATGTTGATGCGGGACTCGGCCGGGTGGATGCGCTGCTGCAGGTTCTCGAAGTCGAGGCTGCCGTCGCCGCTCTCGGCCAGCACCACCAGCTCGCCGTCGACGACGCAGCGCTGCGGCAGCGCGGCCTTCAGGGCCACGACCATCTCGGGGAAGTACCGGGTCAGCGGCCGATCGTTCCGGGACCCGAGCTCCACCTCGTCCCCGTCCCGAAAGACGACGCACCGGAACCCATCCCACTTCGGCTCGTAGAGGACCCCCTCTCCCCTCGGGACCTCATACACCGCCTTGGCCAACATCGGCCGCACCCGCGGCATCACCGGAAGCTGCACCCGATGCAGGCTACGAGCCTGACCAAAGTGCCGCTCCTTCTCCACTGGCGGACACCCCTGGGGACCCGATGCTGCGCACCCGTACGGCCGTTGTCGCCGCCGCTCGGCGCTGCTGGCCGCGCCGGCGCTGGGCTCCGACGAGCCGGCGTTCACTGCGTCACTCGATCCCACGGCGGCCTCAACTTGGGCGAAGGTGGCCATCTCGGGCACCGGGTGCCTCAGGGACGGCGCACCGGGCCGTGTCAGCTGGTCGGTCGGCCGCACCATCGACGACGTGACCTACGGGGTGAGCTACACGCCCAGCGGCGGCAACCAGGCTCGTCCCGACGGCAGCTGGTCATGGACGTTCACCGTGCCCGAGAACCTCGGATCGCCGACTGAGCCCTGGCACTTCCTGGTCGTCCTGCCGGGAGATCAGCTCGACGTCAAGGCCGTTTGCTACGCCTTGGGCGAGTCCCCCGAAGGTTCGCTCGAGGCCCCGTCGTGAAGCTCACCATCCTCGAGTCGCCAGCCGTGCCAACGACCTCCAACACCGCCTCGACGACCACCGAGGCGGGCGGCAACACGCCCCCACCGCCGGCGACGCCGATCGAGGAGCCGCCGCCGAACATCGGGTGAGGGCGAGGAGTCGAGGAGGCGCAGAAGGCCGAGCGGAGGGCGGTTTCCTCGCCACGGTTCGGGGTTCGAGACGGGCCGGAACTAGCGTGAGAGGCATGGCCGAACACGCGATGAGCGAGCGGCTCGCCGACTTGGCGCGACGCAAGGACGAGGCGTTCGCGCCAGGGTCCGAGGCGGCGCGCGAGCGCCAGCATGACCGGGGCAAGATGCTGGCCCGCGAGCGCATCGAGCTGTTGCTCGACCCCGGGTCGTTCCACGAGTTGGACGTGCTGGCCCGCCGGCCCACGGAGTCCGGGTTCGAGGAGCGGCCCTACACCGACGGCGTCATCTGTGGCTGGGGCACCGTCGAAGGTCGCAAGATCTTCGTGTTCGCCCAGGACTTCACCGTCTTCGGTGGGGCGCTCGGCGAGGTTTTCGCCGACAAGATCCACAAGCTCATGGACCTCGCCCTCAAGGTCGGCGCCCCGGTCGTCGGCCTCAACGACGGCGCCGGCGCCCGCATCCAGGAGGGCGTCGTCAGCCTCGACAGCTACGGCGGCATCTTCTACCGCAACGTCCAGTCCTCGGGCGTCGTGCCCCAGATCAGCGTCATCATGGGCCCCTGCGCCGGTGGCGCCGTCTACTCCCCGGCCATGACCGACTTCGTGTTCATGGTCGAGGACACGAGCTACATGTTCATCACCGGCCCCGACGTGGTGAAGACGGTGACCGGCGAGGAGGTCACCCAGCAGGAGCTGGGCGGCGCGCTCGCCCACGCCAGCCGTTCGGGCGTCTGCCACTTCACCAGCCCCGACGACAAGGCCTGCATCGAGGACGTCCGCTACCTGCTCAGCTTCCTGCCCTCGAACAACCTCGAGGAGCCGCCGGCAGTCACCCCCGCCGACGACCCCGAGCGCCTCTGCCTCGAGCTGCGCGACATCATCCCGCCAAGCTCGAACGTCCCCTACGACATGCACAAGGTCGTCGAGGCCGTGCTCGACGAGGGCGAGTTCTTCGAGTACGCCGCCCGATGGGCGCCCAACATCATCTGCGGCTTCGGCCGGCTCGACGGCCAGGTCGTCGGCCTCGTCGGCAACCAACCCATGCATCTCGCCGGCGTCCTGGACATCGAGTCGTCCGAGAAGGCGGCCCGCTTCGTCCGCACCTGCGACGCCTTCAACATCCCGCTCGTCACCTTCGTCGACGTCCCCGGCTTCCTCCCCGGCGTCGACCAGGAGCACGGCGGCATCATCCGCCACGGCGCCAAGCTCCTCTACGCCTACTGCGAGAGCTCGGTGCCCCGGATCCAGATCGTCACCCGCAAGGCCTACGGCGGCGCCTATGTGGTCATGAACTCGAAGTCGATCGGCGCCGACCTCGCCTTCGCCTGGCCCTCCGCCGAGCTGGCGGTCATGGGCCCCCAGGGCGCGGTCGAGATCGCCTACCGCAAGGAGATCGCGGCGGCCGACGACCCGGTCACGCGCAAGGCCGAGCTGGTCGAGGAGTACACCGAGCGCTTCGCCAACCCCTACCAGGCGGCCGAGCGCGGCTACGTCGACGACGTCATCGACCCGGCCGACACCCGGGTCAAGCTCATCGCCAGCCTCGACCTGCTGCGCTCGAAGCGCGAGGAGCTACCCCAGCGCAAGCACGGCAACGTCCCGCTGTGAGGCCGAACCCGTGACCGACGCTCACGTCACCCGCGGCGGCGACCCGACCGATGAGGAACTGGCGGCCATCGTCGCCGCGGTCGAGGTCACATGGCCCCGCCCCGCCGTGGCGGCCGGCGCCCATGAGGCGCCGCGATGGCGCTTCTCGGGCCGCTGGTGGACGAAGCCGGTGCCCCTGCGCCGGGTCCGACCCTGGTGAGCTGACGCCCTCGGGCCACGACTACGCGTAGCCCTGCCACCACTGGCAGAATCGTCGCGTGGCGGGTGACCTTGGTGCGCACGGAGCGGCGACGGCTCCACAGATCCCTCGGCATGCGCGTCCTGGGCCCGCCGAACGGGCCTCTTCACCGGTTCCGGCCCCTGGCCCGGGCCGGCGGGAGCGCAAGGAGCGGGCGCACAAGGAGCGCAAGGGCATCGACGGTCGCATCGCCCGGTCCATCCGGACGACCGACCACATCATCGAGGCCCTGCTCGACCTGCTGGAGCATGACGGCGACCTTCGCCCGACGGTCCACCAGGTGGCCGACCGCGCCGGGGTCTCCCGACGGGCGGTCTACCTCCACTTCGACAGCCTCGAGGCGCTCTTCGCCACCGCCGTCGCCCGCCGCGCCACCGAGCTGTGCAGCACCTGGCAGGCGCCGCCGCCCGATACGCCGCTGGACGAGCGCATCGAGTGGTTCACGCACCACTGGTCGACGCTGGCCGAAGCGCTGAGACCCCTCCGCCAGGCGGCCGCCGTGTACGAGCCGTTCTCGCCGCAGGTGCAGGAGACCTTCGACCGCGCCCGCCAGTGGGCCCGCAGCGCCGTTGAGCTGGTGTTCCTACCCGAGCTGTCGGCCCGTACCGCGCACGAGCGGGTGCCACTGACCACGGCGCTCCACCACGTCACTTCGTGGAGCGGGTGGGACGAGCTGCAGCGCCCCGGCGACGAGAGCTCCGAGGCGAGCACAGCCGTTCGGCTTCTCCTCCACGCGCTTCTCGCTCCCACGACCCCCGCCACGAACTTCTGCCCGCACTAGACAGGAGTCCATGGACCTGACGACGGTTGCGGACGACGAGGTCGTCCTCCACGACGGCCTCGACGTGATCCGCCACGGCGACCTCGAGCCCGACAGTGACTACGAGCTCGAGGGCCAGGCGGTGCACACCCTGCCCCGCCCGCCGGGCGAGCTTCTCACCAGGTTCTGCACGGTCAACGACGTGCACTTCGGCGAGGTCGAGTGCGGGCACCTCGACGACCTCGACATCGGCCCCTACTACCGCGTCGCCCCCGGCGACGAGCCCTACCCCACGCTGATGAACCGCTGCGCCATCGCCGAGATGCTCGCGATCGACCCCGCAGTCGTCGTGGTGAAGGGCGACCTCACCGCCGAGGGCACCGAGGACGAGTACCAGGAGTTCCTCGACCTCTACCAGCC
>Ga0075431_100000381_pt1 | contig 35508 bp, 33 predicted proteins | sample RhiMetdeltSRZDD5_FD_75297 | JGI IMG/M metagenome (GOLD analysis project Ga0075431, IMG submission 75297) | Populus rhizosphere microbial communities from Tennessee, USA - Rhizosphere MetaG P. deltoides SRZDD5 | ecosystem: Host-associated > Plants > Roots > Rhizosphere > Soil | place: USA... | reverse complement strand
TGGTGATGGCGAGGCGCTTGCGTACGTTCTCGTGCGCGACGATCGGCGCGGATTTTCCGAAGTGCTCGTTCCCGCCGGTGTGATCGCCGTGATAGTGGGTGTTGATGATGAAGCGCAGCGGCTTGTCCGTGATCGTCTTCAGCGCGGCCTCGATCTTCGGCGCGAGCGGCGCGTATTGATCGTCGATGACTACGATTCCGTCGTCACCGACGGAGACGCCGATGTTGCCGCCGGCGCCGACGAGCATGTACACCGAGCCCGCGACCTTGGTTGCCTTCACTTCGACTTTGCTGAAATCGCGCTGGGCAAGTGCGGTCGTGGCGACCAGCACGAGAAGAGCGAGGTACAGTCTGCGCATGGCGGCGCATTATAGGTTCTAGAGTGCGGTGGCGAGGCGGGCGGAAGGCGGGGAGCCACCGCTCTGGTACGGTGAAGCGCATGGCATACCAGAGCGGTGGCTTCCCACCGGCCGGCCGCCTCGCCACCGCACTCCTAGATCATGAACCTCTCTGATTCATTACGCGCCGCGATCGCTGAGTCGCGCGCGAAGGTTCGCGTCGGCTATCCGTGGTGGCTCCGCCTGTTCCTCATGCGCGACGTCGTCGCCATCACCCTCGGACGCCGCATCTATGTCCGGAGGAGGCTCGAGAGCGCGACGTTCGAGCGCATCCTGCTCCACGAGCTCGCGCACGTTCGGCAGGCCGATCGCCTCGGACTCTTCGTCTTTCTCTGGCGCTACCTGGCCGAGTTCGCCCGCCACTGGGTCCGGCTCCGCTCCGTCGCGGCGGCATACGCAGCCATTTCCTACGAGATCGAGGCGCGTGCCGCTGAGGAGGCAGATTCCCGAAACGGCCTATAATCCGACGATTCAGGACCCGATGATTCAGTTTCATTCCCTCGAGACGCCCCAACTCGAGCGCTTTCTGGAGCGGCACAAAGCCGGTCTGTCTCTCAAGGACGACGTCGATCTCGACCTCGTGCTGCGGCAGATCCTCCAGAAGGCGTACGAGTTCGTGCCCTCGGAGTCGGGCTCGATCCTGCTCGACGATCCCTTCCGCAAAGTCGCGTCGCGGCGGGAGAACGAGCTGGTCTTCATCGCGACCTTCGGCGACGCGAGCCACAACCTCGTCGGGCAGCGCCTCTCCGCGAAGCACGGCATCGTCGGGCGCGTGTACCAGAGCGGCACGCCGTATCTGTCCGCCGACGCTCAGACCGATCAGTACTTCTACAACAACATCGATGAGCAGATCGGGTTCACGACCCATTCGATCGTGGCCGTGCCGATTTACATCGGCAAGCACGTCTGCGGTGTCCTCGAGCTGATCAACCGGCTGGAGGGAAAGACCTTCACCCGCCGCGACATGACCCTGCTCGAGATCTTCGCCGGATACACGTCCTTCACGCTGCAGAACGCGCTCGATGCCAAACGCGCGCACGAGCTGGCGAAGAAAGACGACCTCACAGGTCTCTACAACGACCGCTGGTTCCACGTGCGTCTCACCGAGACGCTCGACGCCGCGCGCAAGAGCGGGAAGGAAGCGACGCTGCTCTTCCTCGACCTCGATCGCTTCAAAGTCATCAACGACTGCCACGGTCATCTCGCGGGCAGCCAGGTCTTGCGCGAGGTGGGATTCCTGCTCAAGCGCATCGTGCAGCATCCCGAGTCGACGGTGGCGCGCTACGGCGGCGACGAGTTCGTGATGGTGCTGCCGGAGACGTCGATGGAAGAGACGCTCCGTATTTGCGAGGACATCCGCTCCGCGGTCGAGTCGACGGTGTTTCTCTCGCGCGAATGGGGCTTTTCCATGCCTCCGCTGCACCTTGCCGGCATTCTCTCCGCGTCGATCGGCATCGCGCGTTACACGCCCGATCCGAACAGCACCGTCCCCTCGGAGATCGAGAAGAGTGAGCCCCCCCGCCGCGCCGACGCCGCCATGTACCGCGCGAAATCGCTCGGCAAGAATCAGGCGGTGGTGTGGAATGAGACGTTGCTGGCGCCCTCGGGGAAGGGACTGTCGGATTCCGGAGTCCTCAGCCGCGAATCCTGAGTGCACTCGGGTCTGAGCACTCCGCACGAATTCTTCTGCTATTTTTGGCCGAGGTGTTTTCCCAACCATTTGAGGAGGTATCACCTTGGGCAAAATCACGGCTGAGTACATCTGGATCGACGGACAGAAACCGACCGCGAAACTTCGTTCGAAGACGAAGATCCTCGATCATCCGGTCAAGAAACTCGAAGACATTCCGGAGTGGGGTTACGACGGCTCGAGCACGTCTCAGGCCAGCGGACACTTCTCCGATCTGCTTCTTCGTCCGGTGAGGTTCGTCCCCGATCCGCTTCACCGCGAGAACGACATCCTCGTGCTCTGCGAGGTGCTGAACCCTGACGGTTCGGTGCACTGGAGCAATACCCGCGCGGCGTTGCGCGAGGTCGCGGAAAAATACAAGGAACACGATCCGTGGTTCGGGATCGAGCAGGAGTACACACTCTTCGAAGGGAACCGCCCGATGGGCTGGCCGGATCATGGCTTTCCCGCGCCGCAGGGCGGTTACTACTGCGGCGTCGGCAGCGACGAGGTGTTCGGGCGCGACATCGTCGAGGCTCACGCCGACGCATGCATCCGCGCGGGCATCCACATCGTCGGCACGAACGCGGAGGTCATGCCCGCGCAGTGGGAGTTCCAGATCGGCGCGGTCGGCCCTCTCGACATCGCGGACGAGATGTGGCTCGCGCGGTGGCTCCTGTACCGGATCGGAGAGGAGTTCGAGGTCAGCGCGACGCTCTATCCGAAGCCGGTCAAGGGCGACTGGAACGGCGCTGGCGCGCACACGAACTTCTCCACGGCGGAGACGCGCAAGCCGGGCGGCATGAAGTTGATCGAAGAGGCGATGAAGAAGCTCGAAAGGCGCCACGAGGAGCACATGAAGGTCTATGGCGCGCACAACGAGGAGCGTCTGACCGGCCTGCACGAGACCGCGCCGATCCATCAGTTCCGCTACGGCGTGAGCGACCGCGGCGCCTCGGTCCGCATCCCGATGGCCACCGCCAACCTCGGCTACGGCTACTTCGAGGATCGCCGCCCCGCGGCGAACATGGACCCCTATCAGGTCTGCGCGATCCTCATCGAGACGGTGTGCGGCGATTATTGATTTGAAATGTAGGGCGGGCTTCAGCCCGCCTCCCCCGGGGAGGGCGGGCTGAAGCCACGCCCTACGTTTTCATTGCCCGCCCGCGCGACTCATCTGCGGAATTCCCAGCCAGAAGCCCGCCGGATACATCACGTACCCCTGCAGGTCCTTGTCCATCACCGCCACGTTGATCTGGTGGTAGAGCGACACGTACGGCAGGTCCTCCTGCACGATGCGCTGGATCTCGCTGTAGATCTCGCGGCGCTTGCTGCGGTCGAACGTCGCGCGTCCCTGCGCGATCAGCGCATCGATCTTCGGATTGCTGTAGTACCCGCGGTTCTGTCCTTCGGGCGGGATGTTCTTCGAGTGGAAGATCACGTAGTAGAAATCGGGATCGGCGATGCCGTTGCGGCTGAGCGAGTACAACTGAAACTTTCCCTTCGACACGTCGTCGAGGAACGTCCCGAACTCGCTCGTCTGAATCTCCACATTGATCCCGACCTGCTGCAGCATCTGCTGGATCATCTGCGCGCGCAGGTTCGCTTCCGTGTCCGTCGAGGTCTTGAACGAGAGCGTGAAGCGCGATTGCGGGCCGTCGCCGTCCGGATCGCGATAGCCCGCCTGGTCGAGAAGCTGCTTCGCGCGGTTCGGATCGTACGCATACGTCGGTAGATTCGACGCGCGCGCCCAGTGTCCGTCGGCGAACATCGTGTCCGTGGGGACGCCATAGCCGCGCAGCAGGTCCTTCACGATGCGCTCGCGGTCGATCGCATGCGCGATCGCCTGCCGCACTTCGCGTTTCGCGAGCTGCGGGTCCTTCAGGTTGAAGGCGATGTACTGCCACACCGAGCCTGGCTTCTTGATGACCTGATGTTTCGGGCTGTTCGTGAACTCGTCCACGTTCTCGAACGGAATCTGGTTGATCTCCAGATTCACCGTCCCGCGGCGCAGCTCGAGCACGAGCGTCGTGGCGTCGGGGATCACGCGGACAGTGAGGTGCTTGAGCTTCGGCACGCCGTGCAGCCAGTGCTCCGAGGCCTCGAGCTCCACGCTTTCGTCGGTCTTGAAGTCGACGACGCGATACGGGCCGACGCTGATCGGCCGCGTCTTCGACGTATTCGGATCCGACCCCTGCGGCATGATGCCGAGGGTGAGGTTGTCGAACAGACCGCCATTCGGTTCCTTCAGATGGAACACCACCGTCTGTGGGTCCGGCGCTTCGATGCGGTCGACGGACGAGTAGCCCGACTTCTTCGTGCTCATGAAGCTCTCGGACATCAGCGTCTCGTACGTCCACTTCACGTCCTGCGCGGTGACGGGACGGCCGTCCTGGAACTTCGCATTCGGATTGAGCTTGAAGATGATGGTGCGGTCGTCCGGTGTCTCCCAGCCGGTGGCGACGTCAGGCGCGTAGTCCATCTCCGGCGTGACCCGCACGAGGCCGCGGCAGCAGAGATCGAAGATGCGTCCGGAGGCGTTGTCCTGGCCGACGCGCGGATCGATGTTCGTGGGGCTGCTCTTCAACCCGATCACGAGGCGGTCGGCGTCGGCGCGCGGACCACCGTTCTTTTTCTCACCGCCGCCGCACGCGACGAGCAACGTCATCGCACCCGCGATCGCGACCGTGGTCCACTGGCGAATTCTCATCGTGTTACTCCTCCGTTGCAGGTTTTACAAGACGGGTGCCCGGGGCTGGTTGGCGGTTGGCAGTTGGCGGTTGGCGGGAGACGGACCGGTTGGAAACACCCACTGGAACAGCATCTTCAGCTCCTTTCGCCAACGTTTGCGCATAGTAAGGGTGAGAGGGCGGAAAGGGGAACGACGAAGCCGTTAGAGACGAATCGGTCAGCTCTGATAAGTCAGCGTCTTTCGTCGTTCGGAAGGTGTTTCGTCCCTCTTAGGAGTGAGGACGTACCGAAAGGAAATCCAAAACGTCCTCCTGGAGATCTTCCGATGGAACAGATCATCAAGGAGGGCCTGCGCATCCTGAAGCGCATGCTCGAGCGGGGCCTCACCCGCTAATCGACCGGCGGTTGGCGGTGACGACCAGTTCGATCTCCCGCCAACCGCCAACCGCCAACCGCCAACCGGTATCATGCGCCCGCATGTTGCTCAGAAGACTCATGTTCCTGGTCGCGCTCGCGCTCGCGGCATCGGCGTTCGCTCAGCAAAAGGTCATCGTCCTCGGATTCGACGGCGTCGACGCGCGCTACACCGAACAATGGATGAACGAAGGGAAACTGCCCAACCTGGCGAAGCTCCGCGCCAACGGCACGTTCCGGCCGCTGCTCCCGACGATTCCCGCGCAGACGCCGGTGTCGTGGTCGACGTTCAGCACCGGCATCGATCCCGGACGCACGGGGATCTTCGACTTCCTCCGCCGCGATCCGAAGACGTACCTCCCGGTCTTCGCGGCATTCGATGAAGTGAGCGAGCCGTTCCTCTTCGGCAAGTCCAACGCATTGTTCCTCGGACTCGGAACCATGCTCCTGTTCGATCTCGTCGCGGCGATCCTCCTTCTGCGCAAACGCCGCATCGGCGGTTTCATCGTCGTTGCGCTCGGCCTGGTCTTCGCCGGAGGCATGTTCACTGTCGTGAAGAAGTACATTCCCGAAACGCGACCAGGCGTGATCAACCGCCGGCAGGGGATCCCGTTCTGGGAAGTCGCTTCGAAGAGCGGGAAGAAGGCGACCATCGTCCACGTGCCGGTCACGTTCCCCGCGACCGACTTTCATGAAGGCCACATGCTCTCCGGCCTCGGAGTCCCCGACATCTCCGCGCGCGTCGGCAAGCCGTTCTACTTCACGTCCGAGCTCGACTTTCACCGCGGCGGCACGAACGAGTTCTCGATCGAAGTCGTGCAGCTCGAGGACAACAAGGGCGTGATCCAGACGCGGCTCCAGGGGCCGCCGAACAAACTGTTCAAAGAGCCGCCCTACATCTCGATCCCGATGACGATCATCGTCGCGGACGATCGCAACTCGATCGAGATCGAAGTCAGTGGCAAGAAACACACGTTGCGCGCGGGTCAGTGGACGGGCTGGGTCGACTTCGAGTTTCCGTTCAATCCGCTGATCAAGCTCCGAGGCATCAGCCGATTCCACCTGCTGAGCGTTCAGCCGGAGATCAAGCTGTACCTGTCGCCGATCAACTTCGATCCGCGCTCGCTGCCGCCGGGCTTCAAGATCTCGTCGCCTGACGACTGGGCGCCGCAGCTCGCGAAAGAGCAAGGTTTGTACAAGACCATCGGCTGGCAGATCGACACCTGGGCGATCTCCGAGGGGTTTGCCACGGAGAGGATCTTCTGGGACGACATGGAGTGGACCGTCGCGCAGTCGCGGAAGATGTTCGCCTCGTTCCTGCAGCGTGACGACGATCTGATCGTGCAGTGCTTCGAGTTCCCCGACCGCGTTGGCCACGTCTTCTGGCGCATCGTCGATCCGAAGCATCCCGCGTATGACGCGAAGCTCGCGGCGGAGTGGGGAGACGCGTTGCTGAAGTCGTATCAGTTGATGGACGCGATCGTCGGCGACGCGATGGCCGCGGCGGAGAAGAAGAACGCGTTGCTGATCGTGGCGTCGGATCACGGGTTCGCATCGTTCCGCCGATCCGTGCACTACAACACCTGGCTGGTCATGAACGGCTACATGACGCTCAAGACCGGCGTCGAGGTGAAGGACCGCAACGTGGAGATGCTGTTCGATCAGGGACAGTTCTGGGAGAACGTCGACTGGTCGAAGACGCGCGCGTACGCGATGGGCCTCGGCGAGGTGTACGTGAACCTCAAAGGCCGCGAGGCGCAGGGCGTCGTCGAGCCGGGCGCCGAGTACGACGCGCTCAAGGCGGAGCTGAAGGAGCGGCTTGTCGCGATGGTCGACCCCGAGACGCTCGAGCACCCCGTCCGCCGCGTCGTCACGCGCGAAGAGGCGTACAAGAAGTTCGACCCGAACATGATCCCGGACCTGTTCGTGATGAACAACGACGGCTACCGCGTGTCCTGGCAGACGTCGCTCGGCGGCGTGCCGAAGAAGGTCTTCGAGGACAACAAAGCCGTCTGGAGCGGCGATCACTGCTCCGTCGACCCCGAGATCGTCAAAGGCATCTTCTTCGTCAACCGCAAGCTGACGACGGAACGCGCGCCGTACATCGGCGATGTGTACCCCACGGTGCTGGGCGCGTTGGGGGTGAAGGCGCCGTATGAGATCGATGGAGTCGCGCTTAGCTATTAGCTCCGCGCATAGCTGTTAGCTATTGGCTCTTAGCTCTTAGGAGAACGATGCATGGCCGAGTCCTTTCGTGATTTGATCGCGTGGCAGAAGTCGATGGCGCTCGTCGTCGACGTGTATCGAGCGACCGAGTCGTTCGAGGTCCAGACCCAGCTCGAAGCGTCATACAAGTTGGGATATCTTGCGACCGCGGAATTCGATGTTCTCCTCGAAAAGGCAAGCGAGGTTTCCCGCCTGCTGAATGGCCTCATCAAGAACCTGCAGAAACAAATCGCCGCGGACGGGCTCCGTCCTCCTAAGAGCTAAGAGCTAACACCTAAGAGCTGCCTCCATTGGATTACAAGAGATTACTCACCCAGGTCGAGCGCACCCTCGAGCAGATCGACACGAGCGATTCGCTGACCACCACCGTCGCGCAGATCGGCGACACCATTGCCGCGAATTTTCGCGACGAGCTCGGGATCACCGGTGGGCGCGTCTACGAGGCTCGCGACGACTCGTACGAGCTCGTCGGACGTTTCGGGCAGCAGCACGAGGGCGAGCTGCACATCGACGTTCCCATGGACTACAAACCGATCGAGCTCGTGCTCGAGAATGGGATCGTAGTCATGGACCCCACCGATCCCGGCTTCGATCCCGTCCTCGAGGGAAAGCTCGGCGCGCAGCGTTTCTGCGCGATCGCGGTCGGCGACGAGGGTTACATCATGTCCTTCAACGTCTCGCCTTCCCTGGGGCGCGAGGACATCCTCTTCTCGCTGAACCTGATCCGCTACGCCATCAACCAGAAGATCCGCTCGCAGCGCTTCGAATCGCTGATCGTCGAGGCCCAGCGCATCCAGCAGTCGATTCTGCCGCAGCGCGTCCCACAGTACGCCGGCTATGACATCTGGGGACGCACCGTGCCCGCGGAGATCGTCAGCGGCGACTTCTACGATTTCATCCCCGTGTCCGACAACATCCTCGGACTCGCCATCGCCGACGGCTCCGGCCACGGGCTTCCCGCAGCGCTGGTCGTGCGCGACGTCTACATGGGCCTGCGCATGGCCACCGACCGCGATTTCAAAATCATCCGCACCCTCGAGAAGCTGAATCACATCATCCACCGCGGACGCCTGACGACGAAGTTCGTCTCGCTCTTCTATGGTGAGCTGGAGACCGGCGGGATCCTGATCTACTGCAACGCGGGCCACAATCCGCCCTTCGTCCTGCGCGGCGGCAAAGTCGAGTTCCTCCGCAACGGCGGACCCGTGCTCGGCCCGACGCCCGACGCGACCTACACGCGCGGGTACGCGAAGCTCGAGCCAGGCGATCTCCTCTGCATGTACACCGACGGCATCATCGAGGCCCACGATCCGGACGACCGCGAGTTCAGCACCGAGCGCCTGATCCGAGTCGTGAAGGCGAATCGCAACCGCACGGCGCAGGAAATCGGCCAGGAGGTGCTCTCGCGTGTGGCGAAATGGGGGAGGGAAGGGGAGGACGACCGCACGATCGTGATCATTCGCGCGGTGGAGATCTGACATGGCCGACGTCCTGTACTTCAACGGCCGCTTCACCACGACCGACGAGCGCGTCCTCGGCGTCGAGGACCGCGGGTTTCAGTTCGGCGACGCGGTGTACGAGGTCTTCAAGTTCCTGCGTAAGCGGCCGATCTTTCTCCTCGACCACTACCGCCGCATGGAGCGCGGACTGCGCGAGATCGAGATCCGGAGCCCCTGGTCCGAGGCGGAGTTCGTGAAGGTGATGGACGAGTTGCTCGCGCGCACGGAGTTCGAGGACGGCATCGTCTACATCCAGATCACGCGCGGCGAGGCCGCGCGCGCGCACTTCTGGCCCGAGCAGAACGAGCCGACGATCGTTGCGTACTCGCGTGCGTTCCGCTTCCCCGATGCGACGAATAAAGAGCGCGGCATCAAGGTCATCACCACCGACGATCGCCGCTGGCATTTCTGCAACGTGAAGTCGGTGAATCTCCTCGGCAACGCGATCGCGAAGAAGGCCGCGCAGCGCGCGGGCGCCGAGGAGGCAGTTCTGATGGCGAGCGGCTTCGTGCGCGAAGGCGCGAGCTCGAATTTCTTCGCTGTGAAGAATGGCGGGATCGTGACGCATCCGCTCGACGAGCACATTCTCCCGGGCGTCGTCCGCGACCGCGTGATCGGCCTCGCTCTCTCCGCGAAGATCCGCGTCGACGAGCGTCCATTGCGGGAGGCCGAGCTGTTCGATCTCGACGAGGCCTTCATCACGAGCACGACGCAGGGAGTCATGCCGGTGTCCGAGATCGACGGCCGAGTGATCGGCAACAGCCGCCGCGGCGAGATCACGACCGAGCTACAGACGCGGTTCGATCAGCTGGAAAACATGTAGGGCGTGGCTTCAGCCCGCCCCGGGGGAGGCGGGCTGAAGCCACGCCCTACGTTGGTAGACGCCGAACGACAGTCCCGCCGGATCGAGCAGGATCGCCATCGAGTCCCCGTCCGGCAACTGTTGTTTCGGGAACAGCACCTGCGCACCTCGCGCCGTCGCTTTCGCGATCAAGTCGTCGATGTCCTCGACTTCGATGAACAACTGCACGAGATTGTGTCCCTCCGGCGGCGAAGGCCACACGCCGCCGTCGATGCCGCGATCGTCCCCCGTCTCGAGCTGTCGGAATCCGAGCTTGTTGTCCCGGTGCACACGCCAGCCGAAGACGCTCGAATAAAACGACGCCACGGCTTCCGGGTCACGCGCGACGATCTGCCATTGCACGACAGGGTTGCCCATCGAATACCTCCCAACGGTCGGCGGCGGCCATGCGCAGTGCGCCGAGGCGCAGGAGCCGCTGCAGAGATACGTTCACTTCATCGATCGGGATGCCGAGGACCGTGGCCAGCCAGCGCGAGTCGGCGCGGAAGAGGCTCGTCCCGACGATCTGCGTCAGCGCGACGTCGTTGGCCTCCGCGCACTGCATCTCGATCACGTGCGGCTCGAGGCGCAGCGCGGTGCCGAGCTGGCGAATCGTGCGAGTGGTCATGCGACGGCACCCGCGGAGAAGTTGCGAGAGCGACGAATGATCGACGGCGAGCGCACACGCGAACGCGCGCAGCGAGTAGCGCGGATTCCGCGCACGTCGGCGTCGCAGCTCGTGGTCCAGAATGTCGCGGAAGCTCACGGCCGCATCGTAACGACAGGTGTCAGCACAATCCAGAGGAGCGTGTCTGAAGTGGGGCAAAGCCCCTGCGACTCAGTGCGAGCGTTGCATGAAGTGAGGCACACGCACGCCGAGGTTTTCGAGACCGGTCTCCAGGAACCACACGCCGCATCCTGCCGCCGCGACGAGACCGAGTAGAAACGCGTGATCGATGATCGCAGCCGCATTCCAGACTTCAACCACCAGCGCTACGAGCACTGCCAGAGCACTGAACGCGTATAACGCGCCAAGAACGGCGAGTACGACATTCCCGCTTCGCGAGCGAACAACCACCCGTGCCATCCCTGCCTCCCTGACTTGGAACCGGCAATAAGTTTACGCCCGTTTCTTCCAATTTCAGCGATACATATTTCGAACCAGCGCGCCATACCCGTTAAAGGGCAAAGTCCTGCGGATATGTGAGCGCGCGCTCGCGATACGGCGAGCAGGCCGCAAGACCGATCGGGGCGAGGAACGCGCGTCGAGAGAGGCTCCATCGTCCTTCCTTTGCTCCGGCCCGCGATTGTATCTTGCACGTTCGTGGACGTTCATGCGCTGATCGCCGAGGCGGAGAGCGCGCTGCTCGAAGGGGACTATGACCGCGCACAGCGCGCGGCAGAACAAGTCATCGCGCGGCGGTTCTCGTATGGATTCGAATTGCTCGCGCGCGTGCACGCGTATCGCAACAACCTTCCGCGCGCCATCGCCGTGCTGCAGGAAGGCGTCGTGAAAGCGCCGCGCGCGTGGCAGCTCTGGAACCTCCTCGGGGAGTACCGCTCCGAGCACGGCGACTCCGACGGCGCGCTCGCGGCCTACGACGCCGCGCTCGCGGTCGACGGCGTGGACGCGGACGAAGTGAACATCAACGCCGCAATCGCGCACGATCGCGCGGGACGCGCTGAAGATGCGCTGATGCGGCTGCACGAGGTGCGCGGCGTGAGCGCCGACGCGGCGATCGCTGCCGCGCGCGTGCGCGCGGAAATCCTCAACACGATGGAGCGTCCCGACGCCGCGGCTGCGGCCGCGAACGCGGGACTGGCGCGCGTGACTGACGACAGCGCGGCCGCGGATGTCGCGCCGCTGCTCGCCGCGCTGGCGAAAGCGAAGTGGCTGCAGGGCGATGGCGAGTCCGCGCTTCGTCATGCGTGGGAGGCAGTCGCACTCGACACGACCGACGAGTCCGCGCTGTTCCTGATCCGCGAGATCGAGGGCGAGTACTCGAGGTCCGCGAAATACTTCCGCGTCCTCATTCACGGGCGGGACGAGGGATTCGACGCCGACGGCTTCTGGCGCAAGTACGACGTCGTTGCAGACAGCGAAGAGGAAGCATTGCGCTTCATCCTCCGCGTCGAGCCCGAGCACATCCGCTCCTCGCTGCGCATCGACGAAGCGGACGTGATCGACGCGGCCTCCGACCAGCCGAAGGGCGTCTACTGGTGCACGCGCTACGCGTTCTACCGCGAGGCCGACGAGTGAAGCTGGTCGTCCGCGAAACCCAGTCGCTGCTCGATGCGCTGGGTCAGCTCTATCCCGACTCGACGAAGACCACGCTGCGCCAGATGCTGCAGGCGGGCCGCGTTCGCGTGAACGGCGAGGTGGAGAAGAACGCGCGCCGCGAGCTGGACGCGGGCGAGCTCGTGGAAGTCGGGCAGAAGGCGGTGCAACCCGCGCTGCCGCCGGGACTCGCGATCCTGCACGAGGACGAGGACGTGATCGTCGTGCTGAAATCGCACGGGCTGCTGACGGTGGCGACGGAGCGCGAGCGCGAGACGACGGCGCAGGCGTATCTGAATGTGTACCTGAAGGAGAAAGGCGGCGAGCGAATCCACGTCGTGCATCGCATCGACCGCGAGACTTCGGGAGTGCTCGTGTTCGCGAAGAATTTCGAGGCGCGGGAAGCGCTCAAGGAAAAGTTCGCGGCGCACGACGTCGAGCGCGTGTACGTCGCGGTGATCGAAGGGGAGATGGATCCGCCGCACGGCACGATCCGCTCGAATTTGCGCGAGCGCCGCGACCTGCGCATGGAGAGCGTCGACTTTCATCCGGATGCAAAACTCGCGGTGACGCACTACCGCACGATCGAGACGAACGGTCGCTATTCGATGCTGGAGATCCGACTGGAGACTGGCCGGAAGAACCAGATCCGCACGCACCTCGCGGAAGCGGGACATCCCGTCGTCGGCGACCGCATGTACGGAAGCGCGGTGAATCCCCTCGGCCGCCTCGGCCTGCACGCGAAGCTCCTCGGCTTCGATCACCCGAAAACCGGTAAGAAGCTGGTGTTCACGGTGCCGGTGCCGAAGAGCTTTGTGAGCGCGGTTAAGACGTAGGGCGTGGCTTCAGCCCGCCTCTCTCGATTGCACGTTCCCACGGGGGAGGCGGGCTAAAGCCACGCCCTACGTTGAGCGGTTAAGTGAAGCTCACCGCGAGACTCGAGCCCTCGTCCTTGTAGATCGTGTCCACGAACCGGATCACGTTCGACTTCAGCGCCATGAACAGCGAGGACACGCGGATGCCGCCGCCGAAGAAGCGGACGCCGCGAAGGAGGTCGCCGTCGGTGACGCCGCTCGCGCAGAAGAGGATGTCGTCGCCCGATGCCAGCTCGACCGTGTCGTAGATCTTGGTGTCGTCCTGGAAGCCCATCGACTTCAGGCGATCTTCCTGCCACTTCTCGAGAGGCCGGAGCCGTCCCTGCATGCGGCCGCCGAGGCAACGCATCGCGGCGGCGGTGAGGACGCCTTCCGGCGCGCCGCCGATTCCCATCGCCGCGTGCACGCCCGTGCCGCGGACCGCGGCGGCGATGCCGGCGGAGAGGTCGCCGTCGGTGATCAGTTTGATGCGCGCGCCCGCTTCGCGGATCTGCGCGATGAGGTCGTGATGGCGCTCGCGGTCGAGGACTACGATCGTCAGCTCATCGACGTCGCGCTGGAACGCCTCGGCCATCCGATTGAGGTTCTCCTCGACGGACGCGTTGAGGCTCACGGCGCTCGCGGCCGTCGGTCCGACGACGATTTTGTCCATGTAGATGTCGGGCGCGTTCAGCAGGCCGCCCTTTTCCGACGCGGCGATGACCGCGATCGAGTTCGCGGCACCGGTCGCGCAGAGGTTCGTGCCTTCGAGCGGATCGACGGCGATGTCGACTTCCGGATAGATCTCGCCCTCGGTCCAGCCTCGGCCCAGCGGCTCACCGACATACAGCATGGGCGCCTTGTCGCGCTCGCCCTCGCCGATCACTACCGAGCCACGCATCTTGAGCCGGTTCAGCTCCTCGCGCATGGCCTCCACCGCGACCTGATCCGAGTACTTCCGCTTGCCGTAACCCATCGTGCGCGCCGAGGCGATGGCCGCCTTCTCTGCCGCGCGCAGAAAGCCGATTTCGAGACTCGATTCCATGGCGCTCCGTTCTCTCCGGAATTTCGCCGCACACTCTAACAGAACGAAGTCGTGCGACGCGCCGGCCTGTCATCCTGAGCCGCGGAGACGGCGAAGGACCCCCTGATTCGAGCGCATCGCGTGCTTCGGAGGGGGGTCCTTCGCCGCGCTTCGCCGGCTCAGGATGACAGCGCGCGAATGACGCGCAAAGCCGCATCCGCGATGCGGCCATCCCCGTCGCAACTCGGATCGTACGACGCGATCACGAGTCCCTCGATCGTGAACCGCTCGCGCGCGCTCTGAATCACGCCGAGGACCTCATCGGGCGACAGGCCGCCTTCGCATGCGAACGGATTGGCCCGTCCGTAGCGCGAGTCGATGACGTCGAGGTCCAGGTGCACGAGCATCCTCGTCGCATCGATGCCGTCGAAGTTTGGTTCGAGCCGCACGCCGTCGCGCAACAACGCCTCGCGCTCGCCGGGACTCCAGCTCCGCGCGCCGACGTGCATCACCCGCCGCGGATCGATCGGCTTGAAGTTCGGAATCCTGCTCGCGGGACCGTGCCAACAGCGTCCCGTCGCGACCGCGAGGCACATCCCATCGAGGAATCCCGAGTCGGTCGTGTCGGGCGTGTTGTAGTCGCCATGGGCGTCGAACCAGAGGATCGCGAGATCGTCGGCGTCCAGTCCCGCGGCCGCGCCGATCGATGCACCGCAGTGACCGGAGAGGATGACCGGGAAGTCGTCCGTCTCCATCACGCGCTTCGCGAGCGCGCTGTACAGATCGAAGGACGTGCCGATCTCCGAGCGCCAGGCCCGCGCGGGAACGATCTCCTCCGCATCGACGCCGAGCAGCTCGACGAGACGCAAAGGGCCCGCGCCCATGCGCAGGCCCCTGTGTCCCGAATCGTAGGGGAGGGTGAAAAACTTCATCTCGTCAGTTACTTGCTCGCGCGCGCTGCTTCCGCCGCCGCGCTCAACTCCTGCTCCTGCTTGTTCGACATCGGCGGGTTGTACGCCGCGATGCCGGTCACGGCCTGGCCGATGACGAGGTTGTGGATGTCGTGCGTCCCCTCGTACGTCTTCACCGACTCGAGGTTCATCATGTGACGGATGACCGGATATTCATCCGACACGCCGTTCGCGCCGAGGATGTCGCGGGCTACGCGCGCGATCTCGAGAGCGATGTCGCAGTTGTTCATCTTCGCCATCGACACGTGCTGCGGCTTGAGCTTCCCCTGATCCTTCAGGCGTCCGCACTGCAGCGCGAGGAGCTGTCCCTTCGTGATCTCGCGGATCATCCAGGCGAGCTTGTTCTGCACGAGCTGGTGCGAGGCGATCGGCTGTCCCCCGAACTGAATACGCGACTTCGCGTATTCGGTCGCGGTGTGGAAGACGCCCATGGCTGCGCCGAGGACGCCCCAGGCGATGCCGTAGCGCGCTTGCGTGAGACACGAGAGCGGGTACTTGAGACCGTTCGTCTCCGGCAGCAGGTTCTCGAGCGGAATGCGGCAGTCCTCGAAGAAGAGCTGCGAGGTCACGGACGCGCGCAGCGAGAACTTGCCCATGTGATTCGCGGTGCTGAATCCCGGCGTCCCCTTCTCGACGAGGAAGCCGCGGATCGTCCCCTCGGCCTTCGCCCAGACGACGGCCACGTCGGCGACGGAGCCGTTCGTGATCCACGCCTTCGCGCCGTTGAGGACCCACGAGTCGCCGTCCTTGCGCGCGTGCGTGCGCATCGCGGCGGGATTCGAGCCGAAGTCGGGCTCGGTGAGGCCGAAGCAACCGATCGCCTGACCCGCGGCGAGCCTCGGGATCCAGTTGTCGCGCTGCTCTTTCGAGCCGTAGGCGTTGATCGGGAACATGACCAGACCCGACTGCACGCTTGCGAACGAGCGCAGGCCCGAGTCGCCGCGCTCGAGCTCCTGCATGATCAAGCCGTACGCGACGTGGTTCAGACCGGGAAGGTCGTACTCCTTGATCGTCGCGCCGAACAATCCCATCTCGGCCATCTTCGGGATGAGGTGTTGGGGGAACTTCTCCTCGCGATTCGCTTCCTCGATGATGGGGATGACTTCCTCATCGACGAAATCGCGAACGGTCTGCCGAACCATCAGCTCTTCTTCGGAGAAGAGCGAATCGATTTCCAGATAATCAACGCCGGGAAAACTGGCCACAGGTGGACTCCTTCGTAAAGTGGCGGCCATTCTAATGTAGGAAATGGCGCCGGTGCTCCACGCCTACTCTCCATAAGGCCGTACAATCAGCTTCTCCAATCAACCGAGGCACCGATGCGCACGACCATCGAGTCGGGTTCCATCGTTTCCCACTACCGCATCATCGCGCCCCTCGGCGCGGGCGGGATGGGGGAAGTCTACAAGGCACAGGACCAGACGCTCGAGCGCGTGATCGCGCTGAAGATCCTCCCGCCGCACCTCGTCCGCAACGACGAGCGCGTGCGCCGTTTCGTGCAGGAGGCGAAGTCGGCTTCGTCGCTCAACCACCCGCACATCGTGACCATCCACGAGATCGGCGAGTCGCATGTCTCGTCCGCGGACGGCACCGAGATCGACACGGAAAAGCCGATTCACTACATCGCCATGGAGCTGATCGACGGCGTCACGCTGCGGCGGAAGATCCACGACGAAGACCTCGATCTGCGCACGCTGCTCGGCTATCTCGCGCAGGCCGCAGAAGGACTCGCGAAGGCGCACGGCGCCGGCATCGTGCATCGCGATCTCAAGCCCGACAACATCATGATCACGCGCGACGGCTTCGCGAAGGTCCTCGACTTCGGGCTCGCGAAACTGATGGCGAAGAAATCGGCGGCCGAGTCGCAGGAGACCGCGATCCGCCACGAGGAGACGCGCGAAGGCGCGATCCTCGGCACGGTCGCCTACATGTCGCCCGAGCAGGTGTCGGGGAAGACCGCCGATCATCGCTCCGACATTTTCTCCTTCGGAACGATTCTGTATGAGGCATGCACGCGGCAGCGTCCGTTCGAGGCCGATTCCGATGTCGACGTGATGCACAAGATCCGGCACGACAGGCCCGTAGCGGTGGACGAGCTGAATCCGAAGGTGCCGGGCGAGCTGCGGAGGATGATCCGTCGCTGCATGGCGAAGGAGCCGGACAAGCGGTTCCAGTCGATGAAGGACGTCGCGATCGAGCTCGCGGAAGTGGTCGAAGAGTTCGATGAGCTCTCCATCACGCGCAGCTCGGGATCGATCACCGGTCCGATTCCCTCGCGAGGGCGGCGAATGGGAGTGCGCACCGCCGCGGCCGCGCTGGCGGTGCTCGTCCTGGGCGCGATCGGATTCGGTGTCGTGAAGTGGATGCGCGAGCGGAGCTCGCCGGCCGCACAACTCGTGTACTCGACGATGAAGATCCAGCCGTTGACGTTCACGGGCAACGTCCTAGCCGCGGCCATCTCGCCGGACGGAAGGTATCTCGCGCACGTGACGCGCGACGACGGCGAATTCACGCTGAAGGTGCGGCAGATCGCGACCGGAACGGACGTACCGATCGCCGGTCCGACCTTGAAGGGCTTCACCAGCGCGATCTTCTCGCCGGAAGGCGACTATCTCTACTACACCCAGCGTGATCGTGAGCAAGGGGTCGCGTACACGTGGCTCTACCAGATCCCCGCGCTCGGCGGAACTCCTCGCAAGCTGGTCTACGACGTCAACTCTGCGGTGGCGTTTTCCCCTGACGGAAAGCAGATCGCGTACATGCGCGGTCAAGCGCAGATCGGCGAGAACCACCTGCTCATCGCCAATCGCGACGGAACCGGTGAGCGCAGACTGGCCGCGTTCAAACGAGTCGAGCCGCCGCGGCGGCCGGCATGGTCGCCGGACGGAAAGAAGATCGTCACCGAGGTGTCCGATCTGGACGTCGGGTACCGCGCGTGGCTCCGCGAGACGGACGTCGCGACGGGGCAGTTTCGAAAGATCGGCGTTCCGTGGAGAGGCATTACAGACGCCCAATGGATGCCTGATGGGCGCTCCATCGTCATGACCGCGGCCGATCTGAAGAGCAATCGTTCGCAACTCTGGTTTCAGCCCTATCCCGAGGGTGCGCCCGTGCGGTTGACGAATGACGCCAACGATTACTACGTGGCAACTGTGACGAATGATGGCCGCTCGATCGCGGCCGTGCAGCAGATCTGGGACATCGAGTCCGTCGCCGTGCAGCCGAACGATCCTTCGAGCGTCACGTCGCTCGTGCGCAAGTCCAACAATCAAATCGTGGTGGTGTCGGTCGCGCGAACGGGTGCGATCGTTTGTGGCTACCGCACCACGGCCAATGACCTCGACGTCGGCATGATCGATGGGCCGGGCGAGTCTCTGCGTCCGCTGACGTTGGGCGGACGCAGTTGGGATCCCGTAGTCTCCGCGGACGGACGCACGATCGTTTTCACGTCCGATCTCGGCGGCGGAGGAACCCACATCTTCGCCATCGATGCCGACGGATCGCGCCGGCGGCAGATCACGAAAGGCAAGGGGGAGTACAGCGCGAGCGTTTCCGGCGACGGACGGATCTTCTCTTATGTCAACACGGACAATGAGCTGTGGATCGCGAACATCGACGGAGGATCGGCGCGCCGCATCAGCAATCGTGTGTACGTCCAGCGTCCCACGCTCTCGGCCGACGGAAAGCTCGTCCTCTTCTCGGAATGGCCGCCCAATGCGGGACCCACGTCGCTGCCGTCGGTGAAGTTGGTGCCGATCGAAGGCGGTGCTCCTTTGCTCGAGCTTCCGGACAACGCGGGCTCTTACTGGCGTTTTCATCCGAATGGAAAGGAGCTCGTTGCGACTCGAGCCGTTCGGGCTGTGACGAACATCTGGTCGATCCCTCTTCGCGGCGGCGAGCCGGTTCAGGTGACGACATTCCCGAAGGGCGGCATCTGGTCGTTCGACGTGATGCCGGACGGACGTCTGGCGGTGGTCCGCGCGCACTCGCGTACGGATCTGGTGCTGATCACCGACTTCCGGCGGCAGTGAATGGCGCTACATCTGCTCGATCTTTACGAGCATCACCGAGAGCGTCCTTTGATCGCGATTCTTCGCAGACACCTTCGCGGGCACGAAGCTGCGCTCGGGCCTGAACGTGATCCGCCGTCCGAACGGAACCACGATCTCCGCGGACGAGCTCCGTCGCACGATCACGGACTGCGCCCCGATGTGCACGCGGTTCTCCTCGAGCGGATACTCCGGCGGCGCGCGCAAGACGATGCGGACGCGATTCGCGCCGAGGTCAGGGAGCTCGATCGTGCCGCGCTCTCCGATCCAACGCCACGACTCTCCGTCGCGCGTGCGCTCCGGCGCGAAAACGCCTTCGATGACGCGGAACCGTTGCGACGGCGGCAGCGTCACGACACTCACCGCGCCGTAATGCTGGCGCGTGAGCTTGCGATAGGCGTCCGTGTCCGGCCAGCGGAACGTGACGCCCTCCGCCTCGGCGCGCTCGCCATCGGCGTACAGCACCATCGGTACGTCCGCGCGTCCGCCGTACGCGGCCATTCCCTCGTCGATCCGCATCCGCTTCCACTCGCGCAGGAGAAAGTCCGCGTGCGGGCGCAGCGGGAGGTCGTACAGGACGATCGCGTTTCGCGGCACATTCGCGCGAATCCATTGCGCCGCGACGAACGGCGGTGAGTCGCTGGTCGCGCGAGCGCGCAGGACGGGCATCGCATACCAATACGATCCGAGCGCGTACGCGACGGCGACGATCACGCCGACGACCGGCACGCGCGTGAACGCAATCGCGACGAGAAGCGCGACGAACGGCAGCGCGGGAATCATGTAGCGCACGGCGTCGGCCGGATCCATCGTCGCAAGGGCAAACGTGAGGTAAATGATCGCACCGGCGGCGAGTGGAATCACCTTCGCGTTGCGTCGCAGGAAAACGATCACAGCTCCCGCCGCCGCGAGCGCAAGCAGCGGAATCGATAACCACTTCGGTCCCCACGGATGCGCGACGAAGCGCAGCGCGATCTGCGCGAACGACTGTTCGCTGCGAGACAGATTGGCGTCATGCGCGGCGTAGTACGAGGCCTGTCCCGACATCCACTTCCAGAACGAAGCCGGACCTCCCGTGGCGATCACCAGCGGAACGAGCCAGGCCAGACATGCGACGCCGAACGTAACGACTGCGACGATGCGATCGCGCCACGTTCGCAACTGCAATACCGCGACGGCGAACATCGGAACGACGGCGATCGCAAACTGCGGGCGCCATCCCACCGTCGCCGCGCACGCGATCGCGATCGCATACGGATTCCCCCGCGCGCACGCGAGCGCGGCGAGACCGAACAACGCGAGCGCGCCGGTGTCCGATTGCGGAAGCACGCCGGAGATCAGGAGAGCGGGACACGCGTACAACAGGATGGCTGCAAAGCCGGCATCCGCATGGATCTCGCGAAACGCGAGAAACCATGCGATGAGCCCCACAAGCGTCGCGAGCACGCTCGTCGCGACTAACGCATGGAACGGATCCGTGAAGAACGCCGGCAGCTTCGCGAACGCGATGTACAGCGGCACGCCGGGCGGGGGAGGGTGATGGAGGAGCGGCTGGAAACGCTCGACGCCAAGGGCGAAGAAGCACTCGTCGTACTCCCAGATCGTCCGCGGGATGGAGCTGAGATGCAGCGCGGCCGTAACCAGCGCGGCCACGGCCAGTGCGACTTTCGAGCGTGTCAAGCCGCTCTATAATCGCCCCGATGTCAATGGGATACGTTCGCGCGCTGCGCGTGCTGCATCGCGCGTACTTGGGCTATCCCTTCGGCCATCGTCTCCACATCCTCATCCGCTTCCTGACCTGTCCGTTCCCGCGCACGATCGACGACGTCCCCGCGGGCGCACGCGTTCTCGAGATCGGCTCCGGTCACGCGCTCTACGCCCGGCTGCTCGCGGAGGAGCGCGCTCGCGAAGTCGTCGCCGTCGATCCCGATCTGCGCAAGAGCGTCCTGCCTTCACCGTCGCCGAAGGTGAAGAAAGTCGCCGGCTACGACGACTGTATCCGCGGCGCATTCGACGCGATCGTGATGCAGGACGTCGCGTACCGCATCGCCGTCCCCGAACAGCGCGCCATGTTCGCGCGTGTCTTCGAGCGACTCGTTCCCGGCGGCGTGCTGGTGCTCAAGGAGCTCGATCCCGCGCGGCGCTGGAAGATGCGCTGGGCGCGCACGCAGGAGTGGCTGTCCGACACGTTCCTCGGCATCACGGAAGGCGAGGGCTTCGTCTATCAGTCGCGTGAAGAAGTGGAGGCGATGCTGCGCGAGCTCGGCTTCGTCTCGTTTCAGGCGCGCCGTGTCGACCGCGGATACCCGCACGCTCACATCGTTTACACTGCGGTGAAGCCAGCATGAATCCCTCGGTCTCGCTCGTCATCCCGATGTACAACGAGGAGCTGAACATCGAGCACGCGGTTGCCGCGGCGCGCGAGTCGCTCACGACGTACGCCGGCGATCACGAGATCATCATCGTCGACGACGCCTCCACCGACGCGTCGCCGCGCATCGTGGCGCGCCTCGCGTCCGAGGATCCGCACATCCGCGTTCTGCGCCACGACAGGAACCGCAAGCTGGGCGGTACGCTGCGCACCGGTTTCGCCGCGGCTTCCAAAGACCTCGTTTTCTACATGGACGCCGACGTCCCGTTCGATCCCGACGTCCTCGGCCGCGCGATACGCGCAATGGAGCTCACCGGCGCGGACATGATCGCGGCCTACCGCCACGACCGCACGATGGAGGGCTTCAAGCGCGGCGTCTACACGCTCGTGTACAACGGACTGATCGGCGTGCTGTTCGGATGGCCGCACCGCGACATCAATTTCTCGTTCAAGCTGATGAAGCGCAGCGTGCTCCAGGCGATCGAGCTGAAGTCCGAGGGCTCGCTGATCGACGCGGAGCTGATCGTGAAGGCGAAGAACCGCGGCTTCACGATCCAGCAGATAGGAATCGACTACTTTCCGCGCACGCGCGGAACGTCGCACCTCGGATCGTTCACGGTGGTGTTGAAGATTTTGCGCGAGCTGGTGAAGTTGTATCCGGAGATGCGCAAGCGCGCGCCGAGCGCTCAGGCCGGCGAGGGCGCCGGCGGTACGGCCGGCGAGGCGCCGGCCCCCCGATTCAAATGAGTCGCGCTCAATTGATCGTGACCGCGGACGACGTCGGTCTCGATGTCGGCATGACCGAAGGCGCGATTCGCGCGCATCGCGAGGGGATCGTCACCGCGTGCAGCATCGTCGCGAATGGGAGGGCGTTCGATGACGCCGTCGCGCGGTTGCGCGACGTGCCGTCGTTGCAAGTCGGCGTGCATCTCGCGCTCGTCGAAGAGCGTTCGCTGACCGGTCTGCGGATGCCGCGCAAGTACACGACGTTCGTGCCGCTCTATCTCTCGCGCGTCCTCTCGATCGCCGCGATCGAGCGCGAGTTGCGCGCGCAGATCGAGCGCGTTCTCGGCACGGGCCTGCGCGTGACGCACCTCAACGGGCATCAGCATCTGCACCTGCTGCCGCGCATTTTTCGCGTCGTTGCGCGACTCGCGCGCGAGTACGGCGTGCCTTATGTGCGCATCGTCGACGATCGTGGCGTGACCGCGCGCTCGGCGTCGATGTCGATCCTCAGCGCACTAGGGCGTCGAGCGCGCAACCCCACGTTCACGAACGATCACACGATCGGCGTGGCGATTGCGGGTCATCTCGAGAATGTCGTTCCGCTGCTCGATCACGTGATGGGCGTGACCGAGCTCGTGACCCACCCCGGGGTCGGTGTGCGGCGCTATGCGCACTGGGCCTACGGATGGGAGCGCGAGACGCGCGCGTTGTGCGCGCCGGGGCTCCGCGCCGAGATCGAACGGCGAGGGATCGAGCTGGTGACGCCGTAGAATCGTCGATGCATGAACAAACGCGTGTTGATGTTGCTGGTTCTTCTCGGCGCCGCGCTGCGGCTCTGGCAATGGGCGGGTGACGGAACGCTGTGGCTCGACGAGATCGCGATCGCGCGCAACGTCGAGGCGCGATCGATCGGGGAGCTCGTCACGAAGCCTCTCGCGTTCGACCAGGTCGCGCCGCCAGGGTTTCTCGCCGTCGTGAAGCTGTCGACGCTCGCGTTCGGGAACAACGAGCGCGCGCTCTGGCTGTTCCCTCTGATGATCGGCCTGGCGGGCCTCGTGCTCTTCGCGAGCCTCGCCATGCGGATCTTGCGGGGATGGGCCGTGCCGATCGCGGTCGTGCTGTTCGTCGTGGCACTCGCACCGATTCGTTATTCGGCCGAGGCGAAGCAGTACGGCATCGACGCGGTGGTTGCCGTTGCGCTCACTCTGCTCGCGTTCGATCTGCGGACGCGCGATCGCTCGATTGGCTCCCTGCTCCTCGCCGGCGCGGCAGGGCTGGCGGTGATCGTGTTCTCGCAGGCATCGGCGATCGTGATGGCTGCACTCGGCGGCGCGTTGGCCGTCGCGTGGCTGATGGAGCGGGATGCGCGTACGCGTCGCGCAATGCTGGTCACGGTTCCCTTGTGGGCGATCGCATCACTCCTCGCCGTGTGGATGGGCGAGCGCAGCATGACCCCTTCGACGCGCGCCTTCATGGAAGACTTCTGGCGCGGCGGATTCCTTCCGCTGCCACCTCGCATCATGACGGCTGGACCATGGCTGTGGGAGCGTTTCGTCAGTCTGTTCGGAGATGGATGGACGCTTCACTATCCGCTGCCATGGATCTTCGCGCTGCTCGCGATCCTCGGCATCATCGCGCTGTGGCGGCAGCGGCGCGATGTTGCGCTCCTCGTCGCCAGTCCGATGGTGGTCACGCTGATCGCCGCGATCGCGCAGCAGTATCCGTTTCGCCAGCGCCTCATCGTGTTTCTCATTCCAAGCGCGCTCCTCTCCGCGGCGGCCGGCGCGGGCTGGATTGCGGACCTCGCCGGACGTCGCAACGACATCGCCGGCGCCGTGATCGCGGCCGCGACGTTGATCCTTCCGGCGATGGCGCTCGTGAAGTCTGGTGTGCCGTCACGCGTGGACAACTATCGACCGATTTACGCGCACCTGCAGGCGAACCGGCGTCCGGGTGACGCGGTGTACGTGATGTTCCTCGGAAACAGCTCGGCGATCTATTACGGGCCGCGCTATGGCCTGCAACGCGACGAATACCACCTCGGCGCCTGCGATCGAGACGACACACGCACGTATCTGCGCGACCTCGATCGCTTTCGCGGACGTCCTCGACTTTGGATGTTGTTTCGCAGCGCGCCGGCGCACCGCGTTCCGCGCGAAGCGATGCGTGAATACCTTGCCGCGATCGGGATTCGACGCGATTCGCTCTTCGTTCCATCGAGTGTGAGCGAGCCGATCCTGATCGAGCTGTATGACCTCAGCGACGGCAATCGACTGAACGCCGCCTCCGCGGAGACGTTTCCGGTCGCGAAGATGCTCCCGTATCCGAAGCCGGGTTGCCGTGATTGGGGCGGTGACGCCGCTGCATATAATCCCCGCGTTTCTTCGAAGGAGTCTCGATGACCAAAAGAATCGCCGTCGTCCCGGGCGACGGCATCGGCCCGGAAGTGATCGCCGCGGGGATGCGCGTGCTCGAGCATGTCAACGCGTCCCGCAACCTCGGGCTGGAGTTCACTCACTTCGGCTGGAACGCCGACGAATACCTGCGCACCGGCATCTCCATGCCCGAGGGGGCGATGGACGAAATCCGGGTGAACTACGACGCCATCTACCTCGGCGCGTTCGGAGATCCGCGCGTGCCGGACATGAAACACGCCGCCGACATCCTCCTCGGCATGCGGTTCCAGCTCGATCTCTACGTCAACTATCGGCCGGTGAAGCTGCTCGACGACCGCCTCTCGCCGCTGAAGAGCAAGGGGACGAAGGAGATCGACTTCGTGATCTTCCGCGAGAACACGGAAGGCGCGTACGTCGGCATGGGCGGCAACTTCAAGAAGGGGACGCAGGACGAGATCGCGGTGCAGGAGGATGTCTCCACGCGCCGCGGCGTCGAGCGGATCATCCGCTACGCGTTCGAGTTCGCGAAGAAGAACGGGCGCAAGTCCGTGTGCATGTCGGACAAGAACAACGTGATGCGCTTCGGCGGCGATCTCTGGATGCGAACGTTCGAGGACGTGGCCGCGGCGTATCCCGAGATCGAGCATTTCCATATGTTCGTCGACGCGCTGACGATGCAGATGGTGCGCGCGCCGGAGATGTTCGAAGTGATCGTGACGAACAACATGTTCGGCGACATCGTCACCGACCTCGGCGCGGCGCTGCAGGGAGGTCTCGGCGTCGCCGCGTCGGGCAACATCCATCCGGGTCGCGTGTCGCTGTTCGAGCCGATCCACGGCAGCGCGCCGAAGTACGCGGGCAAAGACGTCGCGAACCCGCTCGGCGCGATCCTTACGGCGGCGATGATGCTGGAGTACGTCGGGCTCGACTCGGAAGCGGCGCTGATCGAGCGCGCCGTGACGGAAACGATTCAGGCCGGCGAAACAACGCACGACCTCGGCGGAAGCCTCGGCACTCGCGCGGCTGCCGACGCGGTGCTCAAACGACTTTGACGTTCCGTTCGAGCTGCTTCTGGTGCTCGACGGTGTGCACGCGAATTCCCTGAATGAACGCCTTCCAATCGAGGCGTTCGAACCAGTGTTTCGGCTGGGAATCCACTTTCACGACGATCTCGACGACCGCCTTCGCCTCCAGCGACGTGTCATCGGATGCGGATTCCATCAATCGCATGAACTCGCGATGGATCTCACCGAGCTGCGTGCGTGACTCGTTCCACTCGGGACGCTCGTCCCTGTGAAGGTCGGCGGGAATGGCGACTCCGTCCGGACTGACACCCTCGAGCAGACTCGCGAATTGCGCGATCGCGGGACCATGGCTCAGGACCAGATGATCGAGGATCTCGTGCGCGGACCACTTGCCGTCGGCTGACGATTCCCGCTGCCCGACGGGCACTTCGTCGAATGCACGCTCGACCGCGGCGAACGCATCGCCCAGTTGCTGGCGTAATTTGTCCGCAGGAGCGTGAGTCCCCTTTTTCGCGAGGTAATCCATTGCGCGCTGCTGTTCCGGAAGAAGCATCATTGCCGTTGCCCCCACTGCTCCCGCACGTTCGACTCGACATGGATTCTGTCGAACGAATTGCTGTCACGAGCGAATCCGATCATCCAGTCGAGACCGGGCACATAGAACGCGCGCGGGCTGATCTGCACCATGCGGTAGCGGACCTCTTTCTGGCGAACATCGATTCGGCCGCTCGAGTTTTCGATCGTGAACGTCGTACCGTCGGGCAACACCCATGCACCGGCGAGCGATTCGCGTTCTTCTTTTCGGACGTCGTCGGTCGCGGGCGGCATGAGAGGCCGCGAATCGTGGCCGTCCAGGATCGCGCTCACGGCTCGAATGACGCCCTTTTGCATCCACGGTTCGATCGTATTGTTCGAGACATAGACGATCGACCGCCGCGATCGCACGTCGCGAAATACCTCACTGTGAAATCCCTGCAGGTGTCCCGAGTACCAGAATGCAGATCCGTCGTCGGTGCGATACCAACTGCCAAGCGTGAGGCCGGATGGATGGTTGTCAATGCGCGCGAATTGCAGGGCTAGCGGCGGAGCCTTGTCGAACAGCGATGCGTTCCATTGATGCAGGTCGCGCGCGGAGATGTAGATGTTCGATCCGCCGTGAAACCCCTCGAAATCGAAAACCTCATTCAATACGAGCGTTCCCGAATCGCGACGGTATCCCAGCGTGCGAATCCCGGGAAAAGCGCTCAATCGACCCGGGCGCACGAACGCCGAGTCGATTCCGAGCGGCTGAAAGAACCGCTCGTGCAATAGCTCCGCATACGGTTTACCCGCCGCGCGTCCCGCGGCGAGCGCCGCGAGGTCGTAGCCGAAGCTGCTGTATTCGAAAGCAGTTCCCGGCTCGAATGCGAGTGGCGGATTCTGCTCCGCGATCACCGCGAGCAGTCCTTCCGTCGTTCGAATTCGATCCGGCGGGATGAGCTTGTCGAAGTAGTCGTAGTCGAGCACCGGAATCCCGCTGCTGTGCGAGAGCAGGTGCCGCAGCGTGATTTCGGGGTATGGCAGCTCCGGCAGAAGCCGCCGCGCGGGTGCGTCGAGATCGAGCTTTCCCTGGGCTTGCAGCCCGAGGACCAGCGCCGCGGTGAATGTTTTCGCCAGCGACGCGCCGTCCGCGGGTGTATCCGGTGTGAACCGCACCTGCCGTTCCGCGTTCGCGAAGCCGATCCCGTGCTCCCAGACGATCCGGTCGGCGTTGGCGACGACGACCGCGCCGTCGAACAGGCCTCGCTCGTGGAGATCGCGGAAGAGCGCATCGAGTCGTGGTGCGACGTCCGCGTCCGTCGCGGTCGTCCGGCAGCCTGCCGGCACGAGCGCGAGCACGACGAAGGCTGCGAACGCGGCGAGGGATCTCATGTTCAGGCGAAGCGTATACTACGGCCTCTCCGCCCCGGAGAATCGCAAGTACGGAGGAACAATGCTTCGGAAAATCACCATCACGCTGATCGCCGCCGTCATCGTCGTCGGGCTGCCGCTGTACGCGGCGGAGTGGACCGGTTGGATCACCGACGAGCACTGCGGCGCCAAGGGAGCGTCGTCCGGCCACAAGAGCTGCGCAGTCAAGTGCGCCGAGGATGGCGCAGCGCTCGTGTTCTTCAACACCGCCGACGAGAAGATCTACAAGCTGAGCGACCAGGCCGCCGCCAAGGAACATCTCGGCGAGAAGGTGAAAGTGGTCGGGACGCTCGCGGAAGAGACCATCACCGTCGAGTCGATCACCGCTGAGAAAAAGTCGGAGTGATCCGGGATCGGCTCAGGCGCGATCGAGCTGCCTGAGCGCGTTCACGGTTGCGTCGTCGAGCTCGAGGACGATCGAGGTGTAAGTATCGATCAGCGCGAGGATCTCTTCGCGCGGACCGTGAAGCCATTCATCGCTTCCGTAAAAAGCGTCCTGGCTCTGCTGGCGTTCGTCCAGACTCGCGTAAGCGCGAATCAGATAGTAGGAGTCGTCGTCATGGCGAGATGCGCCGTGGGCGACGACATCGACGTTCCATCGCTTCAGCATGGGGAACGCCTTGTCGAGCATGAGCTGATGGAACGTCGGCCGCGCGCCGGACTTCAAGGTATAGGAGCGGATCTCGACAAAGGAGCTCACGGACTGATCTTCCTGTACACGTCGGTATTCAGATATTTCAGGCCGGAGTCGACCATTAAGGTGACGACTTTGGCTCCAGGCCCGAGCTGCTTTGCGATCTGAATGGCAGCGACGACGTTTGCTCCGGAAGACGTCCCCGCGAAGAGGCCTTCTTCGCGCGCGAGCCGCCTCGCCATTTCTTTCGCGTCTTCTGTCTTGACGGGCACGATCTCGTCGACGAGCGTCGGATCCCAGAGAGGCGGCGTGTAGCCGACTCCCACGCCTTCGATCTTGTGAGGCCCGGGCTGTCCGCCCAGCAACACGGATGATTCACCCGGCTCGACGACGACGATCCTGACCGACGGCTTGTATCGCTTCAATACCGTGGCCACGCCTCGTGTAGACGCGGCCGTTCCCACACAGTGAACGAAGGCGTCCACCTCTCCGCTCGTCTGACTCCAGATCTCTTCGGCGAGCGGATAGTAGCCGGCGATGCTGTCGTGGTTGTTGAGCTGGTCGGTCCAGTACGTGTTCGGCTCACGGCTCAATTCACGCGCCGCCTCGATCATGTCCAGGATTAGTTTCTTCGTGGTGAGACCGCCCTCGCTCGGCACGAGCGTCAGCTCCGCGCCGAACGCCGCCATCTGATTCAGCTTCTCCGGACTGAACGCATCGGAGCTGACGATCTTGATCCGATAGCCTTTCGCGGCACAGACCCACGCGAGCGACGCGCCCGTGCTTCCGCCGGTGTATTCGACAACCGTATATCCAGGCTTCAGCCGGCCGTCTTCCTCCGCGCGCGAGATCACGGCTTGCGCCATCCGATCCTTCATGCTGCCGGTGGGATTTTCCCACTCGAGCTTCACGAAGATCTCCGCGCAGTCGGGTGGCACGACCTTTTGGAGTTGGACGATGGATGTGTTGCCGATTGCGTCGAGGATGTTCATGGACGCTCCGAGCGGAGAGCTAATTCGAGGGAAAGAGTTTCTTCCTCAGAACGATTTGCACGCGACCCCTCTTGGTGCGCTCCTACACCTCGCGCGTCACGCTGATCTCCGGGGACCGGCGGTGACTTCGCTCATTATGCCCTCGAACGAGAATGGGTCCCTCTCCGACAAGAGAGGGACCCATTCGAGGAAGAACTACCAGTTCAAGGAGACGAAGCCGAGGGCGCGGCGGGACATCAGATCGCCGCCGAACGATTCCCAATGCTCATCATCGAGCGCATTGCTGATGTCGGCGCCGAGGCCGAAGTGGTCGTTGACCTTGAAATTCGCGCTGACGTTTACGACCTCGTACTCCGGAATGTGGCCGACGAAGACGCCGGCGGCCCAGTCGAATTCCTCGACCCAGCGGTACGTGGCCTTCGCGTCGAACCTCTCGCCGCGCCAGCCGACGCCGAGATTGAACTTGTTCTCCGGGGCGTTCGGCAGAAGCCGGTCGCCGACCTGCGCGGACTTCACGTCGAAGTCGAATTTCGAGTAATTGAAATCGATCAGCCAGTTGTTCGTCACATAGTAATTGAGCGCGATCTCGCCGCCTTGCGTATCGACCTCGCCGGCGTTCGTATACGAAAACACCAATGCGGGCGAGCCATTGACGGTCGTCAGACCGACGCGATTCGCGGCCAGCGCCGCATTGAGGAATCCCGTGAGACCCGGCACGAACGGAGCGGGCACACTCGCGGGAATCTGATAAGGCGCAAATGCCGTATTCACGCCCGGCAGCAGGTCGGTGACGAAGTTCTTGAGATTGCTCTTATAGAGATCGACGGTGAGGAACAGCCGCCCGCCGTAAATGCCCGCGTAGCCGACCTCGTGACTCTTCACCTTTTCCACGTCGAGCGCGGAATTGCCGCGGGCGAGGAGCGAGAGCGAGTTGAAGCCGAGCTGCGTCAGCAGCGGCGCGAGCGGCGCGGATGCCGGATTTGCTGCTGCCGCCGCGGCGAGATTGACCGGTGCGCCTGCGGGCGCGGAGAGGAAAAGCTCGGAGTAATTCGGACGCTGGAAGGCCTCATTGTAGCTGTAGCGCAGGGTGTGGTTCGTGCTCGGCGAGAAAACGATCGCGCCCTTCGGCGAGAACTGCGACTCGTGCAGCGTCGAGTCGTCCCAACGCGCGGCGCCGACGATCTTCACGTTGTCGGTGACGTCGAATTCGAGCTGACCGAACGCCGACTGCTGGGTCTCGTCCTTCGCCGCAGCCATCAGCGTCTGCACGCCGGCGGGATTGGCGGTATCGACTTCCTGCTCGTTATAGGAGATGCCGCCGATCACGCGAGTCTTGCCGCCGAAGAAGTCCCAGTTGGTCATCACTTCGGCGTGCATGTTGTTCGAGTCTTCGTACAGACGCGCATTGGAGGCGAGGGCGACCTGGTTTTCCGCTTTGCGGGCGTCGTAATAGCCGCCGAAGTTCCAGCGGGGCATGTTGTAGTTGAGGCGGAACCAGGGGCGCTCGACGTCGGTGACCTGCACGCGGCCGATGCCGGTCTGGAACACCGGACCCTCGATCGTCGAATAGCCGCCTTCCGCGGTGAGCACGTTCGTGTTGGCGAAATGCTTGTCCAGGCGCAGTCCGCCGAAGCGGATGTTCACTTCATCCTGCTGAAGAGGGACCGCTTCGCGGCGAAGGCAGTTGGTCGCGGCGGCCGATGCGCAGGGCGTCGTGTATTCGACCGTCGCATTGCGCGACCGCGCGAAATCGCCGCTGTTCTGATAGCCGCCGACCAGGCGGTAATAGAACTCGTTGCCGAGGCCGCCCGCATGGCGGATGTCCGCGCGGCGGGTATCGAGATCGCCGCCGGAGAGCAGGAGCCGTCCGCCCGGGCTGAGCTTCGGCTGCTTGGTGGTCATGTTCAGAACGCCGCTGAACGCGTTCGGACCGTAAAGCGCGGATCCGGGACCGCGGACGAGCTCCACGCTGGCCAGTTCGTCGAGCGGATACGACAGCGCGGCCCATTCCTGCGAGCCGAGGAACGCGACCGCGGGGTCGCGGCCGTCGACGAGCGTCAGGATGCGGCGGTTGAGAGAGCTGTTGAAGCCACGGGCGTTGAAGTTCGTGTCATAGAGACCGCTGGACGTGTAGTCGACGCCCGGCGCCGACTCGACGATGCGCGGCGCCTGTCCGGAAGGGGCCACCGCCGCGATGTCCTCGGGCGAGACGACCGTGACCGCCGACGGCGCCTCGACGACGCGCTCGACTCGGCGCGACGCCGAATAGACCGTGATCGTCTCCGCGACGCTGAGATTCCAGTCGACCTGCTTGTCGACCCGCGTCGTGGCTCCGGCGGTGACGTTCACGTTGCTCTCCGTGGTCACGTTCGAACCGGCCACGAATTGCAGTGAATAGGTGCCGGCCGGGACCTCGAGACGGAAGTCGCCATTGGCGTCGGAGAGCTGAACCTCTCCGGTCTCGACGACCTGGACGATGACGCCGCCGATTCCCGCGCCGTTGGTGCGGCTGATGCGGCCGGCGATGTGGCCTTGCGCGGCGAAGGCGTTCACCGCGAATAGGGAGATGAGGACTATGAGGAACAGGGAACGGACGGTCCGGCGTGACGCCATGGAAGCTTCCTCCTCAGAACTACTGTGGACTCTTCAAGTTTCGGGACGGAGTGAAGGTAGCGCGGCCCCGAAGCGGCGTCAACGTATTTCGAGATAGGTCCGGCGCAATGCGGCGGGAAATTTCTCGATTGCGTAACGGAGCATGGTCCGCGGCATCCGCGCGGCGTGTTTCCTCAGGAACCTCTCCTCGGCCGCGCGATCGCGATTTCCGATCTCGCGCAGCATCCAGCCGGTGGCTTTGTGAATGAGATCCTGGCGGTCGTCGAGGAGGAGCGCCGCGATGGCGAAGGCGTCGCGAAAATCGCCTTCGCGGATGTAGTGCAACGTGGCGAGCATCGCAATCCGCCTCTCCCACAATGCGGGCGATTTCGCGAGAACATAGAGAGGCGCCCGGTCGCGATCACGCAGATGCACGCCCACGATCTGCGGGGCGGAGCAGTCGACGAGATCCCAGTTATTGATGCGAGCCGTCTTGCGCAAATAGAGGTCGTAAATGGCGTCGCGATCGGTGTTGTCGCCCCGCTCATAGCGGCGGACGAGAATCAGCAGCGCGACGATCCGCTCCTCGTGCCATGGAGAGTCGAGAAGGCTGTCAATGTCCTGTAATGAGAGCGTTTCGTATTTACGCACGAACGTTCGTATTACAGGAACGCGAATGCCGAGAAAACGATCGCCTTCACCGTATTGGCCGGGTGCGGTTTTGAAGAAGGATTGTGCGACTCGCGCGTGTTCGGGGGTCGAGGCGGTGCGAAGATCCTTGCGCAGGGTTGCCAGTCCGAGGGAGCGTTGCTCGTTCCTCGTTGCTCGTTGCTGGGGCATCAGCGTGCCTCGGCACGAGCAACGAGCAACGAGCAACGAGCAACGTTTCTCACGACTGTCCCATCACCCACAAAACCACGAACACGATCATCAGGATCGTCATCACCAGCAGGGTGATCTTCACCCACGACCAGGGGGCGGTACCGTGGCATTTGCCGGTGACGCCGTTCACGAGGAAGCGGTGGGGCGTGCCGTGGTAGTCGTAGGCGGCGACCCAGATCGGAAGGAGGCAGTTTTTGTAGGCGAGGGCGGAGAAGACGGTGTGCACGACGAGGTTGCGTTGCGTGTCCCCGGGGACTTCGCGAGAGCAGGCGGCGCGGACTTCGTCGCGCATTCTCTCTTTCGCGCTCTCGAGTGCCTCCGGAAGATCGATCGCGTTTTCCTCGGCGAGGAATCCGGAGAGGTACGACGGATCGTACGGCGTCAGCTCGGCCGTGGGAAACGGCTCGATCCCCCGGCTGAGCGACGCGTCGATGCCGCGCGAGGCGGGAACGGGGACGTCGTCGAAAAACAGCTCGAGCGATCCCGTCGCGGGCTCCCAGCGGATGCGTTGCTCGCGGCGGGTCTCGCGTCTTCCGTTCACGACGACCTGCACGTCGACGTAGTAGTAGTAACCGGCTTCCGCGGTCCAGCGCGAATGCGTCGCGGCGTCGAAGGTCCAGAACGGGATGTACGCGCCCTGGATGTTGTTCATTCGCGCGGAGCTTTTGAGGTCGTTCGGCCGCAGCCAGAGTCCGTGCAGCCACGCGCGGAACGACTGCAGTGCGGACTCGCGAGTGATGCGGAACGGCAGCAGTCCTTCGGGACGTGCGATGGTCGGATCGGGCGGCGCCTCGACGACCGCGTTCGTGCCGCAGAACGCGCACGCGCTCGCGGCCACGTGCGGATCGAGCGTCGTGTGCGCGCCGCAGCGCTTGCACGCGATGACCTTGCGCTCCGCGCCCCATCCGAGGTTGCGGGGTGCGCGGAGACCGGCGTCGACGGATTTCTCGTCGACGGTGCCGGCGATGATCGCGACCTCTTTCGTCATCCCGCACCACGGGCATTTGAGCGCGGTGATGCCCGGCTCCCACGCGAGGTCTGCACCGCAGCCTTCGCAGGGGAACTTGCGGACTTTGGATTGGATGGCTTCGGCGGACATCGATCAAGAGGTTGCCCGTTACCAGATGACTGGTAACGGGCAACGGGCAACTGGCAACTACTTCGGTGGTGGCGGTGGCGGCATCGCGCTTCCGCCGCTCAGGCCCAGCTCCGAATACGTGTCGAGCGGTGCCCATCCGCCCGCGCCGGGACGCCAGGCCTGCGTCGAAGCGGCGACCTGTCCGCTCTGCACCATCGTCTTCAGCGCGTCATCCGTGTACGGACCGTACGTCTTGCCGTCGATCGCGATCGACCAACGCGGAGCGCTTGCCGCGCCGCCCGGGGGAGGCGGAGGCGCGGACGCGCTCTGCGGCGGAGGCGGCGCATTGAGCGCACCACTCATCGCCTGACCCATGGCCATTCCCGCTCCGAGGCCGACGCCGGCGCCGGCGATGCCGCCGGGGTTCGCGGCTGCGACCTTGATCGACTCCGCGGCCTGCATCTGCGTGTACTGACCCATGCGGTCGCCGAGAACGCCGAGCTTCGTGCGCTGGTCGATCGCGGCTTCCACTTCCTCGGGGAGCGAGACGTTGTCGATGTTGAAGCGCGCGAGCTCGAGGCCGAACGAGGTGAACGACGGCGCGAGCTCCTTCTGCGCGAGCGTCGCCAGCTCGCGGTAGCTCGACGCGAGATCCAGCGCGGCGATCTTCGACTCCGCGATGATGTCCGACAGATGGCTGACGATCGTCGAGCGCAACTGCACGAGGATGTCCTCGGTGGTCGTGAGACCCTGCGTGCCGACGATGGTCTTGAAGAACTCCTTCGCGTCGGCGATGCGCATCGCGTACGTGCCGAACGCGCGCATGCGGATCATCCCGAACTCGGCGTCGCGCATCATGACCGGATTCGACGTGCCCCACTTCAGATCCGTGAACAGCCGCGTGTTGAAGAAGTAGACCTCGGCCTTGAAGGGCGAATCGAAGCCGTACTTCCAACTGCGCAGCGTCGTCATGACGGGCATGTTCTGCGTGGAGAGCTCGTAGCGGCCGGGCTTGAAGAGATCGGCCACCTGGCCTTCGTTGATGAAGATGGCCACCTGGTTCTCGCGCACGGTGAGCTGCGCGCCCATCTTGATCTCCTGGTCGTGCACCGGGAACCGGTAGACCAGGGTGTTGTTGCTGTCATCGAGCCACTCGATGATTTGAATGAATTCGCTTTTGATTGCGTCCCAAAGTCCCATGGCTGTTGTGACCTCCGTGTGACGAGCAATAGTACGTGGAATTTGGCTCATGGTTACGGGTTGGGGAAGCGCGATGAAAAAACTGGCCATTTTTCTCCTCGCCACGCTCCCGCTGTTCGCCGACGAGGGCATGTGGATGCCTCAGCAGATGCCTCAGCTCTCCGGCCAGCTGGAGAAGCTCGGGATCGAGGCGAATCGCCTCTCCAACCTCACCGGAGACCCCCTCGGCGCGGTCGTCTCCCTCGGCGGCTGCACGGCTTCGTTCGTCTCGCCCGACGGGTTGGTGGTGACGAACCACCACTGCGCGTTCGGGTCGATCCAGCACAACTCGACGCCCGAGCGTGACTTCATCACCAACGGCTTCCTCGCGCGCACCCGCGCCGAAGAAGTTCCGGCCGCGCCCGGCACGAAGGTGTGGGTGACCACGAACATCGAGGACGTCACCGTGCGCGTCACGAGCGGCATCACGGCCAAGACCACCGACGTCGAGCGTGCAAAGCACCTCGACCGCCGGGCGAAGGAGCTCGTCGCCGAATGCGAGAAGCCGGGCGGCTTGCGCTGCCGCGTCTCGTCGTTCTTCGAGGGCTCGCAGTACCTCCGCCTCACGCAGGCCGAGATCACCGACGTGCGCCTCGTCTACGCGCCGGCGCGGATGATCGGCGAGTTCGGCGGCGAGGTCGACAACTTCGAGTGGCCGCGGCACACGGGCGACTTCTCGTTCTACCGCGCGTACGTCGACGGCAAGCCGT
>Ga0075431_100000377_pt1 | contig 35627 bp, 51 predicted proteins | sample RhiMetdeltSRZDD5_FD_75297 | JGI IMG/M metagenome (GOLD analysis project Ga0075431, IMG submission 75297) | Populus rhizosphere microbial communities from Tennessee, USA - Rhizosphere MetaG P. deltoides SRZDD5 | ecosystem: Host-associated > Plants > Roots > Rhizosphere > Soil | place: USA... | reverse complement strand
ACGTGACGATTGACTGGACGATCCGCGAGAACGTGCGAGCACAACTGCGCGTGCTGGTGAAGCGGATCTTGCGCAAGCACGGCTATCCGCCGGACAAGCAGGAGAAGGCCACGCAGACGGTGCTGGGGCAGGCGGCGCTGCTCACCGAGCTGTGGACCGCGGCCTAGCACTCGCCGTCAGGCTGTTGTCCGGTGCGCCTCTGGTAAGCGTCGGCTACGTGGGCGACGGCGTCCGCCGAGTCGTTGCGACCGCGGAGCGTCGTCCACAGGTCCAGAAGTGCATCGGCTTCATCGCCCCCCTCACCGACAGCGAGTGCGTGTGGCGGAGCACTCCAGATCGAACATCGTGACGTGCGTCGAGAGCCCTGGCTCTAGGGGCAGGCCGTTCGAGGTCGCGCCTGTGGTCCGTGCGTGCCCGAGCTAGCGGCGCTGCAGGAACGCCAGGACAGTCTGATTGTAGAAGGTGGGGTTGTCCGCGTGCATCCCATGTCCTGCCTCCGGCACCATCACATGCGACTCACCTTCGAGGCAGCCTTCGAGTTCCGCCGTGATGAGGAGGAACATCGCCGCGCTTCGCTCTCCCGTCACCAAGAGCGTCGGGAGCTTCAACTTCCCCAGATCCCCACAGTCGAGGGGAGGGAGGGCGGACAACTCGGTCACGTGCAATCGGAGCGCTGGTGCTTGCTTTTCCACCAACTCCGTTCGTACGGCTTGTGGGAAGTTGTCGAAAGAGCCAGGTCCGGCGAATAGTCGCAGACCTTCCTCGCGATTCCCGCTCTCCAACGCTTTCCGCGCTTGCTCGACCCGTCTGAGCAACGACTGCCTCATGGCTTCTCCCACGGCCGTGCGAGAGAGGAGAGGGAGGACGGGCGGCTCGCCGAGAACGAGGCTGCTGACGAGTTCGGGATGGTCCACTGCCAGCGCGAGCGCGACGTACGCGCCGTGGGAGTGCGCAACGAGATGTGCTGGAGTGGCCTTCAGTTCCTTGACCAGCGCTCCAAGGTCGGCCGCTTGAGTGCTCAGAGCATCGACATCTTGAGTCTGAGGTGGCGCGTTGGGCGGGTGATACCGCCGGCTGTAGGAGATGACCCGGAAGCGAGTTGCGAACGTTTGCGCCTGCGTTCGAAAAACGTTCAGATCCCCGAGGGTGCCGTGAACGAACACGATCGGCTCACCCTCGCCGCACTCGAAGTAGTGGAGCGTTGTCCGATTGACCTCGATGGAGCGGACATCTGAGCCACAGGCTTTCGGTTGACCTCGTGCGTCCGTGACGCCAGGGCCGAGCGCGAGCAGCGCAAGCAGGACCAGCGTGACAAGTGAGCGCGCCAGTGACGTCCGAAGCATCTCGGTTCTCCAGGATGACTACGACCGCACTTTTTGCCGACAAGTATAGGGCGGGCCGAGGCCGCTAGGGTTGTTCGCTGTGAAGGCTCGCCCGCCGACTCGGTGAGACAGCTCGACAGTTCGGCAGCGCTCATCCACGCAGCAGGCACGAACGGGACCAACGGCCAGGACGCCACGCGCCCCGCAGGACCGTGCTTCGACGATACCCACCGCTACGTCGATTGCGGGAACGGCACGGTGACCGACATGGTGACGGGGCTGATCTGGCTGAAGCAGGCGGACTGCCTGGGTGCGGCTCGTTATGCTGCTGCGAATCAGGCCGCTGCGGGCTTGAAGAACGGCGACTGCGGGCTGACGGACGGATCGTCGCCAGGTGACTGGCGGTTGCCGACGAAGGAGGAGTGGGTGGCGACGAAGGCGGCTGCGGCTGATCTGGGTTGCACGCTTGGAGGCTCGGGTGGCCCTACGCTGACGAACGACGCGGGGACAGCGTGTTTTAACAGCGGGCCCTCATCGTTCGCGGGCGTGGCTCCGGTCATCCATTGGTCGAACTCCTCCCTTGATGTCAACCCGCTCTATGGCTGGACCGCGAGCTTTAACTTCGGCGGCATCGGCACCAGTGATAAGAACCGGGACTTTGCGATATGGCCGGTGCGAGGTGGGGCCCGCTAGCCGCGTTGGCGCGTAGACTCTTCGGCGATGCCGGGGGCGTTGCCCCCGGCCCGTTCCCCCCAATGCCATCCAAACTCGGACCTATCAATCGCGTCGTGGCGGCAGTGCTCGCGCTCGTCTGGGCCTCTATTGGCGTGGGGGGATTCGTCGTGGCCTACGCCTCCGGTCGTTGGGTGATCGGTCTCGCAGCCGTGTTCGCGCTGGGCTAAGGCTTCAGCGCCTCCCTAAGGCCACGGCCCACCCTTCTAAACCTTGTCGCAGGGGACGATGGACGCGGCGCCACAAGCGATGACGAACGCGTTGATTGGGGCGATTGGCTTCAAGCGCCACCTACAGGGACTATAAACCAATCGCCCCGTGCTGACTACTTCACCGGCAGAAAGTAATGTAAGGAGACGTAGTGCGCGACCTTTCGCGCAATCTTGCTGCCCTCAAGTGTCGACGTGTGGTAGTGCATCCCGCCGTAGATGCGTCCTGCCATCACGTGCTCGACGATGTCGTCGATGTTGTCGACGTGAAGCTCGGTCGTCACGCCCGGCGTGACCGACGTGCTAGTGAACGTAACGTCCACGTTCTTTGTGCCGAAGAATTCGCCGATCGCGTACGCAAACGCGCCGGTGACCGTCGGGTGCGCTGCGGGATACTCGGGATGGCTCGGCGTGAGAACCAGCGGAAGCCAGCCGGCATCGAGGTCCGTCTTGTGATTTCCGTCGGTGTCCGCGGCGCGAATCGCCGTCACAGGCCGCCAGAAGTTGTAATAGTACTTCGAGTTCCAGGTCGTCATCTGTGCGTCGGCGATCGACACGTACACCTGCGCGAAAAAGCGCGCGGCGTCGACGAGCGACAAATTGTGATCGGTCGCGACGCGGCGAACGTTCCGGTTGATCTGCTGCCCCGGGTTTTCGGCGTAGAACAGGCCGTTTTCCGTCTGCTCGACCGTACGGATCGAGCCCGACAGGGCACCATAGTCCTTCGTCAGGTTGAAATCCTTCGCCCACTGGCCGCTGTGCAGATCGGGCGGTGCCGGCGCGCGAAACTGCGTCGAGTCCTCGATCGCGAACGTCCGCATCTGTGCGAGCCACGGAGTCACCGGTGTCGGCGCGCCGCCGGGCGTTGCCTGGTACTGACCAGGCCCGGTCTGGAATGTGTATGCCACGCTTGCATTGCGGCCGTCGCCGTTCCGCTGCGCGATCAGCGCGTTCCCGACTTCCGTGCCCACGGCGATGCCCGCGGCTTTTCCGGCCGCCGGAAGCGCCGCCACATAAGCGTTGTACGTAGGCGTGAGGTAGGACGCTTCCTGTGTCGGGAACAGCCATTTGAGCATCGTGTACGCCGCGGCGGCGGTCGCGGCTTCCAGCGAGGCGCCCGCTGTCGGACTCGTCGGCGTCACGGCGAACACTGTGTGGCCGCCGTCGATCGCATTCACGGCGTCGTAAATCGCGATGAACATGTACGCGAAGTCGATGTTGCTGGTTCCGGCCCGAGCCGCGTTGACGACAATTGCCTGGTTGCCTATCGCGCTCCAGTCGTCGACCGCCGTCGCGGCCATTGCGACGTTCGGCACGGAGGCCAGGAAAAGCACGAGCAGCAGGATCAGGATTGGGCGCCGCGATTCTGGAACGGTCCGATGCATAACGATCTCCTTCTCAGCAGGTAAACGTCGCCGCCGCGACGATCCAAGGGCCGGCCCCAACCCACTGACGGACGAGTCGATCCGGGCCGCGCCATTCTCCGGCGCCGTCGCCTTGAAGTCGCCGGGAAATTCCGGGTGTTTCGCGGGACTCGTACACTGAAGGGCACCGCCGCGACGCGATTGAACTGTGAACACAGGCCCGTCGATACGCATGGCGCCTCCTGCGGTCCAATCTGGCTTGGAAGAAGCGATCTCTTCCTGTAAGTGTGCGCCGAGTCTACGTAGCTCCGCATCCCCGAGGTAATGATTCAGATCACTATTTCGCCCGTGATCGCGAGGATTCCGATAGGTTGTCGGCCCAAGAGGAAGACTATGTTCAACTCGGGTGTGGATGGCGCCCGTCTAAGCAGGTAGGCGGCAGACTTTTGTCAGTCGCGGAGGATTCGCCAGCGCACGGGGATTCTGACGTTCGGGTCCATGAACTACATCGAGCGCGAAATCGAAGGGCTTCGGCCCGATGTCGCACTGATTGGAGCCATGCCGGAGCGACGCGAGATTTATCAGTCCACCGCCAGGCTCCTGCGGGCATTGGGCAATCCGCGCATGGTGCTCCCGACACACTGGGATCGCTTCAACGTCACGTACGATGTCGCGCAGGACGCCGCTGTTCAGCGGCTGCAGACGTTTCTTGCGGAAGTGAAAGCCGCGTCGCCTGACACCAAGGTCGTCGTGCCGAAGTACTTCGCACCTGTGGTGATTCCATAGTCGAGTGCGGCCGTCGGTGGTGTCTTGCACGAGAGCCAATCGCGGTTCGTGCGTATCTCGCGCTCCCGTTGCGGATTGGCCCGTCTTTGACGCAGCTGAAGCCTAAATCAGAGCCGATCGCGAGGAGCCGCGCCGCTGCCTGTTCTGCCGGTGGGTCTGGCCACCTCTCAGCAATGGCAACAGGCGGGCCCTCACACAGGCTCCGCTCCGGCGCCGCGTCGGCCATCGCCATGTAGCGCGCGAAGCCCGCTACCGGCCTTAATTAGTCACGGCCTTCTCTTGGCCGTCGACTACCGGGTGTCCGCCAATGATGTGGCAGAGCCGCATCCGCCCAGCCTCGACTCGGTGAGGATCGAGGCCAGGATTGATGCGCTCTTCACCCGTCGCCAACGATTTATCGCGTGCCAGCACCAGCCAGCACGCGAGCGGTATACGTCACCGGCTGCCCCGATGGATTGCTAAAGTCCAATGTGACCGTCGCCCTTTCACGCGAACTGAACACGGCGTCGGACCCCACATTCACGTTGATATAGGGGCGACCCGACAATGCGGCGCACGCCGTTGTTCCCGTCGCATTGAACAATGTCGCATTCGCGCTGAGACCATCCAGCACCAGGGACACTGGTCCCGCCGTCGCGCCGTCATTGTTCTTTAGTGTCACGTTCTGCGTGTAACGGCCGGTCTTTCTATTCAGTTTCGGCGCCGCCGAAATTGTGACGGCAACGGAAGCAGAGATGTCAGTCGCGCATGGGGGCGTGATCGTGACCGTCTCTGTTGCCACATTTGAATCGAGGCCGCCGTCGTTCGCTTTGAAGGTGAACGTATCGGTGCCGCTCGAGCCTGCCGTTGCCGTGTACGTGTAGGCCCCGGTCGCGGCATCGGTGATCGTGCCGGTCCCCTTCGTGCCGTTCGTCACCAGCACATACGTCACACTCGCGTCGTCCACATCCGCGGCGACGAGCGTGCCGGTGACCGATCCGCCCGCCGTCACGGAGGCGAGGCCGTCAGCCGCGACCGGGGCATCGTTGACCGGCATAATGGTCACCGACTCGGTCGCAACGAGCGAGTCGACGGTCCCGTCATTGACCAAGAAGGTGAACGTGTCGGTGCCGTGGAGATTGGCGTTGGGCGTATAGGTAAAGGCTCCGGTGGCGGCATTCGTGATGACCACGGATCCCTTGGTCCCGTCGGTGACGAGGCGGTAGGTCAACGCGTCGCCATCGGCATCACTCGCCTTCAACGTCCCGCTCGCAGGGGTATCTTCCAGGGCGGTGATTGTATCGTCCGTCGCCACCGGGGCGCGATTATCGGGCGGGACGGTCAAGCGAAAGAGCAAACTGCCCCCGTTGCCCATCGTGGTCCCGAAAAACACGCCAGGCGAGGCGGTCATGAGGCTGGTCGGGTAGTAGCCGTCGGTGAGCCCATGAAAGAAATGCAAGACCGTCAACGCCCCTGCGGGGCTGACCTTGACCACCGTGCCGTATGCCAGCCCCCCGCCTTGGGCAACGCCGTAGAAGTTTCCATCGGCGCCTTTGGTGACGGCGGAGAACTCGTACCCGTCGGGGCACGTGGCGCCGTCCCCCCGCACCGTGAGTATTCGAGTGTAGGTACCGGCTGGTGTGAGGCGGTAGAAATGTTCGCAGGGTCCGACGCCCCGGGTGAACCCGTAATAGTAGCCGTCGTTGCCTTCGGCCGGAGGCCTAATGACCAGGTCGGAATTGTCGAAGACGGTCAATGCGCCGGCCATCGTGACCCGGAACAGCGCGCCCCCAACCCCGAGCGCCCCGTAAAAGTGTCCGTCGCTGCCGAGTGTCAGCCCTGTCGGGTTCCCAAGCCGGAGTCCGGTGGGGCCGAGTCTGTCGATCTTGAAGTGGGTGATGACGGTGAATTCCCCCGCCATCGTGAGTTTGAAGAACACGCCCTGGCCGAACTGGCCTCCCGGGAGCGCGCCGTAGAGATGCCCGTCGGCGCCGCGAACGAGGCCGTACGAGGACCAGAAGACGGGCACAGTACACACGTTCTCACCATATCCGACATACCCTTCCGGAAAACTGCCGTTTGCCGGATCGAAGGCGGCGAGCGTGTGGAAGACCGAGAAGTCACCCATGGGACTAATCTTGAAAATGAGGCCGGGGGCGCAGAACCGGGGGTCCGCCGACGTCCCACCCATGGCGAACCCATAGAAGTTGCCGTCCACCCCCTCGACGAGACGGCCCGCGCCCGGACCGATGGAGGGGACATCGAATTCGTGCAGCACGGTCTTCGTGCCGTCCGCCGCGACCCGAAACACCTCGCCGTCCGTGCTGGTAGAGAAGCCGCCGATGCCGTACAAGGCCCCATCGGATCCCTGCGTCACCCCCCCGAGTGGGGGCCGAGGCAAGGCCACGACCGTCTCCACTGTAGCCTGGGCCAACGCAGACGCGGGCGCGAGGAGGAGGGATGCCGCGAGGGCGACGACGCAACGTGCTGTGAGCCGGTGAGTCATCATGGTTCACTCTGTTCCTGGAGGCAGTAGTTGCTAGTCAACCCACAGCTCCGCCGACATCCGACCTTTGGTCTTGCTCGTTTCAGCGCAGCACTTATGGTTGAGGCAGGGACTTGTAACACATGAATGGCGAGACGGACAGTGATCCAAATCACGCCGGATAAGGGATCTTCAGCGTCCTCGTGAACGTGTGCCTCTATGCATCGAGGCGGCAGACCTTTATCGGCAAAGTCAGACGATTGTGAAGGCAAGTCCGTCCCTGTCTGAGGCTCGCAGGGTGGCCGCTGGGGCCGGGGGCACTCGCACCGAGGAACCTACCGCACCCGGACGCCCCCGACATCGGTCTGTGTCACATAACCAAGTGGTCTGCGTGCCACGGGTTCGCCGCGACCGTGAAATCACTAAGCAATTCGCGTCGGATTCCGGCCCCGTCGAGAGGGGTTTGCGTGACAGCCGCCACCGAGCACGACCGAGCGGCTGACCCCGAGTGCCGTCCGGCCTAGCGCAGCGAGAGGTGTGCTGACGAGGCCCACCGCTTCCCGCAAGAGTCTCCGCAGTAGGGACGCGCTCGGATCAGCGCGCATCGGTAAGTCGTTTTCGCTCGGGCAGATGTGCGTGCATGGCCTGCGAGCGTGTCACAAAAACAGGTGATTGTGAGACACTTCGACCGCTCGGCACTGGCTGCTGAGTAACGCGCGCAGCGACCGGCCCCGCGCCTTTCGTTTTGGTCGGTTGGCGCGCATCAGTGAATGCAGGGGCACCGCCATGACGTCGCCTTCCCGACGGCCGGATCTGGCGCTGGCGCGCGCAGCCAAGCAAGGGAAGCGCGCGGCGGACGCCGAGGGCCTGGGCCCGCGCGAGCGGCTCTTCGTCGAGGCCTACGTGTTGAGCGGCGGCAACGCGACCAAGGCCTACCAAGCCTGCATGGCCCCCGTGATCGTGAAGGCCTCGTCGGCCGCGAGTCTGGGTTGGAGGATGTTGAGAACGGTCAAGGTCCGCGCGGCGATCGACCGTCGGCGCGCTGAGCGCTTTCAGGCGTTGCAAATGGAAGCCGACGAAGCGCTGGCGCTCATCGCGCTGCGGGCCCGCGCGAACCTCGCCGACGCCTACGATGACGGCGGCAAGCTCCTGCCGTTCCACCAATGGCCGGAGTCGCTGCAGCTCGCCTGCCGCTGGCGAATCGACAAGGACGGGCAACTCGAAGTGCAGCACTCCGACGGGCTGAAGGCCACCGAGCTCATGGCGATCGCCGCGGGCAAGCTGAAAAGCAAGGTCCTGGAGGTGCAGTTTGATCACGCGGGCTATCTCGCCGGGCTTGACGAGCCGCCCGCCGAGAAGGAGCTCGATGCCGACTAACCTGGTTGGCCGAGGGACTCCTCGAGGAAGGGATCGGCCGCCCCCGCCCGGCGTGCGGGACACGAACGCGGCCCGCCGCCCGCCGCGCTCCCCGAGATCGTCTCCCGTTCGGTCCGGGGCCAGGCCGAAGGTGACGAGAGCGTCCTCGCATCGTGGAAGAACAACACGGCCGAAGCCCCTGACCGCCCCGGACGCCAACCAGATTGTGCTCCCAGGGCAAAGGTCTACAGCCTCGCGCGCAACCTCCTCGGCTGCGAGCAGGAGGTCACCAACGATGTCGCAACGCAGGAAGTGGCCATAGCCGCAACGCCACCGGCGTCGTCAGAGCTAGCCATCTCGTGGGTCTCCGCGGGCGGCGTCAGGGCGTTCCGAGTCGGCGGCTGAAAACCAAGCGGCAATACGCTTCCGAAACCGCGCCGCTGCGCCTCCGAAAATGCCATCAGGGCCTGACCGTCTTGTAGCGCGGTCCGTAAGCCGCGGCGCCGGCGACAACACGCGCAAGCGTGCTAGACTCCGCTGCCCCCATTGTCGCCGGCTGCACCACTTTCTGCGCGCTGCTGAAGCCGCAAACATGTCGGCGTTGCCTTGGTGACAGGGCGTTCCCGAGCCTCGGGCTCGTCCTCATGCCGATCCTGCAGGAGTCTGCGCGCTGACCCGTGAGGATGCCGATAATGTGGACCACTCGTCGTTTTCGCCTACTGATGACGGCGACATTCTTGATCGCTCCCGCGAGCCGTCCGAGTACGACTGGCGGCGCTCAAGATGCGCTCACAAGCGCTGACGTTTTGGTTGTCGGTGCAGGTATTTCTGGGCTTTCCGCCGCGCTCGAAGCAGCGAGGGGCGGCGCCTCGGTGACAGTTATCGAGATGTCCTCCGTTTTTGGGGGACATGCCGTAATGTCCGAGGGCGGCGTTTCCATGGTTGGAACACCGCTCCAACAATCGACCGAGGTAAAGGACAGCGCGGAGCTCGCCTACAAAGACTTCACGCAGTGGGGCGAAGACGTCAGCGACGAATGGGTTCGCTATTACGTCAACAATTCGCGCCATGAAGTATACGACTGGCTAACGAACATGGGAGTCGTGTTCTCTAAGCTCCGTCAGCCGGCCGGAAACAGCGTCCCGCGATTTCACGACGCTCAAGGACGCGGCTTGGGGCTGGTGAGTCCCCTCTACCGCGAATGCGTGAGGCACCCAAACATCACCTTCGCCTGGAACACACAGGTGACCGCCCTCACCAATACAGGCAGTCGCGTGTCTGGAGTCCGGGCTAGGAACTTGCGCACCGGTGAGGAGCGACGATTCCGGGCACGGGCGATCATCCTTGCGACGGGCGGGTTCCAAAGTAATCTCCAGCTCCTGCGCGAATACTGGCCCAAAGGTCTTGAGTTTCCCGATCGCATCCTCCTAGGCTCTGGCGTGAACTCCGTCGGGTTAGGGCACGTTTTGGCGCAGCAGGCTGGCGCCGCGCTCTCCCACATGGACTATCAGTGGAACTACCCTTTTGGAATACCAGACCCACGCCATGAGGACAAGTCACGGGGCTTGCAAGCCCGCAGCACCGGTTCCATGTGGGTGAACACGGAGGGTAAGCGATTCGTCAATGAACTCGCCAGTCCGAAGTTCTCGCTTCCCGCGATGTTGAAGCAAAGAGGTGCGACATACTGGGCGATTTTTGACGAGCAGACCAAGCCGTTCTTCTGGGTGTCGGGGACAGACTGGGGCGACTTCGGCACGATACAGCGGTTGATCTTCGACAACCGAGAGCTTGTGAAAACCGCTCCCTCGATCAAGGGCTTGGCGGACGAGACAGGGCTTCCCGACGGAGCGCTCTTGGAATCCGTCAGTCGCTATAACGAACTCGTCGAAAAGGGCGATGACACCGACTTTGGGCGCTTCGGTCCTTCGAGCCGCCGATATGCAGGGCAAATGATCCCTGCCCTGACTCCGCCCCGCATGATCCAGCAGGCGCCCTTCTATGCCGTTCGATTCTTCCCGCTCACACGTAAGAGTAATGGCGGAGTAAAGGTTGATCTGTCCTGCCAGGTGGTGGACACGCGCGACCGGCCGATTCCAGGGCTCTACGCCGTCGGGGAACTGACGGGAGTGGCGGGTATGAACGGTAAGGCTGGGCTCGAAGGGGTGTGGCTCGGCCCGGGTATCGTCATGGGCCGCAGGGCCGCCAGGGCAGCACTGAATGAGCTGAAGAAGCAGCCGATACCGAGGATCGACTCTGGCTTTTCGGCCGAAGCATCACAGCGTCTGGCCACTCGCGATAGCACCAGTTGCGTGAAGTGCCATGACCTGGCGGCGCTGATTGCGAAGCCGCGTAGTGGATACTGGCACTTCGAGAAGGCGCACCGGGTAGTCCTTGAACGGCGCCAGGGTTGCCTAGAGTGTCACGCCGAGATGTCCCCATACAGGGCGCAGCAGCACCGCATCAACAGACTCGTGCAGATCGCGACCTGCCCGTCTTGTCACGTCGCACAGTAGAGACGAAGTGTGCTCGGTGCGTTGTTGTTCGCCGCGTCATTCTTCCTGCTGAACGTCGTTCGATAGAAATGGCTGGCGACTAGGAACGGATTCCAGAATGGATCGCCGGGAAAGCGTTGCAAAACGTTGGCGAGTGGCGGTGCGAGGGCTGCGGGCGTGCGTTCACCCGGAGACGGCGGAATCAACGGCACTGCCGCCTGTCGTGTCGCGGACAGGCTCTCGCCCGTCGTCGCTCCAGGTCCACCGACAACAGCGAATAGGGGCGACTTGGTCCCGTTCGAGTGAAATCCCGGCAGGAAGTATCGACAGTAACGAAGTCGGCTGAGGTGGCCGTCGATGTTGTTGAAAGAACCACCTGGCCTGTGTTCGCCCCTGACCTACAGGGATCTTCGACCGACCCCGTTGGAGCTGGTTGTGGATCTCCGTCCTTCGTCACGGACCGTCGTGCGCGTGGCGCCAACCGGTAGGGATCCTGCCGGGTACAACGCCACCGGCGTCGTCGGAGCTGGCTATCGCTTGGGTTTTCGCCGTGTCGTGCGCTTCCTGCCACCAGCGAGGACCCTCGCTACACGCTTGCCCCGGCCCTTCGCGCTGCTGTGGTTCTGTAGTGCCCAGGCGCGAGCCGTCTGCGGACTGACCCGCATTTCAAGAAGGTCGATGATGCGGCTCAGAGCCTTCACGCCAGTGATCGCGCCACCGCGTTCACCAAACCAGTAGTTTCCCGTTGTGACCGACAGACCGCCGTCATCAAACTGAGCTGAGAATGTGTACGAGAGGCAGTGCGCTGGACTTCCAGTCAACTCCTCCGAGATTGAAACGTTGTCGCCCTCGAGTGCACCCAAAATCGCTTCGAGCTTCGGATGCATAGGGATGTCGTTCGGACCCCCGTACATCGCGCCGGCACCACGGATAGACCACACACCCGGCGCCAAAAGCCGAAAGTACGCAGTTGCGAGTTCGTGCGTCGTCGTGCGACTTCGACGAGTCGTTTTCACACCCGGCTCCCTCCGTGACTCTGCCCGCTGTGCCCGGTTCTGTGCCCCCTCTGGTGGGAAACGGTAGCACGTGGTGCGAAACCGCACCATCTCCTGCCATTCGGTTCCAGCTAGTAGCACTCGGTGGTAACCGCTGACTGTAATACCCCTGCAACTACGAACCACCAAGTCGCACGTTCGAGTCGGGCTGGGCGCACCACCACGTTGATTCGCAAACTGAGACAAACACCCGGTTGTCCCACTGCCGTTGCGACGATCGTCGGAGCAAGAAGACCGGGGCGAAAGCCATCGCCTAATCGAATGGGTTTGTCCCAGCACTACGGAACGACAATGATCGCTGTCTTCGTGCCCAAGCAAATGTTGTCCGCAACGCGCTGAAGTCGCCGGCGATCACCTTCATCGATGTCGTCGGCGCCGCCGCAATGAATCATCAGCAGGGTCCGATCGCGATTCTCCAAGGCGAGCATCACTTGCCCAAGTCCCTGCGTCAGCTTTCCTGCATGATCGCCGCCTTTGCCGAGCCACTTCACTTCGATCCCGATCGACGCTGTGTCGTTTCTCACGACGATGTCGAGCCGGTTGTTGCTACCCAGCACATTCACGTCAGGACCGCGTGTCTCTCTGCAGAAGGCTTCCCACGCCGCGGCTGAACGACCTTGACGCTGCGTGTGCGACGTTAGGCAGTGCTGCGTTGCATCCGGGCCAAGCAATTCCACGAGGCGGGACCAGACATCGGCCTCGAACGCCGACTCGTCGGCGTACGTGTCGGCGTAGCCTGGCGGCGCGAGCCGGTTCAGAATCGCCCGATACAACTCCTCGACGTTCCGATAGGCCATGCTCGATTACCTCCAATGGCAACGGCGACCGTCAAGTTATTCCATAAGGGGCGGCGCACCACCAGCGTTGATCCGTCGCGCAGCCGTCGATTTGGACACGCCCCACGCGGCCGCTGCCTGACGGACCGTAACGCCCGCTGGCGCGTTCATTGGCAACGGCGTATTCCGCGGCCTGCCGAGACGTGTCCCGCTCCGCCGCGCCCGCTCGAGGCCAGCGCGCACCCGCTCAGCGATCCTCGCGCGCTCGAACTCGGCAATCGCACCGAGTATGTGCATCTGAAGTTTTCCCGCAGGGGTCGTTGCATCGATTCCTTCGGCCAAGCTGACGAAGTCAACGCCGAGGACCTGCAGTTCCTTTAGCAGCGTGATCAGGTGCTTCAGGTTGCGCCCGAGCCGATCCAGCCGCCAGCAGACGACGACATCCAGGTTCCGCCGCTTCGCATCAGCCACGAGCCGGTTGAGGGCGGGGCGGCGCTCCTTCGCGCCGGAAACGCCAGTGTCTACGTAGTCGAACGGTTTCCAGCCGCGAGCGGAGACGTAGCGCCGCAATTCCTCGAGCTGGTTTTCGCATGTTTGGTCAACCGTGGACACGCGTGCGTAGATCGCCGCACGTTTCTCTAGGGACATCGTTGGGCCTCCTGGTGCCCTTATGCACCTACTGAGGCCGGCGGGCTGCCGTGCGAGAATGCCCGGCAGGCACCATCGGCAGGTGTTTTCTGCTGACGTGCTCAGGAGCGTTTGCGGGTTGCCCCCCGCAGGCGCTCCGTCTTGGGCTTGCCCGTTCTGGAATCGAGCCACATCTGAATGCCCCGGCGTATCTGCTCCGCCTCCGGTATCCCATCGCGTCTTCGGACATCTTCCAGAGCGGCCTTCTGTTCGTCGGGAATCGCAAATGTGAATGTCTTCTTGGCAGGCAAGCACTAAGACCTTACAAGGACTTACCCGCGCAGGTCAATAGCGAACCGTCCGCGCACTTACTGTGAGATCGGCGGCGCTGCGCGCTAGATGCCGCTGAAATTGCCGACGGTCTCTCCCGGCGCGGACGCTCACGCCGCGACGCCCGCGACGATGGTGCCCGGTAGGCGAGTCGTGCCTGGCAAGGCCACCAAGTTCGAGGCGGCGACGGCAGGCAGCGCTTAACGGGATCCCCGCGGGGGCTACCACCAAGGACCCAAAAGATGCCACGCCGCTCGAGCTCGAGCTGCTTCTCTACGACAACGCGCGGCGCGGCATTCATCCGCTCGACAAGCTGCTGCATTTCTCCAAACGTGGCGGCAAGTACGTGCCGGTCACGTCGATCGACTACATGCGATCGCGGGCAGCGATGACCCAGGACTATGCCGGCCAGGACGATGCGATCTTTACCGGTACACCGAAGACGGCCGACTTCCCTGCGACCGTCACGGTGTACCGGACCGTCCACGCCCTGCGCTGTGGATTTACGGCGACGGCGCGATGGTCTGAATACAAACCTGATCACGACTTCATGTGGCTGAAGATGCCGCACAGGCGCTACCGATGGATCTGATCAACAGCGAAGTGCTGGATGCGTTTCGGACCGAGCTCCTGAACCCCGCGGTGCTCGAGCGAGCCCTCGCGAAACTTGAGGTGCGGCTGATTGTGTCACCCTGCGACTCGGGAGTGAGTCAGCTTGAAGCTGAGGAGCGACGGTTGCGCGGCGAGATCGAGCGGCTGACGGGCGCTCTTGCTGCCGGAGGCGCTTTGTCCTCGCTGTTGGTGGCGATTCGGCAGCGCGAGGAGCGGCTCGAAGCCGTTAGGCTGGAACTCCACGCGGCGACCAGAAAGACCCACGCGCTCGACCTTCCGATTTCCGTGGTGATGCCGGAGGTGCGACGCCGACTCGATGACTGGCGGTCCGTCCTGGCCGAGGAATCGAGCCAGTCGCGGCGGATGCTGCGGTTACTGCTCCAGGGGCGGCTCGTGTTCACTCCGCAGGACGAGCGCCGGGCCGTCCGCTTCCCGGGCGTGGGCGACCTCGGCCAGATCTTCTCGGGATTGATTGATTCACAGGCGTTGGCGTCCCCAAGCGGATTCGAACGAAGTCAACGCCTGATTTTGCACGGGATTTCCGATCTGAAAGCCGCGTAGTCGAGTCCCGCGATCCGCACCGGCACACCTCAGCGGTCGAACACCGGGTCCTCCACGGGCCCGGTGTTTTTGTGGCCGGGGGTAAGATGCCGACCGGCGGCGGGGCGAGATTAGCTACCTCGTCCTCACGGTCGGACTCTCCGCCTGACCTGCCGCCGATCTTCCCTTCCCTTCGGTGCGGAGCGTACGGAGAGACGCCCGGTGCCGACTCGTCGTGACCGCCGCCATCACTTCGACGTGCAGCTCGATAGCCTCGAAGACGTCCTTCGCGAGTGCCTGGGCGATCCTCGTCACGCGGACAATGCGCAGCGGCAGGCGAGTTGGAGCGCCGGGGTGTTGCAGGTCAGCACCGCGCGCACCGTGTTCGCGCGTCTGAAGCAGCGCAAGACCATCACCCCGGTCGAGGCAGCGGATATCGCAGCCGAAGTCGCCGGACATTACGGCAGCGCCTTGGTGTCGACGTTGGCCCCGGCGGCACACAACGACTCGGACCGGTATGACATGACGCAGAAAGGCGGGGACGCGACGAGGGAGAAGTACCGACCGGTGTCTCCACGAGACCGTAAGCTCCGGCGCGCAGCGGCGAAACTTCCGTCGGCGCTCACGACCACCGCGAAAGCGATTCTGATCAAAAAGGACTTGCGGCTGAAGCTGAGCGTCAGGCGCATTCGTCACATCATCAGCGACCACACCAAAAAATAGTTGGCCGACGGCTTAGCCTTCGGCCAACTGTTGGCCGAGGGCTGAGCCCTTAGCCAAACCGACTGCGCTAAAAGATCGGCGTGCATCGCGACCGGTCGATCAAATCCACCGACGTTGACGACGACGACGCGCTCGACGCCTTCGACCTTGCGGTCCTCAAGGCGCTGAGCACGTTGATCGGTCGCCAGATCGGCACCGAACTTGAGGAGCAGCACGCGCGCGTGTACGGACGCCGCCAGCGGCGGAAGACGAAGCGCGCCGCCGCGACCACCGGAGTCGACGAATGAACATCGACGTCGACGGCCGCGAGCCGAAGCGCGGACCTGACGATCTCGACGACGTCGGCCGCGCCATCGTCAAGGCGTTGGTCGCTGCCCTCGTGCGTGAAATCGAGCAGGAGTTGATCGCCGAAGCCGAGGAGAACAAAGAACCGCCCGGCCGCGCGCTGAAAACAACAACAGGCTGATCGTCGTCAGCGATCAGCCTGTGCCGGTCGTCCGTGTTGTGCCCCACGGACAACGGGATCGAAGGACCGGGCGCATCAATGTGTGGAGGACATCGATGTGTAAGAAGTCTAACGCAACATCCGAACGCCGCTGGTCGAACGCGCAACTCGATTTCGAGCTGCGTCGGCGTCAGCACTGCCCTCCGGACAGTGTCCGACGCTACCCGGATCAGGCCTGCGAGCAGTGGATCAGCGTCAACGAGTTGCGCGTCGAACTCGACGCGACCCCGGCTGATCATCCGGAGCGGAGTTGGCGCGAATGGGAGTTGGCGCTTGCCGAACGGCAGGTCGCCCGTTGGCCGGATCGTCCTCGGTTCTATCGCGTTGTGGATCGTCCCGATCACAACGACGTTCACGCGCACTGACCATGAACCGCCCCGGCCCGCGCGATGACTCGCGGGCCGGGCGGTGCGCTGGAGGTCCTGACCGATGGCCCGTTTCCTGTTCGACGCGACCGCGTGGCGAGGGTCTCGACGCGTCCAGACCATGTCCCTGCCGGACCGCGCGCTCTACTTGGAGGCGCTCTTAGAACAGTGGGAGCACGGCTCGGTGGCCCCGACGCCGGAGGCGTGCGCGGCCGAACTCGGGTTCGCCATCGAGGCATGGCGCGACGCGTGGCCGAAGCTCTCGGCGTGCTTCGTCGCGCGCAAAAAAGACGGTCGACTCGTGAATCCGAAGCTCGAAGGACTCCGACGCGAGCAACAACGCTTCATCAAAGCGCAACGCCAGCACGGACGGAGGGGCGCTATCCAACGGTGGGAAAAGGAGAAAACCGACAAGGCAGCCTATGGGGACCCTATAGGGTTGCCATCGGACGCCGATGGCCTATTGGAAGGGAATGGATCGGGAGGGAATGGATCGGGAGGGAGTGGATCGAAAGGATCGGGAGAGCGGCACCACGCGAGCGCGATGCCGCACGCGGCATCCGCGCCGACCGCGCTTCTCGTCTTCCCCACCACGGGCAGCGGGGCGAAGGAATGGGCGCTCACGTCGACACAACTCGACGAGTGGGCGACCGCCTATCCCGCGCTCGATGTCACGGCCGAAGCGCGGAAGGCGCTGGCCTGGGTGAAGGCAAACGCGGGGCATCGGAAGACCGCGAAGGGTATGCCGTCGTTCCTCGTGAAGTGGTTCAACCGGGCGGTCGACAACGGGCAGACGCGGCGGTCGCCGTCGTCGCGGCCGGTCGCCCCCGGCATGGTGCCCGGCGCAGTCGACAAGTACGCCGGGAGGACACGTGGCCTTGATCGCCATGACACCGACGACTGAACCGACCTGTCGGCAGTGCGACGACACGGGCTGGGTCGAGCAGCATCCCGGTCAGATCCCCCGTCGGATGCAGCGGTGTGCGTGCTTCGTGCAGAAGCACACGCGGACGTACGCGGACGGGGTGCCGCGTGAATTCCGCGACGCGCGTCTCGAGAACTATCGCGCGATGCCCGGCAACAGAGCGGCGCTGCGCGCGGCCCGCGCGTGTCTCGACGGCGAGGACGATCTGTTCCTCGTCGGCCCCATCGGCAGCGGCAAAACCCGACTCGCGTGCAGCGTGCTCAACGAGCACTTTCTCCGGACGGGCAGTGGCTTGTTCATCAGGACGCCGAAGCTGTTACTCGACCTGCAACTCCTGATCGTCGGCGACGGCAAGACCGTCGAGAACCGCGCACGGGACCGCGACTACTGCGAGCGGCTGTTCAGCGTCTCGATGCTGGTCCTCGATGACATCGGCGTCGAGAAGCCGTCGCAATTCACGAACCGGACGCTCTACACGGTTTACGAGGAACGCGGGGATCGCGGGCTCCGCACGATCTGGACCTCGAACCTCGGGCTGGCGCGCGATCCTCGGTTCGCGCCTGACGACCCGCGACAGACGTCGACGCTCGGCGAATTTCTCGGCGATGACCGACTCCCGAGCCGGATCGCCGGACGTGCGGAGATCGCGTTTCTCGATTGCCCCGATCAACGGCTGGAGGACTACTCAGACGTGCAACCGCCGTACATCTGGAGCGGAGGGGATTGTTGAGCGACGACCGCGATCGCATCTGCCCCCATTGCGATTCGGCCAGCGAGTCGGAATGGGACCCGATCCTGTTGACGTTCTACTGCGCGTGTTGCGGCACGAGTTGGCGACGCCGACCTGGCCGCAACGTCCCGACGTTGAAGCGCCAGCCGTCGCTGTTGCCGTCGCCGCCGCTGGACTTCGACGTGAACGAATGGCCGGAGGACGAGCGCGCCGAGCCGCGACGTCGAACACGGGGATGACGAAGTGAGGAACAGCGAGGCGGACGCCGATCACGTCCGCCCCTCACGACGACGAACCGAAGGAGGAGGACAGTATGGCACTGAAGTTGAAGCACAACGGTCGATCAGGATCGCGATCCCGCAGGACCATCACCAGCAAGCAGACAAGCAGCTTCGTCCTCCGCAGAGTTGACGCCGAGTTGTGGGGCCGCTTCCGGGCGCGCGCGCATGGCGAGGGGCGCGTGCTTCGCTGGGTGATCCTGACGCTGATCAATCACTACACCCGCCATGGCTTGCCCGAGGGCGCGGAGGTGTATGACGCGACGCTCGCCCTCGACATGCTCGGCGACGGCGAGGGCCTCGACGACGAAGACACCGAGGAGGCCCCCGCGTGAGTCGAGTCCGGATCGGCCACGTGATGCGGTTCCTGCTCGCCGAGGCGGCACGGCGCGGCACGCTCGTCCTGGCCGACCTTCGCTACAACCGCCGCTTCGAAGCGCGGAACCGGTGGAGATCGGCGCGACTGTTGGCGGCACACGGACTCGTTCGACTCGGCTACGCGTTTCGGCCGGGCTGGACGCGCCGCCTTGTCACGCTCGCGGTGACGGACTCGGGTCGTGGAGCGGTCAGGTGATCGTCATCAAGACGTCGAAAACGGGATCGACGGGGGTGAGCCGGAGGACGCATGAGGGGTCGAGGACGGAAATACGGGGGTTTTCCGGTGAACCGCCCCCGATCGATATCCGCGCCCGAAGGATCGAAAAGTTAAAAACGCGCGCCAGCGTAAACGCTCGTCACGCGCCCTCCTAATTTCGGGCGCTATTCAAGAAATTGGAGCCCCCCGTGGGGCGCCCGCTACAGAGAGACATGTACCTCTGTAGGCGCATCGCCCGGCGTGCAGGCTTTGGCTGTGGCGAGCGCGAGGACGTCGACGCGACTGGCGGGAGCGGTCCGGACCTGCGTCGCTCAGAGACGACGCCAGCGCGTCGAAGGGCCCGTGACAAGCAAGGTCACTACGTTTGGAGGAAGAACCTGACGAATGGCGATGGACCCGGGACGTCCTAGGCACCGTGGACGACCGCGATTCGGTGTCACGGCCTAGCCGTGCCTAGCCCCTGCGAAAGCAGCAGATAGATGAACGCAAGGCCCACGAACACGAAGATGACTCCAACGATTTTGTACTCGAAACTGTGAATGTTCCCGTAAACCCATGGGTACTTCTTGGTTCCGGGGTTCAGAAATTCGTTGAGCCGACGGAATCGCTCGGGAGAGAACAACATGAGCACGCCATAGACCGTTGTCAAAACGGAACCCGACAGAATTACGAGAAAGGCCAACACTGCGCCCATGTCACCCTCGATGCTCGGAAGCAAGACCCGCCAGCCTACAGTACCTGAAAGTCTTGCTACGCGACTGCTGCGAAAACCCGAGCTTCTCCACCGCCCCATGTGGGGATGACCAGCACCGCTAGGAACGTTGGCACGCTATTGAGCACGCCGACTAGTCGCACGCTCGCGGCCCTCATCGCGCGCGTCGAGCGGCACGAGCAGCGGATCGGCGCGCTGGAGCGTCGACGCGGACCCCGCGATCCGTGGGAGGCCGCCTTACCCGAAGTGCTGGCGCGCGCGATCGGGTCGCGGCGCTTTTCGAGCGCGGAGCTCCACGCGCATGCACGAGTCGACCCGGCACTGGCGCGCGCGTTGGTCGACGCGCGCCTGACGACGATCCGGGAGATTGGCTGTGCGCTCGCGGGCCTGCGTGACGTGCTGATCGACGGCCGGATCATTCGTCGCCACGGACGCCGATGGGCCGTGCATCTGGCGCATCTCGAGATGTCCGGCGCGTTCGGCGATACGCTGCCGCCATCATGACGACGCACACGACGGCGCTCCTGCCCGACCTCACGCAACAGATCGAAGCCAACCGCGCGGCGGCCAAGTTCACGAACTACGCGATCTGTATCGCGAAGGGGTTGGAACGGAGCGCGTATCCGGAGTCGTTTCAGCGTGGCGTGATCGAGGCGATGAGCACCTCGAACACGTCGGCGCTGCAAGCCGAATCGATGGCGTTCGTCAATCTGCTCAACACACGGACGGTGCTCGGCCGGATGCAGAACTTCACCATTCCCGCGCCGCCCTTCACCACGATCGCCACCATCACCGACGATCCGGATGCCCCGTGGGTGGGCGAGCTGGCCCCGGTGCCGCTGGTGCAGTTGACGACGAGCGCGGCGGTGCGCACCGACGCCACCAAATTCCAGATCGTGATCGCGGTCGTGCAGGAATGGCTCCGGAGCGCCGATCCCAAGGCGCGCGGCATGATCGAACGGCGCATGGTGCGGGCGTTGCGTCTCGCCGAAGATCGCCACGTGCTCTCCGACGTCGCGGCGGTGGCGCATGAACGGGCGGCGGGCCTGCTGCACGGCGTCACCGAAACTCCCGGCGGATCGCCCGCGTCGTTGACGATGGATCTCGAATCGCTGTGGAGCAGCGTCAGGTCCGGCGAGCCCGACGCGCCGTTCTTCACCACCTCCAAGCGCGGTGCAACGTACCTCGCGTCCTTGCGTGTCGACGGCGCGCCGCGGTTCCCGCACGTGGGGCCGAACGGCGGGACGCTGCTCGGGCCGAGCGGCGCGGGCGTGCCGGTGCTGACAAGTCGCGCGGCCGGCGCGAAATTGATCTTGGTCGACGCGACCCAGGTCGCGGTCGCCGATAGCGGAATCGTCGTGGACGAATCCCGCTATGCGACCGCCCAGATGTCGGATACGCCGGTCGACGCTCCGGCGAGTCTCGTGTCCGCGTGGCAATCGGATTGCGTGTTCTTGAAATTCACGCGGCATCTCAATTGGGTGGTCGCCGTCGACGATGCCGTCGGCTTTCTCACGTTGGATATCGCAGGATCACCGGCATGATGACGCGGGACGACGTCGAAATGATTGCCCGCGCGTTCGTGCCCGTGTTCAACGAATTCGAGCAACGCGTCGACGAGCGCATCGACCAGAAGATCGCGGCTGCCCGATTGGACGCCGGGTTCGCGTCGACGACGCCGACGCCGATCGCGACGAGTGAGCGCGGCGGCACCGCGACGGTGAGCGCGAAGCCGCGTCTCAAGCATCGCGGGCCGTGGGAGCGCCGCCCGTATGCGACGGACGACCTCACCCTCCACGCCGGGAAGGCGTGGCGCGCCCTCTGCGACCACTATTCCGCGGTGCCGCCCGATCAAGCGCCCGACTGTTGGCGCACGGAGTCGTGAAGATGTCGATCAGCCGCAGTGAATTCGAGGATTTCAGAGCCGAAGTCATCGGCCGGATCGACATGCACCGAAGCGACACGGCCGGGGCGCTCCGACTGCTAAGGGATTCGTGGACGGAGGCATTCGACCGCCGCACGGCCGCCGTGGACCGCGTCACGGCCGTCCTCGACCGCAATGTCGCGACGCTCGCCGAGATGAAAGCGATCATCGACCGCGTCAGCGAGTTGCTGACCGTGCTCGAGCAAGGCCAGCGCGCGGATGTCGCGCGGCACGGTGGAGGCCCTGACCGCGTCGGGTCGACTGAAGGGCCTCCACCGGTCCACCTTCCACTCGGCGTCGTCGGCTGATGACCGAGCAGCAACGCGCCGTCAGCGACTTCCAGGATCGCCTGTTGCGGTGCGCGAGTTGCCGCCGCGAATTCCTGTGGAGCGCGGGCGACCAACTCTTTGCGTGGCGGATGAAATTCCTTGTCGGCCCGAAACACTGCCCGATGTGTCGCGAGCAGCGACGGCAGTTCTTTCGGCAGCGCCCCTCGACGGGCCGGTGAGGTCAGCGCGTCGTCTTCGCGGGGCTCAGCAACCGTCGACAGTACGCGCTGACGGAGAGGCGGTGTTGCCGCGCGCCAGCGATGAGCGCGTCGTGCTGCGCGGCCGACAGGTAGATCGACAACACGCTGCCCGGCTGCGCCGCACGCGGCCGACCAGGACGGCGACGCGGCGGCGGCAACGGGGGTCTCGGCGGCATCGGCGGCTATCGTCAAGCCGATAGGGACTCGCGGTCAACCGCTGGTAATCGATGGGAACGAGGAGAGGACGTCACGGATGACCGACACGACACGACGACCGCCAGTCCCGACCGACCAGCTCACCGTCGCCCAATTCGCGAAGCGGTGGCACGTGTCCGAGCGAACGGTCCGGCACTGGATTCGCTGGCAGCGCGTCGACGTCATCCGGACGCGGACTGGTAAGATTCGCCTCGCCGAGGACGCGCGCCCGGCGTTGTCCGGCGCGACGAGCACGGCACCGGCACAGGCGAAGTAGACAAAACAAATGGAGCGCGCGAGACCGAAACTCTCGCGCACTCCGGAGTCAGTCAGCAGGCAAAGTGCCGACGGGCTCGGTGCGGCGATTGTCGCACGAACCGTTGGCCTTCACCCGAAGGCACGCTCTTGAGCACAACGGCCGATCCCACGACGAATCCCACCGATGACAGCAGGCGGGTGTGGCGATACATGAACTTCGCCCGCTTCGTGTGGCTGCTTCAAAAGAAACAGCTTTGGCTCTCCCGTGCGGATCTGCTCGGCGACCCGTGGGAAGTGACCCCTTCGTATGAACAAGTCGCGCAGGCCCGCAGGGTGACGTGGAGCGTCATCGAGCCAGCGTACCCAATCGGACGAAATCCGCTTAAGGAGGAAATAGAGAACTGGCGCGGTCGCACGTTTGTCAACTGCTGGACCGAACAGAAACACGAATCACATGCGCTGTGGCGAGTGTATTGCGGCCCGACCGAAGGTGTCGCGATCCGAACGACGCTTGCGCGGCTGCGGCACTCGGTCGGGGATCTTCCGGTTGATCGCGTCGTCTATCGCGATCCCGAGTTGCGCCCGCTTGGTCGCGACATCCTGCTGACCGAGCCGCTGGCGCTAGAGAAGCTGGCGCTAGAGAAGCGGCCAATGTTCGCGTACGAGCACGAAGTGCGGATCATCTCTAGAAGACCGGAGCCGTCATCTGATCTGGGGTACCCGCTGGCGTGGGATCCCGCGAAGGTATTGGAGTACGTCTACGTTCATCCCGACGCTGATTCGGCCTTCATGGAAACAGTGCAAGAGATCGTCACGCAGTACGCCCCGCCATTGGCGGATCGCGTGCGATGGTCGGCAATGATTGTGCGGCCCCCGTGTTGACGACTGCGGGCCCGAATAGTGCGACGACTGAATGGCACTGGAGCGGTTCGCGTACAATCGAGAGTGACAGACGGAGCGCGCGCGGGCGGGAACCCGCGACGCACTCCTAACCCTTCACTCGCCGTAACCGAGCGTCGGGCTACCCGCCATTGTAGGTTCGGGAGCCTCGCCGCCGAGAAAGGTTCCCGAAAATGATCGCCGCCGTTTACGCCCGCAAGAGCACCGAACAATCCGGCATCAGCGACGAGCAGAAGTCCGTCGCCCGACAGATCGACCACGCGCGCCAGTACGCGAAGCGAAAAGGCTGGACGGTGCCGGATGACTGCATCTTTGTGGACGATGGGATCAGCGGCGCGGAATTCGCCAAGCGGCCGGGATTCCTGCGCTTGATGAACGCGCTACCTCGCCCGCGATTCGAAGTGCTCGTCATGTCCGAGGAATCGCGCCTCGGTCGTGAAGCCATTGAGACGGCCTACGCGCTCAAGCAACTGATACAGGCGGGTGTCCGCGTGTTCTTCTACCTCGAAGATCGTGAGCGAACCTTTGACTCGCCGATGGACAAGCTGTTGACGTCGGTAGTGGCATTCAATGACGAGATGGAGCGCGTGAAGTCCAGCCAGCGGGTCACCGACACGATGCACCGCAAGGCGAGGGCGGGCCACGTCTGCGGCGGGCGCACGTTCGGCTACGACAACGTCGAGGTGCTTGGGCCGGATGGGAAGCGGTCACACGTCGTGCGCCGCATCAATGAGCGCGAAGCGGACGTCGTCCGACGGATTTTCGAGATGTGCGCCGCTGGACTGGGTCTGACACAGATCACGAAGACGTTGAACGCCGAACGCGCGATTGCACCTCGACCCCAACGCGGACGTCCGACGGCGTGGGTGAGCAGCAGCGTCCGCGCCGTGCTTCTGCGAACGCTCTATCGTGGGGAGATCGTCTGGAATCAGACCCGAAAGCGGGACACGTGGGGACGCGTCCATCAGCACGCGCGACCGGTGGAAGATCGGGTGCACGTGCCCGCGCCGGAGTTGCAGATCGTGTCTCCAGAGTTGTGGGCCGCCGCTCACCGCGAGCGTCACTGCCGCTTGGCGCAGTATGCCAACGGTAGCCGGAACACGCGGACGTCGTCGTACCTGTTGTCCGGGTTTGCCCGTTGCGCCGGGTGCGGGGGAGGGTTCGCCTCGCACGGCCGGATGCACGGGAAGCACCGCGTGATGTTCTACGCCTGCACGTCGCATTGGAAGCGCGGGCCGGTCGTCTGCGGGAACGGCCTCGTCGGTCGGATGGACCTGCTCGACGCGGAAGTCCTCGCAACGCTGGAGAGCGACATCCTCCGACCCTCCATCGTTGAGGGCGCGATTGCGGGCGCGCTCGACGCGCTCCGGACCGCCCGACAAGACGAGACCCGCGAGATGCTCAGGCGACAGATTGCCGAGGCGCAGGTCGAGACGGAGCGACTGACCGAGGCAATCCAACGCGGGGGTCCCGTCGATGCTCTGGTCGTCCTCGTCGACCGTCTCCGCGCGGTGAAGGCGGGACGTTTCGATTTGGAATCCCAATTGGCTCGCGCGCGGACGATCACCGCGCCAGCAGTCGCGGCGGGCTTGGACCGCCGACTGCGAGCGAAGCTGACCGATTGGCGCGGACTGCTGACGCGGAACGTCGACAGCGCCCGCGATGTCCTTCGGGCGCTCCTCGTCGAACCGCTTCGGTTTACGCCGCTGACGGATGGACGCCGACGCGCGTACCAGTTCGACGGCGTGATCGCCCTCGACCGGCTGGTCTCAGGGGTGATTGAACTGCCAACACTGACTGGCGTGGCGTCCCCAAGCGGGATCCTCCGGTTGCGGCCTGAGCAAATCGGCGGGATTATGCGGCCTCGCCGGGCCGCATGACCTCATGCGCGATGCCGCCGTTGATTCTCCCGTTGCTGGCACATTGTTGAGCAGTACTCCTTGCGGCCGACTTTGAGGAAGAGACGGCCGCAACGCACTGTCCCCATCGCCCATGGTCTCGCTGCCGGGCACAGCAGCAAGCGGTCGCGCCCGAGCCGCTCAAGCAATCGAACGACGAGGTAAATCGCCGACTCGCGTGGGCGCCTGTCGCACGCGAGCACGGTGATCAGGGCAGTATCCACGACGGCCCTGGGTGCACCGTCGCGCGCCTCGGCCGATTGCCTGTTCCATTGCTGCAGCGGCTTGATCGTGAAGTCCGCTCCGTCGATGCTCAGGCGGCGGTCCCCGTCAGACTGCGGCTCGGCGAGCGCGTACAGTAAGCCATACACAGAGAGCCGAAGATCCCGAAAATCCATCTCATTGCTCCACTCGTCGAGCCACGGCCGAGCGCCGACCACGGGAATGCCGTCGGGAAAGGAAGCGCACTCGGTGAAGAGCCTCTGCCATATTCGCTTCGCCGTCGCCTGCGCGCGTGCCTCCGTGTAGCTCTCCATATGCACGAAGTCCAAGACCGCTCGGACCGCGTCGTCAATGGAAACCAGTCGCGACCGTGTCATTGATAGCGGCCTCCAGATCGGTAGCAATCGGTAATTGATCCCGTCGCGTTCCCGCCGGAGAGTATCAGTGACTCAAGGCTTGGGCCAAGGCTTGGCCCAAGGCTGAATCGTGGGAGGTCGCCGCGATGAGACAGGAAGTCACGCGTCTGCGAGCGGAGCGCCTGCGGCGGCGGTGGACGCTGAAGGAGCTGTCGCGGCGCACGCGCATTGGCGATGCCGACATCTCGAAGATCGAGCGATTGCGGATCGCGCCCTATCCCGGACAGCTGAAACGGCTGGCGAAGGCGGTGAATGTGCCGCCCGCGCTGCTCCTCGAGATTGTGCAGATCGATGACGGCAGGCGCCCGGCAACCACCAGCACCGAGGCCGCGTGAGCAACGAGCGCCGAGAACCGGATCCGCCGCTCAATCCTGAACTACGCGCGCTCGTCGTGTGCCGGATCGCGGCTGCGCTCGTGAAGGAGTACCGCCTCGCTCAAAAGAGCGAACGCCCTGCCGCGCTGGAGACGCAACAGGGCGTGAATTCCGACGGGATAGGCGACAACGATGAGCCTAGCACAGCGCCATCCTCCCCGAACGCCGCCGCCGAACCGCGACCGTGAACCGCTCGTCCGTCCGCTCCGCGAGCTGGTGCCGCTGATCGACGACGAACTCAAGGCTGCGTATCAGGCGGGCATCGCGCACTATCGCGCGGCCGGCGCGCTCCTCCTCGAAGCCAAAGCGCAATTGCGGCACGGTGAGTTCCAGCCATGGCTGAAGCGGCACTTCGCGCTGTCAGCGCGCAGCGCGCGTGACTACATGCGCCTCGCGGAGGAGACCGCCAGTCACGACAACAACGGTAGCGCGCTGCCGTTTTCGAGCCTGCGCGATTACTTGCGGCAGGCCGCGGCGGCGCGGCCGGTGGCCGACAGCACGCCGATCTGGTCTGTCATCGAGCTGGAGGCCCAGCGGCAAGACCTCGCACGCCGCGAAGAGGAACGGCGCCTACGGCGTCGGCTGGCGCTGGACGTGATCGACGCGGGCTATCGCGTCGTCGCGCAGCGGCTGCATCCAGATCGCGGCGGATCGTCCGGCGAGATGGCGCGGCTCAATGACGTGCGGGCGCTGCTGAAACGTCACCCGGAATTGGTAAGGGAGTGATCGCGCCGGTGAGCTTGAAGGTGATCGCCGCCGTGCACGCCTCGCGCATCGGGCCGCGCCTGCGACCCATCGCGCAGACGCTGGCGATCTTCGCCAACGACGACGGCGGCGACATCTGGCCTGGCGTCCGGACGCTGATGCAGGCGCTCGGGCTCGGCGAGCGCGCGATCCGCGACCAGCTGCAAGCACTGATCGACGACGGCCTCCTGCAGCCGGACGGCTTCCGAGGCCACACGCGACGCTACCGGTTCAATCTTGAGCGGCTGGCGCATCACCTCCCGCGCGAGGTGAAGGCCGCCCGGCGCGAGGCCGCAATGCGGCGCGAGGCCCGACCGGAGATCAAGGCGGCAAGGCGTCGGGCGACGGGTTCCGGAGCTAGGAGCGTCAGCGAACCCTGCACGGTGGTGCAGGGTTCCGAGAGCGTCAACCCTGCACGGCGGTGCAGGGTTCCGACCGATCTAACCCTGCAGCGCGGTGCCGATAAACATGCACCCCCGTGCACCGAACCCTGCACCCCGGTGCCGTCAACCCTGCACCCCGGTGCACCTGATCTTCATGATCTTCATGATCTGAAAAGAAGTACCGGCACCGGCGCTGACGCGCCGGGGTTTTCCCACCGAGTTGAAAAGACCAAGAGCCCGAGCAGCGCAGCGGACGAGCCACGCCTGAGCGAGGCCGAGCCGCAGCGGCCCGACGACCCCGACCCCACGGTCATTCGCGGTGTCGGACGTGGAGAGTTAGTACTAACTCTCAACTCCGATTCAGTCGCTCGCTCCTCAACGAGCGAGACCACGGAAAGGCCCCTTGAGTACTCAAGGGCCCCGTCCGAAGCCATTGAGTACTCAATGGCCCCGTCCGAAGCCATCACCGCCGCCGCCCTCGAGCCGCCGCCGCCGCGCGGCGCGCCGCGGGAGGCTCACGCTGAACCGCCACAGGCTCCTGACGCGGACGCGCATGCCGATGCGGACGCCGCGGAGCCTCGCTCAGAAGGAGACAGTGCCATGACGCCAACCGATCCGCTTCTCAACCCTCCCCGCGCGATCTCCGACGACGAGCGCCTGCGCCAGCGCCGCGCCGAATGGCGCGAGCAGGCCGTGCCGCTCGATGTCGAGCGGCTGCGCGCCGAGGCCAAGCGCGTGCAGGAGGCCGAGCAGCAACGAAAAGCCGCGATGCGCGCCGAGGAGCGGCGCATGCCCAACGGCCATGACTGACGACCGCGAGCGGCGCTGCCTGCAGTGCGGCGAGCCGCTGCCGCCGGGCCGGTTGGTGTTCTGCCGCCCGTCGTGCCGCGCGAAGTACGAGCACCAGCACTACCAGCCGACGCTCTTCCCGGAGCCGCTCGACTTCGACGCCGCATGGCCGGAGGACGAGCGCGTGAGGCCGCGCGCGAACCGGAGGCGCGAGCGATGACCGACGAACGAGATCGCGAGTGCCCGAGCTGCGACTCGAGCCTCCCGGCGGAATTCGATCCGGTGCTCCGCGTCTTCGTCTGCAGCTGCTGCTCGACGACATGGAAGCCGCGCCCGCGCCGCGAACCGCCGGAGAAGAAGCGCGCGGCGCCGCAACGGAACGGGAGGCCCTCATGACCAAGCACACGGGCCTGAGCACGCGCCGGAGCGCTGCTCGGGATCTCGCGCGGGCGAGGTGCGGCGAACGAGGAGATGTGTATGGATAGAGAGACATCAACGCCGCGTTGTATTAGTTGCGGTCATCCGTTCGAGAGCGACAGCGATCGGTATCCACGGTTCCCCGGCGACTTCCTGAGCCTCTGCGGCGCCTGCGCGGGCCGGCTGCGTGCGGCGGGGAGTTTCGCGGCTTGGCTCGATGCGGAGGACCTCCGCAGAACGCCGGTGCCTGGCGTGCACTGACGCGCGCGCGAGAACCGATCTCGCGAAGGGAGCGAGCGATGAAGAGCGAATGCCGGACGCTCAGTCCGGAGTTGCCGATCCACCTTTGACCTCGGTGCACTGATTCGACGAACGGAGGGCCACGATGCCATCGACACATGCACAACAAGCCGTACAAGCCGTTGACGACTACATTGAACTGCGCGCGAAGTGGGAGGTCCTCGCCGACAGCGGTGCGCTCACGGAGGATGCCGACGAGGCACTCAGAGACCAACTCGACGCAGCCATCACCCGCATCATCGAAGCCTGTGCGGCAGATCTCGGTCAGCGATCCGCGCTCGATGTCGCTCGGCGCGCCCAGCTGTGGTCTGAGGCGACGTTCAACGCCGGGTGCCTGTTTTCGTCGCGCATGCGTGCTCTCGGGATGCCGATGTTGACTCGGCATGAGTTGGATCCGCGCACCGAGAAAGACGCGGACCCGTGCCCCTGCGAAGACGTGCAGCTCTCACCCCGTTGTCATCCACACGCGACCGTCCGCGCCTCGTATGACGGACAGCAGGGGCGGCTCCGACTCCGCTGTGCGGCGTGCGATAGGCACTTCGCCAACATCGCCGTCGAACCCGGTGGCGAGGCAATGCAGCGGCGCGTGAACTGAGGCCGATGCCTCGCGGGCTCGGCTTCCGGCAGTGGGCGATTCTGCACGAGCTGAAGCGCGAAGGCGGCGCGCTCTGGCTTCGCAATCTGGACGCCAGCGCCCACCGCAACCTGCTGCCCTCGCTCTGCCGCGCGGTGAAGGGCTTGGAGCGCCGCGGCCATCTCCGGATCGTGAAGCAGGCGCCCACGGGCTGGCGCCGGAAGCTCTGGCTCCTCGATCTGCTTGCCCGATAGACGGGTCGATTCGGGGTCGTGCAGGGGCGGTCCTGGGCTCGGCCGCGGGTGCGTGCGAGGTTCTCCGGCGGGAATTCGCGAGGCCGCGCGGCGGCGCTGCGGTACGGCCCGTCAGGCCTATAAACGCGACCTCGCACAGACGGGCAGCACGCGCCCTCCTGAGTCGCGAGCCCAAAACTTCGGAAGGCCCCCCCGGCAAGAGGGCCCCCGGCTGGCGCAGCAGCGCGACCACGAGGCGTTCGCCCGCGCGCGCGGGCTCCAGTACGCGGGACGCGAGGCTCGCGCTGAGGGGCGATAACGGGCTCGGCGGTTCGTTCGATCTCGGAGAGTCCGAGGTTGACAGGTTGGGTCAGCAGCTCGGCCGCGCCAGCGGGCGCACCAGCGGGCGCAGGCGCGAGGCCGAGCGGAGGGGAGGCGCAGGCATGGAGGTGACGTATGCCGTCACGTTTGAATTCGAGACGCGGGCGCCGCTGACGCACAGAGGCACCATTGGCGGCTCCAGTGCGGCCACATGTGTGGCGCGGGCGACGCGGGAGGCGCAGAAGGCGCTGCGGCCCGTCGCTTGGTCGTCGATGGTCTGTTGTCTGCTGGAGCGCCGCGATGGGGCCGCGGCGCCCGAGCCGACCGAGGGAGGGAACCATGAAGGACTCTGACCGCATGCACTCGCAGGAGGAGATGGAGGAGCTGGTTCGAACGGGCGCGGAGTGCGGCTACTCGAAGGTCGAGGTCGAGGCCTTGGTTGAGGAGGGCGAGCAGAGCCGGTCGTTCGTGAGGTTCGAGAACGGCGAACCCTGCTTCTATACGCCGCTGACCGAGTGCTTCCCGGACGAGGCCGAACTGGAGGAGGTGTGCCGCGCCGCCGACGAGGCCGGGATGCCCGCCGGGACCTTCGTCATGGATTGCTTGAGGAAGTATCTGGCGGTGCACTGAGCGCCGGAGCGTGAGCAGCAAGAGCGCAGGCCAGCTCGCGCAGATCGCCGAGCGCGTCGAGCAGCTCGCCGCGGGCCAACGCTGCGACCGGGCGCGCATCGAGTACCTCGAAGCGGAGGTCGCCTCGGAGCGCGCGGGGCGCGCGCAACTCGAGCTAGCGCTCGCGGCCGAGCGGTCGGCGCGCGAGCTGCTGGAGGCGCGCGTCTCCGCGCTCGAAGGGCGACGCGGGCCACGCGACGAACGAGACCGCGAGCTGCTCGCCGTGCTGGCGCGGCGGATCGGCTCGCGGAAGTTCACCAGCCTGCAGCTGCTCGCGCATGGGCGCGCGGATCCGGAAGTGGCGCACGCCATGGCAGCAGCGGACCTCACGACGCCGCAGGAGATCGGCTGCGTGCTCCGGCGCCTGAAGGACGCGACCATCGACGGCCGGACCATCCGCCGCGAGGGCCGCCGCTGGTGGGTGCATGTGGTGCATGTCGATGTGCAGGCCGAGATCGAGGATAGGCTCCCGCCATGATGCGAACGACCACCGACCTCGCCGACTACACGCAGCAGATCGAAGCGCTCCGCGCGGCCGGCGACTTCACCAACTATGCGCTCGCGGTCGCGAAGGGCGTGCCGCCGTCGCAGTATCCGCAGCGCTTCGCGAAGGCCGCGGTCGATCTGATGACGACCGGGAACAGCGAGGGGTTGCAAGCGGCCAGCATGCAGTTCGTGGATCTCAACGCGAAGCGCACGCTGCTCGGCGCCATGCGCGGCAGCTGGATCCCGGCGCCGCCCTTCACGGCGATTGCGAGCCTGAGCGAGGAGCCGGATGCCGTGTGGGTCGGCGAGGGCCAGCCCGCCCCGGTCGTGCGTCTCGACGCCAGCAGCGCGCCGAGAACGGACGCCACGAAGCTGACGATGCTGATCGGCCTCACGAAGGAATTGGCGGACGCGAATGATGGCCGCGCCCGCGCATTCATCGAACGGCGGATGCTGCGCGTGATCCAGCGCGGCGAGGATCGGCAGCTCCTCAGCGACGACGCCGCGGTGGAACATCTGCGGCCCGCAGGCCTGCTGCATGGCCTATCGCCGATCAGCAGCGGCCCGCCGGGGCTCGACGACACGGAGGGCCTCTGGACGGCCGTGCGCGCGGGCGATCCGGAGCGGCCCTTCTACATCACCTCGCCGCGCGGCGCGCAGTATCTCGCAGGCGCCAACACGGACGGGACGCCGACGTTTCCGAACGCCTCGCCGCTCGGCACCGGCAGCATCGCGGGCGTGCCGCTGCTCACGAGCCCGGCCGCCGGCAACAAGCTGATTCTGGTGGACGCGGCGATGCTCGCGGTCTTCGACGAGGGCGTCCTCCCAGAGCGGGCCGACCATGCGGCGGTGCTCATGGACGATGCGGCGAGCGGCGGCGCGGCGCAGCTCGTGAGCGGCTGGCAGACCAACACGGTCTTCCTGCGCTTCACGCGGTTCCTCAACTGGGTGCTCGCCGTGGATGACGCCGTCGCCTACCTCGAACTGCCGATCTCGGGGTCGCCCGCATGACGGCTCAGGAGCAGCAGGAGATCGTGCTGCTCGTCACCAACGGCCTCGCGCCGCTCCTGCAGCAGTGCGTGGATGGCATGAAGGCGGACATCAAGGCGCAGCTCGCGGCGGCGCTGGAGCAGCTGCGTGAGGCGAGCGCCATGACCAAGAGCCTGCCGCAGGCGAAGCCGCGCGTGCGCCATCGCGGCGAGTGGCAGATCAACGCCCTGTATCGCCACGGCGATGCCGTCAACGCCGTGGGCCACGGCTACGTCTGCATCGCCGAGCACGCGGGCATCCCGCCGGACGCGCCGCGGGGCGCGGAATGGTGGCAGCGCCTGCCATGAGCGACGACGCCCTCGAGCCCCGCGTCCGCCTGTTGGAGCAGCAGGTCGCCGACCTGCGCATCGCGGTACGCGAGCTGGTCGCCGCGCTCAGACTCTCACAGCGCGTCGCCGAGACGGGGCACGCGCTGACTGTGAAGGAGCACCTCCTCAACGTGCAGCTGCTCGATGAGCAGCGCCGCGACCGCGAGCAGATCGCGGCACTGGAGGCGCTGAACGACGAACTGTGCCTGCGCGCGGATGTCGAGCAGGCCTGCGGAGGCCCTTCGTCCTCTTTGCCGCGAAGGGCCTCCACGTATGAATCGTGATCGAGCGTGGCCCGCGTCTGGGCCAACCGGTGGCGCCTCCGGGCGCGACGGCCTTCCAACGGAGGCTCCACCGTCCCCGTCAGCGCGGGGGGAAGGCGCGCCGCAAAATCGTCCTCGTCGCTTCCGACACCGACACGCCCTGCCGCAGCGCAAAGGCGATCACGCGGTCATGCAGCTCGGTCGTCAGATGAATCGTGAGGCTCCGGCCCGGCTCGGCGCGCGGGCGCCCTGGGCGGCGCCGCGGCGGTGAGCTGGTCGGCGACTTCGCGGCCATGGCGCCCGATCCTATCGCCGGAGCGCGGCTGTTCTATCGCTGCAGCGCTAGCGGCCATCGGTCGAGCGCGCGCCAGTATCGGAGCGTGGAGTGATTGATGCCCGAGACCATCGGCACCGGACGGCCGCTCAGCATTCGCCAGTTCGCCCGCGAGCTGGGCGTGAGCGAGCTGGAGGTCCGGCGCTGGATTGCCGCCGGACGGCTCCGGATCGCGCGCGCCCGTCTGCCGCGCTACCGCGTTGTGGATGATCGGCGCGGCTGCAGCGCCGACGGAGCGAGCGCGAGCTGCGAGCGGATCGCGGATTCGAGGCAGGTTCGCGACGATGAGGAGGTAAACTCGTGACCTGACAGACGGGCGCCCGCAAGCGGCGAACTTGCGAACGCCCTGACCCGCAAACTCGATGATCCCGAGCGAGCAGGCTGCCCACCAGCATACGGGAGCCGCCGCCCGGCCGCACGCCGCGAGCGTGCAGAAAGGTTCCCGATGCCGAAGAAGAATCCCAACGAATACCTCGCAGACTTGGGCGAGGTCGAACAGACGATTGTGCGGCTCATGGTCCGAGCGATTGGATTCTCGCTGCCGGGCAATGAGCCCCGCGACGATGAGGAACTCGCGCAAGCGCTGCTCGGAGTGCTCCTCGGAGCGATGGCGGACTTGGTTCGAACCGAGATCGCCCGCGACGTGGCCGCCGGGGGCGACGGGAATATCCGTAACGCGATTATCCGACTCGCCATGCAGCGCGAGGCTGCCAAAGAGCAGGAGCGCGAGGCTGCCAAAAAACAGCAAGGCGGTGCGCGATGATCGCCGCCGTCTACGCAAGAAAATCCACCGACCAATCCGGCGTCAGCGACGAGCAGAAGTCCGTCGCCCGACAGATCGATCACGCCCGTCAGTACGCGCGGCGAAAAGGCTGGAGGATTGACGACGACTGCATCTTCGTCGATGACGGCATCGGCGGCGCCGAGTTCGCGGCGCGGCCGGGATTCGTCCGTCTGATGACCGCACTGAAGCCAGCGCCGCGGTTCCAAGCGCTGATCATGTCGGAGGAATCGCGGCTCGGGCGCGAGCAGCTCGAAGTCGGTTACGCCCTGAAGCAAATCATCAGCGCCGAGGTGCGCGTCTTCTGCTATCTGACGGATACGGAGCGCCGGTTGGATAGCCCCATCGAGAAAGCGATGCTCGCGCTCCAGACCATGTCGGACGAGATGGAGCGCGTGAAGGCCAGCCAGCGAGTTACCGATGTGATGCTTCGGAAGGCGCGCGCCGGACATGTGACCGGCGGGCGCGTGTTTGGTTTCCGCAACGTGCCCGTCCTTGGCCCGGACGGGAAACGCTCGCACGTCAAGCGCGAGAAGGTGGACGCCGAGGTCAAGGTCATTCGCCGGATCTTCAAACTCTCCGGCGACGAGATGGGGCTCTCCACCATCGCGCGCACCTTGAACGCCGAGCGCGCGCGCGCGCCGCTGGCGCAGCAGAACCGCCCGCACGGCTGGAGCCCCTCGTCGGTGCGCGAGGTGCTCCATCGAGAGCTGTATCGCGGCGTCATTGTCTACAACCGCACGCGCAAGCGGGATCGGTGGGGGCAGATCAATCCCGAGGATCGCGCAGGGCATGAGTGGGTGCGCGTGACGGACGAGCACCTGCGGATCGTCTCGGATGAGGAGTGGGCTCGCGCCCACGCGCACCTCGATGACGTGCGAGACAAGTACCGCCGGGCGAACAATGGGCAGCTCCTCGGCGGGCGGCCGGTGGGCACCGGCACGCCGAAGTACCTCCTGACCGGCCTGCTGGTCTGCGGCGTCTGCGGCGCCTCGCTCGAAGGCCGGACGCGCAGCCATGGCCGCTTGCGCGCGCCCTTCTACGGCTGCACCGCGCATCGCCGCAAGGGCTCCAGCATCTGCGCGAACAACTTCGAGATCCCGATGCGCGATGCCGATCACGCCGTGCTCTCGACCATCGAACACGTCATGGCGGATTCATCGGTGCTCGAAGACATCGTCGCGTGCGCGCTGGAGGAACTCGCGCCGAAGGACGAGAGCGAGGAGCAGGCCTCAGACGACCCGCGGGCCCGGTTGCAGCGGGAGCGCGCGGATCTGGATCGGCAGCTCGCGCACCTCGCCGCCGCTATCGCCGAGGGCGGTGGCGATCTCTCGACGGTCCTCGCCGAGATCCGAACCCGCGAGCGGCGGCGCCGCGATGTGCTCCGCGCCTTGGCGACGACCGACGCGAGCAATCGAGAGCAACCCACCGAGGGCGGGATCCGAGCGGCGCTGACGGCGATGCTCGCGGAGTGGCGGGCGCTCCTCCGCAGCCACACCGAGGATGGGCAGCGGCTCGTACGTCGATTGATTGAGGGGCGGCTCACGGTGATGCCGGAGCGCGATGCGGAGGGCCGCTTCTATCGGTGGTCGGGGAGCGCGACGCTCTCGCCGCTGCTCGCTGGCATGCGGCCCCATATGGTGGCGTCCCCAACGGGATTCGAACCCGTGTTTTGGCCTTGAAAGGGCCACGTCCTGGGCCTCTGGACGATGGGGACGTAACAGAGCGCTGCGGTCGAGCCAGCGAAACACTAGATGATAG
>Ga0075431_100000373_pt1 | contig 35683 bp, 27 predicted proteins | sample RhiMetdeltSRZDD5_FD_75297 | JGI IMG/M metagenome (GOLD analysis project Ga0075431, IMG submission 75297) | Populus rhizosphere microbial communities from Tennessee, USA - Rhizosphere MetaG P. deltoides SRZDD5 | ecosystem: Host-associated > Plants > Roots > Rhizosphere > Soil | place: USA... | reverse complement strand
GCGTGTAGGAGGGACGCAGCCACACCGGCCGCAGGCCCAGGCGCTTGAAAGCGCCGCGCCAGGGGATGGGCTTGAGGCGCGCGTAGGCCCTCTCCAGCACCTTGGGCAGGGCGGGGAGGGTGGCGGACGTGATCGGGATCTCGAGGATCTTCGAAGCGCCCGGCCGCCGCACGTCCGCGTAGTCCGGGTGGTAGGGAGAGATCGGAGCGCCGTCGAAGATCATCCCGCCCTTGCGCCGCTCGTTGAACAGCGGATCGACGCTGGTGTCGACGGTGTATCCGAGCCGCTCGAGGATGGGCAGGGTACGCCCGTCGAAGCCGTTGCGTCCCGCCCGATAGGTCGTGGGACGCACGCCGAGGTTCTCCTCGATCACGGCCGTGAGCTCGCGGAGCTGGCGGTCGAGCAGATCCGCGGGCAGGTTGTGCGGGTACGTGTGGGCGGCGAGGTCTTCGGGACGGAACGGTGGCGAGCTCCACGGATGAAGATGGGTGCCGATCTCGCAGCGGCCGCTGCGCGCCAGGTCTCGGAGCACGGAGGCGCTCTCCGGCCGCGTGGCCATCTCCCAGGTGACGACGTAGGTCGGCCGTACCCCGAACTCCTCGAACAGGCCTTGCAGGGCGGGCAGGCGCTCCGCGTTGCGGACGCCCATCTCCTGCCGGCCGCGGGCCGACCACTGGTCGTCGGCCTCGGTGTCGATCCCGACGAGGACGGAGGGCGGTCGCTCGCTCATCGGTCCATGTCGCTGTCGCCGAAAACGACGTGCCAGCGGCCGCGGTCGGCGAGCACGTCCGCGGACTCGACACGCGTCCGGACGCAGAACTGCATGGGCGACGGGCCGCGCGCGAACCCGCGACGGCGGAGATCGGTGGCCAGGGCGGAGTTCAGGCTGAAAGCCTGCGCCCGCGCGACCTCCGCGCGGCGGAAGCCGTCCAGCACGGCGCCGAGGAGCGCGTCCTTCACGTCGTGGTCACCCGCGTCCGCGAATACATCGATCACCCAGCCCAGCCTCAGCCCGCGATGGTCCTCGTGGCGGCTCACCGCGAAGCCGTCCAGACGGCCCTCGCGCCGCGCTTCCGTCACCTCGTACCGCCGGTGCGGGCAGCGGGCGTATTTCCAGTCCAGGTACGCGCGGTCCCGCCGCACGCACATGGCGTAGGACCCGTGCGCCCTCTCCCACAGCGCGTCGTAATCCTCGGTGAACCCCGCGCTCGGAGCGGTCACGATCCCGTGCGCGGGACGACCGCGCTCCGGATGCACCACCGCCAGCGCCGCTCGCAGCACGGGCGCCGCCACCGGCCCGGCCACGGGGCCCAGGCGCCGGCGCGCGACCGCACGCGCGTCGAGCACCTTCTGGAAGAACGGCACCGGCCCCACGTCATGGTAGCGGAGCTTCTTGAAAAGCCCGTAGGAGGACGGGGTCAGGCCCAGGCCCAGGGCGACCTCCACGTGGTCGCTCCAGGCCGTGAAGAGCTGCGCCCCGAGCCCGCGTCCGCGCGCCTCCGCGGCCAGGAAGACATCCATTCCCCAGGACGAACGCACCTCGCGGGACCCCCACCACAGTCGAACCGGCATGGACGCGTACTGGCCGAGCAGCCGCCCGTCCTCCCGCGCCACCCAGATCTCGGGGCGGCCATCGGCGCGGGCCGGGTTCTCGAGGTACTGCCACTGCCACCGGCGGCGGCTCGCGTCCGTCAGCGACGCCCCGAACACCTCGCCGTACATGCGGAAGAGCTCGTCGGCGTCCGACGCGCCGCGTTGCTCAATGGATAGCAGCGGCCGTTCCCTCCCCGGCAAAACGCCAAGGCTACCATGGGAAAGTCTGCGGGACCAAAGAGTTGCCCGCACCGGGACGCACCCCGGCGGACGGTGCTAAGGTCGAAGTCGCGTGCCTTCATCCTGGAGCCGGCTCACCCTCCTCCTCGCGGTTGCGTGGGCCCTGGGGGCCGCCCTTTTCGTCGCCGGCCTGGAGCGCTCGCAGTCCCTGTTCGTGAACGTCGGGGCGGGCGATGCGCCCTTCGCGCGCGGGCTACGCGCGCGCTGGGAGCGTGACGGGCTCACCGGGAGCGGGGAGACGATGTTCCGCTGGGCGGAGGACGGCTCGCGGCTGGAGCTGCCCTTCTCCGTCGGCTCCGGCCGCCTGACCGCGCGGATCCGGCTGGCCCGCTTTGCGCCGAGCCCCACCGAAGTGACGCTCGAGGCCGGCGGACGCGCCGTGGACCGCTGGGTCCAGCCTTCCGTCGGCTGGCGGGTGCGGGAAGTCGATCTGGGCGAGCTGCGGGGGCCGCTCACCCTGACCTTCCGAGCGCACGGCGAAGCGAACGACCCGACCGCGGTGGCGGTGGACTGGATGGAGATCCGCGGGGCGGAGACCGTGCGTCCATCGAGCCGGCTCGCCTTCCGCCTCGCGCTCTATCTCCTGGGACCGCCCCTGCTCGTGTGGCTCCTGGCGCGCGCCCCCGCGCTGGCCACGGGCGTCGGCGCCTTCGGCGCCCTGGTGGGCGGGGCCGCGGTCTGGCGGGATCGGTTGGGCGGCGCCTGGGCCTGCGCGGAAGCGGCTCTGCCCGCCATCCTGACCGTCCTCGTCCTCTTGCTGCTGGAGCGCTTGATGTCGAGGCACTGGCCCGACGTGGGCGCGAGCCGCGGCCGCGCGGCCGCCCTACCGGTACTTTTCGCCGTCGCCGCCAGCGTCGCTTTCTTCCACCCCTTCTACTTCTATCCGGACGTCGACACGCACGGCCGCTTCCTGCAGGCGCTCCGCGACAACCCTTCGCTGCTGGTGGATCCCACCCAGCCCTGGCAGCGGCGCGGCGACGTCACGCGCGAGATCGGCGGCCAGAAAGTCCCGATCCCGTACGCGATGGTGTTCCACGCTTCCGCCTGGCCGCTCTCACCGCTCCTCGGCGACACGGGCGCGCTCAAGACGGTCGCGGTGATCTCGGCCGCGGCGGTCGTGCTGCTCGTGTACGCGCTGGCACGGGCGGCGGGGCTGGCTCCGATGTGGGCGACGCTGGCCCAGGTCCTGGCCGCCGTCCTCCCCGTGCTGACCTCCCGGCTGTCCCTCGCCCTCTACCCGACGCTGTTCGGCCTGGCCTGGATCACGCTGCTGCTCGTGCACCTGGCCCGCCGCCTGGGCCATCTCGACGGGGCGCGCGACGGCGCCGCCGCCCTCACCTTCATCCTCATCGCGGAGGCGGCCTACACGGGCTCGCTCTTGACGGTGTCCGCGCTCGTGCTCACTCTGTCCGCGGTCCTGGCCCTGCGCGGGGAATGGCGCCGCGCGCTGCGCCTCGGGATCGGATGGGCGATCGCGACGGCCATCCTGATGGCCACCATGTACGTGGGGTTCCTGCCCACGCTGTGGCACGGCGTGCTGCCCTACGTGTTCGAAGGCGGGGGCCCGGCCGCCGCGGCCACACCGGATCCCGTATGGACGGCGGCGCTGCGCCGCCTCGGCATCTTCTACGACGCCGTCTACCCCGTGCTGGCGCTGCTCGGCCTGATCGCGGCCCGCGGCATGCCGCCGTCCGCCCGCCGCGTGCTGGCCTCCGCCGTCACCGTGGGCGGCGCGATCCTGATCCTCCGCTACGCGCTGCCCACGGCGCTGCGCGACGCCAAGGACGTGGAGCTTCTCCTCGCACCCATGGCCGTCCTGAGCGCGGCCGGCCTCGCCGTCGTGTGGGGCCAGGGGCGCACGGGCCGCGCCCTTGCCGTCCTCGCCTTCGCGGGCGGCCTGGTCTGGGCGGCCGTCCGCGACTTTTCGTCGTATGCCGACCGCTTTTTCGCGGCGGGGCTCTAGCTTCTACTCGCGCCCTGGCCCCGCCGCGGGCGTGCCTCTCGGCGTGGCCCCTACGGTTTGACGTCGACGGTGATGACCTGGCAGGTCCCCGGCATCGTGTCGTGCTTGTCGTCGCCGAGCTGCAGGGCGAGCTTGTGCTTTCCCGGCGTGAGCTGCGTCTCGAACACGTCCTTGCCGTCCCCGAAATGGACCCACGACGGCGTGCCCTTGACGATGTTCTTGCCCGCGGGCAGGCAGTCCTGATCGATGCCGACGTGATAGTGGGCCACTCCCGGCCGGACGGTGGTCACCTCGCCCGCCGGAACCGCCGCGATCGTGATCCCCTCGGAGCCGAACTTCATGTGCAGGGGGCTGGTCACGCTGGCGTTGTCCTTCGGCTCGATGAAGAAGACGCGCGGCTTCTTGGCGGCGGCCTTGGCCGCAGGCTTGTCGGCGTCCGCGGCGGCCATCACGGCCGCTCCCGTCATCGAGGCCACGATCAGGGCGAGCGTCGAAAATTTCATGACAAAGCTCCTTTGGCCGGATTCTAATGCCTTCCGGCCGTCCCGCCCCGCGGCCACCCCAGAACGCCGGTCGCGAAGAGGGCGATCGGGAACAGGGCCAGCAGCCCGCACTTGAAGGCCAGACCGGGGACCATCGCCGGGGGAGCGAGAGGGACGAGGGCCCCCACGGCCAGGGCCGCGACCACGATCGCGAAAACGCGCGCACGCTCGAAGGGGATCGGGTACAGCCTCTGCGAGAGCGTCCCTCCCAGCCCCGCCATCACGGCGTAGGCGGCGACCGTGGCCCAGGCCGCGCCCATCATCCCCAAGCGCGGGATCAGCGCGAAGTTCAAGGCGACGTTCACCGCCGCCGCCGCCCCCGTGACGATCGGGTAGTAGCGCGCCTTCTTCTCGATGCCGATGCCGATCGAGGTCAGGAGGAACACGCCGTGCAGCAGGTAGGCCAGCGCGATCACGGGGATCACGGGTGCGGCCGCGCGGAACGCCGGGTTGTGCGGCGTCATGAGCACGAGCAGCTCGCGGCCCAGCACGGCCACGCCCAGGGTGACCCACACGAAGGCGGCGAAGGCATAGGTGACGACGCCGGCCAGCGTCGCCTTCGCTCCCTCGCGCTTGACCTCGGCGTACACGAAGGGACCCCAGGCCGGCTCGAACGCGGAGAGCGCGAACTTCACCGCGGTGCCGTAGGCGTATCCCATCTGGTAGAGCCCGACCTCCGCCCGCGGCACGAACGCGGCCAGGATCCGGCGGTCGGAGACGTTCAGGACCTGCACGAGGAACCCGTGCGGGACCTTGGGCAGGCCGAAGGCGAGCACCTCGCGCAGGGCGGCGCGATCGAAGGCGGGGCGGGCATGGCGGAACAGGACGGGAGAGAGGGCGAGGGAGAAGACGGTCGTGGCCAGGAGGTCGCTCCAGAGGATGCCGCCCACGCCCCACCCGCGCAGGACGAGGAGCACCTTGAGGCCGGTGTTGACGGTGTGCCGCAGGGCGGAGAACGTCGAGAAGAGCCCGGGCCGGTCCTGGATGCGCAGGAGTGCGAGGGGGACGAACGCGAACGTTCCCACGAAGACGTCCGCCGCCACCAGGACCACCCAGGTGCGAGGGGCGCCCGCGTCGCCGAGCACGGCGCGCGTGAGCGGGCCCGCGCCCGCGACCACGAGCAGGAAGAGCAGGAGGGAAGAGGCGGCGGCGAAGAGGGATACCGTCCCGGCCAGGCGGCGCTGCGCTTCCGGCGTCCCCATGTCGTAGTGGACGCGGAAGAACCCGGCGTCGAGCCCCAGGCGGAAGATGATCTTCGCGATCGTCCCGAACGTGATGAGGAGAGCCAGGTTCCCGTAGTCCACCGGGGTCAGGAACGTCGTGTAGAGCGGGATGAGCAGGAAGTTGACGACGTTCGTGAACACGTCCGCGGCGCCGTAGACGGCGGAGTGCGCGGCGAGCTTCTTGAGGTGCGCGGAAAGAGGAACGCGCGGAGTAGGGATCGAGGCGCTCGTCACCGACGGCAATGATGACGCGCGCGGCCGAGGATGTGGTAGCGAGGGGTCAGGCAGCGAGGAGCCGATTCACTCGGCGACGAGCGGGAGGGGGGTAGCGGTCAGACGCGCGCTTTGTCCGACGTGAAGTAGGCGATCACGCGGTCCAGGATCTCGTCCAGGTGCACCTTCGGCTCGTAGCCCACCAGCGAGCGGATCTTGGCGAGGTCGGGGACGCGCCGCGGCATGTCCTCGAAACCCGATTCGTACGCCTTGTCGTAGGGGATGGTGACGATCTCGCTCGCGGACTTCGTGCGGTCCTTCACGCGCTGGGCGAGGGCGCGGATGGTGACCTCCTCGGTGTCGTTCCCGATGTTGAACACCTGGCCCACGGCCCCGTCGTGGTCGACCAGCTTCATCAGGGCCCCCACGACGTCGGTCACGTAGGTGAAGCAGCGGCTCTGATCGCCCTCGCCGTAGACGGTGATGGGATGGCCGAGCAGGGCCTGCTTCACGAAGTTCGGCACGACCATCCCGTAGCGGCCGGTCTGGCGTGGTCCCACCGTGTTGAAGAGGCGCGCGATCACGACCGGGAGGTGCTTCTCCTTGTGGTAGGCCAGGGCCAGGAACTCGTCGATGGCCTTGCTGCAGGCGTAGCTCCAGCGGCCCTTGCTGGTGGGGCCCATCACGAGGTCCGCGTCTTCGTGGAAGGGGACGTCTTCGCTCTTGCCGTACACCTCGGAGGTGGAGGCGACGAGCACCTTCTTCTTCTTCTTGTTGGCGAGCTTGAGCACCATCTCCGTGCCGTGCACGTTGGTCTCGATGGTGTTGACCGGGCTCTCCACGATGAGGCGCACGCCGACGGCGGCGGCGAGATGGAAGACGACGTCCACGCGGTCGATCAGCTCCGCGGTCACGGGCTCGTTGATCACGCTGTCGATCGCGTAGTGGAAGCGGCGGTCGGCCTTGAGGTGCTCGATGTTCTCGATGGAGCCGGTGGAGAGGTTGTCCAGGACGTAGACGGTGTCGCCGCGCGCGATGAGCGCTTCCGCGAGGTGGCTGCCCAGGAAGCCCGCTCCGCCCGTGATGAGGGCCTTCACCGGCGGGCCTCCTGTCCCTCGGGACTGCGCGCCCGGCCCCGGCGCTCGAGCACGACCTCGGCCGCGCGCGCGGCCCCGAAGCCGTCCACGAGCGCGCGTCCCCGCGCGCTCATGCTCCGGCGCCGCGCGGGGTCGGCGAGCAGGGCCTTCACGGTCGCGGCGAGGACGGTCTCCTCCACCTCCGTGCCCAGGCCCAGGTACTCGACGGTTCCGTGCGCGGCGAAGTCGCGCATCCGCCGGTCTTCGCGCGCGTTCTGGCCGAGGATGATCCCGGGCGTGCCCAGGGCCGCGATCTCGTAGACGGACATCCCGCCCGATCCCACCATCACGTCCGCTTCCAGCATCAGCTCCGCGATGTGCCCGCCCGCCTCGTTGATGAGGGGGACGCGCCGGGGGAGGGCGGCGGAGAGGGCTTCGAACTCGCGCCGGAAGGAGAAGGCGGGTCCGGCCACCGCCACCAGCTCCACCGCGGGGTCGAGGTCCTGGAGGGCGCGCGCCGCCTTGAGGGTCAGGCCCTGGGGATCGCTCCCCCCGAAGCTGAGGAGCACGAGGCGCGGCGTGTCGCGCACCTCCTTGTCGCGCCCGCGGAAGTGCTCGCGCAGGATGGCGTAGGCCGGACCGCCGTAGAAGCCTTCCGGCGTCTCGCGCTCCTGGCTCATCACGGACACGATGACCTGCGCGTAGTGCTCGGTCGTCTCCAGGTCGTCGATGGTGTCCACGAGATTCACGGTGGTGGCCCCCAGGTGGCTGAGCGCGGTCAGGTACGAGCGATCCAGCGCCGGCAGGTCGTTGATGAGGATGGCGGGGGCGAAATCGCGGATGTGGTCGAGGTACGTCTCTTCCTTGCGGTCGCCGACCACGCGCACGGCGTAGCCGGCCCGGGAGACGGTGACCAGGCCCTCCGTATGGTCCGCGCTCATCAGGAACGCGATGTCCGCGCGGCTCAGGCCGCGCAGCGCCTCCGCGATGGCCAGCGAGCGGAACACGTGCCCCATGCCCACCGAGGAGCTGCCGTCCACGCGGAAGAGCACGCGCGGCTGGCGCAGGAGCCGCTCCGCCATCCAGAAGTCCTCGAGGTCGTAGACGGTGAAGCCGGCGCGCTTGTCGAGGACGAGCCAGCCCACCCGCTCGCCGAACCGCGTGGGCCCGTCCACCACCGCCCGCCGCAGCACGACCACGGCGCCGTTCTCCTTGTAGATCGGGGCCTGCTCCTCGCGCCGTCCTTCCTTGTCGAAGAGGGGGACGAGCCGGCCGTCCTCCTCGCGCCAGTTCAGGGTGCGGTCTTCCGTCACCGATACCACCGTGTCGAAGGCCCCGTCGATGAGGCGGTCGATCGCCTCGTCGACGGCGGTCGAATCGCGGAACGGAGTCGTCGCCTGCAACACGACCACCAGATCGAAGCGGTCGCCCGCCGCCTCCAGGGCGTGCACGGCGTGGGCGACCACGGGCTTGAGGGAAGGAAGGTCGGCGGCCAGCTCGCGCGGGCGCAGGAACGGGACCTCCGCCCCGTGGGCGCGGGCCACTTCGGCCACGTGTGTGTCGTCGGTGGTGACGACGACGCGGTCGACGTAGCGGCTGGCGCGGGCGGCGTCGAGAGTATGGGCCAGGAGCGGACCGTCGCCCAGGCGCTTGATGTTGAGGTAGGGCACGGGGTCCGTCCCGCCGCGCGCGGGGACGATGGCGACCACCCGGAGCCCGTCCTTCAACGCGGTCTCGTCACCGGGGGCATGTTCGCGCGAGCGTACCGGCCCTGCCACCCGGCCGTCAACCGGCGGAGATGCGCAAGCTCACCCGGCGGCTTGACCGCGGCACCGGGGGTCGCTAGCGTAGCGCGTCGTCGGTCCCCGGGCGCCCAAGGTTTCCTTCTCGAAAGCGTCTCGAACATGAACCTCGCCGACTGGCTGCAAGGGGACCACGAGCCATCCGAGCGGCTCAAGGCGGTGGAGACCCTTTGCCGCACGGTGTCCGAATCGAGCCGCAGCCTCGACCTCGACCCCGCCCACATCCAGGTCACCGGAAACGGGGAGTGCCGTCCCTCGGAGGGCAAGGGCGTTCCCGGCGGCCGCTACCGCCCCCCCGAAGTGGCGCAGGGGGGGCCGCCGGTCCCCCAGTCGCAGGTCTTCACCGTCGGCGTCCTCTGCTTCGAGATCCTGTCCGGCCGCGCCTTCGAGTCGCGCGGGGGGCCCCTCCTCCGTGACCTGCGGCCGGACCTGCCGCGCGACCTGAGCGACGCCGTGCAGGCCTGCCTCGAGATGGACGCGGAGTGGCGGCCCAAGGACCTTTCCTACCTGCTCGGCCTCGTGGAGGCGCAAGCGGCCAGCGGCGGATCGAGCGCGAAGCCCGCCGCCCGGGGCGGACGTCCGGCCTCCGTGGCCGCGACGCCGGTGAACCGTGCCCGTCGTGGGGGCCCCGCCCCGCGCTCGGGGCCACTGCTCGTCTTCGCGCTGCTCGCGCTCGGGGTCAGCATCGCGACCGCGGTCGTGCGCCTGCGCCAGCCCCTCGAGCCGCCCGCGCTGCCCCCCGCGCCTTCGGTGGCCCCGCTCCCGTCGGCGGCCGCGCCCGCGACCCCCGCCGCGCCCTCCCCCTCGGCCGTCGCGATCGTGCCGTCCGGGGGAGCCGGTCCCGGCCGCGGCCAGGCGTCCGCGCCCTCGCCTGTCCCGACGCCATCCGTGCGTCCGGGGGCGGCCACGACCGCCCCCGCGGCCGCCCGCGTGCCTTCACCCGCGGCCACCGTCGCGCCCGTCCCGGTAGCGGCGGCGCCCGCGACGACCCTGGCCGCGGCGACGCCCGTGCCGGCCCGGGTCGGGGCACCACCGGTGACGGAGCCGCCCGCCCCCGCCGCGGTCACCAACGTGTCGCCGCCCCTGCTGCGCCGTGGGGCGAACATCCTCGTGGACGTGCGCGGCGTCGGCCTGCGCAGCGACCACCAGGCGCGCATCACGCGCCCGCGCGAAGCGGTCCGCGGGGTGGAAGTGATGCGCCAGCGCTACGTGGGACCGACCCTGATCCAGGTCCTGCTGCACCTCGACGCGGGCGCGCCGACGGGCGGGTACTTCCTCGCCCTCGTGGACGGGACCGGCAACGCGACGAACGCGCGCCCCTTCGAGATCGCGAAGTAGGCTTCTAGACCATCTCCCAGGTGAGAGTGGTGTCCTCCGGGATGTCGACGCGCGCCACCCGTCCGACCACCACGTCCATCTGGCGCGGGTCGATGCCGGTGCCCGGGCGCTTGTAGGTCAGCATCGCGCGCGTGATCGAGGTCCCGCGCGGGATGGCGACTTTCGAGGTGACGCTGCGACGCGCGAATCGGTGGGCCTCCTCCTCCAGCGGCTCGACGCCCTTGACCGCCTTGCCCATCGCCTTCTCCACCGTACGGATGCCCTCCACCATCGCCTTCATCTCCGGAGGGTCGAGGGAGAGGTGATGGTCGGCGGATCCACCGAGGGTCTTGTCGATCGTGTAGTGCTTCTCGACCACGCAGGCCCCGAGCGCGACCGCGGCCTGGGGGACGCTGATCCCCAGGGAATGATCGGAGAGCCCCACCGGGACCTCGGGGAAGGCCCGCATCAGGTGCTCCATCATGCGCAGGTTGATGCCCTCCGGCGGGCACGGGTACTTGAGCGTGCAGTGCAGGATGGCCACGCTCTCGTTGCCCGCCTTGCGGCAGACCTCCAGGGCCTGCTCCACGTCGCTGAGGGTGGCCGTGCCCGTGGAGAGCAGCATGGGCTTGCCCACGCGGGCGGCGCGGTCGATGAGGCCGTGGCAGGTCAGGTCGGCGGACGCGATCTTGAAGGCGGGCACGTCGAGAGAGGCGAGCAGGTCCACGGCCTCGTCGTCGAAGGGCGTGGAGAAGGCGGTCAGCCCGATGTGGCGGGCGTGCCCGAGGAGAGACTTGAAATCGCGGTCGGAGAGCTTGTCGAGCTTGTCGAAGGAGTCCCATTGCGTGCCCGTGGGGTCGGCGGGCTCGAACCAGTAGCGGGGAGCCACGCGGGTGGCGATCTTGCCCGCGGTGTAGCTCTGGAACTTGATGGCGTCCGCCCCGGCCGCCCCCGCCGTCTCCACCAGCTTGTAGCCGAGCTGGACGTCGCAGTTGTGGTTGACGCCCGCCTCCGCGATCACGTAGCAGGGCGCGCCCTTTCCGACGGTACGGCCGTTGATCAGGAAAGAGGACTTCATGGGCCTCGAAATGCTTTAGGTCTAAACGATCTTGGCGATGCCCGCGTCCAGGGCGACGGAGCGGAGGTTGGCCGCCTTGTGGCGGAGATGGGCGTTGATGCGGGCCAGGTCGGGCTCGCGGTCGAGGAGGGCGATGGCCTCGCGCGTCGTGACCCGCCTTCCCGGGACGGCCAGGCGGGAGAAGATCTCCTGCATCAACCGCACGTCCTCCGGCTCGTCCACGGTGAGGCGGTACTCGGGACGATAGAGCCCGGCCGGCAACTCCGCGGTCACGACCTTGAACTCCGCCGGGTGCTCCTTGATGTAGAGCGTCATCAGCTCCGAGCGATGGCGCGGCTCCCCTCGCTCCCAGCTCCGCTCCAGCGCGGGACGCGAGATGACCTCGGAGAGGATGCCCATGAGGAGCGCGTCGCCAGGAACGTAGGTGTAGTCCGCACCCTCTCGTCGGTGGCGCTCGACCAGCAGCTCGATCGTCTCCACGTCGGTGAGCGGGTTGTCCCCGGTCACGCGCACGACGTGGTCCGCACCCAGGGCCCGCGCGCAGTCCACGTGCCGGCGCAGGACGTCGTCCTCGTCGCCGCGGAAGGCCTCGAATCCCGCGCGCCGCGCCACCTCCACCAGGGGATCGTTCTCCGCCTTCACGGAAGTCGCGAGCACCACGCCGTCCACGCCGCGCACGCCGGCCATGCGGTCGAGGAGGACTTCCAGCAGGGGCCGGCCGGCCAGGGGGGCCAGGGCCTTGCCCGGGCAGCGCGACGAGGCCATGCGCGCGGAGACGACGATGACCGTCCGCCCGCTCACTCCAGCATCTCCTCGCGGATGGTCTCGTCGGCCTGGATGGGCCGGGTGGCGCGGCGGCCGATCACGCGATGGGCCTCGCGCGGGGGGTAGCCGGGCTCGAAGCGCACGTCCGTGCGCTTGAAGGCCAGCATCTCCGCCGTCAGCACCTCGCCGCGGGGGATGAGCTGCCCGGCCACGATCGAGCGCGCCATCAGCCGGTGGTAGCGCTTGGCGCCGTCGCTGGCCGCGGCCGGCCCGTCGCCCTGGGCCCGCTCGGCCTGGCGCAGCAGCTCGACCATCCGGTAGAAGTCCTCCGGGCTCAGGGACGACTGGTAGTCGTACCCCTTCTCGCTGCGGTCGAGCGTGAAGTGCTTCTCGACGAGGTCGGCGCCGTAGGAGACGGCGAGGGCGGGCGCGACCAGGGCGAAGGCGCTCCCCCCGTCGGTGTGGTCGAGGAACCCGACGGGGACGCGATAACGCTCCTTCCAGGAGGCGAGCTCGCGGAAGCGGATCTCCTCGATGGGGGTGGGGAAGGTCTGGAACCCGTGCAGGAGGCCGACGGGCACCGCCCCCGCCAGCTCCAGCGCCTGCTGCACCGCGTCCTCGGGCACGCCGCCGGTCGCGAACATCACGGGCTTGCCCGCCCCTCCCACCGCGCGGATGAACTCCGGGTTCTCCATGTCGGTGGAGTGGACCTTGTACCCGTCCGCGCCTTCGTCCTGGGCCAGACGCAGGGAGGGGACGTCGAACGGCTCCACGAGGAGGGTGAGCCCGGAGGCCTTGGCCGCGCGCAGGACCTTGCGCCATTCCTTCTCGCTCAGCTCGATCTGGTCGAAATCCTTGCGACCGGGGTGGCGGCGCACCACGAGGAGGTCGGAGCGGAAGAGCTGGAACTTGATCCCGTCCGCGCCCATCTTGAAGGCGGACTCCAGCATCTTGAGCGCGCGGTCCGCCTCCCCGCCGTGGGCGGAGGCCACTTCGGCCAGGACGAAGCAGGGCTGGCCTTCACCGATGGTGCGGCTGCCCAGCGCGAAGGTCGGGGGCCTCATGGCGTCCTCACCCTACCATGGCCTCCCGCGGCCGCCGCGCCCGCGGTCGCGGGCACGCCGGCCGTGCTCCGCACCAGGGCCAGGATGCGCGCGGTGGCCCCCCCGTCCGTCCCGTAGGCGATCTGCGGGCGATAGCGGGCGCGCGCGGCGCGCAGGCCCTCGCGCGTCGTCTCGTCGAAGAGCGCGCGGCGCAGGGCGTCCGTGGGATCGGCGCCCACGGCGACGCCCAGCGCGACGCCGGCCTCCACCATCGCGCGCAGGTTCGTGGGCGCGTTGAGCACGACGACCGGCCGCTCGAGCACCAGCGCCTCCACCGCGGCCAGGGACTCGACGGTCACCAGCGCGTCGGCGGCGTGCAGCAGCCGGAGGAGATCGGCGCTCGGGGGCACGACCTGGGCGCGCGTCACCCCCAGCTCCCGCAGCACGCGCGCGTAGTCCTCGCCGCCTTCCGCGGGGTGCGGCTTGATGACGGTGCGGACGCCGAGCGCCTCCAGCGACCTTAGCAGCGCGGGCAGCGCGCTTCCGATCGACTGATGCGTGCGCCGGATGCCCCGGAACCGGCTGGCCACCACCACCAGCGGCTCGCCCGCGGCCACGCCCAGCCCCGCGCGCGTGGCCGCCGCGTCCCAGGTCCGGGCCGACTCCTGGAGCTGGTCGAGCTTGGGGCTGCCCGTCATGACCAGCTCGTGGGCCGGGTAGTGCCCCATCTCCAGGAGGAGCCGGCGCGCCTCCTCGCCGAAGACGGCGGTGCGGTCGGGACGGGGGCAGGCCGCCTCGTCGAGGTCGTGCACGTACGAGTAGTAGTTCGCGTAGACGATCCCGTGCTGCACGGCCACGGCGGGGACGTGGGCGGCGCGGCCGGCGGCGAGGGCGGCGCGACCCCATCCGCTCGATTCCGCGTACAGGACCATGACCGCCGGCCGTACCACCTCGAGCACGGCCGCCATTTCCTCGTAGGAGCGGATGGCCCAGGGAAGCTGCAGGAGCACGGTGGCGGCGAGGTCGGCTTCGCTCAGATCGGCGAAGGCGACGCCGCGATGGGAGAAGGCTTCGCGCACCGCGGGCTGCCCGGACAGCGCCGACCAGATCCGCTCGGCGAGGGCCGTGCCCCGCCGTGTCTCTCGCGCGACCTGCCGCGAGAAGTAGCGGTTGACGTGTACGTAGTCTTCACCTTCCCCATGGAGGTTCAGCCAGTCCGTGAGCCGATCGCCGAGCCCGCGGCGGCGGAAGGCCGCGCGCGGACCCACGGCCACCACGAAGGGGCGCAGGGCCGCGTCCTCGCCCAGGGCAGGGATCAAGCGGTCGAAGTAATGCTCGTAGGCGCGCGCGTCGCCGCCGCCCTCGCTCGTCCGCTCCCTCCAGAAGGCGGCGTGGGACAGGAAGAGCGCGACGGGAGCGCCCGGGCCGGGCGCGGGCGGGGGGCCGGAGGCGGCGGCCTTGGCCGCGGTGGCCCAGGCCTTCATCGCGTTCCAGCGGGCCCGGCGCCGCACGGCGGCCACCCGGCGGCGCGCCACCCGGCGCACCGCGCCCCGATGGAAGAGCACTCCCCGGGCCAGGCACGTTCGCTCGACCAGGAGGGCCTCGTCCTCGTCGAGGCCGTGCGCCTCCATCTCGTCCGGCGCCTCCGCGTCGATGAGCCGGTGCGCGGTCTCGATGACGCGCACGAATCGCGTGGCCTCGGTCGAGTGATGGAGGAACAGCTCGGCGAACCACCACAGCGAGACGCCCTTCCACTCGTAGAGGTCGCGGAAGCTGCAGCCGTCGACCAGCGGGCGCCGGGCCCATTCCTTGGTCCAGCGCACGGCGGCGGTGTCCACCTCCTCCGCCGCCTCCGGTCCCAGCACCTGGGCCACCGTGCGCACCGCGCTCTGTCCGCGCTGCGCGCGCTCCGCCGCTTCGTCCCAGGCCACCACGGCCGCGCCCGCCGCCGGAGGGGCGGCATCGCCGGCGAGGAGGGCGAGCGTCTTCACGCCGCGCCGGCCTCGCCGCGCGGGAAGCCGCCGGCGCGAAGGAGGCCGGCGGCGGCGGCATGGACGTCGTCGACGGTGACGAGGCGCAGGCACTCCGGACCTTCGGGGCCGAGGCACTCGTGGGGAGGGCGGCGGATGAGGTTGCAGGGCGCGCACCACAGATCGGGCTGCACCACGACGTGGCGCGTGCCCGGAGCGCCCGTCCCGCCCGAGAAATAACGGCGCGGATCGGAGGGACCGAACACGCTGACCGACGGCGTGCCCACCGCCGCCGCCATGTGCATGGGCCCGGTGTCCGCGGACAGGAGCAGGTCGAGCGCGCCGATCACGGAGAGCGACTCGATGAGGGACAGCCGGCCCGTGAGGTCGCGCACGCCGCCGAGGCCGCGCGCCACCTCCTCCGCGAGGGGCCGGTCGGCCGCGGTCCCGGTCAGGACGACGGCGGCGCCGAACTCGTGCTGCAGGCGGTCCGCCACCTCGCGCCAGCGGCCGGGGGCCCATTGCTTGACCGGGCGGCCGCCGCTCGCGTGCAGGCCGACGAGAGGGCGGCGCCCGTCGAGACCCTCGGCGGCGAGGATCTCGCGGGCCCGCTGGCGGTCGGCGTCGCGCAGGAGCTCCACCCGCGCGCCGCCGCCCCTGGCCGCGGGTCCGGCCGCGGCCGCGATGGCGCGCCGGTTCTGCTCGACCCAGGAGACCGTCTCGTCCAGGGGCACGACGCGCGTGAGGAGCCGCGCCCCGCCCGTATTGGCGTAGCCGACGCGCTCCCGCGCGCCCGTCAGCGCCATCAGCCAGGCCGCGCGCACGTCTCCCTGCAGGTCGAAGGCGAGGTCGACGCGATCCGCGCGCAGGCGCCGCGCCGCCCGCCACAGGACCCGCCGCTTCTCGGCCCCCTCGCTCGGCCGTCCGACCCAGGGCGCGCTCCAGACGAGCACGTCGTCGACGGGGGCACGCCGCGCGATCTCCTCGCTCCAGCGCCCCACGGCCAGCCGGATCCGGGCCGCGGGATAGGCCTGGCGCAGGTCGGCCAGCGCGGGCAGCGACATCAGCACGTCCCCGATGCGATCGAGGCGCAGGACGAGGATCTCGCGCACCTCGTCCGCGGCGAGAGGCGGCCCGTCCAGGATGGGGGCGCGGCGGAGAAGGCGGAGGGGCAGGTCGGCGGCGGCGAGCAGGGCGCGCTCGGCCGGGGACGCGACGCGGGTTCCGGTGCCCTTAACGGGCGTCCAGCGCTGCCGCCGCGGCATAACATTCCTCGAAGCCTCGGGCCGCCGTGTCCCATCCGTGGCGGCGGATCGCGGCCGCCCGCGCCGCCGCCCCCAGCCGCGCGCGCAGATCTTCATCCGCGCAAAGCCGCGCGATCGCGGCCCGCAGCGCGGGCACGTCTCCGGGCGGGACGAGGAGGCCGTCCGTGCCGTCGGTGATGACGTCCGGGATCCCCGCCACCCGCGAGGCCACGATCGCGCGTCCCGCCGCCATGGCCTCCAGGAGGGTATTGGGCAGGCCGTCCACGTTCCCCGCGCGGTCCACGACGGACGGGATGGCCACCACCTCCGCGGCGGCCAGCGCGCGGGCCACGGCCGCGCGGTCCAGGGCGCCGAGAAGCCGCACGGGTGCACCCGTCTCCGCGATCCGGCGGGCGAGGCTCTCCTGCAGGTCGCCCACGCCCGCGATGGCGACGTGCACGTTCGCCAGGCCGGCCGCCGCCTCCACCAGGGGGCCGAAGCCCTTCTTCTCCACCAGGCGTCCCAGCGCGAGCACGAGCCGCGTGCCCGGAGGCGCGCCCAGGCGCTCGCGCTCGGCCGCGTCCGGCGCGGACGCAAAGGCCGCGCCGTCGACGCCGTAAGGCACCGTCCTCGTGCGGGCCTCCTCCGCCCCCAGGGCCACCGCGCGCCGCCGCAGATCGTCGCTGCAGGCGGTCACGTACGCGGCCCGCTCCAGGGTGGAGCGCGCGAAGGCGCGCACGAGGGCCGAGCGCTCGGCCAGGAAGATGTCGCTGCCGTGCGTGCTCACAACGAGCGGCACCTGGTGGGCGGCCACGATGTCGGTGACCATGGCCGCATTGGGCACGACCCAGTGGGCGTGCACGACGTCGTAGCGCCGGTCCGCGAGCAGCGATCCCAGCGCGCGCCGGAGGGCCAGCGCCACCAGCGGGGCCAGGAGGTACATGCCGCGGCGCACGCGCACGTCCGATTCCAGGCTCTGCGCGTATCCCCACCGGCTCCACGGCTCGCGCGGCGCGTAGCGGTACGAGAAGACGCGCACGGGCTCGCCCGGCGGCCGGCACAAGTCCGGATGGTGGGGCACGAGGACGTCGACGCCGTGGCCGCGCCCGGCCACGGCATGGGCGATCGACTCGATGAAGGGCGCGGTGACGTCCCCCGGGAACTTCGGGTAGGAGGACGCGACCATCAGCACGTTCATCCGGTCAGGACGTCTCGGCCCGGGCTTCCTCCCGGCGCCGCGGCACCTTCCCGTAGCGGCGCCGCAGGAGGGCGAAGTTCAGGAGCGCCATGTAGATCTCCTCCGCGGTGAGCTTGGAGGCGGCGCGCCGGCGGTTGCGGAAGTGGATGGGCACCTCGCCCAGGCGGAACCCGTTCAGCCAGGCCTGGTAGGCCATCTCGCCGTGCACGACGTAGCCGGTGATCTTGATGCGCTCGAAGTCGGCGGCCTCCAGCACCTCGCGGCGATAGCCGCGATAGCCGCTGGTGGTGTCGCGCACGGGGATGCCCGCCACCACGCCGATGTATTTGTTGGCCAGCCAGGAGAGCAGGGGCCGGACGACGCCCCACTCCGAAGTCCCGCCTCCCTCCACGTAGCGCGAGCCGATCACCATGTCGCAGACGGCGAGCTTTTCGAGGAAGCGGGGGAGGTCGCGCGGATGATGGGAGAAGTCGGCGTCCATCTCGAAGAGGTAGCGGTAACGCTTCGGATCGGCGAGGCCCTTCTTGAAGGCGGCGATGACGGCGGCGCCGCGTCCGCCCTTCTCGTGGCGCTCCAGGAGCTCGACGCGCCCGGGGTGCCGGGCCATGGCCTCGCGCACCGCCGCCGCCGTTCCGTCCGGGCTGCCGTCGTCGGCCACGCAGACGTCGATCGTGTCACCGTTGGCGACGAGCTCGTCGATCAGGGGTCCGACGTTCTCGCGCTCGTTGTAGGTGGGCACGACCACGAGGGTGCGGCTGGCGCTCAGGGCGAACCTCCGACGGTACGGGAAACGGGGATTGTAAGCCGGATTCGATCGACCATCACACCGAGGTCGCGCGTGTCGGCGTCGCCCGGCCACGCGTTGGCGGGCCGGAACGTGGGCACGTCCAGGCGCAGGACGGGCGGCCCGGAAGGCAGCGGATCGGGCAGCCGCAGGGTGTGCTCCGCCCAGTCGCGGCCGGCCTCGAACCGGCCGGCGGGGACTCCGCCGATGGAGACGGAGATCGGCAGGGGGACGGTGGCCGGCCGCCGTCCGGTGGCGGCGGTAACGGTGACCTCGTCACCTCCGCGCGCGCCGGGCAGATACACGGACGCGCAAGGGCCCGTCCAACGGAACGTGTGCTCGCCCCCGCCCTCCTTGTCGTAGAACCCGGAGACCTGGACGTCGTCGGAGCCGCCGATGTCGATCTCGCGCAGGGCCGGGACGTGCAGCTCCTCGGGCGGGACGACGCGCGAGATCCGGAAACGCAGCGCCCGCGGCTCCGGGCCCTGCGGCTTCTTCCCGTACGTGCGCTCCCACTCGTAGGTGCCGAAGCTCATATCTTCGACGTGCTGCAGGAACAGGCCGCAGAGGTTCGTGCTGTAGGTGTGGACGAAGTAGACATTGCGGTAGCGCCCGTGCCAGGCGTCGACCAGGTGCTGGAGGCGCGCGGGATCGGGATTCCACCGCGCCAGCTCGAGTGCGTTCACCCCGTACACGGCCCACAGGGGCAGCGAGAGCAGATGCACGCTGCGCGGCTGCTCGAAGATCACCACGTCCTGAGGGCCGAACCGCCGGGCCATGTCGTCGACGAAGCGCACCGAGTTGCGCCAGTCGCGATATGTCGCGAGGGGCAGGGTGTCGCGCAGGAAGAGCACCGCGATGGCGATGGAGAGGAGGACAGAGAGGATGCGGCCGGAGCGGCCGCGCGCCCACAGAGCGACGAGGGCCACGGCAGCCAGGGCGAGCAGTGACGGAACCACCACGGGCATGAAGCGCCGCATCGCGAAGTAATAGTCGTTGTAGATGCGGATCTTGTAGAGGTAGAAGAGCGAGTAGCTTCCGGCCACGAGGATCGGGAACAGCCATCGTCCTTCCCAGCGGCGGATCAGCCACACACATCCGGCCACGGCGAGTCCGACCACCGGCCAGGTGACGAACCAGCCCAGGCGGACAAGTGACTGCGCGTCGTGCGCAGCCAGACGATCGAATCCGAGCGCAGTGAGCGCGCCTCGGTGGTCAAGAGGCGGGCTGGTGTTGCCGGCCCCGCCGGCCCAGGCGGACAGAAGCGGCCGCAGGAAGTAGGCATAGAGAGCCAGCAGCACGAGGCCAGCGATCAGACCACGCCGCACCAGCGGACCGTGATTTTCCGTCCAACGGACCAGGCGGGGCTCGAAGCGATGCGCCACGAGCAGCAGGGCCACGACCGCCATGGGGAGGGCGAGCCAGACCCACCAGGGCTGTTCCCAGTACGGGCGGTTCACCACGCTCAGGACGTACTTCCGCGCGAACAGCGCCCCATGCGCGAGCGCGTGTCCGGCGAGCACCAGCACGGGCAGGACGATTGCGCGTGCGCGTGACCAGGGCAGCGCACCTTGGGCGCGTCGCACCAGGAGGTAGAGCCCGAGGGGCACCAGGATGAGTACGTTGTCGATGCGGACGAGAAGGGTCAGCCCGAGCGCCGTTCCCGCCAGAAGTCCCAACATCGGCGCCCCGCGCTCTTCCCACAGCGCAAACGCCCACAGGGCGAGGAACACGAGGAATTGGGACATGGGCTCGGCGACCGGGTAGCGGCCGAACCATACCTGAATCACGTTGATGGACAGGAGCACGGCCGCCATCCATCCCACCGCGGTCCCGAATACGCGGCGCCAGGCCAGCAGTACGGCCAGCGTGCCGAGCACGCCGAACACACAGGGAGCGGCGAGCGCCCCGCGGACGCCGAGCGCCGCGAAGAGATAGGCCCCGAAGGCCGGAAAGAGGTGGAAGAACTCGGGCACGACGCGGCCACTCTCGGGGCTCTCGAGGGGCATACCCATGAAGCGCCCCCAGGGCCCGTCCGCGCGGTAGAAGACACCGACGTCCGCGCGCGGAATCGACAGGACGACCGGATCCACGTACGCGACGCCGCCCGTCCGCGCGATGAGCGCCATTCCCGCGATGTAGGTACCGGGATCGCGGCCCCCCACCACGTATTCGCTGGGCCGTGTCTGCAGCGCCAGGGCGAGGGCGAGGACGACGAGGGCGGGGGCGAGCGCGCGCAGCCCGGTCCAGTGCAGGAGGGGCAGGGTGAGCCTTCCGCGCCCGGCCATGCCCAGCGCGACCAACGCCGAGACCGCGCCCGTCACGAGCGCCGCCCGCGGCAGCGAGAAGACACCGATCTCCGCGAGCACGAGCGCCACCCAGGACGAAAGCGCGACGCTCACCCCGGCGATCAGGAAGAGCCCTTCGTCAAAGAGGAGGCTCTGGCGATCCTCACGGCGGAGCCCGGCCAGGAAGACGAGGCCGGGAACGAGGAAGAGCACGAGCCCGCACAGGAGCGCCGTGCCGGCGGGAACGAGCGGAGTCACGCGGAGTGCGCGGGAAGCGTCACGCGCTCAACGCAGCCCCGGCGCGACCTCCCGGATCGCGCGGATCACCGCCTCCGCCTGGTCGTCCGTCATCTCGGGGAAGAGCGGGATGGAGAGGATCTCGCCCGCCGCCTTCTCCGCCACCGGGAAGTCTCCGCGCCTCTTCCCCAGCTCCGCGAAGGCCGGCTGCAGGTGCAGGGGGATCGGGTAATGAACGAGGGTGCCGACCCCGCGCTCCTTGAGGGCGGCGGCCAGGGCGTCGCGCCGGGGGTGCCGGATCACGTAGAGGTGGTAGACCGCGCGCGCGTAGGCCTGCTCGACGGGCAGGTCCACTCCGGCGTCGCGCAGGCCCTCCTCGTAACGCGCGGCCAGGGCGCGCCGGCGGTCCGTCCAGGCCGAGAGATGCCCGAGCTTCACGCGCAGCAGCGCGGCCTGCATCTCGTCCAGGCGGCTGTTGATGCCCGCCACCTCGTGGCGATAGCGATCGCTCTGGCCGCCGTTGCGCAGCCGCCGGAGCCGGGTCGCGATCTCCGGATCGTTCACCACGACCGCCCCGCCGTCGCCCAGCGCGCCGAGGTTCTTGGTCGGATAGAAGGAGAGCGCCCCGATGCCGCTGAGCGCGCCCACCGGCCGTCCCTTGTACCGGGCCCCGATGGCCTGGCAGGCGTCTTCCACGAGGGGAATCCCGCGCCGCCGCGCCATCTCGATCAGGGGATCGAGGTCGACGGGATGGCCGTAGAGGTGGACGGGCAGCAGGGCGCGCGTGTGAGGCGTGAGCGCGCGCTCGACCGTCTCCGGCGTCACGTTGAGGGTCACCGGATCCACGTCCGCGAACACCGGCCGCGCCCCCGCGCGCAGGACGGCGAGGGCAGTGAAGGCGGCGGTGAGAGGGGAGGTGATGACCTCGTCCCCCGCGGCGAGGCCGAGGGCCTCCAGGGCGAGCTGGATGGCTTCGGTTCCGTTGGCCACGGCCACGGCGTGCCGCGCGTCGAGGGAGGCGGCCAGCTCCCGCTCGAAGGCCTCGCCCTCCGGACCCAGGATGAACCATCCCGAGTCGAGCACGCGCGCCACCGCCGCGTCGATCTCGGGGCGCAGCGCGCGCACGTGCGCCTTGAGGTCGCCGAAGGGGACGGCCGTCATGCGCGGGACACCACGCTCAAAGGTAATGCCGGGCGTGCTCGCGGTAGTAATCGAGGGTGCGGGCCAGCCCGTCCCGCAGCGCGACCCCGGGCTGCCAGCCCAGGGTCTTGCGGATCTTGGTCGTGTCCGCGTAGAAGTCGCCGATGTCGATCTTCTTGCGGTCGGCGGGGAAGGGCACGAGCCTGTAGGAGCCGCCCCGGCCCGCGATCTCGACCAGCATCTTCGCGAGGTCGAGGAGGGCGACGGGGGCCTCCCCGCCCAGGTTGAACACCTCGCCGTCCGCCGCGTCCATCGCCCCCGCCCGCAGCAGCGCGTCCACCACGTCGTCCACGTAGTCGAAATCCCGCTTCTGCTGGCCGTCGCCGAAGAGCTGGATCTCCTCGCCGCGCACGGCCTGGCGGATGAACCAGCCGATGAAGCCCTGGCGGTTGTGCTTGATGAGCTGGCGCGGCCCGTAGGTGTTGGTCAGGCGCAGGGACGTGCTGCGGATGCCGTACACGGAGTGGTAGACGAGGTGGTAGAACTCGCCGGAGATCTTGTTGATGCCGTTCACGTCGGTGGGGTTGAGCGGGTGCGTCTCGTCCACGGGCAGGCGCATGGGCTTGCCGTAGACCTGCCGGGTGCCCGCGTAGACGATCTTCAGGCCCGGGTTGCTCTTGCGCACCGCCTCCAGGATCCAGAGCTGGCTGCGGCAGTTGATCTCGAGGTCGGTGAAGGGATCGACCATGGAGTCGATGTGGCTGACCTGGCCGGCCAGATTGAAGAGGATGTCCTGGCCGCGCACCAGGTATTCCATGCCGTGGCCGCGCACGTCCGCGATGTTGATGCGGACCTTGTCCTCGTAGCCGGCGAGGTTGAAGAGGTTCCCCCCGTAGTCGGGCAGCAGGCTGTCCACGGCCAGGACGTGGGCCCCGAGGTCGGCCAGGGCGCGCGAGAGGTTGGAGCCGATGAACCCGAGCGCGCCCGTGACCAGGACCTGCCGCCCGCGATAGAAGTCGCGGTAGTCGGTAGCGCTCACTCTCCGCTCTGGGCCCGGGTCTTGGGGGCGCCCGCGGGCACGGCGGCAGCGGGGGACCGGAGGTGCTCCTTGCGCACGACGAGCTCCCACCACAGCTTCATGAGGTCGGCCAGCGTGCGCGCGACGCGCGGAAAGTTGAAGAACTGGCTCTTCCCATAGGTCCGGTGGAAATGGTGCACCGGGACCTCGGCCAGCCGGTAGCCGTGGTCCTGCACCTTCTTCATGAGCTCGACGCAGATGACGCCGGAAGAGCGGGTGAGCACGACCTTCTCGAACACGCTCCGCCGCATGAGCCGGAAGTCGCAGTCCACGTCGCTCAGGCGCAGCCCGAACATCGTCTTGACGAACGTGTGGTACAGGCGGCCGATGATCTTGCGGTGCAGGGGATCCTGGCGGGCAATCTTGAGCCCGTTGACGAAGTCCACGTTCGGTCCGAAGGCCTCGAAGAGCCGCGTCATCTCCCGCGGGTCGTATTGGGCATCGCCGTCCGTGTAGAAGACGAGGTCCTTGGACGCGGTCTGGAAGCCGGTGCGGAGGGCGCCCCCGTAACCGCGATTGGTCCCATGGTGCACGACCTTCAGCCAGGCGAAGTGCCGCGCCATCTCGTCCAGCAGATCTCCCGTGTGGTCGGGGCTCCCGTCGTCGATGACGATGACCTCGTAGTCGTCCGTGAGCTGGCGGGCCGTCATGTGGGCGATGAGGGCCAGGCTGGCGATGGTGCCCGCGTCGTTGTAGGCGGGAAAGAAGATGGAGAGGCTCGGGGCCATAGGGAATCTGGGACCGTAGCATGCGCCCGCGCGGAGGGTCAACTTCGGCCGCCGCGCGCGCCGCGCGCCACCGAGATCCCGATCGCGAGCGCGGTCAGGGCGGCCAGGACCGCACCCAGGGCGAGGCCGGGCGTGCGATAGGAGAGGACCACGCGATGGATCCCGGGGCCCAGGCCGACGGCCATCTCCGCGTGGTTCACGCGCACGATGGGCGCGCGCGCGTCGTCGACGGCGGCGGACCAGCCGCCGTCCCAGCCTTCGGTCACCACGAGCAGGCCCGGGCCCTCGGCGCGGATGTCGAGTCGGCGCGGATCGGCGGGCACGAGGACCTCGGCCCGTCCCGCCCGCGAGCCCGGGTCGAGTTGGAGGCTCCGCGCGTCCGCCGTGGTCATGAGGGCCTCCCGGTGGGGATCGACGCCGATCGCACCCGCCAGGCCCAGCGCGCGCACGACCGCCTCGTCGTCGGCGAAGACGCGCGGCCGCTCCGCCACCCAGGCCCGCGCGCTCCTCGGGACCTCGAACAGCCGGACGAGGGGCGTGACCGCGCGCTCGGCGAGCACGCCTCCGTCGCTCACGAAGGCGGCCGGGAGTGACACCGGTGTGAGGGCACCGGTGAGCGCGTCGAAAACGGCCAGGCGGGCCAGCATGAGCCGGCCCGTGTCGGGGCGCGCCTCCAGGCTCACGCCGTCCACGAGGTAGCGGCCGGGCAGGCGCAAACGCCCGAGATAGCGGTGCGCGGCGAAGCTCGTTCCGGGATCCTTCCAGCTCCCGAACACGGGCGCGAGCGGGTGGGCCACGCGCGGCTTCACGTCCGGCCGCTCCCACGACCACTCCGCGGTGTCCGTGCCCGCGCGCAGGCTGAGCTCGAAGCTGCGGCCGGTGGCCAGACGCGCCTCCACGCGCGCGACTTCGGTGCCCTGCGCGACGCCGACGGCGTCGGAGAGGAGCGAGACGACCTGGATCTCGGTGGCGGGCGTGATGGGGAGCGGGAAGAACCGGCGCCGTCCCGGCTCCAGGCGCAGGTCCACGGGATCGCCGGTGAACCCGATGCGCGGCGCGGCCAGCGAGCTGGCCGGCACCTGCACCCAGCGCACGCCGAGCATCTCCAGCCGCGTGGGGTCCGAGCGGAAGAACGCGTTCGGGAGCGCGCCCCCGACGCCCATCCCGCCCAGGGCGACGCGCGTGCGGAGGGGAACCATCGGGTCGTAGCCGTTGGCGGATCGGCCGCCGGCGAGTCCCGCCCAGTTCGCGTAGGCGAGATCCTTCTCCTGGTCGCGCGGCCAGTCCCGGCCGCTCACGAGCGCGAGCATGCGCCCGTGGGCGCCCGCGCCCATCGCATTCCAGAGCGCGCGCCGGGTGGCGCTGCCCTCGTAGAGATCCGCCTCCGTGGGATAGAAGTCCCAGGGACGCCGGCCCCCCGGTTGAAGGACGAAGGACACGGTCAGGGGCAGGAGCCAAAGGCCGGCGCGTACGGTGTGGGGCGACGGGGCCAGCGAGAAGTAGAGGATCAGGCTCAGGGCCAGGACGCCCACCGCCCCCGCCAGCGATTCCGGCAGCGGCCCGACCGCGGCCGCGGCCACGGACAGCACCAAGGCCGAGGCCAAAGCGGCGGTGAGGAAGTAGGCACGCAGGCGCGCGCCCTCGGCCGTCCGCCGCGCCCGCCACTGCGCGGAGAGCGAGAGGCCCGCGAGCACGCACAGGGTCAGCTCGAAGACGAGGCCGGGCGCCCCCGGTGCGGAGAGAGGACCTCGGCCCCACTGCAAGGCGAGGCACAGGGCGAGGGCGAGGCCGAGGACGCGGATCGGGGCCTGGGTCAGGGCCAGGGGCAGCGCGGCCAGGGCCAGCGAAGCGGCGGGCGTGTGCGAGGCATAGCGCAGGACGAGGCCGAAGAGGCCGGGCAGGGGACGGTCACGGTTGGCCAGCCCCGTCACCGAGCGTCCGGCGTCACGGGCCAGCACGAGGGTGGGCACGAGCTGGGGCGCGGCCAGCAGGGCCGCGGCCAGGAGGGCGAGGAGGCTCGCGCGAGGGCTGGGCCCGCGCGGGCTCGGCATCAGCACATGGCCGACGACGAGGCGGCCCGCGACGAGGGCCGCTCCCGCGTAGGCCGCCTCCGGCGAGCCGGCGAGAAGGAGAACAGCGAGGCTGACGGCGAGGCCGGCCGCGCGTGCCGCCGTCCCCCGCCGCATGTGATCCTCGGCGGCCAGGAGCACGAGGGGCAGCAGCGGCGCCGCCACCAGCGTGGCCGTGTCGGCGAGGTGGGCGACGAGGTAGGGGCCGAGAGCGAAGCACAGGCCGCCCACGAACGCCCCCACGCGCTCCGCGCCCAGCCGCCGCAGGTACAGGAAGACGAGGATGGCGGAGGCGGAGAGAGACACGAGGACGAGAGTCTGGAAGGCCGCGAAGGGAGGCAGGAGGGCCAGGAGCGGCATGAGCGGGTAGAACGCGCCCGGCCGGTAGCCCGCGAGCAGCGGCGTCCCCAGGAAGATCGTCGGGTTCCATTCCGGCAGCTCCCCGCGGGCGTAGCTCTCCCATACCAGAGCGCGGAGAGGGAAGTGCAGGGCCGCGCCGTCTCCGGACCCGAGCAGGCGATGCGCCGTCCAGGCGGGAGCGTAGGCGAGGATGGGCAGCGCGGCCAGGAGAAGGAGCAGGAAAACGTCGCGCCGCGCCCGCCGGAAGATCACGCCCGGTCTTGACCGGCGGCGATCTGCTCCGAGATGAGACCGAAGAGGAAGACCACGACCGCGAGCTGGATCAGCAGGGCCGATCCCATGGGGATCTTGCCGTGGAAGTAGACGTTCCAGATCCCGTAGAGGAGCCCGAGCAGGAACGACACCGCGGAGATGGGGAAGAAGACCTTGAGCGGGCTGTAGAGGGTGACGATCTTCAAGATGATGAGGACGAAGCGCACGCCGTCGCGCACGACCCGGATCTTGCTCGTGCCCACGCGCGGGCGCGCCGACACGGGCACGAAGGTGACGTTGTGCCCCGCCTTCATGAGGGCGAGGCAGGACGTCGTGGGGTACGAGAAGCCGTTGGGCAGGAGGTGGAGGATCTCCAGGAGGCGGTCGCGCCGCGCGGCCCGGAAGCCGGAGGTGAGGTCCGGGATGGGCCGCCCGGTGAGCCAGGAGGCCAGCGCGTTGAAGACGGCGTTGCCCAGGGCGCGCGTCGCGGACTGGTCCTTCGACGAGCGGGCGCCGATCACCATGTCGTGCACGCCCACCCCCGCGACGAGGCGGGCCATGTCCTCCGGGTCGTGCTGGCCGTCCGCGTCCATGAGCAGCACGACCTCGCCCCGCGCCTCGCGGATGCCCGTCTTCACCGCCGCCCCGTTCCCCTTGTTGTAGGGATGGCGGACGACGCGGGCGCCGGCCTCGGTGGCGCGCGCGGCCGTGAGGTCGGCGGAGCCGTCGTCGACGACGAGGACCTCCCGCCAGGCGCCGCGCCCGCGCACGCGCGCGACCACGTCCGCGATGGCTTCCTGCTCGTTGAAGGCGGGGATGACGACGGTCGTCTCCGCGGGCTCAGCCACGGCGGTCGCCCCGCTCGAGCTCTCCCTTGCGCACGCGATAGAGGAGGTCCTCGAGCAGCTTGCGGTTGCTGGCCACGAGGTCGGCCATGATGCCCCATTGCAGGGTCTGGAACCCGAGGATGAGGAGGAGGACGGAGAGGATGGCGGACTGCAGGTGGCCGCGGATGTCGCCGTGGGCCCAGAACCAGGCGTAGCGCAGGCCGAGGGCGAGGCCGCCCGCGGTGAGGGCGGAGCCGAGGAGGACGAACACCTTGAACGGCTCGTACATCGCGTAGATGCGCAGGATGGTGGCCGCGGAGCGCTTGAGGTACTCCCAGGTGGACGAGAAGAGGCGCGAGGGCCGCGTGTGCCGGCTGGAGATGGGCAGGTGGGTGACCGCCATCTTCTTCTTGCCCGCCTGGATGATCGACTCCAGGGTGTAGGTGAACTCGCTCACGATGTTGATGCGCAGGGCGGCCTCGCGGTTGAGGGCGCGGAAGCCGCTGGTGGCGTCCGGCACGTTCGTGCCGGAGACCTTGCGCACGACCCACGAGCCCAGCGTCTGCAGGCGCCGCTTGGGCCACGAGAAGTGTCCGACCTGGCCGACCTCGCGGTCCCCGATCACCATGTCCGCCTCGCCGGAGAGGATGGGGGCGATGAGGCGGGGGATCTCGCTGCCCGCGTACTGGGCGTCGGCGTCGGTGTTGACGATGACGTCCGCGCCCAGGCGCACGCAGGCATCGAGGCCGGCCATGAAGCCGGCGGCCAGCCCCTTGCGGCGGGTGAAGCGCACGATGTGGTCGGCGCCGTGCGCGCGCGCGACCTCCGAGGTCGCGTCCGTGGAGCCGTCGTCGATGACGAGCACCTCCACCGCGTCGATGCCGGGGATGGTGCGGGGGATGGCCTTGAGCGTCTCCGGAAGCGTCGCTTCCTCGTTGAGACAAGGGATCTGGACGATCAGCTTCATCCGCGCCGAACGGTAGCACAGGGGTCTCGGCCGCGGTTAGCCGACTTGCACGCGGGCGCGCGGCGGCGTAAGAGGCCTCTCTCAGGAGGAGGTCCAGCATGCACGCCGCCCTGCAGCGGAACATGTTCCTGGTCAAGGAGCACGTGGGAGTCTTCAAGGCCGCCAACAACTACGACGTCGTCGACCCGCAGTCCGGCCAGGTGGTCCTGCTCTGCCGCGAGGAGGGCCTGGGCTTCTTCACCCGGCTCCTGCGCTTCACCGACTACAAGCGGATGACGCCGTTCGACATCCGGATCCAGTCCCCGGACGGAGCCACCCTCGTGCGCGTGACGCGCGGTGTGTCCTTCTTCGTCTCCCACGTGAAGGTGATGGACGAGCACGACCGCGTGGTCGGCGGGTTCAAGCAGAAGTTCTTCTCCATCGGCGGCCGCTTCGCCGTCCTCGACGCCCAGGACCAGCCCGTGTGCACGCTGCAGGGGAACTGGACGGGGTGGGACTTCAAGTTCGTGAGCGGCGGCACGGTGCTGGCCCAGGTCACCAAGAAGTGGGCGGGCCTGGGCAAGGAGCTCTTCACGAGCGCCGACAACTACATGCTCACCATCGCGGAGAGCATCCGCCCCGACGATCCGCGCCGGCTCCTCCTCCTGGCCGCCGTGATGTCGATCGACATGGTCCTCAAGGAGTGAGGCCGGCCCGCCGCCGCGCCGTCGCGCGCCAGGCGGAGTGGAAGCGGAACTGCGCGAGGTTGTCGAGCACGGCCCGCGCCGCGCGGCCGGGCCGGGCCAGCGCCGCCGCGGCGGCCGCGCTGCCGGCGGGGGGCGCCGCCGCGGGAGCGAGGGCGGGAATCACCACCTTGAACGAATCGTCGCGGGGCACGTCCGGGAAGAGCCGGTCGATCCAGCTCGCGACCTGGAGCTCGGCTCCGCTCGGCGCTCCCCCGGGTCCGAAGTCGAGGGCGGCCGGGTCCAGCTCCACCGGCCGCGGGTCCGCGCGGCGGTGCAGGTGCACGCGATACCCGGGATCGAGCGTGGCCAGACGGCGCTGACCGCGCGCCTCCAGCGTGCTCTGGTACTCGCGGGTGATGACGCCGCGCACGACGAGGAAGACGTCCGCCGCCGCGAGGCGGAGCGCACCTTCGTCTCCCTCCAGGGCCAGGACGCCGCCGTCCGCGGTCGCGCGCGTGACGAGCACGGGGTCCGCGCGGCGGACCTCGTCTTCCGCGATCTCGAGCACGTCCAGGCCCTCCGCCCGCAGCCGCGCCGCCTCCACCGCCGCCTGGGGCGCGGGCAGGATGCGATGGAGGTCCGGTCCGCCCCGCCGCCGCCGCTGGCTCGCTTCGAAGGGGGAGAGGCCCAGCGCCCGCGCGAGGGCGGCCTCCTCCGCGTGCGCGATCTCGAGGACGAGCAGGACGCGCGGCACCGCCGGCGCCTCCGCGACGGAGTCGAGACCCTTCGGCCCTTCGCGCGCCCACTCCGCTTCGAGGGCGGCCCGCGAGGCCGCCGCCGCCTCCACCGCCTCCGCGGGCAGCTCCGCCCCGCAGTAGACGCAACGCGGCTGGACCGCGGCCACGGGTCGCGCGCAGCGCGGACAGGCCGCGGCGCCGGAAGCCATCAGACGTTGAAGCGGAAGTTGATCACGTCCCCGTCGCGCACGACGTAGTCCTTGCCCTCCAGGCGCAAGGTCGCCTGCTCGCGGCAGGCGGCCAGCGATCCCGCCTTCATGAGGTCCGCGAAGGCCACGACCTCCGCGCGGATGAAGCCCCGCTCGATGTCGGAGTGGATCTCGCCCGCCGCCTGCTGCGCGCGCGCGCCGCGCCGGATGGTCCAGGCCCGGCACTCGTCCTCGCCCGCGGTGAGGAACGAGATGAGCCCGAGCAGCTCGTAGGACGTCCGGATGACGCGGTCGAGGCCCGGCTCCTGGAGGCCGAGGTCCTCGCGGAAGGCCTGGGCGTCCTCCGCGGAGAGCTGCGCCATCTCCGCCTCGATGGGCGCGGACACCGCGCACACGGCGCGGCTCGTCCCCTCGCCCGCGAAGGCCACGAGCCCCGTCTTCTCGAGGGTGGCCGCGGCCTGGCGGACCTGCTCCTCGCCCATGTTCACCACCAGCAGCAGCGGCTTCTCGCTGAGGAGCGCGTAGCCGCGCACCTTGCGGCGGTCCTCTTCGCTCAAGGTGAGGTCGCGCAGGGGCCGCTCCGCTTCCAGCGCTTCCTTCATCTTGAGCATCACCGCGCGCTCGGCCACGTCCTCCGCCTTGTTCGCCTTCTTGATGTTGGCCTCCAGGCGCTCCAGCCGGCGCTCGACCGTGCCCAGGTCGGCCAGGATCAGCTCCAGCTCGAGCATGCGCGCGTCGCGCAGGGGGTCGATCGATCCCTCCGGATGCGGCACCACCTCCGATTCGAACGCGCGCACCACGTGCACGAGCGCGTCGACTCCGCGCAGGGCGGGCAGGTCCACGAGCGCGGCTCCCTCGCCCTTGGCCACGCCCGGCATGTCGACGTACTCCACCGTGGCCGGCGTCTTCTTCTTGGGGTGGTACATCTCCGCCAGCGCCTCGACCCGCGGGTCGGGCACGCGCGCGATCCCCACCCGCGGCTCCGGACGTCCGCCGGGGGCGGGCGCGGGAGCGCCGGTGAGAAGGGAGAAGAGGGTGCTCTTGCCCGTGGCGGGCAGACCGATGATGCCGACTTTCATGAATTAGTTAGTCAGGGGGGGCACTCACGCGTCACCGCGATGGGCGTTCGCGGCCCCCCCTGAAACCCCCCTCGCGCGACGCCGCCGCTGCGCGGCGCCGTCGTGCTCTACGTGACAGCCTGCCCGTCTCCGAACGACCAGCTTATACCGGGAGGGTCCGGAGGCGTGTAGTAGAATCCCGGCCAACCCATGGCCGTGGGCGCATCCCTCCTTTCGCTGGCCTTCCTCGTCGCGCCCGCTTTGGCCGCGGCTCCGACGCCGCGCCCCGCCCGGCCGGCCTCGCCCTCGCCCGCCGCCTCCGCCGCCGGGACCCTGGAGGCCTCGCCCACCCTTCCCGCCGCGCGCACCACGCCGGGGCCGACGATCATCTTCCTCATCGACAACTCCGCCTCCCTGCCTCCGCTGGATCCGGAGGAGAAGCGCGTCGAGGCCCTCGAGAAGATGTTCACGTTCCTCAAGGGGCGGCCCTACCGCCTGATCCTCTTCGGGGGACGCCGCGAGCTCTTCGTCGACGACGCCATCAAGTACCGCAACAACGGGCAATGGACGGACTTCTATTTCGCCTTCGACAAGGCGCGCGAGCTGGTGGCCGCGGACTACCCGCCCGGTGCCGACCTGCGCCTCGTCCTCATTACGGACGCCATCCTCGATCCCTCGCCCGCGGACTGGACGGACATGAACGTCCCGGAGGGCGTGGACCTCAAGGCCCACGTGGTCGAGAAGACGCTGGCCCTCATCCGGGAGATGAACATCCCGCTCTACGTCATCCTGGTGGGCGAGCCGCCCACCGTATCCGCGAAGGGCAATCCCGAGCGCGCGCCCGGCCTCATCCTGGACATGGTGCAGGCCGCGAACGGCAAGAAGGCCGCGCCTTTCGCCCAGAGCATGGCCTCCTTCTTCTCCGACGACGGCGTCCTCCTCAAGAAGTTCGTGTTCCGCGTCGAGCCCCAGGAAGGGCTGAAGAAGATCGCGCCCATCGTGACGCGGATCTCCACCCCTTCCCGCCCCGTCGTGGAGGCGCAGTTCCTGAGCGCCCTCATCCTGCCCCTCGCCCTCTTCCTTGCCCTCCTCCTGGGGATCCTGGTGCGCCAGTTCCCGGGCCCGGGCGACGTCGAGGTGCTGGAGCTGTCGCTCGGCCTGCCCGTGCACGTGGCCGCCGACCGCCTGCACCGGGTGGAAGGAGGCTGGTCCAATACCGGCCTGAGCCTCGTGGCCGACACCAAGGACGCCTCCGCGACCTTCACCTATCAGGCGCCGACGCTCGACCTCACCGGGGTGGGCATCGACACCGCGGGCCTCGACACCACCGTGGCCTGGCTCCTTCCCCTTCCCCTGGACGAGCTGCGCAAGGCCTTCGACGACATCAACACGAAGGGGACGAAGGACGAGAAGATCTTCGTCCTCAACCTCGACTACATGGCCAAGAACCTCGACTCCAAGGAGGCGGAGCGCATCCTGACGTCCTCCGGCCCCGCGCGCCGCGGGATCAAGGCCACCGATTTCCTGAACGCGAAGGCGCATCTGCTCTCCGACGAGACGCTGCGGCGCGCCCTTCTGGATCCGCGCGTGCAGTTCGTGGGCTACGGCAAGGGCGGCGAGCGGAAGGAGCTCAAGCCGGGCACGGCGGTGCGGATCGGACCGTACGGGTTCCTGGTTCAGGACGTCGGCAAGGGCGGCCGCCGCGACGTGCGGCTCGTCCTGCATTACGACCGCATCCCCTCCCTGCTCGGCCTCAAGAGCTGGCTCCCGGACCGCTTCCAGCAGATCTTCCGTTTCCGCCGCAGCAGCCAGCGCGTGGTGTCCTGAGTCACTTCTGACCGCCCGGGCGTTGCCGGTCCTTGTGCCCGGCCGTAGACTCCGGGCATGCCGTCCTCGCTCCTGGTGGCCGGCCTGGATGCGCGCAGCCTCCTGCTGGAGGCGCCCGTCTTGCAGCGCGACCGGCATCTCGTCCAGGAGCGCACGTACGCCCGCGACGTGCTGCGCGAGATCGTCCCCGCGGGGGCGCGGCTGGTCGTCCTCGGGACCGAGCTGCCCGACCTCACCCTGCCTGACGCGGTGCGGCGCATTCGCAACTCCCCGGCCACGCGGGCGGTGTCGGTGCTGGCCATCCTTCCCTCGGGGGCGACGGCCGAGATCGAGGAGGAGACGCGGCGCGCGGGGGCCAATGCCGTCCTGCGGCGCCCGCTGGACCGGCCCACCCTCGAGGCCGCCCTGGCCAAGCTCCTCGTCGTGCCCCGCCGCGTGGTGGCCCGCGTCCCCGTCAGCGGCCAGGTCGTGGCCTCCTCGCGCAGCGTGGGCGGCGCGCACTTCTGCGGCCTGACCCACAACCTCAGCGTGAACGGGATGCTCCTGGCCAGCCCCCTCCGGCTCGCGGACGAGCCCGACCTCGACCTCGAGTTCGTCCTGCCCGGCGTGCGCGCGCGCCTCCGGGCGCTCGGCCGCGTGGTGCGCGAGGCGCCGGAAGTGGCCTGGCCCTTCCGGGGCTACGGCGTCGAGTTCCTGTTCGTGCCCGAGGAGAGCCATACCACCATCACCCTCGTGGTCTCCGGAGCCCTGCGTCCGGCGCCGGCCCTGGCGCCCCCTCCCGACCCCAGCCACGGCATCCACTCGACGGTATGCCGCGAAGAGTGGGTCTACGAGATCCGCGAGCCGGTGGAGAGCGAGCAGGGCTGGGAAGCGGAGATCCGGCGCGCCCCCCGCGAGAGCTGGCGCCCCGGGGGGGCCGGCCCCTTCTTCGTGGTGGCGGCGGCTTCGCCCGCGGTCGCGCTGCGCGAGGCCCGGGAGTTCGTCGGCCGCCAGGAGTGACTTCCCCGCGCGTCTCCGTCCTGCTGCCCGTGCGCAATGCGGCGGCGACGCTCGAGGAGTGCCTGGCCTCGCTGGCCGCGCAGACCCTCGCCGATCACGAGGTGATCGCCGTGGACGATCACTCGACGGACGGCAGCCGCGCGATCCTCGAGGGGGCGGGGCGGCGCGACGCGCGCGTGCGGGTGGTCCGCAATCCCGGAGAGGGCCTGGTGGCGGCGCTCAATGCCTCGGCGGCGGCGGCGCGGGGCGCGCTGCTCGCGCGCATGGATGCGGACGACGTCTGCCACCCCGAACGGCTGCGTGCCCAGGCCGCGCGGTTCCAGAGGGATGGCGCGCTCGCGATCCTGGGGACGTGCGTGCGCCTGGTGGGGCCGTCGGGGCCCAACGACGGCATGCGCGCGTACGTGCGGTGGCTCAACGAACTTCTCGACCACGAGGCGATCGTGCGCGACCTGTTCGTGGAATCGCCGCTGGCCCATCCCACGGTGATGATGCGGGCGGAGGAGCTGCGCCGCCTGGGCGGATACCGCGCCTTCGACGGGCCGGAGGACTACGACCTCTGGCTGCGCGCGCACGCGGCGGGGGCGCGCTTCGCGAAGCTGCCGGAGGCGCTGGTCGACTGGCGCGACACCCCGGGCCGGCTCTCCCGCACCGACCCGCGCTACGCGCCCGCGCGCTTTCGCGAGCTCAAGATCCGGGCCCTGGAGGGAGGAGCGCTCGCGCACCGCGCCGCCGTCGTGTGGGGCGCGGGCCCCGTCGGCAAGGGCTGGTCGCGGGCGCTGCGCGCCCGGGGGCACGAGGTGGCCGCCTTCGTCGAAGTGCATCCGCGCCGACTGGGCGAGCGCATCCACGGCGTGCCCGTGGTGCCGGTGGAAGCGGCGGCCGGGATGACGGGCGCCCTCCACCTCGCCGCCGTCGGCCGGCCCGGCGCGCGCGAGGAGATCCGCCGCCAGGCCGCGCGCCTCGGCCTCCGCGACGGTGCCGACCTGATCGCGGTGGCGTAGTTATAATTCCCGTTCACGTCCCGATGACCTCCCTGATCCTGGGCCTTCTCCTGGCGGCCCCGCCCTCCCCGCCTCCGCCGATTCCCCGGATGGAGAAGCTCACGCGCATCCTGGCCGGCGAGGACCGGCGCGACCTCACCCCGGACGTGAAGCTGGGCCTCGGCGACGCCGATCGGAGCGTGCGCCGCCGCGCCGCTCTGGCCGCCGGACGGATCGGCGACCCGGCGGCGGTGCCCGCGCTCGTCCCGCTCCTCCAGGACCCCGAGCTCGAGGTCCGGCAGATGACGGCGTTCGCGCTCGGCCTCATCGGCGATCCCCTCGCGGTGGATCCGCTGCTGGCCGCGCTCAAGGACCCGGAGCCCGTGGTGCGGGGCCGCGCGGCGGAGGCCCTGGGCCAGATCGGCGACGCGCGCGCGGCGCCCGCGATCGCGCAGATGATCGTGGGAGCGCTGCCGCCCAAGGCCCCCCTGGTGACCGTGCGCGGGGACGATCCCGCGAGCATGACCGACCCGTGGCTGGAGCCGCGGCTCGGGGTCTTCGCGCTGGCCCGCCTCAAGGACGCGCGCAGCGCGCAGGCCGTGCTCCTCTCCGCGGGCAAGCCCCGCTTCGACTGGTGGGCGGCGACCTGGACGGCGATGCGGCTGGAGAACGCGGCCCTGCGTCCCGTCCTCCTGGCCGCGGTCACCTCCAGCGATCCCCTCTCGCGCGCCTACGGCGCGCGGGGCCTGGGCGCGCTCAAGGATCCGGCGGACCTGGACGCGCTGCTGCCCCTCCTCCGCGATCGCGACGAGACCGTCGTCGTCAACGCCGTGCGCGCGGTCGCGCTTTTGGGCGAGGCCCGGGCGGTGCCGGCGGTGTCGGCCCTCCTGCGCGCCCCCGCGAGCGCGCTGCGCGTGGAGGCGCTGAAGGCGCTCTCCGTTCTTCCTCCCGACCGCGGCCTGCGCGAGCGCGTGGTCGCGGAGGTGGGCAGCCCCGAGCCCTGGGTACGCGCGGCCGCCCTGCAGGCCCTGGCCCGCATGGAGCACGAGGAGTTCGCGATCGTGCTGGCCAACCTGGATCCCGATCCCGTCTGGTTCGTGCGGGCCGGCCTGGCCGCCGCCCTCGCCATCGCCGGCGACGAGGCCAGCCAGGCCCGTCTGCTGGCCATGCTCAAGGACGACGACGTGCGCGTCATCCCCTACGTCCTG
>Ga0075431_100000372_pt1 | contig 35771 bp, 36 predicted proteins | sample RhiMetdeltSRZDD5_FD_75297 | JGI IMG/M metagenome (GOLD analysis project Ga0075431, IMG submission 75297) | Populus rhizosphere microbial communities from Tennessee, USA - Rhizosphere MetaG P. deltoides SRZDD5 | ecosystem: Host-associated > Plants > Roots > Rhizosphere > Soil | place: USA... | reverse complement strand
TGGCGATCGACGATGCGGCGATGGCGGGCCTGCGATCGGCGAGCGAGCCCTACGCGGCGCTGCTGGCGCGCACGGTGCGCGAGCGCCACGGGGCGACGTGGGGCCTCGCCGAGACCGGGGCCGCCGGGCCCACGGGCAACCGCTACGGCGACGCTGCCGGGCATACGTGCATCGCGCTGGCCGGGCCGCTGGCGCGTGAGCTGACCCTCGAGACGGGGAGCGCGGACCGTCGGGCGAACATGCAGACGTTCGCGGCGAAGGCGCTGGAGGCGCTGCTCGCGGCGCTCGAGGGTGCGAGCTGACCCAACTACCCGTCATCCCGGACGGAGCGATGCAAGCCGAAGGCGCGCGGCGCTCAGATCCGGGACCTCGGGAGGCAGGCGCCGACTCGTTCCGGGAGGTCCCGGATAGCCTCACCTGCGGCTCGGCTTCCGGGATGACGGGTGGGGCGATGGTGTCAGACCCGGAGGGTCTGACACCTACGACACCTGCGCGCCGATCTTGAGGCCGATGTAGCGGTCGAGCGTGGCGGCGTCGCCGAGCAACTGGGCCGAGGCGGCGCGGTGCACGATGGCGCCGCGCTCCATGATCACCGCGTCGCGCGTCAGCGACAGGGCCAGCTCCGCATGCTGCTCGACCAGGATGACGGCGGTGCCCTCCTGCGCCAGCATGCGGCGGATGGCGTCGCCCAGCTCCTCGACGATGATGGGGGCGAGGCCTTCCAGGGGCTCGTCGAGCAGCAGCAGGTCCGGGTTGGTCATCAGCGCGCGGGCGATGGACAGCATCTGCTGCTCGCCGCCGGAGAGCTGGTTGCCCATGTTGCCGCGGCGCTCGGCGAGGCGGGGAAACAGGCGATAGACGGCGGCGAGCTGCCAGCGTCCGGGGCGGGAGGCGACCGTCAGGTTCTCCTCGACCGTCAGCGAAGGGAAGATCTCGCGCTCCTGCGCGACCCAGCCGAGGCCGGCCCTGGCGCGCCGGTGCGGCGTCAGCCCTGTGATGTCCGCACCGCGCCAGACGATGCGGCCGTGCATCACCTGCGTCAGGCCCATGATCGAGAGAAGGAGGGTGGACTTGCCGACGCCGTTGCGGCCGAGGACCGCCAGGCTGCCCCTGGGAGGCAGCTCGAGGGCGATATCGTAGAGCACGACCGCCTCGCCGTAGCCGGCCCGCAAACCGTCCAGCCGGAGCAGCGCCTCAGCCATGCTTCGCCCCGCCGAGATAGACCTCGCGCACGCGCTGGTCGGCTGCGATCTCCTGCGGCGTGCCCTCCACCAGGATGCTGCCGGCAACCATGACGATGATGCGCGAGGCGAAGCGGAAAACGATGTCCATGTCGTGCTCGATGAAGAGCACCGTGATGTCCTGGGACAGGCCGGCGATGGCGGCGAACAGCTCGCCGGATTCCTCGCGCGGCACGCCGGCGGCGGGCTCGTCGAGCAGGAGCACCTTGGGCCGGGTGGCCAGGGCAAGGGCGATCTCGAGCAGGCGCTGCTGGCCGTAGGCGAGCTCGCGCGTGAGGCGTGTGGCGTCGGGCCCGAGCGACAGCGACTTCAGGATGGCGTGGGCCTCGTCGACGGCATCGGAGAAGGCGGGAAGGCCGCGCCAGAAGTTGCCGGCATAGCCCTGGCGCTCGCATACGGCGAGCGTGACCGCCTCGAGCGCGCTCAAGTGCGGGAACAGGGTGTTGATCTGGAACGTGCGAGCGAGCCCGCGCTTGACGCGCTGGTCGGGCGCGAGCGAGGTGATGTCGGTCTCGCCGAGGCGGATGCGGCCGCCGTCGGGCCGCAGCATGCCGGTCATCAGATTGATGAGCGTGGTCTTGCCGGCGCCGTTGGGTCCGATCAGGGCGTAGCGGGCGCCCTGGGGGATGGCGATCGAGATGTCGCTGGCGACGACGAGCGAGCCAAAGCTCTTGTCGAGGCCCTGGGTCGCCAGCGCCGGCGCGGTCACGGCACAGTGCTCCCGCCGGTGGAGGTGCCAGGGAGCGCCTTCGCTCGCGGCCGGCGGATTGCCACCAGCAACCATCCGACGGCGAGGCATCCCAGACCGATCCACATGATGGACGGGGGATATGGGCGTTGGCCGACGATGGCGTAGGCGGCGAGAGCCGTATCCGCGCATGGACCAGTCGAATGGAGCAGACAGGGCAAGAGCTGGCCGAGCGCCAGGGGGGCTTTGCCGAAAAAGCTCCACCACCAGAGGAGCGAGATCACGAGAAGGGCGTAGCTCGAGGCAAGCAGCGAGACACCTGCAGCGCGCCGGACGAACTCGGCCTGCCGACCTTCGGCGCGGCGGCGCCTCCAGGCATTCCGGATCCTGCCCGGCGCATCGAGCAGTCCGCCGGGCACGAAGAGCACGACGAGAACCAGCAGGTGCCCCATCCAGAAGTACCAGAACTGCGGCGCGAGACCGGAGAACTGGTCGCGCGCCACCAGGAAGATGATGGCGCCGATCAGACCGCCGTAGAGCCGCCCGGCGCCGCCCAGCACCAGGATGATCAGGACGTCGGCCGAGCGCTCGAAGTTGATGGCGCCGAGAGAGACCGTGCTGGTGGTCTGCGCCAGCACGGCGCCGGCGATGCCGGCGATCACGGCGGAGATGGTGTAGACCTTGCGGATGTGGGAGGCGCTGGGCGCGCCGATGGCGGGCATGCGCACCGGGTTCTCGCGGATGCCGCGCAGCGACAGGCCGAACGGCGAGTGGATCAGCCGCCGCACCGCCAGGAACACGAGGAACAGCACGATCAGCGAATAGGTGTAGGCGGTGTAGCCATAGAGATCGAACCTGAAGAGGCCGGCGAGCGGGCCGATCTGCACGCCCTGCAGGCCGTCGGAGCCGCCTGTCAGCCAGCTCGCCTGGTTGGCGACCTCGTGCAGCAGGAAGCCGAGGCCCAGGGTGATCATGATGAGCGTCAGGTGGCGGAAGCGGGCGACGATGAAGCTCGTGGCATAGCCGAAGAGGCCGGCGACGGCCATGGCGGCCACGAGGCCGACGAAGGGGTCGCCCCAGCGATGCACGGACAGGATGCCGGCGGTGTAGGCGCCCAGCCCGAAGAACGCGGCATGGCCGAGCGAGACGATGCCGGCGTAGCCCAGGATCAGGTCGAGGGAGAGCGCGAACAGCGCGGTGATGGCGACCTGGCTCGCCAGCTGGAGATGGTTGGGGAACAGGACGAAGGGGAGCAGCGTCGCGGCCCAGAACACGAACTCGGCCGGGTGCCAGCGTGTCTGCGCCTCGAGGGCCATGCCGGCGTCGGAGACCGCGGTGGCGGTGGCGGCCATCGCTCAGCGCCTCCCGAACAGGCCCTGCGGGCGCCACATCAGCATGACGACCATGACGAGGTAGATGAGGAAGGAGCCGACCTCGGGGACGTAGTACTTGCCGGCGCTGTCGCTGATGCCGAGCAGGACGGCGGCGGCGAACGAGCCGCCGATGGAGCCGAGCCCGCCGACCGACACCACGATCAGCACGTAGACCAGGTAGGCGAAGGCGAAATGCGGGTCGAGCCCCACGCGGTCGACCGCCAGGGCGCCGCCGAGGCCGGCAAGCCCGCTGCCGAGCGCGAAGGTGACGGCGAACACGCCGTCCACGTTGATGCCGAGGCCGCGCGCCATGCGCTGGTTGTCGACGGCGGCGCGCACCTGGGCGCCGAAGCGCGTGTACTCGATGGTGAGCGCGAGCAGGACCGCCACGGCGAGGCCGACGGCGATCAGGAACAGGCGGTAGGCGCCGAGCGTGACGCCCATGACGTCGAACGAGCCGCGCAGGTAGGACGGGGTCAGGATCGGCTGCTGCTCGGAGGTGAAGAAGAAGGTGGCGACCCCCACCGACATGAAGGCGAGCCCGATGGTGAGCAGCACCTGGTCGAGCTCGCCGGCACGGTAGAGGCGGCGGTAGAGGAGGCGTTCGAAGACGACGCTCGCCACCGCCGCCGCGAGAAAGGCCGCAGGCAAGGTGGCCAGGAACGGCCACCCGTAGTGGTTCACCAGCATCACGGCGCTGTAGCCGCCGAGCATGGCGAACGCGCAGTGCGCCAGGTTGACGAAGTTCATCATGCCCAGCGTCACCGACAGCCCGACGGAGAGCATGAACAGCAGCATGCCGTACGCAAAGCCGTCGAACAGGACGAACGCCACGGGCCGCCTCGCCTACAACCGATCTTGTCCAGCGACCGCGCCCTGCTACTTCTTGCCCGCGGAACCGGGGTCCTTGACGTTCTCGACCTTGTCGAAGACGACGTTGCGCAGCTCGCTGCCGACCTTCTCGACCTTGCGGATGTAGATGGTCTGCACGATGTCGCGGGTCTCCGGGTCGATCTGCATGGGACCGCGCGGGCTCTCCCACTTCAGGCCCTTGGCCGCGTTGACGAGAGCGTCCGCGTCGGTCTTGCCGCCCGTCTTCTTCAGGGCCTCGTAGATGGCGTGCATGCCGTCGTAGCCGCCGACCGCGAAGAAGTCGGGGTTGCGCTTGAACTCGGCGTTGAAGGCCGCCACGAACTCCTTGTTGAGCTTGGAGTCCAGGTTGTAGTCGTAGTGCCAGACGCTGATGATGCCGAGGCCGGCATCGCCCATGCCCTTCAGCGACGCCTCGTCCACCACCTCGCCGGTAGAGATGATCTTGACCTTCTTGGCATCGATGCCGCGCTCGGCGAAAGCCTTGCCGATGGCTGCCGGCTGCGCGCCGCCGGGCACGAAGATGAAGATCGATTCCGGATTGAGGTCCTTGGCCCTCTGCACGTAGGCTGAGAAATCCGGGTTGGCGACCGCCATGCGCACGGAGCCGACGATCTCGCCGCCGGCCTGCTTGAAGGCCGCATGGAAGGCTGCCTCGGCATCCTTGCCCGGAGCAAAGTCGGCCACCATCGTGTAGGCCTTGCGGACGCCGCTCTTGTGGGCCCAGGAGCCGGCGGTCAGGCCGATCGAGGGCAGCGTGACGGAGGTGCGGATCGAGTAGGGCGACATGGTGATGATCACCGTCGTCGCAGCGTTCATGATGACCATGAACTTCTTGGCGTCCCTCGACACCTTGGAGACGGCGATCGCGTTCGGCGACAGCGCGAAGCCGGCGAGGATGTCGACGTTGTCGCGGGTGATCAGCTCCTGCGCCAGCCGGGTGGCGACGTCGGGCGCGATGCCGCCGGTGTCCTTGCGGATGAGCTCGATCTTCTTGCCGGCAACGGTGTCGCCCTTCTGCTTCATGTAGAGCTTGATGCCGTTGTCGATCTGGGTGGCGGTATCGGCGAACTGCCCGGAATAGGAGCTGATGATACCGATCTTGACCGTCTCCTGGGCGCCGGCTGCCGTAGCCGCAAGCGCAACGAGCAGGCTCCCCAGGCCCGCGAGCAGTCTGTGCATCCCCGTCCTCCCTGTCACGGTTGGTAGTTGAATATTGCCGGCGAACCTAGTGCGGCCCCGCGAGCAGGTCAATTTGCCGAAGTGCGCAAGCGGGCTCCCCGGCCGTCGATTTGCCGGCGCGCATTCTGTTCCGCAGGGAGCTGGCGGGTGGATCATGTCGCTGTCGTCCGCGGTGGTATCCAGCCCATCCTGCGTTCTCGCGAGGCGTCGGGACCCGGCCCCGAAGCTGCCAGCACCCGAGGCGCCGGCCGGACGGCCGGGGCCTCGGTTCCCGGTGAACGCAGCAGCGGCGCCTGCGCGGCACCCCTATTTCCTGCCGGCCGATCCCGGGTCCTTGACGTTCTCCACCTTGTCGAAAGCGACGTTGCGGAGGCCGTCGCCGACCTTCTCGACCTTGCGGACGTAGATGGTCTGCACCACGTCGCGGGTCTCCGGATCGATCTGGAAGGGGCCGCGCGGGCTTTCGAACTTCAGGCCCTTGGCGGCGGCCACCAGGCTCGCGGCGTCGGTCTTGCCGCTGGCCTTCTTGAGGGCCTCGTAGATGACGTGCATGCCGTCGTAGCCGCCGACCGAGCTGAAGTCCGGATTGCGCTTGAACTCGGCGTTGTAGGCCTTCACGAACTCCGCGTTGAGCTTGGAGCTGTCGTGGAAGTCGTAGTGCCAGACCGTGATGATGCCGAGCCCGGCCTCGCCCATGCCCTGCAGCGACTTCTCGTCGCCGACCTCGCCGGTGCCGATGATCTTGATCTTCTTGGCGTCGATCCCGCGCTCGGCGAAAGCCTTGCCCAGCGCCGCCGGCTGCGCCCCGGCCGGAACGAAAATGAAGATCGACTCGGGGTTGAGGTCCTTGGCCCGCTGCACGAAGGCGGAGAAGTCGGGGTTGGCCACCGGCATGCGCACGGAGCCGACGATCTCGCCGCCGGCCTTCTTGAAGGCTTCGTGGAAGGAGATCTCGGCGTCCTTGCCCGGCGCGAAGTCCGACACCATGGTGTAGGCCTTGCGGATGCCGCTCTTGTGCGCCCAGGCGCCCGCGGTGGCGCCTACCGAGGGCAGAGTCATCGAGGTGCGCACGGAGTAGGGCGACATGGTGATGATCACGGTCGTCGCCGCGTTCATGATCACCATGAACTTCTTGGCCTCGGCCGAGACCTTCGAGACCGCGATGGCATTGGGCGAGAGCGAGAAGCCCGCGAGGATATCGACGCCGTCGCGGGTGATGAGCTCCTGCGCCAGCCGCGCGGCCACGTCGGGCGCCACGCCGCCGGTATCCTTGCGGATAATCTCGATCTTCCTTCCGGCGACGGTATCGCCCTTCTGCTTGATGTAGAGCTTGATGCCGTTGTCCATCTGGGTGGCGAGATCGGCGAACTGGCCCGAGTAGGGCATGATCACCCCGATCTTCAACGACTCTTGCGCCCTGGCGGCGGTCGCCGCCGCAAGTGCGACAATGGCCGCGCCGGCCAGGCCGGCGAGCAGTCTCTTCATCGGCTTCCTCCCTTCGCTGGCCCTTACGGGCCCTTCGTTATTGGGCTGACAGTAGGTCTGGACAGTTTGGCCGTCAAACGATTTGGTCGCTCGGCGTCGCTGCCCGCAGGTGCGGCTTTTCGAGGCCTGCCGGTCGACGCAAGCCTCTCTCGCAGCCCCCGGAAACCCGCCGTCCTCACGACGACACGAACGTCCTCCCCGTCAGCTTCTCGATGTTCTTGAAGTAGATCTTGTTGCGGTCGTCCTCGGAGATGTCGAGGCCATCGATGATCTTGATGGTCTCGCGGATGTACTGGGTGCCGCCCTCCGGATCGAACGGGCAGTCGGAGGCGAACACCACCTTGTCGGCCCCGAAGAACTCCAGCCCGCAAATGGTGGCCGCGCGCGAGCCGAACACGGCGGAGTCGGCATTGAAGTCCTGCTTGAAGTAGTCGAGCGGGCGCTTCTTCAGGCTTTTCAGCAGCGCGAAGTAGTCCTCGTCGGTGGTACGCTTCCCAAGCTGGTCCCACCCCGGTCCTACGCGGCCCTCGTGGTAGGGGACCATGGCGCCCAGGTGGTGCACGATGATCTCGAGGTCGGGATACTTGTCCAGCGTCCTGGAGAAGACGAGGCGCGACATGGCTACGCTGGTCTCGTAGGGCCAGCCGAAAGTCCACCAGATCTCGTAGAGAGACTTCTTCTCGTCCATGTAATCGGGGTGGTCGGCGCCGCGCTCGGGATGGATCCATACGGGCTTGCGAAGCCGGTTCATGGCGGCGAAGAACGGCTCGAACTCGGGCCGGTCCAGCGGCTTGCCGCCGACGTTGGTGAAGATCTGCACGCCCACCGCGCCCAGCTCCTCAATGGCGCGCTCCGCCTCGGCGACGCCGGCATCGGGTGCCGACAGCGGCACCTGCGCGATGAAGGCCGGGAAGTGGTCGGGATGCCTGGCAACCAACTCGGCGAGGCCGTCGTTGCCGATCTTGGCGAGCTCGGCGGCCAGCTCCGGGTGACCCTTGCTCAGGCGTTCCAGGGTGGGGGCCGGCAGCGAGAGGATCTGGGCATAATCGGGAAACTGCTCGACGACCTTGAGGCGGGTGTCGAGGTCGTGGATCGACTTCACCGCGCGGGTGCGCCGGAACATGTCCTTCAGGTCGCCGGCGATCTCCTCCATCTTCTTGTAGTAGCCGGCCGGGAAAAAGTGGTTGAAGGCATCGATGCGCTTCATGGGCCCTCCAGGGTAAGGTTTCAGGTTTCAGGTTTCGGGCGTAGGCTGGGTCAAGCGAAGCGCAGACCCAACATGGTCTGTTGGGTCTGCGCTGACGCTCGACCCAGCCTACCAGGCGGAGCATGGCGCGCGGTCTCCAACACCGGCTCGATATGCTAGCGCGGGCCCATGGCATGCGGGTCGAATTGTCGCGACGTCAACCGGTTGCGGACCACGTCCATCGGCTGCTCGCAGCGCTCGAGGCGCGCTTTGAACCCCTCGGCTCGGTCATCCATCGCTTCCTTCCCCTTGGCCCTGGTGGCGGCTGGCGGCGAGCATACTGCAACGGCAACGGTTGTGCGAAGTCCCGGCGCGACGCCGGCAGCGCCTTCTGCCCGGATTCGCTATTGATCGCCGGGATCGCGGATGTCATGTAAGCTACCCGCAAATCGGGGTTTCTATCCGTGCGCTTCACCGGCCTCGTAGGTCTCTGTCTGTTGCTGCTGTTGGGAGGGGGGTGCACCAACGATCCCTATCCGGCGGCGGACCGTGCCAAGAAGGTCCTCTACACCTACTTCGCCGAGGCGCCGAAGACGCTCGACCCTGCGGTCGCCTACGCCGCCACCGATCACGTCGTCACGGGCACCGTGTTCGATACGCTGCTCGAGTACCACTATCTGCGGCGGCCGCTCGAGCTGATCCCCGGCCTCGCCGAGGCGGTCCCGAAGGTCGAGGTCAGGCCCAACGGCCACCACAGCTACCGCTTCCGGCTGCGCAGTGGCGTGCTGTTTCACGCCGATCCCTGCTTCGCGCTGAGCCAGAAGGGCCGCGATACGCGTGAGCTCGTGGCCGCCGACATGGCGTTCGCGCTCGCGCGTCTCGCCGACCCGGCCGTCAACAGCCCCGCGGCTCCGACGTTCAACGACGTGCTGGGCTTCGCCGCGTTCGCCAAACGGCTCGGCGACATGCGCAAGGCCGACGCAGGCTTCGCGGCACTGCCGGCGCACGAGCAGTACAAGCGTGCCGGCGGCATCGAGGGCGTCGTCGTGCATGGGGACCTCGATCTCGAGATCGTGCTGGCGGAGCCCAATCCGCAGATCCTCTACTGGTTCGCCATGCCGTTCACGACTCCCATGCCGTGGGAGGCGGTCGCCTACTACAACGGCAAGGACGGACGCCCCAATCTTTCCGAGCGCGCGGTCGGCACCGGCCCGTTCAGGCTGACGATCTACGAGAAGCAGCATCGCTTCGTGCTCACGCGCAACGACGCGTGGTACGGCCTCAGCAAGGCGAACGCAGATGCGCCGGGCGCGGTGTTTCCAGCCAAGGCAGACATGGAGGCCGATGACATCAAGGACGGCGTGGTCGATCCGGCCTATGCCGGGCGGCGCCTGCCCTTCCTCGACGAGATCAGGTTCGTCCGCGAGCGGGAGAGCATCCCGGAGTTCAACAAGTTCCTGCAGGGCTATTACGACACCAGCGGCATCATCAAGGAGAGCTTCGACACGGTGATCGTCGAAGGGCTGCTGTCGCCGGAGATGAAGGAGCGCGGCATCCGCCTCACCAAGGAGGTGGAGCCGACCATCTTCTACGTCGGCTTCAACATGGACGATGCCGTGGTGGGTGCGCCTGCCGGCGAAAAAGGCCGCAAGCTGCGCCAAGCCATGAGCCTCGCCATCGATTCCGAGAAGTTCCTGCGCCTGTTCCTCAACGGGCGTGGCACGCCCGCGCAGTCGCCGGTGCCGCCTGGGATCTTCGGCTTCAGGAAGGACTACAAGAACCCCTTTCGCCAGCCAGACCTCGCCCGTGCGCGCCAGCTGCTCGCCGAGGCCGGGTACAAGGACGGCATCGATCCCAAGACCGCCGCCCCTCTGAAGCTTGCCTTCAACACCGGCCGCACGGAGGCGGAGGCGCTGCTGCAGTGGGAGTTCCTGGCCGCCGCGTGGCGGGAGATCGGCCTCGACGTCGAGGTCAAGGCCACCGACTGGAACAAGTACCAGGCCGACCTGCGCCAGGGCGCCTATCAGGTCTTCTTCCTCGGCTGGGGCGCGGACTATCCCGATCCGGAGAACTTCCTTTTTCTCCTCGAATGCAAGCAGGCGCAGTCCAAGAGCAAGGGGCCGAACACCGCAAACTTCTGCAACGAGGAGTTCGACAGGCTCTACCAGACCATGAAGCAGCTGCCCAACGGCGAGCGGCGCGCAGCAGCGGTCAGGCAGATGGAGGATATCCTCGAGCGTGAGCGGCCCTGGATCGAGCTGTTCTTTCGCGAGGCCTACGATCTGAGCCACGCCTGGGTCGTCAACGCCAAGCCCATGGGCATGTCGTACCCGACCTACAAGTACCGCGACGTGCTGCCTGCGCTGCGCGCCGAGCTGCAGCCCACCTGGAACGTGCCCGTGCGCTGGCCGCTCTACATCCTCCTCGCCGCGCTCCTCGCGCTCGCCGCGCTGATGGTCAGGACCTACTACCGGGAGCGGCTGTAACGGAATGGCTGCCTATCTCATCCGTCGCCTGGCCTACGGCGTGCTCACCGTCCTGGGTGTGCTGTTTCTCCTGTTCGTTCTGTTCTTCGCCATCACCGACCCCGACGACATCGCGCGCAAGGCCCTGAGCGAGCGGGTGCGGCCCGAGGTCATCGTGCAGTGGAAGAAGAACCACGGCTACGACAAGCCGATGCTGCTCAACACCGAGCACGGGGTCGCCGACCCGAGGCGCTACAGCGACACCCTGCTCTACGAGCACTTCCGCCGCATGCTTACCTTCGATTTCGGCCGCACCGACGTGGGCGACGAGCCGATCGGCAGGCGGCTGTGGGAAGGCGCGGGACCGAGCCTCAGCCTCACCGCGCCCATGTTCGCGCTCGGGCTCGTGCTGGGGATCGGCATCGCGCTCAGTGCCGCCTTCTTCCGCGACACCTACATCGACGGCGCGGTGCTCATCGCCTGCATCCTCGCCATGAGCGTCTCGGGGCTGCTCTACATCATCGCCGGCCAGTACCTGGTGGGCCTCCTGCTCAAGTGGTTCCCGATCTCCGGCTTCGATTCCAACCCCGCGGTCATCGTCCGTTTTCTCGCCCTGCCGGTGCTGATCGGGCTCGTCACCGGGTTCGGAGCCGACGCCCGCTTCTTCCGCACCATCTTCGTGGAGGAGATGAACCGCGACTACGTGCGCACCGCACGGGCCAAGGGGGCCGGGGACGCGCGGGTCATGGTGCGCCACGTCCTGCGCAACGCGCTGATCCCCATTCTCACCAACGTCGTGGTGGCCATCCCCTTTCTTTTCACGGGGGCCCTGCTGCTCGAGTCGTTCTTCGGCATCCCGGGGCTCGGCTCCATCACGGTCGACGCCATCCGCAGCAACGATTTCTCGACGCTCAGGACCATGGTCTACCTGGGGGCGCTCCTGTTCGTCGCGGGCCAGCTGCTGACCGACGTGAGCTACGCCCTCGCCGACCCCAGAGTGAGGTTGAGCTGATGCGCCCGCGCCGGCACGCGCCTACCCCTGTCATGCCGGGGCTTGTCCCCGGCATCCAGCCAACCACGCGCGCCCGAGCAAGTGGCAAGTTGGATCCCGGCGACAAGCGCCGGGATGACAAGGGCTGCTAGGAGCCGCACGGTGCACTGGGTCTCCAACATCGTCGTGGTCCTGCTCGTCGCCGGCGCCGTCTGGCTGGCGCGCAGGGTGGCGCGGAGCCGCTTCTGGCGCGAGAGCGCGGTGGAGCTGTGGCGGCGGCGGCGCGCCGCCATCGTCGTCGTCGGCCTCTTCGTGCTCGTGGCGCTCCTCGACTCCATCTCCTGGATCGGCGGGGCGGGGGCGGGCGACAACGTCACGGCCTCCAGGCCGCGCACCATCATCGACCGCGTCTTCCAGCCCGAGACCTTCAAGGAGGAGAGCTACTCCGCGCCGCTCGCCGGCACCGCCTTCTACGGCAGCAGGCCCCTCGCCTTCCCGGGCCGGCACCTGCTCGGCACCGACATCCTGGGACGCGACGTCGTCTACCGCGCGCTGAAAGGCGTGCGCGTCGCTTTGCTGATCGGCGTCTTCACCAGCCTCGTCGTCATCCCCATCGCGCTGCTGTTCGGGGTCACCGCGGGCTACTTCGGCCGGCGCATCGACGACGGCGTGTTCTTCCTCATGACGGTGCTCGCCTCCGTGCCCGACCTGCTCCTCTTGATCGCCCTCGTCATGGTGCTCGGCAGAGGCACCGTGCAGGTGTGCATCGCGCTGGGCGTGACCGGGTGGGTGCGCTTCTGCCGCATCGCGCGCGGCGAGACGCTCAAGCTGCGCGAGTCCGACTACGTCGCCGCCGCCCGGGCGCTCGGCGCCTCCGATGCGCGCATCATCTTCCGCCACATCCTGCCCAACCTCGCGCACCTCGTGATCATCACCTTCGCGCTCCTGTTCACGGCCATGGTGCTGACGGAGGCGGTGCTGTCCTATCTGGGCGTCGGCATCGAGGGCAGCTGGGGCCAGATGATCGACCAGGCGCGCAACGAGCTCTCGCGCACGCCCATTATCTGGTGGAACATCACGGCAGCGGCCATCCTGCTGTTCACGCTGGTGCTGGCCGTCAACACCATCGCCGATGCCATGCGCGACATCGCCGACCCGCGCACGCGCAGGGAGGGCCAATGAGCGCGCCGCTTCTCGAGATCGAGCGCCTCGCCATCTCCTTTCCGGCGGAGCACGGACGGGTCGCAGTGGTCGACCGTGTCGCGTTCACGGTGGCGCCCGGCGAGACCGTGGCGCTGGTGGGCGAGTCCGGCTGCGGCAAGTCGATCACCGCGCTCGCCGTCATGCGGCTCGTGCCCAAGCCGGGGCGCATCGAGCCCGGCAGCGTCATCCGCTTCGACGGCCGCGATATCCTGCCCCTGCCGGTGACGGACATGCGCAACCTGCGCGGCGGCAAGATCGGCATGATCTTCCAGGAGCCGATGACCAGCCTCAACCCGGTGACGACGGTCGGCAGCCAGGTCGAGGAGGCGATCCTGCTGCACGCCAGGCTCCCGGCGCGCGAGGCGCGCAAGCGCGTGGTGGAGATGTTCGCGCGGGTGGGCATCCCGGACCCGGAGCAGCGCTTCGACGCCTATCCCCACCAGCTCTCGGGCGGGCTCAAGCAGCGCGTGATGATCGCCATGGCCATGGCCATGCGGCCCCGCCTTTTGATCTGCGATGAGCCCACGACGGCGCTCGACGCCACCATCCGGGCGCAGATCCTGGACCTGATCCGCGATCTCGCCGCCACCACCGGCACCGCCGTGCTCATCATCACCCACGACTTCGGCGTGGTGAACGCGGTGGCGGACCGGGTCTGCGTCATGTATGCCGGCCAGATCGTCGAAACGGGCACGCGCGAGGAGCTGCTCGGGCGGCCCCGGCATCCCTATACGCAGGGCCTGCTGCGGTCGATCCCGCGGCCCGAGGCGCGGGGCGGGAGGCTCGAGGAGATTCCGGGCGCGGTGCCGCGTCCCGGGCAATGGCCCTCCGGCTGCCGCTTCCATCCGCGCTGCCCCGTGGCCTTTGCGCGCTGCCCCGTCGAGGTGCCGGGCGAAACCCGGGTCTCGCCCACGCAATCGGCCTGGTGTCACCTCGTCGAGGAGGCGCGGCCATGACGGCTCTGCGCGACGGTGCGCTCCTGGAGCTGCGCGGCCTCAAGACCTGGTTCCCCATCCGCGCCGGCGTGCTCCAGCGCATCACGGGGCACGTCAAGGCGGTCGACGGCGTGGACCTTGCCATCTACCCCGGCGAGACGCTGGCGCTGGTGGGCGAATCCGGCTGCGGCAAGACGACCGTGGGGCGCACCATCCTGCGGCTGGTGGAGGCCACCGGCGGCAGCGTGCTCTACGACGGCGTCGACATCGCCGCGCTGCCCGCGGCCCAGTTCCACCCCTACCGGCGGCGCGTGCAGATCGTCATGCAGGACCCGGGCTCGGCGCTCGATCCACGCGCCACCGTGCGCGATTCAATCGCCGAGGGCATGGACGCCTTCGCCATCGGGGCGAGCCAGGAGGAGCGCACCGAGCGCGTCGCGACCCTGATGCGCCAGGTGAGCCTCGACCCGGAGACCATGTGGCGCTATCCGCACGAGTTCTCCGGCGGCCAGCGCCAGCGCATCTGCATCGCCCGCGCGCTCGCCGTGGAGCCGTCCCTGCTCATCTGCGACGAGGCCACGTCGGCGCTCGACGTGTCGATCCAGGCGCAGATCCTGAACCTGCTCGCCGACCTGCAGGAGAAGCGCAAGCTCACCTACCTCTTCATCACGCACGACCTGGGCGTTGTCCGCTACTTCGCGACCCGCGTCGCCGTCATGTACCTCGGCCGCATCGTCGAGCTGGGGCCGGCGGAGCGCATTTTTGCGGAGCCGCGCCACCCCTATACCAAGGCGCTGCTCGCTTCCGTTCCCTCGCTCGACCCGGCGCAGAGAGGCATCAAGCCCGCGGCGCTCGGCGACGTGCCATCGCCCGCCAACCCGCCCCCCGGCTGCCACTACCACCCGCGTTGCGGGGTGCGCCTCCCCGACTGCAGCCGTATCGACCCGCCGGTCGTCACCTTCGCCGACGGCATGTGCCGCTGCGTGCTGGCCGAAGGACAGTCGTCGGCAATCCAGCAGCCGCAGTGAGGGCTCCGGCTCTGCACGATTGAACTCGAACTTCGATCGAGTCCATGCGCTTCGGCCTGGGAGGCATGGGGAGCGGCTTGCCGGCTGATCGCCGGGTCCCGTTGCTGCGCTCCCGGCATCCGAGGCCCGGCTTCGGACCGGCCGCAGTCAGCCGGCTCCGGCGTGCATGATGAAGAACAGGAGCACGGCGCCGGCCATCAGGGAGAGCGCCAGTCCTGTCAGGAAGCCCACGAGATAGACGCTGCGGCGGCTGCGCGAGCGCACGGGGACCGGCATCGGGGGAAGTGGGGCCGGCTGCGCGTGATAAGGCGCGTAGGATGGCGGCTCCGGCTCGAGGTCCTGCATCCTGAACCTCAGGCTGCCCGCGGCCGACGGCGCGGCGCGCTCGAGATAGGGATCGGGCCGGTAGGCCGGCGCGTCCACGTGCAGATACGGCCGTTTCTGCTCCAGCAGGCGCTCGAGGTTATCGAGGGCGGCGGCCGTCGCGTCGGCCTCGGCCGCGATCCTGGCCGCAGCGTTCAGGTGGAGCGGCGCCTCGGGCGGGGCCGGCTCGAGCGGCAGGGGCGAGGCATCGCCGTAGCCGGTGTCCGGCTCGGGATAAGGCGAGACCGCCGAAAACACCGGGAAGGACGGCGCCGCGGGAGGGTCCTCCGCGAGCGATGCGGGAGGCTCCATGAACGGCGGCTCCGGCGCCAGCTCGTAGGCGGGCGGAAGCTCGGCGGGCGGCGCCGGTTCCGGCTCCGGTTCAGCCAGGATGGTGGCATCGGCGGTAATGGGTTTGCCGTCCGAGTCCCTCACGAACATCAGCTCGTCGCGGAACCGCGGCGGCGCGATCATGGAACCCGTCGGCAGGTCCTGCAGCCCCTCCTGCTCGGACGAGCCGGGCGGCATCATGAAATACGCGCCGAACGGTCCTGCCTCAGCCACCCTTGGGCCGAGAGCCTGCTCCCTGGGTGCTTCCGGCGCAGCCTCGGCTGCATCCGATGCATCGGAATGCGGGACGGCCTCGGCATCTCCTGCAGCTGCTGCCGCTTCGGGCGGGGCGGCCTCCCCTGCGTCCGGCGCGCCGTCGTGGGGCTCGGGCGGCGTGACCGCTGCCGGGTGCTCGGACACCGCCAATGGATGCGCGTGTGCCGCGGCGTCGAGACCCGGCTCCGCGTGCGGCGGCGGCAGCAACGCCGAGGCAGGCGCCTCGGGAAGCGGCTCGTCGGGTATCTCAAGGCGGGCGCTGTCCGGCCCCGCATCTGCAGGCTGCAGCGGCGCGCCGCCGGCTTCAGCGGCGCCCGGGGGCCCCGGGGGCGGCGTCTCCGCGCCGGGGCCCGGAGCCTGGCTGGCGAGCGCCTCCTTCAGCGCGGGATCGCCGAACATGTCGAGCCTGGTCGCGGCCACGTCCTCGGCGTCGCTCAAGCGCCGAGATTGTCGGCGCGCCAGCGCAGACTTCGCATCACCGGGCTCTGGCGGAACCTGCGCGTCTGCCATTGCTACTCTCAACGCTCACCCCACCCCCGGTCGCCGCCGACTTCGGCGGCGCCTCGATGCGCGGCCCTCCCGCCTGGGCCGTGCTGGGCTGCCTCTGAAAGATCAAGGACTTACCGACCAAGCTTAGAGTGCAGTAGTGGCCAAAAATCGACCGAGCGCAACCGCTAACAAGAATCCCGTCCCCAGCATTGGCACGGAAGATCGCCCGAATTCGCGAGGAATCCGAGAGCGCACAGGCGGGCCGTGGCCCGCCAGAGCCGCACCCGCCGCAGAAAAGAGAGGGCAGCGCCCTCTCACTACTTGGCGGTGCTCTTGTCGCTGCTGCCGGGCTGGCTCGCGCCCAGCTTGAACATGAGGGCCGCACTCGAGTCGCCGCCGACGAAGGTATTGGGGAGCACGCCCGGCACGAGCCGCGTCGCCCGCTCCCAGTCGATCAGCAGCGGATTGGACTTCAGGATTGTCGCCTGGCGCTCCTGGATGTCGAGCTGGGCCTTGCCCTTGATCATGATCGCGTAGGCCTCGGCTTCGGCCCGCGCCTTGGTGGCGTCCGCCTGGGCCTTGGCGGTGTTGACGGTCTCCATCGCCTTGAAGTTCTGCTTGCGCAGCTCCTGCTCCTGCGCGTTGGCGGCCTCGCGCGCCACCTGCACGGCGGCGATCTGCTGCGTGTAGGCCTTGGGGAACTCCACGTTCTTCACCGCGAAGCCCGTGATGGCAATGATCTGCTGCGGGATCACCTCGAACACGGCGGCCTTGGCCTGGTCGCGCAGCTCGTTGCGCTTGGTCAACAGCTCATTGACGGCAAATCGCGACACCACCGCCTTGACGGCGTCCGGCAGGCGCGGCGCAATGATGCGCTGCTCGAATGTCTCGAGGTCCCCGAATTGCGTGAACATCTGGACGACGTGCTGCTTGTTGACCGCCCAGTTGAGGGTGACGGCGACGTTCAGCTCCATGGGATCCTTCGACGCCGACTCGTAGATCTGGGTGTAGGCCCGCTCGCGCAGGTCGACGGTGTGGCGGGTCCCGACCAAGGGGATCTTGAAGTTGAGGCCCGGCTCCGTGACGCGCACCGGCGCGCCCCAGCGCAGCACGATGTCGACCGTACCGGCCTGCGTGTTGAAGGCGCCGAGCCACGCCGTGAGCGCCACGAGGAGCGCCGCGGCTCCGATCAGGATCGTTCTGGCGTGCAGCTGGAAGGCTGGGAGTGAAGGTCGCGGGGGACTGGACGGGGGTTGACCCGTGGAACGCTGGTGCATGTTCGATACGCCTCTTGGTTAGCAAGTTATGCCTGCAGTATTCACCATGCCGCTTAGCATTAGCTTTACCAATAACACCCCAACGCACAGAGCGGCACTCGATGCGGGCGCAACCTCGCGGCCGTTTCGTGGATGCAACTTGGGGGAAGATCCTGGATGACCTCTCGCCCCCGGCCCGAAGGGCGGGGGTAAGGCCTCCGAGGACGCAGCGGAGGCCGTCAGGTCTTTCCCAGGCCGATGATGCGGTCGACCAGGCGCCCCCTGCGGCCGGCTTGGGGGAGCGCCGGGGTCTCCGGCACGCCCACCGGCTGCGCAGGCGCGCCGGCGGGCTGCACGTGGGCCGCGTCGGCATGGCTCCCGTTGCCGGCGCCGTTCTCGCCGTTGGGCTCGGGTGCCGCAGCCTCCTTCAGCGCGTCGGCCCTGCGGGTCGTCACCTGGCTGACGCGCTCGGCCTGGCGCCGCCGGTGCTCCGCCCTGCCCGACCGGCGTGCCTGCCCCGAGACCGGCTGCGTGCCCGCGCCGATACGGCGCATCTCTTCCATGAAATGGGCGGCCTGCTGGGCGAGGCGCTCGTGCGCGGCGGCCAGCTCGGCTCTGAGGCGGCCGATGGTCTCGGCCTGGCGCTCGGCGTGGGCCTCTGCGGAGCCGACACGGGCTTTCAGCGCAAGGCGGCTGTTCTTCAGGCCGGTGCCCGCATCCTGTGCCTTCTCGAAAGCGTCGAGCGCGGCCTTGAGCCGGGCGATCTCCGCGGTCTGGTCCTCCAGCTTCTCCTTGAGGGTGCGCAGCTCCCGCTCGCGCTCCTGGCGGTCGGTGTCCTCCAGTGGCGCCCCGGTGCGGGCCAGCTCGAGGACGGCCTCGGCATCGGCGATGCTTTCCCGCAGGCGGTCGATGTCGACGCCGTCGACCCCGGAGGAGGGCGTCCCGACGGTGCCGGCCGCGGCGGACGCCGGCGGCGTGCCGGCGCCAAACCCCTCGCCGACGCGCCGCTGCATCCGGTCGATCAGCATCGCCTGCTCGCGCGCCTTGGCCCTCAGCGCCTCCGCCTCGGCGCGCAAGGCCACCTCGCCCGCCGGCTCGCCGTCCGCCCCGCGCCTGCGTGTACCCTTGGTCGCGAGCGCGCTGTTCAGGCGGTCGATCTCCGCCGACCTTTGCGCATTGATCGACGTTGCCTCCTCGAGGGCGGCCTGGTGGCGCTTGGCGCCCTGGGCGAGGTCGGCAATCTCACGGTCCCGGCTGGAGAGCAGCCGCTTTGCCTCGGTGAGGCGCGCCTCGACCTTGGGCAGGCGGTCCGCGACCGTCTGCTCCAGCACCCGGCGGGCATTCACGTTCTCGTCCAGCTCCGATTTGATGGCGACCACGTCGGTCTCGAGCGCGGAGATGCTGGCATCGCGCCTGTTGATCTCGATCACCCGGCGCGCGCGCTCGAGCTTGGCCTGGTCGAGCTGGGTCTCGAGCTTGTGCACCTTGATGGCATAGGCCGCCCGCAGTCGGTCGAGATCGGCCCTGATCTCGGGCTCGCTCACCGGCATCGTCTCCTTGAGGCGCTTGGTGGTGAGCCGCACCGCCCGCGACCAGAACGCCGACCCCAGCAGCAGGGCAAGCAGGCTCGCCATGAGGAAGCCCAAGGCCACGAGCATGCCGGACTGGATCGAGATCAATGGCGTATCCTCGGCTTCAGAGCGTGGCGCGCGACCGCGGGGATGGCGGGCACGCCTGACGCTCCCGCCGCAGCGGCGAAAGGCCCTGGCAGTACGACTCTACGGCTACAACCTGCTGGCGTCACGAGGGAAAATCGCCTTGGCTAATCGCTGGGTCAGAACGGGTTCCAGGTCGGAAAGCGCGTGTACTTGAGATAGCCGACGCTGGCGCCGAAGCGGAGGCCGACGCCCGTGCGGATGGGCGCCGTCACGATGTCGCCGTTTTTCTGGAAGGTGAGCCCGACGCCGCCCACCATGTAGGCCGAGCCGTCGACGCCTGCGAAGCGGCGGTAGATGTCGAACGGATCGCGCAGGTTGTAGACCAGCACCATCACCTTGGAGCCGTCGCCGCCGGCGTCCCAGCCGATCGAGGGCCCCTGCCAGTAGACCTTGTGGGAGCCGGCGTCCTTGGTAAAGAGCACGCCCTCGCCGAAGCGCACGCCCGCGACGAAGGCGGCACCGGCGTCCTGGCCTAGAATGTAGCCGTTGGGGCGGCCCTGCTGCTCGAAGGCGTGCTCGATCACGCCGGCGAGGCCCTGCGTGATCGCGCCGAAGAAGCGGTGCCCCGCATCGACAATCTCGTTTCGCGAGAAAGTGCCGTCGGGCGGCCCCTCATGCGCCGGGTCCACATAGGGCGCGCCGGGCCCGTCCCTGTCGGGGTCCACCCCCGGCGGGTGGTAGGCGTGGCCCGGTGGCGGCTTCACGCGATAGCCATCGTCCTTGGGCGGAGGCGGCGGAGGCTCCCAGGGCGGCGGGCCCCTGGGCGGGCGGTATGCATCGTCCTTGTACCAGGGGGGCGGGCTCTGGGCCGGTGCGGAGAGACCCCAGAGCAGCATTGGCACCGCGGTGAGCAAAGCCAGCAGGATTGCCGTGCGACGTGAAGGCATGGTTCCACCCGAGCGCTGATTTGTGTCCGTCCTCAGTGGCGTGCCTGCGAATCGTGGGGCGCGTGAGGCAGAGCGTATAGGCTTGCGAAACCAATACTGCAAAGGTTACCAAAGTGTGGCTCCAGATGGAGTGAGGGCGATATGCCGCCTGCAACTTTCGGCTGAATCGGGCACATCGGGGCTGAATCAGGCGTCTCAGGGGAGGGGCGTTCGGGCCCAGGCGATGAATCCCGGGTTGACGAAGCCCGGCTTGCCGTAAAGCAGGGGTGCCCCCTCGAAGGTCGTCACCGTGCCGCCGGCGGCCGCCAGCACGGCATGCCCCGCCGCCGTATCCCATTCGCTGGTCGGGCCTGCGCGCGGGTAGAGGTCGGCCTCGCCCCTGGCGATGAGCCCGAATTTGAGCGAGGAGGGGAGCGCCCGGCGCTCGCGCACCCGGAGCCGGTCGAGGAAGCGCGAGGTTGTTGCATCGCCGTGGGTCGCACTGACGAGCGCGGCGAGCGCGTCGGGATGCGGGAGGCGCGTGCGCAGGCGCTCGAGCCTGCAGGTGGCGAGATCCTGCACCTCGCTCTGCGGTGGCAGCCGCGCCGCCCAGGCTTCACCCGGTCCCGTGGTGACGAAGAAATCGGGCATCGCCGGGGCGTAGAGGAGGCCGAAAACGGGGATCTTGTCGTCGATCAGCGCGATATTGATGGTGAACTCCGGCCGGCGCCGCAAGAACGACCTGGTGCCGTCCAGCGGGTCCACCAGGAAGTAGGTGCGCCCGGTCTTTGGGATGTGGCCGGCGGCCACGGCCTCCTCGGAGACCACGGCGACGCCCGGGGCGATGCGCGCGAGCCCCTCCAGGATGATGGACTCCGACTCGTGATCCGCGACGGTCACCGGGCTGTTGTCCGGCTTGGTGATGGCTCTGACGCCGGCGGCAAAATGGGCAAGCTGCACGCGAGCGGCGCGCAGCGCCACGCTCAGGAGGGCTTCGGCCAGCATTTTCAAGTCGCTTGTTGGCATGGCCCGATATCGCGCCTTGGTCTGCTGTCGTTGTGGCGCTCGCTTCACCAGGGCAAATGCCGGTGTCGCGGGGGCTCCAACCTCGCCCCTTGTGCCTGCGCCTGCCATCGGCTGGAAGCCTGGGAACATCGTGCACGCGGCTGATCCGTTCCCAACGACCACCCTAGCGCGGCGGAGCGTTGCGAAAAAGCAATACCGGTCGCCGTCCCCTTCGGGTTCGCTTGGCATCTCCGTTGCGAAGCGTGTATCAAGCGTTAACGCATGCGCAAGCGGTCCTGTTGGCTAGCGTCCTCGTTCCGCGTCGTCCCGGCCGCCGGCTTGGTCAGCATCAACGCCAAGCGGGGGTCTTTCTTAATGACCGAGCGCGTCCAGCCTACCGACCTCGAGCTCGCCGCCCTGATCTCGAGCAAGATCTGCCACGACCTGATCGGGCCGGTCGGCAACATCAACAACGGCCTCGAGATTCTGGACGAGGAGGAGGACGCGCAGTCGCGCAACTACGCCCTCGATGTGATCCGCAACGTCACCGAGACGGCGTCGGCCCGCCTGCAGTTCGCCCGCTTCGCCTTCGGCGCCACCGATTCGTCCGGCGCCAAGATCGACCTCGCCACGGCAGAGAGCCTGAGTCGTGGCCTGATCGGCAACGGCAAGCACAAGCTCCTCTGGCGCGGCCTCAAGGGCCAGATCACCAAGGACAAGGCCAAGCTGCTGCTCAACCTGGTCGCCGTGGCCCCCACCGCGGTCCCGCGCGGCGGCGAGATCGAGGTGGCCGTCGCCGGCAGCCTGAGCAACCCGAGCTTTCTCCTCCGCTGCCGCGGCACCAGCGCCCGTCCGCCGCAGTATCTGAGCGAGTTCATCCAGGGCCCGCCGCCGCCCATCAACGCGCTCACCATCCAGGCCTATTTCACGCTGCGGCTGGCCATCTCCTCGCGCATGCGCCTCGACATCGCCAGGGACGGCGCCGACATCGTGCTGCGCGCGAGGCCCCCCGGCAGGGCAGAATGAGGGCTGTGGGCGCGAGTGGTTGACAACGTCCCCGCCGATCAAGGATGGCCGCGCATACTTGATCGGGGGACGATGCATGGAGAGGAACAGCCGCAAGCTCCTCGGGAAGCTGCAACAGGACGGCTGGCAGGTGGTGCGGATCAGGGGCGACCATCATATATTGCAGCATCCAGACTTCGCGCACTCGATCGTCGTGCCGCATCCCAAAAAGGATTTGCCATTTGGGCTGGTGCGCAAGATCTACAAGGATGCCGGCTGGCTTCCGTGAGAGCAGGCAATGACAACCTACTTCGCCATCGTACACAAGGACTCGGACAGCGCCGTTGGCGTCGTGTTCCCGGATTTGCCGGGCTGCTTCAGTGCGGGCGACACTTACGACAAGGCCATTGCCAACGCCCACGAAGCGCTGCGTCTCTACGCCGAGGCGGAGCGTGAGGCCGGGCGGCAACTGCCGAAGCCGCGCACATTCGAGGCCCTCTACCGGGACCATGAGGTGCGCGAGGAGGCCAAAGGCGCTCCCTTCGTCGGCATTCTCTTAGAGGAGCACGCGTACGCCGGCGGCAGGACTGCGGGCGCGAGGCCGAAGAAGCGCACGCGCAAAGCGGTGTGACACTACCCCCTTTGCGTCCCCGGCCGGAGCGCACGGACTTGATCGCAGATCAAGTCCAGGGCGCGCAGAGCCGGGGTCTACCGGCCCTGGCGGGCGTGCCGGAGGACTGCGGGAAGGTCCCGGATACCCTCGGCCACGGCCTGACGGCCAAGGCCTCGGTTTCCGGGAACGCAGGACGGGGCCACATGCCTATCCTGTGGCGCTGCGCTCGCCCTGGCGGGCGGCGGTGCGCTGGCTCTCGCTGGGCCGCGCCGCGAGCGTGACGCCGGCGAGGATCAGGGCGAAGCCCGCGATGTGATAGGGCTCGATCCTCTCGCCGAGGAAGGTGGTGGCGAGCAGCGCACTGAACAGCGGCACGGTGTGCAGGAACGCGCTCGCGCGCGGCGCGCCGACGATGTCGACGCCGCGGTTCCAGGCGGCGTAGGCCAGCAGCGTGGTGACGAAGGCGGCATAGAGCACCGTCCACACCGTCAGCTCCGTGGCCTGCAGCGGGTAGCCGAAGGCGTGCTCCAGCGCCGCGAACGGCAGGTTGCCGAGCCCGGCGATCACCGCCATCGACAGGAGGAATGTCGCGGGATGAATGGGCGGGCGCAGGCGCAGGCACGCGCAATAGATCGCCCAGAACACCATGTTGACGATGATGATGAGATCGCCGCCATTGAAGCTGAAGGCGGCGAGCCGCGCGAGATCGAGCTGGCTGACGATCGCCACCACGCCCGAGAGCGACACCAGCACGCCCAGCAGCTGCAGCACGGTCAGCCGCTCGCGGAACAGAATGAAGCTCGCAGCCACGATGAAGGCGGGTGCGACGGAGCCGACCACCCCCATGTTGAGCGCCGTCGTGAAATGCAGGGCGGCGAACTGGAGGGTGCCGAAGACACCGCCGCCGGTCACGGCGAACAGGACCATCAGCCACGGCGCGCGCCGCATGTGCGCCCAGTCCGAGCGCAGATGCACGAGCGCGAACGGCAGCACCACCAGCGCGACGACGATCCAGCGCGCCACGGCGAGGCTCGCCGGCGGCACATGCCCTCCCGCATAGCGGGCGAGCGCGTGGTTGCCGGCCCAGCTGGCAGCCGCCAGCGGCAGCAGGAGGCAGGCGGCGGCTTGCGAGCGCAGGAAGGATGACACCAGTCGGCTCAGGCTGAGGGGTCGGCGGGAGGGGCTCAATTGCACACGCGTTGTGCAGCGACAACCCCGCGAGCCATGCAGCGTGCGCTCGGCTCACCCGCGAACGGTCAGATCCTCCGGGCTGCAGCATTCGCACATCCTGCATTGGAAAGCATGGACCTCATGGGCCGCTCCGGCGCCTCATCCTCAACTGTCATCGCGGCACTTGTTGCCGCGATCCAGCGCAAGGCAGGCTCGGAGCATGCGGTCGGTTGGATTGCGGGGACAAGCCCCGCAATGACAGGGAATCGCCGAGTGTCCTGGCCGACTTGCGTGAATGCCGCAGCCCTCCGGGTCTGACACCATGGGAGCAGGGAGCGGCGCGGGTCAGGGGCCAGTCTTCCGCATCGCGCTCCATGTTGCCGCCGGCTTGCCCGCGGCCGTGCTCGACCCTCCCATGCGGTTGTCATTCACCTCGCCCTTCAGCTCGAAGCCAGGAGCGAGGGGGTGGTCTGGGACGGTGTACGTGACCTGCGAGCCGTCGAGCCTGCCCCGGACGGAGAAGTGGATTTTGTCCCCAATTGAAATCGAGCCAGTGAAGAACTGCTGAGTCTGGTTCAGCGAGAGGAGGTATTCGGCGGGCTCTCCCGCAAACCGCAGCTCCCAGGCACCCTCCACCTTGGCTGGGACGATCCACAGCAACGCCCTGCAGTGGGTCTTGCAATCCTGGATCACCTCCGCCGTCTTGTCGGGCCGCCAGTCGCCCATGGAGAAGGAGTTGGAGACGACGCGGGTGCCGGGCTTCATGGCGAGGATGGTCGGCATCAGCCGCCGGTTGAGATCCGGCAGCAGGAACAGCGTGAGCACGGTCGCCTCGGAGAAGTCGCTCGCGAAGATGTCGCCCTCCACGAACCTCGCTTTGTCGGCGACGCCCGCCCGCTCCGCATTGCGCCGCGCCAGCTCCGCCATCTTGGGATTGAACTCGATGCCGAGCGCCTTGGCGCCGCGCCTGGCCGCCGTGATCACGGTGCGCCCGTCACCCGAGCCCAGGTCGATAACGTAATCGTCGGGTGTCACCTTGGCCATGTCGAGCATCTTCTCGACCAGGGTCTGCGCCGTCGGCACCCAGACGACATCCTTGCCGTCCTGCCCCACCTCGGGCACGTATTCGTGCGCCGGCCCCTGTGCCGGAGCAGGGCCGCACAAGACAAGAGCGGCAAGCACCGCGGCCGCAGCCGCCCGAGGCAACGCGTACGGCAACCCCATTGGTCGCTCCCTCCTCCCTGCGGTATTCACACATCCTGCACCTGAGGCGTGGACATGGTAGGGCGCCTCCGGCGCCACATCCTCAACTTGTCATCGCGGCACTTGCCTGCACCGGCGAAGGCCGGTGTTGCCGCGATCCAGCGCAAGGCAGGCTCCGGAGCAGGTGGTGGGATGGATTGCGGGGACAAGCCCCGCAATGACAGAAAAATCGCCAAGCCTTGGGCATCTCGGTCGACTTGTGTGAATGCCGTGGCCCCCCTCCCCAGTCCCCTCTGGCCCTCACTCCAGCACCCGGTGGAAGCTGTGACCGCCCGGCGTGCAGCCGATCCACAACCGCTCGCCGGTGACCGTGGTCAGCGTCGCCGACACCACCCAGCCGTTGTCGACGGCCTCGCGCCAGATCGAGCGCTTGCAGGTGCTGCCCTCCCAGAGCTCGGCCTGGCGCTCGCGCCAGCCCTCGCGCAGCCCGCTCGCCGGGGCATTGTAGTGGCGCTTGAAGTGCACGATCTTGCCCTCGCAGCCGATCTCCACGCCGTCGTTGCGCGTCAGGCGGTCCGTCCACGTCCCCACATCGCCGATGGCGGAGCGGATGAACTCCTTCGCGGCCACGCAGAACTGGGCGTCGTCGAAGGCGCGGGCCGGGCTCGCGCCCACGACGAGGATGGCCGCGGCTGCGGTTGCTGCAAGCGACAGGGCGCGCATGCCTCACCTCGTTCGAAGAGCTGGAGCGCAGGCGTCAGCATGCTTCCTCTCCGGGGCACATTCAAGCTAAAGAGGGGCATCATCGGCGATCTCGGCAGGAGAGCCATCAGCATGCCAGTCCGGCGCGCCATCCCCATCCTGGTTCTTGCGCTGGGCGCCGCCGGCTGCGGCGAGGATCCGTTGGTTGCAGTGCGGGACTGCCAGCAGCCGAAGAGCTGGAAGAGCCAGGTGGACGCCTGCACCAAGGTGATCGAGAGCAAGCCCAAGTCGTCCGACGCCGCCAAGGCCTACGACAACCGCTGCCAGGCGCACAATCAGCTGGATCAACCCGAGAAGGCGCTCCCCGACTGCGACATGGCGATCAAGCTGCAGCCGCGCAGCGCATCGGCCTACAACAACCGCGGCTGGGCCCGCGAGATCCGCAAGGAGTTCGACCTGGCGCTGAAGGACTACGACAAGGCCATCGAGCTCGATCCCAAGTTCGCGCTGGCCTACGCCAACCGGGGCGACGTCTTTGCCAAGCAGGGCGAGCGGGAGAAGGCCATCGCCGAGTACCGGCAGGCGCTCGCCATCGAGCCCGGGAACGAGATCGCCCAGAGCGGCCTCAAGAAGCTGCGCGCGCGCTGACCGCCACCCACCCGTCATCCCGGAAGCTGAGGCCCCGCAGGGGCCGAGGCTATCCGGGCCCTCGTCGCGCGAGTCGAGCCCTGCTTCAGGAGGTCCCGGTTCGGAGCGCTGCGCGCCTGCGGCGCACACCGCTCCGACCGGGATGACGGGTGAAGGGTGAGATCAGGCAAGCTTGGCGAGGTCGAGCGTCTCGGAGGGGCCGAGCCAGATCACGTGCGCGGTGTGGTCTTCGAGGGCGTCGCCGGTGTTGGCGTGGGCGAAGACCGTGAGGCCGTCGCGGTTGAGCACCAGCCACGGGATGACCTCGCCGAGCTGGTCCGCCGCAAAGGCGAGCTGGCAGCTGCCGCGCGGATGCGGCCCCACCGGGTTGTCGTGCATGCGCCCCACGGTGAGGGCGAACCTCTGGCCCGCCTCCTCGGTGAGCCGGCGCGCCTGCTCGCGCGTGGCCGGGGTGTCGTAGTAAACGTGAGCGTGGTAGCTGGTGATCTCGGTCATGCGCAGCTCCGTGGCGCGCTCGTCGGTTCATCGGCCTGCCATAATGCCAGGACCACAAGGGGCAGCAAGCTCGCCGTGAAGGCGACAGACGCGGGCGGCGCCGATGACGGACCGTCGCACACCCGGTTCCCGGGGAGTGCCGTCTAGTGCGCTGTTTCAAACGAGTTCACTTTGTCATGCCGGGGCTTGTCCCCGGCATCCAACCGACCACGAACGCCGGTGCAAGTGGCGAGGTGGATTCCGGCGACAAGCGCCGGAATGACATCATAGGATCTGTCGGAGTCACATCACTGGCCTCGAGCCGGAGGAATACCCATGTGTCGCTTTGTGCTTGCGGTGGCCGCCTGCGGCCTCTGGCTGCTGCCCGCCCTGCCCGCTGGCGCCGAGGACCGGACCATCGTGTGGGAGGTCAATGTTCCCACCCCCTATCTCTCCGGTCCGAGGAGCGGGACTCTGACGTTGTGGATGACCGCGAGCAAGGTCAGGCAGTCCGACGGCTACCGCGACTGGATCTACGACGTGCCACCCGTACGCGGATCGATATCGACCACCAGACCCGCCAGTAATGGCAAGGAACCGAGGCGGAGCGGGCGCGGGCTGCTGCCATGAAATTCGCGCCAACTGGCTCGCCGCGACGAGACGACGTCGCAGTGAGGCGGGAAGAACTGATCCGGGAGCTGCGGAAGCAGCAGAAGGCGCTGGAGTTGATGGCCAGGGCCGACCCGATGAGGCTTAGGGCTATCTACGCTCCGACGGTCGAGAGGGCCGCGGGCGACAAGGCCATCGCCGGCTATGATTGCGAGCACCATCGCATCTTGGTCACGCGCACGGCCGAGGACGGCTCGAAGAAGGCCGAGGTCTGGCAGGAGCTGTGGCTAGCGCCGAAGATCGAGGCACCGGTGCCCTTCGAAGTGCTGAAGCTGGCGCCGTTTCTGCCCGGCGTACACGCGGCGAGGGGCTTCCCGCTCGCCGCGATCAGCCCGTCTGAGGGCGGGTCGTTTCATCTCTCCGTGGTCGCCGTCGAGATCAGGACGGGGCCGATCGACGCTTCGCTGTTCACGGTGCCGGCCGGCTACATCAGGGTCGACTCGCCCATCGGCGTAGTCGGCTCCTATTCCTCCGATCTGCGGTGAGCCCCACGCGTACATCGTCCACTTCGCTCGCGAAGAGGACCACAGGCTTCCCGCTCGCCCGCCCAAAGCTCGCCATCTCGCCACTCATGCGGAGGGGTAGACGGAGTTGGGTGAGATCGCGGGGGTATGGAGCGCACCGCGCGCTTCGGTCTATAGTGTCGACGACGAACGCCAGCGGGCTCCACACGCGCCGCCCCGAATCTCACCACCTCACCACTCACCATCTCACCACGTCAGGAGCGAATTCATGGATCTGGGACTGAAGGGCAGGAAGGCGATCGTGTGTGCGGCTTCCAAGGGCCTCGGCAAGGGCTGCGCCGAGGCGCTGGCGCGCGAGGGCGTCGACGTGACCATCTGCGCGCGCGGGGCCGACGCGCTCAACGCCACCGCCAAGGAGCTCGCCGCATTCGGCGTGAAGGTGACGCCCGTCGCCTGCGACGTGACCACCGACGCCGGCCGCAAGACACTGCTCGCCGCCTGCCCCAACCCGGATATCCTCGTCAACAACGCCGGGGGCCCGCCCCCGGGCGACTTCAAGGATTTCTCCCTCGACGACTGGCGCAAGGCGGTGGAAGGCAACATGATCAGCCCCATCGCGCTGATCCACGCCACCGTCTACGGCATGATGGAGCGCGGCTTCGGGCGCATCGTCAATATCACGTCCCAGACGGTGAAGGCGCCGATCGCCGCGCTCGAGCTGTCGAACGGCGCGCGGCTCGGCCTCACCGGCGCCGTGGCCGTGCTGGCCCGCAAGGTCGCAGGCCGCAACGTCACCATCAACGGCATCCTGCCGGGGCCGTTCGCCACCGACCGGCTCATCGCCAACCATCAGAAGGCGGCCGATGCCCGCAAGATGCCGGTCGCCACCTACGATGCGGAGCGCAAGGCGGCGATCCCGGCCGGCCGCTACGGCACCCCGGCCGAGTTCGGGTCCGTGGTCGCGTTCCTGTGCTCCGTGCACAGCGGCTACATCACCGGCCAGAACCTGCTGATCGACGGCGGCGGTTTCCAGGCGGCAGTCTGAGCATCCTGGCCGGGCGCGTCTTTGCATCCGGCCGTTGGCTGAGCTTCACGCGAACGTCACGATGGGTTGCGGACCCGTTCCGCGCCGTGCGGCGCGTTTTGTCGCGTGGCGGCGCCGACACGCCGTGTGACCGGCCCATGATACGCCTGCAATTTCATGTGGCTAATGCGCCCGCTGCGACAAGTCTTTGAACCCGATTCACATTCTCAGGGTTGACCGTCCACTTTCGAGTTGCTGGTTTGCGGGCCGCCGAAAGTGGGGGAGGCCGAAACCGGCCGAACTGTCACGCGTCTTCGGCCATCGGCTCGAGGGAGCTTCGCACTCGAAGACAAAACTCTTTCTACGCCCAGCACAAACGCCCGGTCGTCCGACCTCCCGGGAAGGCTCTGCGGCTTTCCCCTGCCCGGTCGAGCGCAGTCCGGTGCCGCTGGGTGCGCCGATGCGACATGAGCAAAGCAAGGGGATATCCATGAGAGCATTGTTGACAGCCGCGCTGGCGGCAGCCGCGCTGCTCGGCGCCGGCGTGCTGCCCGCGCAAGCTGCGACCGTCGATCGCGGCGCCACGGGCCTCCGGTCCACCGAGGACGGATCGCTGCGCGTGAAGGTCGCCCGCACCGATTTCGACGACGGGAGGGTGCGTCCACGCCGCCGCTATGACCGCTGGGGCAACTGGGAGCGCCCGCGCCGCGCCAGGTCCGCCCGCGTGCGCTCGGCCAAGGGGGTACGTCAGGTGCGCCGGTACGCGCGCCGCAATGCTCGCTACGCGCGCCCGCACACCCTGCGCCAGCGCCGCGTCGTACGGCGGCAGCAGCGGCTGGTGCGGCGCCCCACCCGCCTGACGGTGCGCCAGCGCCCGCTGTTGACGGTTCCCGCGGGCATGGACCTCGTGGGCGTCGCCTCCTACTACGGCGGCCGCTTCCACGGCCGCCTCACCGCCTCCGGCGTGCGCTACGACATGAACGGCATGACGGCGGCCCACCGCACGCTGCCCTTCGGCACACACGTGCGCGTCACCCATCTCGGCAACGGGCGTTCCGTGGACGTGCGCATCAACGACCGCGGCCCCTTCATCGGCGGGCGCATCATCGACCTGTCGCGTGGCGCCGCCGGCGTGATCGGCATGCACCAGCAGGGCGTCGCCCGCGTCAAGGTCACCGTGCTCGGCCGCTGACGCGAGGGCGAAAGAGAGCGGTGGGCACCTCGTGTGCCCGCCGCTCGGAAAGGCCTCAGATGGCGTCGGCGAGCGTCTCGATCGGGAGAAACAGCGTGCGGCAATCTGCCGGGTATTCGGCGAAGCCGTACTTCAGGTGGAACGGCCGGACCTCCTCACCGATGGCATGGACGAGGACCGCGCGGGCGCCGATGATCGTGCTCGCCTGGTGGATGCGCTGCAGCGCGTCCTTGAGAAGGGCGCGCCCCAAGCCCTGACCCTTGAGCCTGCTGTCGACACCCATGCGCGCGAGGATGGCCACCGGGAGTTGGTCCGGTGCATTGCGGCGTAACTTACCCGGGGTTTGCGCGCGCTGAACGGAGCCCATGGCGATTGCGTAGAACGCCACGACGGTGTCGCCTTTGCAGACGACATAGGTGCGCGCCGTCCTCGCCTCCGCCTTCAGAGCGCGAGAGCGAAGGAAGTCGTCCAGCTCACTTTTGCCGCAACTGAAATCGGCAACGCGATGCCTCTCGGCGATCGGCTGGGGAGGGCTCAACTCCCCTGCACCGGCACGGGTTATCTCTCCCACGGCGACTTGGCCGAAAACAGCCGCTTGAGCTGCGCATTGGCGCGTGGCGGATGGGCCAGGGCGGCGTCGAACGCTTCGAACTGAGCGTCATCGAGGACGAAGATGCGCTGGTCGAGCAGCACGTCGACGGCATGCTGGCGTGCAACGTCCAGCATGAACTCCGTACGTGACTTGCCGAGAGTGGTGGCAGCCGCGTCGATGAGGTCGCGGGTTTTCCGGGGGATCCGCAAATTGATCGTCGTGCCTCGCGCCCGCTCGCTTTTCATGCGCACTCGCTTGGCCGGTGCGGCCATGATTGACCTCCTTCAGAGCCTCGAACGTCCGGATGCAGCGGGCGGTATGTATACACTATGTCCATACAGTCATCAATCCCGCCGGTACGGGCAGGCGCGGGGTGCTTTTCCCTTGCGGTCCAAGGCCCAGGCCGCTAGGCGTGTGCGCCATCCCACGCAGTCGAAGCGCCAACACGCCCAAGGGGAACGCTCATGCGCGTCTATTACGATCGTGATGCCGACATCAACCTGATCAAGGGCAAGAAGGTGGCCGTGGTCGGCTACGGCAGCCAGGGCCACGCCCACACCCTCAACTTGCGCGATTCCGGCGTGAAGGAGGTGGCGGTGGCGCTGAGGAAGGGCTCCGCCGGCGCCGCCAAGGCCGAGAAGGAGAAGGTCAAGGTCATGGAGGTGGCCGAGGCCGCCAAGTGGGCCGACGTGGTCATGGTGCTGATCCCCGACGAGCTGCAGGCCGACATGTACCGCGACCATTTGCACGCCAACATGAAGCAGGGTGCCGCCCTGATGTTCGCCCACGGCCTCAGCGTGCACTTCAATCTGATCGAGCCACGCGCCGATCTCGATGTCGGCATGATCGCTCCCAAGGGCCCCGGCCACACCGTGCGCTCGGAGTACGTGCGCGGCGCCGGCGTGCCGTGTCTGATGGCCATCGCCCAGGACAAGAGCGGCAACGCGCACGACCTCTTCCTCTCCTACGGCGCGGCGATCGGCGGCGGCCGGGCCGGCATCATCGAGACCACCTTCAAGGAGGAGTGCGAGACCGATCTCTTCGGCGAGCAGGCGGTGCTGTGCGGCGGCCTCGTGGAGCTGATCCGCGCCGGCTACGAGACCTTGGTCGAGGCCGGCTACTCGCCCGAGATGGCCTACTTCGAGTGCGTGCACGAGGTGAAGCTGATCGTCGACCTCATCTACGAGGGCGGCATCGCCAACATGAACTACTCGGTCTCCAACACGGCGGAGTTCGGCGAGTACGTGTCGGGCCCGCGCGTCATCTCCGAGGAGGTCAAGGCCGAGATGAAGCGCGTCCTGATGGACATCCAGACCGGCAAGTTCACCTCGCTGTGGATGCAGGAGTTCCGCTCGGGCCTGCCGCGCTTCAAGGCCACGCGCCGCCTGAACGACCAGCACGAGCTCGAGCAGGTGGGCGCCAAGCTCCGCGCCATGATGCCCTGGATCAAGGAGCGCGCCCTGGTGGATAAGAGCCGGAATTAGGAAGGGTCAGACCCAGCCGCGCCACCTTCCTTCTATCACCAGACAAGGGAGGTTTTCAGACGACTACAAGATGCTGTGCGAGCGCAGCCGATTATCAGGGTGCACCATGGGGTCAGACCCACAGGGTCTGACCCCGCCACCGGACCGACCACTCATGCGCATCGACGCCATCGCCATAGGCCACAACCCGCCCGAGGACGTGAACGTCATCGTCGAGGTGCCGATCGGCGGCGAGCCCATCAAGTACGAGATGGACAAGGCGGCGGGCACGCTGGTGGTCGACCGGTTCCTGCACACGCCCATGCGCTATCCCGGCAACTACGGGTTCGTGCCGCACACGCTGTCCGAGGACGGCGACCCCATCGACGTGCTGGTGGCCAGCACGCGGCCCATCGTGCCCGGCGCCGTCATCAATGTGCGCCCCATCGGCGTGCTCGAGATGCAGGACGAAGCCGGCGGCGACGAGAAGGTGCTGGCCGTGCCGGTGCCGCGCCTCACCAAGCGCTACGAGCACGTCCACAACTATACCGACCTGCCCAGGATCACGCTGGAGCAGGTGCAGCACTTCTTCGAGCACTACAAGGACCTGGAGCCCGGCAAATGGGTGAAGGTCCTGGGCTGGGGCGATGCGGACAAGGCGCGCCGCCTCATCCGCGCTGCGATCGAGCGGGCACGAGGGCCGTAGGCTGCAGGTCGGCCGAAGCGAAGCCGCAGACCCGACACAGCTCGAGGCATGTGGGGTCTTCCCCCGGCTCGCGCCGGGGTCGACCAAACCTACGCCGAGGCCTGCGGCGCCGGCGGCTCCCCGATTGCCGGCGCACCTTTCCCGGAGAACCTTTGGGCCAGGATCTCGCGCAGGATGCGGCGGCGAATCGACGTGTTGGTGGCTTGCGCGCCGTGCCACCACCAGCCGTCCGCCTGCATGGCCCTTGCGGCCGCCACGAAGCGGCCGGCGACCGCCTCGAAATCCGTCTCCGTGTAGTCGAGGCTGAAGATCAGGCGCCCGGTGCCGATCCAACTCAGGGCCAGGCCCTCGGCGCGCAGGTAGTACTGCAGCATCCAGTTGTAGCGCGACGGCACCGTGTAGGCGACGGTCCAGATCGACGACATGTTGGCCACCCGCACCGGCAGCCCCTCGTCTGCAAGACGCCGGTTGAGCCGCTCCGCGCGCCCGTTCCAGACGGCCTCGAGGTTGGCGTACAACTCGCGGACCTCCGGGGCCTCGATGCGCTCCAGGAACTCGGCCATGGCTCCCATCACACCGGGATGGGAATTGAAGGTGCCGCGCGCGAAGCAGATGTCGGCGGGGCGATCCTCGCGGTAGCGCTTCATGAGGTGGGCGCGGCCGGCCAGCACGCCCACCGGCCAGCCGCCGCCGAGGGTCTTACCGTAGGTCACCATGTCGGCGTCGACGCCGAAGTATTCCTGCGCCCCGCGCGGCGCCAGCCGGAAGCCGACGAGCACCTCGTCGAAGATCAGCACGATCCCGCGCTCCGTGCACACCGCGCGGAGCCGCTTCAGCCAGTCCGCATACGCCTCCCGGTCGAAATGCGAGCCCCGCCCGCTGTCGACGAGCGCCGAGTCCACCGCTGGGCCCGCGTTGGGGTGCATCGCCTGGGACGGATTGACGAGCACGCAGGCGATGTCGCGGCGCTTGCGCAGCACCCGCAGCGCCGCCTCCGACATGTCGGCCAGCGTGTAGGTTGAGCGCGCCGGCACCGGATTGCCGACGCCCGGCTGCACGTCGCCCCACCAGCCGTGGTAGGCACCACAGAAGCGCACGAGGTGCGATCGCCGCGTGTGATAGCGCGCGAGCCGCACTGCCTGCATCACCGCCTCGGTGCCCGACATGTGGAACGACACCTCGTCGAGCCCGGAGATCTCCTTCAGCCGCTGCACGTTGTAGGCGACTACGGGATGATAGGGGCCGAGCACGGGGCCCAGCTCGCGAACGCGGGCGAGCCCGCGTTCCATGCACGCCTTGTAGAAGTCGTAGCCCAGCAGGTTGACGCCGTAGGAGCCGGTGAGATCGTAAAAGCGGTTGCCGTCGAGGTCGGTGAGCGTGACGCCCTCGGAGGACCTGACGAACGCGCCGGTGCCCAGCTTTTCGCGCACCAGACGGCTGTACTGGAAGGGCACGCGATAGGCGTCCGTGAACTGCAGGTCGGAGATCGAACCCTCGACCTTGGCCGTCGCCTGCCGCGTGGCGGCGAAGCGCTCCCGGTAGAGCCCGGCCAGCCGCATGAAGCCGGCGCAGCGGCGCTCGGCGATCTCGTCGGGGGCATCGTCGGAGCGGAAGAACTGGCGCTCGCCGAACTCGTAGAACGGGATCAGCGCGGCGATGCGCCGCGCCATGCGGGAATGTCCCGTGAGCGAGCGGTGCTTGGCCATTGACAGCTCGAGCCGCGTCCGCAATTTCGCCAGCAGGACGACGAGTGCGGCGGCGCCGAGCGCGTAGAGCGCGAGAGTGAGGGTGTCGGTTTCCATCGGCGCCACCGCTAGCGGCCCAACCTTACGGCTTTATGACACATCCATGACGATCCGGTCGGTTCTGTCGCGGCTCACCCAACAGGAGGACCTCAACTTCCTGCTCACCAACCGCATCCCCCGGCGTCTCGTCACGCGCTTCATGGGCTGGTTCAGCAAGATCGAGCAGCCGCTGGTGCGCGATCTGTCGATCGGTGTGTGGCGCCTGTTCTCCGACCTCGACCTGTCGGAGGCCAGGAAGTCGCAGTTCGAGAGCATGCACGACTGCTTCATCCGCGAGCTCAAGGAGGGTGCGAGGCCGATCGACGGGGACCCGTCGGCGCTGGTGAGCCCGTGCGATGCCATCGTCGGTGCCTGCGGCGCGATCGCCGGCACGGAGGTGGTCCAGGTCAAAGGATTTCCGTACACGCTGCGCGAGCTGTTCGGCGGGCCCGAGTACGACGAGGTCTACCGCGACGGCTGCTATGCCACGCTGCGCCTCACCTCCAGCATGTACCATCGCTTCCACGCCCCGCACGACGGCCGTGTGGAGGAGGTGGTCTACATCTCCGGCGACACCTGGAACGTCAACCCCATTGCGCTGAAACGCATCGAGAAGCTGTTCTGCAAGAACGAGCGTGCGGTTCTCCGCACCAGGCTTATCGCCACCGGACACCCCATTACGCTGGTGCCGGTAGCCGCGATCCTAGTCGCCAGCATGCGCTTCCACTTCCTCGATGTACTGCTCAACCTGAAGTACCGCGGCGCCAACGTCATCCCGTGCGCTGCGGCCTTCAGGAAGGGCGAGGAGCTCGGATGGTTCGAGCACGGCTCCACCATCATCCTGCTCGCTCCCGCGGGCTTCACCCTGTGCCCCGGCGTCGAGGACGGCACCGCCATCCGCATGGGCCAGCCGCTGATGCGGGTGCCGGCGTAGGGGGCCAATCATAGGGCGGTGTGCAGATCGCCGCTAGAGCTGCTGGAACCGCGACCAGGCCCGCGATACTATTGACGTACGGCGACCTCTGGCGCAATAAATGGGCAAGTCTGACGAAATCGTCTGATAGCCGATACCGCTGCTTTCTACTGTAGTTTGAGTCCCTTTGGGGGTTGCT
>Ga0075431_100000371_pt1 | contig 35782 bp, 32 predicted proteins | sample RhiMetdeltSRZDD5_FD_75297 | JGI IMG/M metagenome (GOLD analysis project Ga0075431, IMG submission 75297) | Populus rhizosphere microbial communities from Tennessee, USA - Rhizosphere MetaG P. deltoides SRZDD5 | ecosystem: Host-associated > Plants > Roots > Rhizosphere > Soil | place: USA... | reverse complement strand
TGTGATTCTATCGTTTTTTTTGAGTATATAGGCCCGCTCTATCCATTTTTCTGGATTATCAACCATAAGGTGAAGCCATGCTGTTTTTTTCGTATAATGTGCTGCTTGGTGAATCATATCCGGTGCAAATGCGAGATTGTCAACAAAATGGTCATCCATAGCATCGATGTGAAATCCGTCCACAAATGGGTCCAATAGCTCTATAACTGCTTTATGCCTAAAATAGGGAACTGACAGTAATGAAATGAATAATTTTGTTGTCATGAACAATCCTTTTTTTGATTCATTTAGTGAAATTTGATCAATAAACCTGAGTGTCTTATTATCAAAAATTTTTATTGAAATTTATTAGTTTTTATATATACTAAACTTAGTGTTTTACATGCTACGGAAAATAATTCTTTTCTGTTTGAAATTATAAGGAGCGCATATGATTCATAAGATTCATCCGCACGAAGATCGAGTTTTGATTAAAAGGACAGTTGGGGAAGAACGTACGTTATCCGGTATCATTATCCCTGATAATGCCAAAGAAAAACCTCAAACGGGAGAGGTATTGGCTATTGGTGAAGGAAAAATGGGTGCTGATGGCAAGCGAATTGTTCCTGCGATAAAGGTTGGTCAAACTGTTTATTTTGGAAAATATGCGGGAACAGAGGTTGATGAAAATCTTCTCATTGTTAAAATTGATGAGATTTTGGGCTTTATTCAACAATAAAAAGAGATATAAAGGAATATTATGGCAAAAAAAATTATATCGGGTAGTGAAGCCCGAAAGAAAATGATGCTTGGTGTTGATGCGCTTGCAAATGCGGTGAAGGCAACTCTTGGTCCTTGCGGCAGAAATGTTGTACTTTCTCGATCATTTGGTGCACCGGTCATTACCAAAGATGGTGTTACCGTTGCAAAGGAGATAGAGCTTGAAGATGCACAAGAAAATATGGGTGCTCAGGCGGTTCGTGAAGTTGCAAGTAAGACGGCAGAAGTAGCGGGTGACGGAACAACAACAGCGACGGTATTAGCACAAGCAATTTTCCGTGAAGGTAATAAGTATGTTGAAGCAGGTGCAATGCCAACTGATTTGAATCGTGGTATTGCCGAGGCAGCGCGTATTGTTATTGCAGCAATTCAAGAACAGGCAAAACCAGTTTCGGACAGAACGGCTATTGAACAAGTTGCCGGCATTTCAGCAAACTCTGATGATCAAATCGGCAAACTTATTGCTGAAGCAATTGAAAGAGTTGGGCGAGACGGTGTCATTACGGTTGAAGAAGCAAAAGGCATTGTTGATGAACTTGATGTGGTTGAGGGGATGCAATTTGATCGTGGCTACCTTTCTCCGTATTTTGTAACAAATTCTGAAAAGATGGAAACGGTGCTTGATAATCCATACATTTTGGTTTTTGAAAAGAAAATTAACAGCATGAAGAGCCTCCTTCCGGTACTTGAGCAAGTAGCAAAAGTTGGTCGTTCGTTTTTGATCATTGCTGAAGATGTTGAAGGTGAAGCGCTTGCGACGTTGGTCGTGAATAAACTTCGCGGTATTTTGAGCGTTGCAGCAGTCAAGGCTCCCGGTTTTGGCGATCGTCGCAAAGCGATGCTTGAAGATATCGCAATTCTTACTGGTGGAAAACTGATCTGTGAAGATATTGGTTTGAAGCTTGAAAATGTTCGAGAAAACGATCTTGGAAAAGCTCGCAAGGTAATTTTAACAAAAGATAACTGCACGATTGTTGATGGAAGTGGTTCGCAAGATTCTATTGCTGCTCGTGTTCATCAAATTCGAGAACAAATTAAAAATACCGATTCTGAATATGATCGTGAAAAACTTCAAGAACGATTAGCAAAAATTGTTGGTGGTGTTGCACTTATTAAAGTTGGCGCTGCAACCGAAACCGCAATGAAAGAACGTAAAGATCGCGTCGATGATGCACTTCATGCAACTCGTGCGGCAATTGAAGAAGGTATCGTTGCTGGTGGCGGTGTTGCATTAATTCGTGCGCAAGCAAAATTGAATGGTGCACATGTTACCGGTGATGTGAAACTCGGTTTTGATATTGTAAAACGAGCACTTGAAGAACCATTGCGTATTATTGTATCGAATGCTGGATACGAACCGTCTGTTGTTGTAAACCGAGTGAAAGAATTATCTGGATCCCATGGTTTTGATGCAAAACGTGGCGAATATGTTGATATGGTTGCATGCGGTATTATTGACCCTGCAAAAGTGACAAAAACAGCAATCCAAAACGCAGCGTCGATCGCTGGACTTCTTTTGACAACTGAAGTTGTGATCTGTGAGATTCCAGAAAAGAAAAAAGAATCTGAAGCTGCTGGGCATGGCCACGGCGGCATGGGAGGTATGTACTAAAACATATCGTATAATACATGTAATAATGGATGGGTTTATTTGTGTAAGTATTCACGAATAAGCCTGTCCGGTTTTTTATGAGGGGGAAATGATGAAAAAATATTTTTTACTTTTGACAGCATTGTTGTTTCAGTCAGCTTTTGCTTTTGGTCCTGTGGATACATTTTTTCATAACATAGCATGGTTGCTAAAAAAAATCGGATCTACTCAACCAAGCTTGTCGCTTACAAATGCAAAACAACCTGAACATATTATTAATGAAGTTATCCCTGTTGACTTTGATAAATGTAATAATCTAGAAAATTGCCAAATGCGAATTAAGATGCTTATAGAGTATCATAAAATCAGAAAAAATTTACAAGAAGAAATCATAGAAGAGCAGAAACAATCTATAGAGACACAAAAACAGATTATAGAAGTTCAACAGGATACAATAGCTATCCAAAAAGAAATTGGTAAGCAGAAGCTCGTCCTAGGCGTTCTAATAGGGACTTTTGGTGCCTCTTGTTTAGTTACGATTGGTCTTATTTATTCGTTGATCCTGTAAATTTTCCGAAGTAAAGATGTGCCCTCTTGGCGGCACCATTGGTTACTATTTTCTACCGTAAACCAGCAAATAATGACGACTTTTGCTAATGCCGCTTTCTTTTTGATACGATGACAACTCATAAGCAAAAAGGTTGTCATGACGCAAAAAAAGCAAGAAAAAAAAGAGCTGTATATCATCGATCAAAATTTGATGTGGAATGCTGTTGAGCGGGTAGCACAATTAGCAGTCGTGCAGATTTATGCATCGGTCAGTGAATTTGATTGGATTGAACCATATCGAATTGGCATACAACATGAAGTGTTTGGAAGCGGTTTTTTTGTTAACGAAGAAGGCTTTTTTGTAACAACCGCACATGTTATTTCAAACGCTCAGCATATTTTTATACGTATCCCATTATTACGCCATCAACTTCTTGAAGTGTCTGTGGTTGAAATTTTTCCAGAACTAGATCTTGCATTGCTCGTCATTTCTGAAAATGCAAAAGCGATCTTGAAGGAAAATGATATTGTTAAACTTCCCTTTTTAGCGCTTGGCGATTCATACGCGTTGCATCGAACGCAATCGCTTCTTGTACTTGGTTATCCGTATGGAAGTATGACCCTCAAAGGAAGCACCGGTATTTTAAGTGGGCGTGAACAGGTCAAAGATATAATGCTTTTACAAATTTCTGCTCCAATTAACGAAGGAAATTCTGGGGGGCCTGTACTTGATTCACAGGGAAGCGTTGTTGGTATCGCAGTTGCTGTGCTGCAGGATGCGCGAAATATTGGGTATGCCATTCCGATCCAAATATTTATTGATGTGTTTACCGGGTATCAAAAAAAACAGGTATTAAAACGAAAAAATGTATGGGGAATAATCGGAGTGGTATCGAAAGATGCAAAAGCGGAATGGCTTCAATGCCCAAAACAATCATCCGGTTTTTATGTTGCAAATGTCTACAAAGACACAGTTTTTGATGTACTCGGCGTGCAAACTGGTGATATGCTTTGCGAACTACAACAGTGTCCCATGAACGCGTACGGGGAAGTAACAACACCATGGAGTAGTGAACCAATCCCTCTTTCTGAATTTCTTTTACGGTTTAAAATTGGTGAAAAAATTTCGCTTGTTGTGTGCAGAAAAGGCAAGCGCGTGGAGATTGAAGGTGAAGTTCCGCTGTGTAATCCATTTTCAATTCTTGTACACTATCCAAAATATGAAACAATCGCACATGAAACAATTGGTGGACTTGTTATCATGGAGTTGACACTGAATCATGTTGTCGAATTTATGCAAGAACAACCTGAATTTGGAAAATATGTACGTCCAGAATTATGGTACACACCACAATTGCTTGTGACGCATGTCTTGCCCGGGTCGATTATGCAACAATCGATGAGCATAATGCCAGGTGATATTATTGAGTCTATAAATGATGGACCAGTTTTTACAGTCTCTGATGTGCAAAAGGCACTACCAAAAAGCCTAAAAACCGGCTTTCTTACGATACAAACAACACACAAAATACTATCGGTTGAAAAAATCAGTTCTGTACTTGCAGCGGAAGAGCAGCTGTGTCAAACAAATGACGTGCCGATGAGTAAGTTGGTAAAAAAAATGATGAAGGGTTAATCATTGCTTGATCCTGGATTCTCTAAAACAGAGATTCTCTTTTCAAGGGACAACACAACTTGCTTTGTGTCATCATATTGCTCTCTTGCTAGATTTTCTAAATTTTGATTTTTTTCTACTAGGTTGCGGAGATTGTGATTGATTTGTCCTGAATCATCTTTAATTTCTTCTATTTTTTTACCAATATTTTCGTTAAATAGATCTATTGTTTGACTGTTTAGTTCCATTGATTTGGTAAATGCCTCTATGGCCTTTTTATGATCTACGTCAAATTGCTTGAGCTCGATGATCTCTTTTGATAAATTCGTAAGGATTGTCTTCGCATTTACAATTTCATCCTTTTGTAGATTAATTTCACTTGAATTATTTTCTATCAGATGTGTCATTTTGGCAGCGCTTTCTTCTAGATTGACTACCTTTGCATCTGTTTTACCTGAAAGTTCGTAAATTTTACCCACTTCTTCTTTGAGATATTCTGTATTTTCTGTTTGTTTCATCATGGATTCGTTGATTTTGGAAAGTATGTCTTTTAGTTGGTCTATTTCATTTTTAATTGTTTCTAATTGTAAGTCCATTTGGTTTTCAATATTTCCCACTCTTCGTTGAGTTTCATTCAAGTCCGATTGCGTTCGTGCCAGATCAGACTGATTCGCTTTCGATGTAAATATATGACGTAAAATTCCAAAAATGAGAAAAAACGTTGATCCACCGAGAAACTTTACATTTATCACGTAACCGAGAATTGTTGAAATACCGCCTATAGTAGATATCAATGATAATGAAGAAGATTTTTTTTGTCTTTTGCTTTGTTCATGGCTAGCGAATTGTTGAGTAGAAGACGCGTCTGAGTTGGTATACGTAGCGTTGCCTTGTATAAACATAAGCAGAATCAAGAAAACACATAATTTCTTCATTGTTATCCCTTTTTATTTAAAATTCTAATCTTCCTTGTCCAAATCTGTGGACAGCCTTTTATTAAAAGTTTCAGATAAATTTTGATTTTGTGTATCGAGCGTGCAAGAGAGCAGGTTTGAATTTTTGCATTGAGTTTGTGTTGTTGCACATGATTGTCCAATATTCTTGGTTTGAATACTGTGATTCTGGTATTGATTTAATGACATTTTTTCCTCATTGCGAGTTATTTTTTTTTGCGCAGAGTATCCAGAAAAATTTTTGCCACTTGTTTTTGCAGATTTATGAAATGCCCTCAATAAATTTAAGGCTTCTTCGTTTTTTTCAGAAATCTCACCAGATAATTCCTTGGAATGATCAAAATTATTTTCCACATTATTCAGGGAATTCAATGTATTTTGTTTTGTAGAGCTTACTTGTGAGAGCAAATCGCCTGTTTCGTGCGTGTTTCTTTTAGCTAACTCTGTAATTTCTGAAAGACCGAGAGCGCCTTCCTTTAAGTTTTCAGTACCCTGCTGGATTTTTACAAATAATTCGTTACGCTTATATTCACGATATTTTCTGTATACAGCTTTAACAACTTTCACGGTGTATTCTCCTACTTTATATACCGCATATGTCGCACCTATCCCGCCAATGACTATAACAACTACTTTTATTTTTTTTAGTTGCGATGTGCTGAATGTATTTTCTAATGCTGAAGCATGTAAAATCATGCCAAAAAGAGATAGTGGTAGGAATATGCATTTGAAAATGATTGCTCGTGTCATATCTCCTCCCTTTGCCGAATAATAACAATAACAATATCTAAAATACAATGAGAAATATAAATATTGTGATTGATGTCCTACTACACGACATTTATCCTCTAATCAGTGCTAGAAAATTTTGCAAAAATGAGTACTCTAATTTGAAAGAGCATGTGAAAACGCTAAAAAGAGGGAGCTATTTTGTCTACATATTTGGCACATTTCTTTCTTTTGTTTGCACTGTTTGTATTGAACGTACCGATGCATGCGGCTGCACCCAATGAACAAGAGCAAGAGAATACTCAAACAGTTTCATCTGAAAAACGAATTCAGGATATACAAGTTCATGGAAACAGAACAGTATCAACTGAAACGATTTTAAATTATTTGCCGTATCGCATTGGCGGTATATTTGATCGTGCAAAAACAAGAATCGCTTTATTGAATGTATATAATGGGCTGAAGCGCTTTAAAAATATTTCGATCTCTGTTGAGGACGTGAGCGATGCATTTCTGATTATGCATGTTGATGTCGTTGAAAAATATCCGCTTGTTGATGTGAAATTTGCGGGAAATCACTCGATTGGAGAAAAGGAGCTGCGAGAAAAGATCGATGTTACAAAAATACCTGCAATTGACGAATTAGAAGCAGAACTGATTGCTCAAAAAATTAAAGAGTTGTATTTGCAAAAGGGGTACCATACAGTTTCTATCGATACGGCGCTGGAAATTTTTGAGGATCGTGCGCACGCCCTCTTTACGATTCATGAAGGAAAGCGTGCCGTGGTAAAGCAGATTCACTTCATCGGCAATAACCATGTAACCGATACGCAACTTCGCACCATTATTCTTACCAAAGAGGATTGGATTTTATCTTTTTTAGATCACGCTGGATATTTTCACAAAGATAAGTTGGAGGCGGATAAATATTTCATTCAACAGTATTATAAAAATATTGGGCATATTCATGCGCATGTAACCGATGTTTCAGTGAGCATTGATGATTATGAAAATATGATCCTTACCTATTCGATTAACGAAGGAGATTGTTATCATATCAAAGAAATTCAGGTGATGAAGGCGGACAGTCAAGATGCTGAGCCGCTGATATTGGATCGTTTCGAAAATTTGATTGTTGGCGATGTGTATTCATTAGACCTGTTGCGTGATGCATTAAATCGTCTTGAGAATTTTTGGAAAAATCAGGGATATATTTTTGCGCATGCAGAGCCAATGTTACAAATTGATGAAGATTCAAAACAAGTTTCAATAAAATTCCATATTGAAAAAGGTGAGCAAATCATTGTCAATAAAATTACGGTACGAGGAAATAAAAAAACAAGGCGAAAAGTTATTTTGCGTAATATTAGTGCACAAGAAGGTACCATTCTGACGCAATATCAGCTTGATCGATCACAATACAACGTTGAATCACTTGGATATTTTGACCAAGATAGCGTGCAATGGAAGATGCGGCGGCTTGATCAAAACCATGTTGATCTTGAACTTATGGTAAAAGAGGGACGCACGGGACATCTGGAATTTTCATTTTCATATGGTGGAGATTTGGCTTCGCTGCAATCACCAATTGCAGGTTTTGCATTTAAGGGTGCGATCTCTGATAGTAATCTTTTTGGATACGGAATTAATGCTGCGTTGAATATGACGCTATCGCGTGATGAACAGGGTTTGTTTTTCCATGTTGCACAACCATGGCTTTTTGACCGACCGATTTATGGTGCATGTGATGTGTACCATAAGCGACCGTCTTATACGACATTTCATCATGTTGAACGTGGCGCAGTAAATGAGAAGTTGACCGGTGGCACGACAACTGTCGGATATATGCTACAAACTCCACATATTTGGTTACAACGTATACAATTTCTTGCAACGCTTGGCTTTGAAAATGTTGCCTATAACCATCCTCCAAGAGCAGCAAATTTTGCTTTGATAGAAACCGCTGAACAATATCAACGTATTTTGGATCAAGAATTTAATCCTGGAAAATATGTATTTTTGAGTTTGTATATGGACCAAGATTTGAGAAATCATCCGATGCATACCAGCCGAGGACATCGTTTACGTGTTGGTTCAAAATCCGCATTTGCTGTAGAACGGCATGGAATCGGTTTTTATAAGTTTGATATCGATTTTGTTTGGTTTACACCACTTATTGGGGATCATGATCTTGTATTTCGTTTCCGTGGCTACGCAGGTGTTGTTCAGCATTTTAAAAATAAAACAATTCCATTTGGCGAACTATTTCAGCTTGGAGGTCAAAGCAGCATTCGAGGTTTTGAATATGGTCAGGCGGGGCCTCAATTTCAGGACGATCCGATTGGCGGACGCAAGGGCTTATTTGTTACTGCTGATTTTATTATTCCCGTACTTCCGGATCAGTCAATGAAGGTAGTGCTATTTTACAATGGTGGCGCTGGTTTTGATAATCCATATGCACATTTGGCATCAAAGGAAAATATCAGAAATAATAATTTTGATTATCGTCATGCTGTTGGATTTGGTGTGCGCTTGCTGAGACCGACACCCATGTCCATCGATTGGGGCTTTAAAATCGATCCCCGTAAAAATAAAGTTGACCCCCGATTGAGTGAAACTGGTCACGAAGTTCATTTCTCAATGTCATATGATTTCTGATTATACGCCGACAGTAAGCTCAGTTTCATATGGCGGGACAGCCTCTTCCTCAATATTCAGATAATTCGTGCTTCCCCGTTCAATTTCAACACCAAGACCACTGAGTGTTTGTTTATTTGTTGTGTTGCGTAGTTGTTCGACCGACGTTTGTATGGATTTCCCTAACAATTCCTTTTTGCCTGTATCAGTGAGAGTAACGTGAAATGTTGTATTTTGTTCGGGCGAATAAACGTTTACAGTATCTCCACTGCGTATTTGTTGCATATAAATGCGCCCTGGATTGACTAGGGTTGATTTGTCTGGTTGTTGATTGACGTAAATTCTTACCGGTTTTTTTGAATCATTGACGATATTTACTAATATTTTCCCCTCATCTATAACGATTGGTGCGCTTGCCATAATTTTATGTCTGAAAATTGAAGTGGAAATTCCAATGATAAACACAAGCATTGTGATGATAAATACACGCTTCATGATAAAAATCCTTTTTATAGTACCGTATTTTGTTAATCACTGAATATAATATCATACCAATGCTTATAAAATAAACAATAATAGAAATTATTTTAACAAAAAGGATTTCGAATTTGATAAATGAGAATAATTCTTCATTTAGATACATCCCATATTGTTAACACTTTATTTGTCTGTTACTGTGATAATAAGAATAATATCCTCTATTGCATAACAAAGGCATTCCATGATCGAAAAAGTAAAAGGGACGCAAGATATATTTGATCTTCGATTGTATAATTACATCGCATCATGCATACGATCACACATGAATCTTTATCATTTTTCTGAAATTCAAACACCTTTGCTTGAACATGTTGCGCTCTTTACCCAAACACTTGGAACACACACCGATGTTGTTACAAAAGAAATGTTTACAATAAAGAGCAGGGACGAAAATGAAGAAAATCCAATGTGCTTGCGGCCAGAAGCGACTGCTGGTGTTATGCGAGCATTTCTTGAAAATCATATCTCACAAACACCATGGCGAGTATTTTTGATCGGTCCAATGTTTCGTTATGAACGTCCTCAAAAAGGGCGTTTGCGACAATTTCATCAATGGAATATTGAAATCATCGGAGAAAAATCGATATTGGCTGACGCTGAGCTCATTTTAATGCTTGATCGTTTTTTTCATGAACAACTCCACATGAACAATTACACCGTACAAGTTAATTTTCTTGGATGCAAAGAGGATAGAAAAAAACATTACGCAATGCTCCACAACTTTATTCAATCAATCGATCAATCAAAACTATGCGCGAATTGTGTTCAACGGTCAAAACATAATTTGTTACGTATTTTCGATTGTAAGGAAGAGTCGTGTCAAATAATCTATCAGAAAGCCCCCAAAACAACTGATGTTTTGTGTTCAACATGCCTTGATGAATGGAATACGCTTCGCCATACACTGGCACTTCTTTCAGTATCCAGCGTGCACAACTCATCACTGGTTCGTGGGCTCGATTATTACACAAAAACAGTATTTGAATTTGTTGGTCACCATGGACTTGGTGCACAAAGTGCTTTCTGCGGCGGCGGAAGATATGACGAACTTGCGCATGTTCTTGAAAGCAAGGAACCCTACCCCTCGATTGGTGCCGGTATAGGCATTGAACGACTTTTACTCATGCTTGAACCCTATAAAGATCAATTCAAAACAGAAAAAAAAGAGTCTTTGGTAATGATCTTGCCCTATGATCAACAACAACATATAATTTCCTTTTTATGTGCTGACGAATTACATGCCGCGGGAATTGCATGTGAAATTCTTTTTGATGGTTCGGTAAAATCAAGAATGCGACGCGCAGATCGCGAACAATGTGATTATCTCTTTTTTATAGGATCCACAGAACAGGAACAACAGTCAGTAACGATCAAAAATATGAAAACAGGACAACAGGACCTGGTAAAGATGGTCGATGTTGTTGACTTTATCCAATCAAAAATAACTACTAACTGACTATTACATTTGATACATACAAGGTGATATAATCTTTTAGTTCGGTTTTAAATCCGTTATTTTAAAGGAATATCACTATGTTTCCTGTTTTATTACTTTTTACCCTTCATCTTGCCGCATCAGATAACAAAGACTTTGGTGAATATTTTCAATTATTGCCAAGGGAAATTTTAAACACAGTTATTACAGCATACCTTGACAAATATGACATTCCTTCGATGGCCATTTGCGTTACAAATCAATCTTGGTATTACCATGAATACCAAAATCATACTCCCAATACAATACAAGACTATGGTATTAAACAAAAAGTTTTTTTTGATACATCAAAGTGGTTGTACGAGATTCCATGGGCTACTTTTATCAAAATCACCGACTGCAATTCTCTATCGGCGGAAAGAACTGCAAAGATAATAGACCGGAAGTTTAGCGATAAAGTACAGGAAATAGCCAAAAAACATTACGAGACATTTTTTGATTTTTGTGAAAATCTTTTAAAAAAAAATAGTGACTCTTTCGCACACAATACGCAGAACATAAACCTCATTTTGTATGATCGTAAGCAAAACACCTATGAATACAGCTGTGACTTACCTGATATGATTGATACAATTTTATCATCTTCAGAGAACAAGAAAAAAATAATCAAACTAATACATCCAGGAATCAAATACACAGATTACTACAATCAACTCTACAGCAACCGTGTTTCGGTAACAAACTGCATCTATACAGAAAAAAATCACAGCGGAGAAAAATTCCTTACGCGCTTCATAAAAAATATATCAAGGGCTGCGTTAGTGTCTCATAAAGACTCTAATAATGTACTCCATGACTTAATTGAATTAGTATGCAAGATACTGCACTATGACATCGAGTCAGGCCACAATATCATTGTTTCGCATTTTTTAAATGACCTCAATACATTTTGTGAAACGTACTATAGAAGTACAATACTTGAGGTAATAATCAAAAAACAAAATTATCGCGCTATAGAAACGCTCCTTCTTTATGGAATTAATCCGAATAAATATGGATCCTCGACCCTCTGTCGAGCAATTATAAAAGGAAACATTGCTATCGTACACTTACTTCTCCAGTATGGTACTAATCCCAACACATTGAATAAGAATGATGTTTCCCCGCTTTCTCTAGCAACGTTGTGCAAATGGCAAGCTATAGTAAAAACCCTTCTGGAAATTGGCGCTCACCCCGATGGCATTCAGGGTCAAAAAAATACTCCTTTATATCAGGCTGCCTTTAATGGGGATTTAAATATGGCACGGCTACTCATACAAGGTGGAGCGAATGTAAATAAGCAACAAAAAGATGGCTCTACTCCACTCCATCTTGCTACTCATCGTGAGAATCGTTATGACTTTGCAGAGTTATTGCTACAACATGGTGCCGATCCATTAATTTCTGATAATACATCAAAAACTCCACTCGACTATGCACGAGAAAAGGGATTTACCGAAACAGTTCTTTTACTCGAAAACTATTTGCAAAACAAGAAATAAATAACCAATCATCTCACGTTCAAGGATGGATATGGGATAAAAAGGTATCCTTTACAAAATAAAAATACATAACAACGAATAACAAAGAATCAACACGATCGAGAATGCCACCATGGCCGGGCAATAAGTCTCCCGAATCTTTCACGCTCGATTGACGCTTGATCCAGGATTCAAAGAGATCACCGAGTGCCGCAACAAACGTCATCAACATGATAACCATTAAAAATAACACGCCAGAATGAACGTTTGCTAATTGAACATACACAAGCGCTGCGACAAAAACAGCAATCACCCCCCCAAAAAAACCCTCCACAGTTTTTTTGGGGCTAATCGATGGCAACAACGGTGTTTTTCCCAAAAAATTCCCGATAACATAACAGAAGGTATCAAAAAAGGAGGTAAACAAAAATAAAAAGGTAATAATTATTTTTCCCTGTTTGATCAATGCCAGGTGCATAAGTAAAAAAAATGGCAGCATTGGATATATTGGCGTCAGAAAATAAAATAATGGCTGTTTTACGCAAATAACAGACCACTCAAAATATAATACACAACAAAGAAGTATCAGAAAAAAAGAGGCAAAAAAAAGAGGTGGTAACAATAAAAAAACAAGAAATGTTATGACTATAACAAATGCTGTTCGAGTTCGCTGGAGGAAATTATTCATCGCTCAAGAATGCCGATTGTATATGGTCACATTGTGCGTTACCGTTATCATTTTTTATCAATATAACATCAAAACGCAAAATCATGTCCGTAATATTGTTTTCAGCTACAAAGAGCTGCGCTGTTTTTATAATTCGTCTTTGCTTAACTGATGAGATCAATGATTCCAGCGGAATTACGTTATTATTCCGTGCTTTTACCTCCACAAAAGCAAGCGATGATCCTTGTCTTGCTATCAAATCAATCTCACCAAACGACCTTTTGTAATTTGAGGCGATGACAGTATACCCCTGTTTCTCAAGATACAAAGCTGCGATTTTTTCTCCCGCTTTCCCGACCATCTGTTTACTATCTTGCTTGAAAAATTGCGTCATATATCTGCCAAATCGTCATCCGAGCCAGTCGGAACAGAGAGAATCACACTGCTTGTCGAATCAACCCGAGGATAATAATCAGACAAAGCATATGTATTTTGAATTTTCTCAATCTCTTCATTATAATTCTGAAGATGTTTAAATAAAACATGATCTTTGATCTCATGCAAACGTTTTTGTGCTACAGCGATCTTACCTGTTCTTGCATAAAACTCGATAGTATACAATTCACTTGCAAATAAATGTGCGAGGCTGTCATTTTTGATACGCTCAACTTCCTGCCGATAGGTAACACAATCCTCTTCAGCAAGATACGTTTCAGCGAGTGCAATTGTCTCTTCTGTTTTTGTCTGATCTCGATCGAAATGCAACACAAGACGCGATGAACACTGAATTGCTCGAAACAGCGCATACTCAAATTTTTGATGTCCTGCATAATGTTCCATAAAATTTTTATATGCGGTCAACGAAGCTTCAAATTTTGAATCATCATATAAAATATCAGCTAATTCAAGAATAAGTTCGGCAAGCGTGCTCATATCGGCACAAAGACGAAGCATCTGTTCTATGATTTTTACAGCCCCTTCTTTATTTTGGGAAACAAGATATTGGTTCTTTTTTTCATTTAACTCTTGATAGGTAAGCTCATAGGGCAATTTTTCACGTTCTTGCAAAGAAAAGTCGACCAAAACCGCTCTTTTTTTTCTTAATCGCACATCTTTTTTAGATGGTGCAACCGATGATTGTTCACCGGTTACAGCACAGTGCCCAAAGATAAAAATAAAACGAATGATATACCATATAATATTTCTTTTTTTCATTGTGCCCTTGAACATCTGATCTCCTTCTTTGCCATATGTTTGAAAGAACCCTTTAAAAATGAGTATACTAAGCATATAAAACAAGTAAATTAAATAACGTGGACTATGAATAATAATAACAATATATACGTACAACTTGGTCTCGTTTCAGCAGTACAATATACGGATATAATGAAGGAACTAAAGGGAAATGAAAAAGAATTCATCCCCTATCTTCTATCGCACAACATTGTGACCGCAAAACAAGTCGCTGAAAAGTTCGCGTCACACCTTGATATACCAGTCTTTCATGAAATAACGGAGCAAATGGTCGATCTCGATCTTATGGCCCGGGCACCACTCCCATTTTTGAAAAATCACACCATCATTCCTATTATCGTTCAAGGAAAGCCAATTATTCTTTCTGCCGATCCGAGTATTTTCCAACCGATCGACGAACTTAATGTGCTTCTTGGCGGTCAGGCAGCACAGGGCATAGCTCCTTATGATGTTATTTCCAATGCCATCAATCGGTATTATCCGATGCGAGGTGCACAAGAAGCAATCAAAGAGTTTACTGAAGAAAAACCGGAAGAAGTTGCATTCGAAGAACTTGAAGAAAAAGATATTCTTACAATGGCCTCTGAAGCCCCCATTATAAAACTTGTGAACAATATCCTTTTTCAGGCCGTCAAACAAGGTGCATCAGACATCCACATTGAACCATTTGAAAAAGAAATCCGGGTACGATACCGAATAGATGGCGTCATGCATGATATCATGAGCCCGCCAAAACGAGTCCAAGACTCGCTCGCGTCACGACTCAAAATCATGGCACATCTCAATATCGCAGAAAAAAGAATCCCACAAGATGGTCGTATTGCAATCAAGGTAGCAGATAAAGCGATAGATCTTCGGGTATCCATGCTCCCAACCTCCTTTGGTGAACGAATTGTACTTCGTTTGCTTGATAAAACGAAAAATTTTGCTCGTTTAGATGATATGAAGCTCAATGAACGCCATATCAGATTGTTAAAAACAAACATTGCTCGACCAAATGGCATTGTCTACATCACTGGACCAACAGGATCCGGAAAAACAACAACATTGTATTCGCTTCTTTCAGAGGTCAACACACCTGATGTGAATATCATTACCGTAGAAGACCCTGTCGAATATCAAATGAAAGGAATAGGGCAAGTACAAGTAAAAGAAAAAATTGGCTTGACGTTTGCAACAGCACTGCGATCTATTTTACGGCAGGATCCTGATATTGTGATGATTGGTGAAACGCGTGATAGCGAAACAGCCCAAATTGCCATTCAAGCCGCACTTACTGGACATTTGGTCTTTAGCACATTACACACAAATAGTGCCCCGGCAGCAATAACACGATTAATTGACATGGGGGTAGAACCCTTTTTAATTGCTTCATCAGTTGAACTTGTTGTTGCACAGCGACTTATCCGCAGACTTTGTCCTGCATGTAAACAAACCTACACACCCAACGTCGAACTTCTTAAGCGACTCGGACTTTCTGAAAGTCAGGCATCTTCTATAACATTTTATAAACCAGTCGGATGCGCCGAATGCACGAATTCTGGATACAAAGGCAGACTCGCAATTTTTGAAATGATGGAAATGTCGAACGAGATCGCAAAGCTCACAATGGCACGTTCAGATACCAGAAAAATCAAAGATCAGGCACAAAAGGAGGGAATGACATTGCTTATCGAAGATGGTATCGAAAAAATTAAAGAGGGAGTAACAACTATTGAAGAAGTACTGGCTGTCGCATCAGCTGAGTATGGGCAAGAGGTCGAATAAGAGCGCATTTTTAATTTTCGAATTCATATTTGCTTTGGGTCTTATCGTTATCTTTTCTTCGTGCATTCTTTTTTCTTCTTCATGGTTCTCAAAACTTGTTATACAAGCTGAGTTAAAGGCGATTCAATCTTTCTTTTTATATATGCAACAAAAAGCAACCATTCAACAACAAGATATAAAGGTTGTATTTGATACAGAAAAAAATCAGTGTAGAGAAATTGGTCAAACGGGAAATGAAGTACTCACATTACACAAAGACATTCGTTTTCAAGCGCTTGCACACGTACAAGGTCCACCATCTTCACCAAGCCATGCAATTACCAAACCAATCACATTTGCGAACAATACCATTATTTTTTACAAAACAGGCGTATTGTCCTCCGGTGTAGTTTACCTGCTCGATACACAAAATAATGTACAGTATGCGCTCAGTAATGCGGTATCTTCAATCTCTTTTATTCGTTTATATCAATATGCAGCGGGAAAATGGACTGTGATTGAATGATACGGCACCCTTGATATAATTGTATTATAATTGTTTAGTTATAATATTCATGAATCAGAAAAAAAAGTTAAAAATTTTTGTATTTGTCATTTTGTCCAACTCGCTTTTTTTGCCGACAACTCAGCCATTTTCTTTTAAGGACTATTGCTCAAAGAAAATGATTCTTTGTTTGGTGCCTGTGCCGTTCTTGATATACTTCATTTTTTCCCCGCACAAGAAAAAAAAATTTGAGAAGAAAAACAAAACAACAACCCCGAAGAATTATAAGAATAAAATGAAATACCACAACATCAAATTCTTACGTCCCTCGTCACACCTTGATCAGTTACCTGCAAATCATTGTGATTGGAGTGATTATCAATTACTCACCCCCGAAGTATATGTACAACTCTTAAAAGACCAATATTACAACGAATTAAAAATATTATTTCTTGAAAGTTACCATGGAGATGATCAGGAAGAAAAATGGAATTATTTTTTTGAAACAAAGCAGAGGCTATTAACCGAAGACTTGGAAAAATTAAAATATCCACTGAAGAATCATGAATGTGAAGGTTGGAGCGACCAATTCATATCAAATGTCGAAAAGTCATTCCAAGAAACTGAAATTGTCCCCAAAGCCATCCATTATAAAACATTTGATTTAGCAAAAGAAGGAGAAGAGACCTCTGCCTATGTCAATAAAAACTCGGCCGATGAATATGAATTATATATGAACCCGGCAGATATTACAGGTTTAACATGGAGAGTTTACATGCGTAATATCTCAATTTTTCATGAACTAAGCCACATTATAGAGGGTCATTTAATCGAGAGTAAAATCCTAAAAAATTTATCCTTTTTCAGTCTCAACGCGACGATAAGACATAAAAAAATCAAGGAAGCAATGGCTGACCGAAGATTGTGTGTTCTTGAAAAAGATTGGGTTGCAGAATCTCTCAAGGAACTAATTTTTGAGAAAGATTCTAAGAATTTTATGATTGGATTTTCAAAAGAGAGAATACCGCAATTTCAACTCATGATTCACTGTCTGGATGTTTGGTGGCTTATATATGAAAAACCATCAGAATGCGGCAAAAAAATAATTGAACAATATCCAGGATTGCAAACTACACTCAAAGCATTTTTTACCAAAGAAAACATAAAATACCTATTGGAAACAGATGATAGCACATGGGATGTTAAACGAATCAAAACCATTGATTATCCCCCAAAATTTATTCATTATCAATAATTGCACTCTAATAGCATTGTGATACGATATCAGAAATGCAGTCTTATTGAGTTAAATGAAAAAATTACGCACCATACTATTTCGATTTATCCTGCCAACAATCACATCCTGTTGCATCCTCTTTTTGCTCTATTTTCATTTTTTCATTGCAGGAATCGTACAAAATCGCCTCATTGAATTATGTAATGACAACCATTGCTCATTTCGTGGAACGGTAACGAAACAGGGGATACTTTATCCTAAAATCATCATACATAACATCACTATTGCGTCACTGGACAAGAATGAATGGCATTGGCATTCACCAAAAATCGAGTGCTCATTTTCACTTTTGCGGTTATTTACCTACTGGAGTATCCCCGTATCCGTCGAGGTCCATGCCTTGAACAGCTTTTCGATCCTCCGCGATCAACACACAATCGCACTTTTTGATTTTCTTGATTTATTTGATGATGTGTCAGGGCGATTTTTTAAACCTTATATCAATGCAATGTACGCTCAAAATGCAGAAATACAAATTAAATCGAAATCACATGATGTCAGTGCTGCGTTACAGTTTCATGGTCGTGCAACTATCGCACAAGATGGTGAATCAGAAATTACGCTTACAATCACCGATGGATGCATCAAACAAACAGAAACTGCTCCCTCTTATATTTCATCTATATCCGGTATTTTACAACACATTCACAACAACCAAGACACAAAAATCTCATTACAAACGAAAGGCATATTCACCGACACTCAAGAGTCTTTATACCTCAAAGGAACCTTTGAAAATGATTCTGGTCGCTTCTCTTTGTCTACAAATCATCCACATTGTTTTCTCGATCCCATTATTTACACAAAACACAGCAGTAAAATTTCGGGTCAAATCTCTGCATCATTTATACAAAAAGTCCTTCAAAAACAAGAATTCTTTGAAGGACTGATCGCTGTTCAGCTTACCTGTGATCACACAAAAAACAACATCTGGCGGGGTTTGTTTGTATTTGAAGATTGGGTGTTGAATACAAAACGGCTGTTTTCTTCTGCAAAAATAACGGTGTCCTCAAAGGAATCAACCATCCTTGGACCGATCACCATAAAAACAACTCTTGGAGATTTCTCAGGGAACTATTCATATGACGTAAATACACAAACTGGCCAATGCAATATCAAAAACAAACTCGAGGGAAAAACACTGCTTTTCCCTTTTATCGCTTTACATAACAACAGTTTTGATTGTACTTGTAATATATATAAACAATACCTCTCTTTACACACAAAATTTGATATTTTTGACACACTTAAACATAAAACACACACAAACGCTCTTGACATAATGGTGTCATACAATGATGGTATGCAGGTTCGAGGAAGCTCTGACATGATGCAACTAACCGGATTTTTTTTATGGAAAAAACAGTACAACGGCATTCTTTCTTTATGCGATGATGAAAAAGAAGTGGCCTGCATAACAATGCAACAAGACAGTAATGGTAAAGAACATTTTGAAGGCTATACACAGACAAATATCATTAAAACCGTAACAGAACTATTTTCTGAGCCTATACCATTTTATGGCGAAGGTACACTCAGCTTTAAGGGCACAAAAAATAACAGTTGCCTCGATACACAATATGCATTTGAGGGTGGTGCAGTTGATATTCCGCACATACACAATTTTCTCCTGAGTTCATATGGAAAATTAGCTATCAATTCGCAAGAAGAAAAACTTTCCATACCACAGATCAATGCCGTATTTTCAACCGGTTCACTTTCGTGCAATAATGCCGAAATAATATACGACAAAAATTGGTCAATACAAACCTGCTCAATACCAATTGAAATCAATAAATGTGCCATTTCTTCGCACAATTTTTTTGACAGTCTTATTTCAGCTCATACACATATTCATAAAAAAACCAAACATGACCCTTTTTTTGTTTCTGGAAATGTACGGTTTCACAATGGATTTATTAAAAATGATGCCCCATTAAAAAAAATTTTTGCAGAACAACACCCTTCTTCTTTACATACTATGACTCAGATTGAACACGCAATCGATTTTGAAACGGAAAAGCCTATTCGAGTTGAGACGAAACAAATAAAAACCGATATTTCGGTAAAGATAATGAGTACGGGGAACATCCATGCTCCACGCATGCAAGGATCTATCATATGTAGTAATGGCGAAATCCTCTTCCCATACAAACCACTTTATATAACACATGGAAAAGTCCTTCTTTCTGGTGGAGATTTTTCAAATGCTATCATTGAGTTATTTGCACGAAACATAATCCAAAATTACAGAATCGCAATGCGCGTGAGCGGATCAATTTCAGAACATCATGTATTTTTTGATGCAACACCCGTGCTCTCTCAATCACAAATCTCCTCCTTGTTATTCTTTGGCTCATTACAGGAACGCGTAAGCGTATTTGTCCCATCACTTTTTTCACATACCATAAAACTTGGTTCCCTTGATATACACTTTGTTCCCGGATTTTCTGATAAATCAGGCCGTGGTGGTATTCGAGGCGCGCTTGAAATCGGCATTAATAATCGACTACGCGCAATGATTCAAAAGAACTTTACCCTTTCAGAAGACACACGATTCGAGCTTGAATACGCAATTGCAGACACACTTTCTTTACGAGCGGTCCGTGACGAACGCCGTGATTTGGGCGGGGAACTTGAATTGCGCTGGAAATTTTGAGCTATAATTTTGATAGAACAAGAGAACGGAGTCATTATGATATTCATAAGAAGATCAACCATTACCAAAAAAATTCTCATAGTTTGCACACTGTTTTGTCATTATGCTACAAATTCGACAGTTAAAGAACCGGAAAACTTATTGATAAACTTACCAAGAGAGATAAGCAATCAGATAGTATCCTACTATATTGATGCACTTTTATTACCAAATAGTGATATTCATATTTCTCTGTGCGAAACCAATAAATTTTTTTGTGAAAGCTTTTTCGACCACCATGGTATTTCAATTTCCATACAAAATCATGCTATACAAAAAAAGACCCAACAAAAATTATTTGGATATATCAGAAACACTCCGTATGGCCATTTAGCCAAAACATACATCATCTGTACAATATTAGACTGGAGGTCGAAAGCATCGTTAAAATTGTCATCAACATTCTGTAATCACGTAAACATGTGCTACCATGAACTTTTAAATTGCTGGAACGCCTTTACTGCTCACAACAAACGTCCTATGAACATAAAACGCAACACCCACCTGATCACTTTTTGTCATAAAACTAAACATTTCATCTATAGAGGCTATGAGCACGGTATGACTAATTATCAATCTTCTCATGGAACACAGAGTGAAGAAATCGTAAAGTTCTTCTGTCCTTTCTTTAATGTATCAACATTAAAACACGACCCATTAATTGAGAAATTATGGATAATTATTTGATCTAGGATTGTAAACAAAACACCACTCATAATATACTTTCATCACTAATATATCTATAAGAATTTTGTTAATGCAAAAAACAATTCGATCTCTTCCGTTGACAGCATTACTAATAACGCACTGTTTTTTTCTGATCACATCAACCTGTTGCGCTTATAATATACCGGAAAATTTTGGTAAAACTCATTTTATCACAGGACTCAAACACTATCCTGAGCTCATTGATAAAAAACAACAAGATAATCCACGATCTCACATTCAATGCGCAGCACTTTTTTCACCAAATCAGGTAGTGTTCGATACATTGTGTGAACTCATTACAAATGAACAATCAAAAATTTGTATTGCAGTATACACACTCACCGATGTCCGTATTGCAAAAGAACTGGTAAAAGCAAAACAACGAGGTGTCCATGTCGAGATTATTACTGACCGCAGCTCACCACTTGATCGAAGCACAAAAATAGGATTGCTTCATGCAAATAATATTCCGATTTTTCTGTATCAACCGCCACTTGAGAACAATGTTCAAAAAGGACTTATGCATAATAAATTCGCACTCTTTTTTAACAATGGCCCAATGCACGAAAAAGTTATTTGGCATGGATCATTTAATTTTAGTTACTCCGGATACCGACATAATTGTGAATCAATATTGATTCTTCGTGAGTCATCGATTTTTCAGCAATTTGAATCTGAATTTAAACAGATTAAGGGAAAATCAACACGGTACCAACCCCAAAGCAACGTATAATTTATAAGAAAGTTTTTAAGTAAAACGTAAAGCAGTCTGCATCATTTTCAATGCAACCCAACGAGTAGAATATTTTGGATAACCAGCATCATAATCAATCTGAAGATGTTTATAATCAATCGATGAACTGCCAAATTTTTTTATTATCTCTGTTTCGACCGCAGGGGAATGGTATTTTGTCATCATTCTTTCTACAAGGGATTTATTACCAATTGTAAGACGCTGGTCTGCGATTAACTCAATAATACAAGTAAATCGCTTAAAAAAATTGTCTCGCTCCTTTTCTGGTATATTTCTCTCAGATAAAATATGCCCTAATATCGCACGCTGACCGCTATGCGCCTCAACAAAATGACCAAACTCATGGAGTAGAAAAGATTCAAAAGTATTATTATCAACATCATAAAAATCCTTATATATATAAAGCGTCGGTTTTTGTGTATAATTCACCGTAAAACAAACTATTTTATTCTGTTTTGTGGTCGTTGCAGAAATAGAGGGATAATCAAGTGCTCCCGCGTATCCCTCCAAAGCATCACTTCCTGATCCTAACTCAATATTGACCGAGTACGGACTAATCCCATGTTTTTCAACCGTTTTATAGATTTTTTCCATAATATGCTTTGGAATACGCTCATCATGGTGATATAGGCCTTCAGTTGAGCTTTTGTCGAGCTGAAATATCCTATTAAAACATTGTTTTTTCATATCAATAATTGTACTTACGACGACTTTAAACTCTTCGTCATCAAGATTCGTAAGCTGTTTAAATGAATCTAATAATGGCTTTTCCATGGTATTAAACCAAAGTTTTTGTTGTTCCGTTAACAAAAAAGTAGGATTAGAACGCGTATAAGAATTAAAAAGACCAAGAAAAGCGGTAAAAGCGATAAAAAAAGATATATTTTTTTGCATCCTATCCTCAATTACATATCAACTATATTTCTAATAGTAATAAAATACAAATTTTTGTCAAGTTTGGCCTGAAATAAACAAAATTAGAAGCAGAATAGCGAATAGCTTCTATTTATATTTTCAAATATGATAAATTTACCCCTGAAATCATAGAAGGGGTATATATGTTTCTATTATTTATTTTTTCATTATTTTGTATGAATTACATCGTAACGAACAACGAGACCGCGCCACAAAACAGTACACAATCACAACAACAATTACCAATCCATCTTACAATCAACAACTATCAGAATAATGACACAAAGCAAGCACAAAACAATGCAAATACAAACGCAAATACACATACAAATGTAAATTCAAATTCCAATGCAACTGCGACCGCTGTTTCTCTGACAAATCAATTAAAACAAACAATACTGAAGTTATTAAACTTTGCAAAAAAGGAAGGTGCGCACCAACAACAAATTGCGCTTAGTTTTTTGCAACAACACAAACAAATCGTATTATTTTGCCTTCTTGGGTGCACGTACGGTTTATTATTCGCTTATCTTTTTACGCTCCACACATTTTTATCCGATAATGAAAAATGGCATGGTTGGAAACGTGAACATTCTCTTGAAGATCTTGTTATGTGCGACACAAATGAATTGGCGCATGCGCTCCTTGTCGCAATTCAACAAAAATACTTTAATCCACGCGATCCTGTAAATACCCAAAAACCATTTGTGCGTTTTTACAATGACATTCTTATAGAGGTACATAAAATTGACCGTTACCTTCAAATTGGCAACATCATACATCGATTTCAACTTTCGTATTTCTTCCCGGTGACAAAAAAACGACTAAAACGGGCATCAGAAAAACGAAAGAAGCTCGGATTTATGCAAAAGTTACTTATAACACATATGGCAACACAAAATAGTTTTCCGATTACCAGGTCGTATCAATTCGATATGCTTATCAAGAAGACAATACTATCAAGATTGACAAAGATACCTGCGCAACCAAGACAAATTACTTGATGTATACATTAAATATTTTATTGTCTTACGATGTAGATAAAGATAAGATCCAACACAAAAAGCAAGAAAAAATACACCACCGATACATTTGCTTTTCAGTGACCATCTCGGCACGTTTTTATTCTCTGACTTTTTATCCAGAAGAAATTTGGTATGATCGGGTTTTTTCAAGGTATTTTCCGGTGCAATAATTTCGCCTTGAGAAATAGTGATCTGCTTATTTTCAGAACTATCTTCGTCGTGCTTCGATTCATTTTCAACTGTGGTAGTGGAAAATTCCACTGTTTGATCATCACAAACATTGGGTTTTTTTAAGGTATCTTCCGAATTTTCGATGACAATAGAATCAACCTGAGTATTTTCTGGCATAGTAATTTCTTCATATTTAGATACGTATGAACCTATTGTAGTTTTTTCCTTTTCGGTTATATACATATCGAAAAGTTTTGTTCGCTGTTCGTCAGAGGAGCAGCATGAAACAATGATATGTTTCACCATGTTGATTCGTCCAACAAGACAAAGTTCATAAATTAAAGAACACCCTAATTTGTCGTACTCAAAATAGTTGAGTCCACCTTGAAATAACAGAGCCCTGCAGCACTGGTCCATAAAATCATCATCTATAGAAATAATTGCTTCTTTCTTAACATCAATTATATCTTGGAACAAATCACGATTATGATTTATAATCGCCGTCAAGTTAGTATAGTGATATTTTTGTATTGTCTCTTTTACAAAAGGAATCTGATCTTTACGGTCTGTTTTATCGACAGGAATCGTGATTATAAAAGGTGAACTATCTTTGGAAAAATTGCTAACAGAACAACCAGAACTACAATGAACACCTAACAAAAAACAAAACAAAATGCGCATCATAAAACATCAATCATCAATGCTTAACCGGCGACTGACGTTGCACCGGATAAATTACCCAAAAGATATTTTATATCTTCATCACCGAACTTGAGACCACCACCAAAGAATACATTTGCATTTTTCTTACTGACAAAATCATCAGCGCCGAAGACAAAATAAATGGATTGTGTTGCAAAAATTCTGTTCATCCATTTTAAATGCGCACGACGATCATGTTTCCTATTAAAGCCGGCTAAGTCGAATGCTTCAAATGTGGTAATCCAGTAAAACTTCCCTTTCGGATATCCGACAGCAATATCAGCACCAAAGCCAGCATAACCATCAAAAATACCAAAACGAAGTGAAAGTCGCCGAAATGTTGCACCAAATTGGATCCCAACTTTTACCGCATTACGCCGAAACGTTAATTTTTTCTCACGAAACACATCTTCCATATATTCCTGAATGCGCGGATTTACCGTCAAGGGATCAACCGGATCAAGCGAACCAAGATCTACATAGGTCCGTTCAACTTCTTTTCGATCAATAAATCCTTTTTCTGAGGCAGCAATTTGAAGCAAGTAAAAAAAATGTGGTTGAGGATATAGTCGAATTTCTATGTATCCTTTGGAATCTTGAAAGTGATAATTTTCCGCTGGATTTCTCATGGTTTCAAAATGCGAGTCAAACACAAGTTGTAACCGTTCAAGTCGCTCGATATAATTTCTAAATCCCTGCGCAGCAACACGAAGATCCTGGTAGATAATATCCTCGTTCACTAATTTCCCCAAAAGCCCTTTGCCTGAATCAATTTTTTCCACAATCGAGTCTATTTTATTGAGGCCACCAGAAACTTGCTTACTTACCGCATCAAACGACGAGCCAAGCGTATCAAATCTTCCCGCAATGCGGTTAAAATCACGATCAAACACAACAGCTATCCGTTCAACACTTTCCTGAAAAGCAGGCAGCGCATTCGTTTCAAGGTTTGAAGAAAGATTTTTAAATGTTGATCCGATACTCAGAAATGCCTCTAATTTTCCATCATTTTGTGAGATCGTTCCATCAATCTCTTTTGCGATATGAGAAATATGCGTCGTCGCACTATGAATATTCTGTACAACATCCTTTAACTGCGCTCGACCTTCTGGCGTTGCTATCGCCTCTTTAACCGACTGAACAACCTCATCAATTCCACTGCCAACATGACTAATCGTTTGCAAAAGACCATCGATGTCATAGTGTGATTTACCTTTTAGACCGATCACATCTCCCGGTTTTAATTGTGGCAAAAAATTGCTTCCTGGGGCAATTTCCACATATTTTGGGCCAAACCAACCATCTTGCCGGATCGCCCCTGTCGCATTTTCATACAATTGATAATCTCGAGAAACACGTAATTTCACTATAACTTGATTATCACTCAACATAATTTCGTCGACCCAACCAACTTTGACACCCGCAATTTTAATGTCTGCTTTTTTTGATAATCCAACAATTTGATTGAAGAAGATAATATATTCATGATAATGTCTTTTATCAAATCGAAATGATCCAATTTGAAAACCCATGTAGATAAAAATCATCACTGCAAGAATAACGAATAATCCGACAACCGCCTCAAGAGAAAGTTTTGAACGCATTTTTTTACTCACACAAAGTATAACCGCATAATAGCAACATCATACATGATTTTATCGTCTTGTACACGTTCTTTTCTTGAAAATATAACAAAAATTGTTTCTACTCGTTGACCAATTTGTACTCGGCACACCGCAGAAAAAAGATTGCATTTGAGATTTTTTTTAAAAAATTGTTCATAGCGACCAACCGGTTTTTGATACATTGGCTCTAGAATTTTTTTCCAATCCGCTGCCCAAGAAAATGTTTCTTTTAATTCCGCCTTTAAAGATTCTGCATGTTTTTTTCGTTCATCGATTGGTTGTGCAATCGCACGTCGCAATTCAAATAATTGCGTTACAGAATCCGACAAAAAAAATGGGTTCAGAGTACTGTCCGAGTTATATATGGTAAAAAGATCGGTGAGATAAATCTCCTTTTTCTCTTCAGCGCCTTTTTTTGGTGGAATATAAAAGATTCGATTGCCAAATTGTTTTTCAAAATATTCCTCTGTACACAACTCGGTAATATCAAAGAGCGGTTTTTCGCGTTTTTTGAAAAACTGCTCAAGCTGCTCTTTGAACCCTTTAATTTGAAATGTTTCAAGAAATTTAGACAGTTCATCGATGAGAGGTTCTTTTTTTAGGCGCTTTTCTTTAAAATCAAAAAAATGGTTTATATTAATTTTTCCCTCTTCACAGGTAAAACAAATCGAAATATTTGCATCAACACCATCGACTTCTTCCCTTAATACATAATCGCGCCATCGATTTATGCCGGGAAAAAATAACTCAAAATCTCGAGAAATTTCTGAACTCTTTTCCTTTTTTTCTTCCGTTGTTTTTTCCCCACGCTCCTTTTTTGGCATCGCTAACTGTGCAATGCACTGCTGGACAACGCCGAGCGCGAGTTCCCGAATTTTTTGTTCCTCACCAGTTACCTTGACAAACGGTGGCAAGATTACACCTTTGTTAAAAACATACGTACCGATAGACAAAATTAAAAATGAAAGAAGTAATACGTAAATAAAAATAAATCCGCTTTTATTCATATAAATATCAAAAAAGTACCACAACTATGACCTGCATATATTGTAGTACTTTTTTTCATCTATGTCCTGCGCGCAATCTTAATGCTATACAAAGACGATTATTACAACCAGATCGGAAACCTGATTGACAAACTCACTCCAAAATTTTCATTTTTTTATTTGCAACAATAGAATGACTTTGCAAAATTTTAAGAAAATCTTCATAAAGAGTCAGCGTATGGACATTCCTGTTATTACGAACAACAACCTTAACCAAAGTGTTTTTCCCAAGATGAGTACTCAAATACTCCACAAATCCTTTAAGCATGACATCATATCGATTGACAAAATCAAATTCAAAAACATCTGGGCATCGAAATTCTATAATATGATCATAAAGACATGGAATTTGTGATGCTTCCTCTTGAAACGATAATAAGGTGATATCAACACCAAGAGGATTATTTAACAATTTTTTAAAGTTTGTTCTTTGAAACACAATCGAACCTAATGATGTGACAATTTCAGACGCCAAAGGATCTTTAATCATTTGATCATACAATGCTGAGTTTATAACATATCGAGAACATCCCCCATAAAAAATATCCCTCACATGTTGAGATTTATTAAGAAAATTTTTTGTTATTTTTAACTTTCGATACGTGGTACTATTTTGAGGTGCGTTATATATCTCAGACAAAATACCATTAACCATACGCACGGAAATCTTACTGTTAAAGTACAGGACAAAGGGCGACCACAGATAGGCTGCAACAATCTGGTGCTTTAGACCAATTTTAGATGGATCTACTAAAGACCCAATAGAACGCTGAATAAGACCTATCTGGGATAAACTTGCTGATCCAAAGAAAACTGGCATAACTTTTAACAATCTTTTTATGTGACTCTTAATACTAACACGATTGTCATTCATTTCATGATCAAGAAAACAATCCTTCAAAAAATCCAATTTAAAATCTGTGCATTTTCTGTTCTTCCACAATGTTTCACCATTCATAATTGATGTTGCTATACGGCCAATAGTATTTTTTCCATAAAAATAGGTATAATTTACAAAACAATTAATAACATTTTTGTTATTCGTGATAAATTCATATAATGAAAAATTCAGTAATTTAATCTTATTCAAATCACTGATTATGTTATTTAAATTAATCTTCTTATTCTCATCCAATGCGTTTGTTCTACAATACGCCAATTCACCTGGGCGCGAATTAACAATTTCACTGTAGCAATTCACACAGTTGTCAACTAAATCAGCAAGAAATTCATTTGGCAAACTCAATTCTGGATTCACATCCAAACGGTGTTTCACAATATCTTGCCTGTCTCCCGCGCATACACCAATTGCGACAGACAGAACGCATAAGAAAAGAGTTATATAAAAAAAATAGTGTCTCGACATAAACAACCCCAAAAATATAAAAATGATTCAATTCACCTTTATATTTTACAGACAAGCTGAATTAAGTAAATAAAAAAACTGCTGATCATGATTATTTAATAAAATAGGATTTATGTCAATAATAGAAATTTCGATCAACATAACACAAATAATATCTTAGTCTCAATTGTAAAAAAATTGCATAAAAGGCTTAAGGATTAAATTTTCATCTTAATCGAGGAAGTCGTTTTTCCGCTATTTTTAGAAATAGCTCGCGAAGGTTGGTTAAAGAAAGTCTCGGAAATAATCGAGGCAGAATGTAGGCACCACCACCGACAACAAGTGATACGCATAACAAAGCTTTAACACGGTTAGAAATTTTTGGTGCGATTTTTTCTTCTGGGGCACAGATCGCTAAATACCTTGAAATATATATCAATCTCAAGACCTTCATTTTTCTGGCGATAGTATTATCATATTGATCGATTTTTTCTTGCAATAACTGTCTGTGTTCCTCTGTAAGATCCCGTACCTCTTTTTCTAAAAGTTTTCTTAATCGTTCCATCAAATCAAACTTACTGTAATCAAATTTTTTTAAAGTAAGTATTTGCTCAATATCAAGCATCTTAACAAAAAAATCAGTACTGTCATGGAGCAAAAGCAAATTCCCGAAAAATTCTTGCCCGTCTTTATGCTGAAAGTCTTTATCTTTTTTTAATACATTAAGACTTTCTTTTTGTTTTTTAATTTGTTCTGGCAAAGATTCTTTGAGAAATTCCATTCTTTCAACAAAAAACTCGCTCGTTAAAATGGTATTAAACCGATAAACTAATACTTTGAATTCACTCAAAACAGGCTCAAGAAAATTTTCCTCGCTATCTTTTTGTAAAAAATCAGGCGAACTATCGTCATGCGAAATTTCTTTTGTGTCAAAGTCAGACAATGTTTCGAAAACCAAAGATCCATCGCGATTAATATAAAAATGATACAAAAGATCTTCGATTGAGCTTGAAGTACTGATTCCCTCAGAGAAACCGGCAAGCTCGTCTAAACACAATCCTAACTTCTTGGCAATATATGGCGAATTCGTTAAAATATTTCCCTGAATATTGAAAACCTGTGGAATCTCCTTTTTTATATCGAATGGATCTTGTAATGGATCTTGTGCAGATAAAAAGAGCGACACGGGATAGCTCAGACAAAAAAAGATGGAAAGAACAGTGTTTTTTGTGATCATAGTCCGCCCAAGAAAAAACTTTACATCTGGATTACATACCAAAAAAAACACCGACGGATCAAGAAAAATGAAAAACTACAATAAAAACGATCGAGTAAATAAATTTTCACCGAACCCGAATAGGTCGCCGCCCCATTATCTTTTCAAGAAATAACTCGCGAAGATTGGTTGGCAAGTTTTTTATTGAAAGAATGAAATTTCTTAAAGAAAATTGCGGAAACAAGCGAGGCAAAAGGTAGTAGACGCCAGCACCGCCGACAAAAAATGACAAGAGTACCAAAGCTTTAACACGATTCGAGATTTTTGGTTTCTTTTGAGGATAGATCGCCAAATACATTGGAATATATACCGACCTCAAAACCTCTATTTTTCTGCCGATACTGTTATATTGATTGATTTTTTCTCTCAATAACTCATGGTGTTCATCTCGGATCTTCAATTCCTTCTCTTCTACAACTTTTCTTAGTCGATCTATCAAACTAAAATTCTTATCATCCAAATTTTTATCAAATTTTTTTTCATTTACTATTTGCTCAATATTAAGCGCCTTAACGTACGAATCAGCAACCTCATGTAATTGAAGCCAATCATTGAAAAATTCCTGCTCACCTGCCTGTTGAAAATCTTCATTTGTTTTTAACACATTAAGACTTTCTTTTTGTTCTTCTATTTGGTTTGGTAGAAATGCCTTAAGAAACATCATTCTTTCAACAAAAAAATCTTCCGTTAAAATAGCATTTAATCGATCAGTCAATTCTTTGAACTTACCCACAACAGGAACAAGAAAATTTTTCTCAATACCTTCTTTTAAAAAACTCGACAAATCTTTGTGGTTTTTAAATGATCTTATGAATTCATTGTTTAAAAATTTTTCAACAGGGGTGGTAAATTTCTGTTCTATGTCAAAACCAGATAATGTTCTGAAGATATGAGATCCATCGTGATGAACATAAAAATAATACAGGAGATCTTCAATCGAGCTTGAATTGTTAATTATCAGAGAGAAATTTCTAAAAGTATCGGTAAGCCCTCCTAAATGCAGTTTGCCTAAATCATTCAAAAAAAGTAAATACATACCATCTGGCATCCTTCTCCTAATATCCTCCAAAAGTGGTTCTTGCTCCCTCTCGATATATAAAAACTCTCTTTCAATAATTTCTTGAATATCAAAAACCTGCGGAATCTCCTTTTTTATATCGAATGGATCTTGTAATGGATCTTGTATCGATAAAAAGAGTAACGCAGGATAGCTCAGGCAAAAAAGGGCGAAAAAAATAGTATTTTTGGTAATCATGATCAATCAGAAGAAAAAACTTTCTATCTGCATTATATACAAAAAAACACCGAATCGTCAAGAAAAATTATTGAAACACTACAATTCAAAACAATCAAATGATTAAGCCATGCGACTTTGTTCTGCAATTATTTGCTGCTCGCCCAGCGCATCACACATCAGAAGGCATTCATGAATCGTATAAGAAAGTTGCGCCTTTCGCCCAAATACTGCATTTGTATCATACGCAAAGAGTGGCAACGATGTTGTTGTAATCTCTTTTTGGAGCTGCGTCAAAAAATCATACGTCAACGTATCTGAAAACATCTGTAAAAAATAGGTATATCTGCTGGAGAGTGAAATCAAAATATCGTCCAGCGCATTTGCATCAGCAATAATTTTCTTGTCTTTTAATGATGAGAGCGTCGCGGCTACTTGTTTCACCACGTTCCATGATTTTTGATGATCATTTGGATCAAACAAAAGCTTGGACAGTGCATGCTCAAGAAAGCGAACAATGCTTTGCTGTAATTCCATATATTCGCCATTCTTTACTGCACCGCGCGCTATATCGGTAGATATATTGTGTAAAAATTGCTCCGGATCTTCTTTAAACGCATTGTATTGTGTGCTAAATGCACCAAACAGCTGTTCGTACAACACATTCGCATGAACCGATGCATTATTTTTATTCAACGGAATAGATACCGTTTTATTCAAAATTGGCATCATACTATTTGAAAAGCGATCAAGAAATAACAAAACCATATCAGCATCAAAAAATGAGACCTGCTTGGAAAAATTGGTGTACATTTTCATAACCGATCTGAGATATACGTATGAGGTATCTTCGTTTGTACCACTGTAATTGAGTAACGAGGTCATATGAGATAAATCATAGGGCAACACCGATTCAATATAATCTGGTGCATTGATCTCCTTTTGTATTCTCACCATTTCATCACGCGAATATGCTGACTGAAATTCGTGAGCACGCATATGTATTCCGAGCAAAATAAGCGCTACGGGAACAATTCGTCGGATGATAGACATACAATTATAAAAAAATACTATATCTGTCATACAATGATTCTTTTTGTTTTAGATTCATGTATTATGGTACCACAATACATGAGTGTTGTTCAACACCTCCTTTCACGATAAAAACATTGGTGATCAAATTGTTTTTCCATTCTGTGTACAAATTTGCACAAATATGGTTAAATAAAATGCGTGTATTATTCATACATTAATAAGGATTATTCGTGGCATTGTACGAATATCAGGCATATACAAAAGCGGGAAAACGAGTCAGGGCAACTATTGACGCTGCTTCCCTTACCCAAGCACGTGATATCATTGTACGCCAAGGATTTTATATTGTTTCAATTCAGGCTTCAAGCACACTTGCACAAGGTTCGCTTTTTAAGCGTCTTTTAACACCCGCAATCTCTTCAGCAGATGTCATATTATTTACAAAGCAACTTGCGATTCTTTTAAAATCAGGCGTTCCACTCCTGCAAGCCTGCGAATTACTGATTGATCAATTTAAAGGAAAAATGAGGTCGCTTATTGTTGAAGCTCGTGACCGCCTTAAAGAGGGTGTATCGTTTGCCGATGCACTTGAAAAATATCCGTATGTTTTTGAAAATTTATACGTTCAACTTGTTCGCGCCGGAGAACAAAGTGGTAATTTGGAGCTTATTTTACAACGTCTTACCGCTTATCTTGAGCGACGACAAGAAGTTCGAAAAAAAGTTGTGGGCGCATTACGCCAACCGCTCATACAACTTGTTATTGCAATCGCTATTTCTGTCGGATTACTCACCTTTGTTGTACCACAACTTGTTGGTGGCCTTGCATCGCAAGGGAAAGCTTTGCCAACGCCAACGGCAATTGCGCTTGCAATCTCAAATCTTTTGATCGCCCATTATTTTGCCATTGGAGTTTCAATAGTTTCCCTTGTTATCGGATTTTTATACATTCGTTCAACAACGTGGGGCAAACGAATGATCGATAAAATCAAACTAAAATTACCGCTCGTTTCCTATATCACAAAAACGGGAGCGGTTGTTCAATTTAGCTATACATTGTCGATGCTTTTAGAAGGCGGCGTTCATTTGGCCGAAGCACTTAAAATAGTTACCCACGTCATCGACAACTCGGTCCTTGCAACCGCAATTTCACAAGCGCGGGAAGACATTGTCAAAGAAGGACGCATTGCAGATTATCTTGAAAAAACAAAAATGTTTCCTCTCATTGCGATTTATTTAATAAGAACCGGTGAATCAAGTGGACAACTTGATGCGATGTTAAACACCGTTGCGGTAAATTATGAAAAAGAACTGTCTGAAAAAATAGATCAATTAACAAGTCTTGTTACTCCGATTATGTTGTTTTTCATGGCAATTATTGTCGGAGGTATTGTCCTGGCCGTTATGCTACCAATGGCGGAAATGGGCAATGCAATGTAGGCAATGTAAAAAGTACAATTACTATCGAAAGGAGCATTTATGCTCGAAAGTATACAGATGCAGAGGTATAGGCGATTTTTACGGCCAGGATTTACGCTCATTGAGCTTATGATTGTGTTAGCAGTACTAGGTTTGATCATGTATTTTCTTATTCCTCGCTTTGGTACGATGCTCAACAAAGCAAAAATCAGAACTGCACGACTTGCAATGCAAACAATCAAAAATCAGATTACCATGTATAAAGTTGATGTTGGCGATTACCCTGAGCGTTTGAGAGATCTGGTCAAAAAACCTTCTGATGAAAAAGCAGCAAAGAAATGGGACGGTTCATATACGGACGACAAAGAAATCCCGGAGGATCCATGGGGAAATGCATACCGATATGAACGAACACAAACCGGTTATGATTTGTATTCATATGGACCAAATGGCAAAGGCGCTCCAAAAGAAGAATATATCCGAGCAGCGGAGTAATGAAAAAAACGGGTTTTACACTTATTGAACTTATGATTGTGCTCGCAATTTTGGGGCTTGTCAGTGTGTTAGTACTGCCAAATTTTATGAAAAAAAATGCTTCAAAACAGCGGTCAGAATCCATTGAACAATTAAACGGATTGCTGCATTTCGCATGGCAGCAATCCGTCACCCAAGCAAAACCACATCAGATTCTCTTTAACTTTGAGAAAAAAACTATATCTCTTTATCAAGGGAAATTTTCTGAAAGTAAAGACGAGTTTGAGTATGTACCGCTTAAAGTGCCTCACGTTGCAACCACAATATACATACCACAAGACATACGAATCAAACGGTTTATTGTTGATGGATTTGATGAAATGGCACGTTTTATTGGTGGTGCGACAACTGAAAGTTGGTTTTTCATGAATGATCGCGGTATCGCTCAGCAAACAACAATTGTGATTGCACAAACCGACCAACCGGGAACAGAATTTATATATGATGTACACCCATTCACCGGACAACTCATAGAGCGATTATGAGACATACAAAAAAAGGTTTTACGCTCATTGAAACAATGTTTGCACTTCTTGTCGCAACACTTATCATCACGCCATTGATGCGCCTTTTATTACGAACGATTGACGTTGTCGGAAAGCAAGAAGCTCGTTTGCTTGATCAAATCGCACTGCAACGATTTTTATACGAATCCAGACTGTATGCTGATCACGCGGAGAATTTTGAACGACAAGAAGTTTTAGATATGCAAAAAACAATATTTTTTACTCGAACTCCATCTGCAGAGAAAAGTGAATTTGCACAACCATTTCTTTTTGCCGAACGCGTTTTTATACAAGACAAAACATCCAGAAGAGAATTCACACAAGAACTTATCACGTTTCATACAGTATTACCGCCAGCAAAAGAACCGCAACCAAAAAAAGGTGCCAAAGAAGCAAATACAGCCAAAGAAACAAAACAGGGTGGATGACATGTGCGCACGAAACAAGTCCGGATTTACACTGATCGAACTCATGATCACATTGATCATCGCCTCTTTTTTGGTCGTTACACTCAATCGTGTGTTACAACAAAGTTCACTCGCCCGTCTTTTTGTCGAAAGACGAGTAAGAGATGGGTTTTTCATTGGTACATTAGCACAAGAACTTACCTATGACTTTTCTGGCATCACAACACAATATGCAGCGCAAGAATCTGAAGAAAAGGAAAAACAAAAAAAGGTAACTCCACCGATTCAAATAGGGCGTGGACCTGATAATACCATTCAAGAGCTGCGATTTTTTTCCGTAAACGCACGCGAATATAAAAAACATCATGTGCCCACTGAGATTGTCTATACATTACTGTTGTCAGATAAAACAAAAAAAACATACACGTTGACACGTGAACTTAAAACTCAAGAATCATCAAAACGAAGAGAATTTCAAGCTCCTCCTGTTGCGTTTCTAGACAATATTACAAAATGCACTGTCCAATTTGTGAAACAAAAATCAAAAGATGAAACAAAAAAGGAGGGCGAGATACCATTTATACTG
>Ga0075431_100000366_pt1 | contig 35887 bp, 32 predicted proteins | sample RhiMetdeltSRZDD5_FD_75297 | JGI IMG/M metagenome (GOLD analysis project Ga0075431, IMG submission 75297) | Populus rhizosphere microbial communities from Tennessee, USA - Rhizosphere MetaG P. deltoides SRZDD5 | ecosystem: Host-associated > Plants > Roots > Rhizosphere > Soil | place: USA... | reverse complement strand
GGGCTCGAGCATCCACTGGACCTGGATGCCCTCCATGAACGCCACTATCTCGGTGGCCCGGGCCTCGGGGTCCAGGTCCTTGCGGATCTCGCCCCGCCGGACGCCCTCGGCCAGCGACTCGGCGATCACCTTGCGGATCGAGCTGGTCCGGCGCTGCGCATACGCCCGGGCGGCACCCTCCTGCACCACGCTCTCGGCGCTGACGATGGCCCGCAGCCGGGTCAGCAGCGGCCGCTCGGCCAGCACCTGGGCGGTCGCGGGCAGGCGGCGCAGCGACTCGAGGCCGCCACCGGGCTCGGCGAGGTAGGCCTCGACCTCGGGGAACGACGCATCGGCCCGGTCGAGGACGGCGAGCAGCAGGGCGTCCTTCGACGGGAAGTGGTGCAACAGCCCGGCCTCCGACAGACCGACCTGGGACGCGACCGCCGCGATGGTGGTGGCCCGCACGCCGTGCTCGGTGAAGAGCTCCGATGCCGCGTCGAGGATCTGGTCCTGCCGGGCCAGGCCCCGCGCCTGTCGCTGCCCCTTCTTCGGCGGCACTCGCCGAGGCTAACCCACGTCCGAGCCCGTGATTCCCGCGAAGACGTCGTCATCCCGGGTACCGGCGGGCGCGCCGCGGCGGATGTACCACTCGGTGCCGAGAGCGAACGCGAACGCCTCCGGGGGCAGCCCCAGCAGCGGGCCGGTGTCCTGGACCTGGCTGGCGTGGGACTCCATCGACGCCCGCTTCTGATCGAGGAAGCCGGTGACGTCGACGAAGGTGGTGATCTCGTCCTCGCCGGAGCCGAACGGCTCGCCGTTGGTCTCCAGCTCCTCCATCTCGGGCATGTCGTCACCGAAGCCGGCCTCGGCGGCGGCCTGCATCATGGCGATCATGTGGTCGCGGTTCCATGTGAGCTCCAGCACGTGGGGCACGGCCGCGAGCTCACCGGCCCGGATCCCCACCCGGTGGACCTGGATGTGGTCCGGGTGGCCGTAGTGGCCGTTGGCGTCGTAGACGGTGAAGACGTCGACGCCCTCGTCCCGCAGGATGTCGGCCAGCCGGGCCGCGGCCTCGTCGACGTCGGCCTGCCAGAAGCAGGTCGGGTCGTCGTTCTCGGGGGTGCCCATCATCCCGGAGTCCCGGTAGCCGAGCCAGTGGATGCGGGCCACACCCAGCACCTTGGCCGACGCCTCGGCCTCGGCCATGCGCCGCTCGACGAGGGTCTCACCCGGGTCGAGGAACCCGTCGGCCACCTGGCCGACCTCGCCGCGGGTGGCGTACACGACGACGACCCGGTGCCCGGCCGCCGCGGCCTTCGCCAGGGTGCCCGACTGGGCCATGCACTCGTCGTCCGGATGGGCGTGGAAGGCAACCAACGTCGACATACGGCGCCGACGCTATCGGCCTCTTTTGGCCGGTAGCGTCGGGTCGTGGTGCTTTCGGGCGACGGGTTCATCCGGGTCGCCGACGGGAGCCAGCGCTGGGGGCGCTACGGAGCCGCCGGGCTGCTGGTCCGCCACGTCGATGCGACCACCGGGCTGACCTCGTACTTCGTCGCGCTCCGGTCGCAGATGACGCACATGGGCGGCAGCTGGGCGATCCCCGGTGGCGCCCTCACCCACACCGAGAGCCCCATCGAGGCTGCGGTCCGGGAGTTCCAGGAGGAGATCGGCCTCGCCCTCGCCGCCGACCAGGTCGCCCACATCCACGAGGACGACCATGGCGGCTGGTCCTACTGGACCGTCGTGGTCGACGTCGAGGAGCAGTTCCCGCTGCCGACTACCACCAACTGGGAGACCGCCGAGGTCCGCTGGGTGAGCGCCACCGAGCTCGGCACCCTCCCCCTCCTGCCGCCGTTCCGGGCGACGATGCTCCACCTCGGCTACCTCCAACCCGAGGTCGAAGCCGAGCCCTAGCAACCGGACTTCGTCCCGGACTCCACCCGCCACCCGGTGCCCCCGTCCACCACGTGGACGATTGCGAGCAGCAGGTGGTCGTCGCCGATCGGATCCCGATAGGCGTAGCCCATCGATCCATCCGGCAGCTCCAGTCGAGTCCACCAGGGCCCGTACCTGCCCAGATCCGTCGCGACGTAGGCGAGCAGCGCATCGTCGGGCGTCGAGTAGTCCGTGAGCTGGGAGGAGATCTCGATCGGCATCGTCCCGCTCGGGTGCTCCTGGGTCGGGGGGGAACACGGCACGACGTCCGTCGGCAGCGCCTGAGCCGCCTCCGACGAGGTGACGAGCTCGCCGGTCGAGATCGCCAGGGGTCCTCCAGGGCCGGCGATCGCCAGCTCGAGCTGGTCGATGACGATGGCGGTCGCGTCGCGGTCACCAGTCGTGACCGTGATGCCGAGCCCCGCACATGCGCCAGTGCCGAGCCGGGTGCTGGAGAAGCTGACCTCGCCGTTCCCGTCCTCCCGGACGACGTCCGAGATCGAGACGAGGTCGCTCTCCCACGGCGTGGTGGGATCGATCGGCGGGTACGACGGCCAGCTGACGTCGAGGCTCCCGTCGGCGCGGGTCCAGTGCACCCGGAGGTCGTCGGGTGCGTTGACGTCGTTCGGCGGCCGGGTCACCCCAGGGGCCGGACCCGGGAACGGGCCCTCGTAGCCGAGGTCGTGAGCGGAGAGCTCGAACGGCAGGTTGCCGCCGCACTCCGGGCGCACGGCCTGCGGACCGCCCGGGACGGTCGCTTCGGTCCGGTCGGTGCGGTTGGTGGCGAGGCGGGTCGCGGTGAGCAGGCCGCCGACGAGGGCGACCACCGCCGCGGCGGCAGCGAGGATGCGCCGGCGGTCGGGCCGCGCGCCGGCCGATGGCCTGAGGGTCCGGACCCCGACACCGGGCGGCTCGTCGATGGTGGTCGTGGCGGCCCGGCGGGCGAAGGCGTCGCGCAGCTGGGCTTCGAGCTGGTCGTCGTCGTGGAGTGTCATCGGTCGATCACCGTCCTGAGCTGGTCGAGCGCCCGCGAGGCGAGCGACTTCACGGTTCCGGGCCGGCAGCCCAGAGCGTCGGCGATCTCCTGCTCCGAGAGATCGCCGTAGTACCGGAGGACCAGCACGGCCCGCTGCCGGAACGGGAGCGCGTCGACCGCGTCGAGCAGCTCGTCGGCGCCGAGCGCCTGGGCCTCGTCGGCCCGAGCGGTGACGAGCCGCACCCGCCGCTGCTCCCGACCCCGGCTGCGGAGCCACGACCGGCACATGTTGACCAACGTGGTGCGGAGGTAGGCCGGGGGGTTGTCGACCGACGCCCACCGCCGCTGCACGCCTGCGAAGGCCTCCTGTGCGAGGTCTTCCGCCACGGCGTCGACGCCGGTGAGGAGGTGGGCGAGCCGCACGGCGTCGCCCCACTCGCACCGGTAGAAGCCCTCGAACGTCGTCCCGGCATGAGCCGGAGCGACCCTGTTGCCCATACCCTCATTGACGCCGCCCACGACCGGAGGGTTGCAGCACACCCGGGGGGACATGTGATCAAGATCGACCCAGACGCCGCGGGGATGGACGCCAGCCGCCTCCGCCGGATCGACGAGCACCTCACCAACCGCTACCTCGAGCCCGGCAAGATCGCCGGCGTCCAGGTGCTGGTCGCCCGGCACGGCGAGGTGGCCCACTTCTCCTCGCTCGGCCAGATGGACCGCGAACGGTCCCGCCCCGTCGGCGACGACACGATCTGGCGCCTCTACTCGATGAGCAAGCCGATCACCGGCGTCGCCCTGCTCACCCTGTACGAGCGGGGCCTGTTCCGGCTCGCCGACCCGGTGCACCGGTTCATCCCGGAGTGGCGCAACCTCCAGGTGCGCGAGCGCGACGCCGACGGCGCCCGGCTCGTGAAGCCCCAGCGTCCGATGAACGTGCGCGACCTGATGATGCACATGTCGGGCCTCGGCTACGCCCTCGACAACGCCGACCTCACCGTCGACGTGCTGCGCCGCGCCCCGTCCGAGCGCTTCGGCCCGGACGCCACGCTGGAGACGCTGGTCGAGCGGCTGGCCGAGGCGCCGCTGCGCTTCCACCCCGGCACCCGCTGGCTGTACTCGTGGTCGACCGACATCTGCGGGCGCCTGGTCGAGATCCTGTCCGGGCAGCGCTTCGACGACTACCTGCGGGAGACGATCTTCGAGCCGCTCGGCATGGTCGACACCGGCTTCGACGTGCCCGACGCGTCGGCCGATCGCTTCGCCGCCTGCTACACCCGCGACGGCGGCAAGCAGCTGAAGCTGCTCGACGACCCGGAGCGCAGCCGCTACCGGCGGCCGGCCACGTTCCTGTCGGGCGGCGGCGGCCTTGTCGGCACCACCGCCGACTACCTGCGGTTCTGCCGCATGCTGGTCAACGGCGGCGAGCTGGACGGCGTCCGCATCCTCAGCCGCAAGACGGTCGAGCTGATGCGCAGCAACCACCTGCCCGGCGGCGGCCAGCTGGGCGACTTCGCCCTGCCCGGCGGCTACGGCGAGGTGGGCTTCGACGGCATGGGCTTCGGCCTGACCGTGGCGGTCAGCCACGGCCCGGTCGCGACCCATGCCGTCGGTTCGCCCGGGGAGTTCATGTGGGGCGGCGCCGCCTCGACGCTGTTCTCGATCGACCCCGCCGAGGACCTGGTCACGATCTTCATGACCCAGCTGATCCCGTCGGGCACGTTCGACTTCCGGTCCCAGCTGAAGGCGCTGGTCTACGCCGCCATCGCTGACTAGAGCTTCGGTGGCTCGATGGTGATCGGCTCGCCGAGGTCGGTGAACACCAGCGACCGGGTCTCGGTGAACGGCTTGCCCTGCTCGTCGCCCTGCCACTCGACGTCGAGCCGGCGGACGAGGCCGTCGTCGTCGACCCAGATCTCCAGCTCGGTGGCGACGCCGCCCTCGTAGAACGGCGCGAGCCCAAGGGCTGCCAGCCGCGCCTGGTCGGGGTGGGCTGCCCGCTGGTGGTGGGTCGGGACGCCGTCGATCTCCTCGTCCCCCAGGGCCGTGAACGGCCCGCCCCCGCCGACCTTGTCGGCGAGCAGTGCCGGGTCGGGGACCTCGCTGTCCAGCGGGTTCGTCTCCGACCACGCGTGCGGGAGCTTCGCGAGGTCCCCGCCCTCGGGCTGCGTGATGTCGGCGAAGTAGCCCCAAGCCCGGCCGTCGATCTCGACGTACTGCGACATCGGCTCTTCCGCCCCGACGATCCGCCGGGCGTTCCCGGACCACTCGGTGGTCGACTCCGCGTGCACCGGGGACGTGACCATCTTCCAGTCCAGGTCCCAGGTCTCGGCCAGCCGACCGCTGCGGGTCGACGGTTCGCCGGGCGCCTGGGGGCCGGTCCGCACGGGGTCGTCGTCGGCGCGGTCGGCGACGACGAACGCCGCGGTGACGACCGCGGCCGCGGCCACTGCGGCGGCGACGATCCGGGCCCGTCGCCGGCGCCGGGGTGTCGGCCGGTGGGATCCGGGGGGTGCTGTCTCGGCTGTCTCGGCTGGCATCGACACGATCTCCTCCAACAGGGCCTGGGCGGCCGCCGATGTGGGCGAGGCGAGGTCGCCGGGGAGGTCGGCGGGCCGGGCCCGGCGCAGGGTGTCGAACGCGTCGTCAGGCATGGCCATGGCCGATGTCCTCCTTCCGTGCCTCGCTCTCGTCGAGGATCTGTCCGTTGGCCGGCGAGCGTTTCGTCAGCTCGTCGGCGAAGCGCCGTCGGGCGCGGTGGAGCCGCACCAGGGCCGCGCCGGCGCTGCAGCCGACCACCTGGGCCGCCTGGGCGGGGGTGAGGTCGTCCCACGCGACGAGGAGGAGCAGCTCACGGTCGGTCTCCGGCAGCGCGGCGAGGGCGTAACCGATGATCGCGGCGTCGCGGTCGCCGTCGCCGTCGCCGTCGCCGTCGGCCGGTTCGTCGGGCGGCGGAACGGGGAGCGGGAGGGGCAGCCGCCGTAGCGCCGCGCTCCGCCGGGCGAGGCTGCGGCGCTCGTTGCGCCACTGGTTGCGGGCGACGGCGAGCAACCAGGGCAGCGGGTCGTCGACCGGGACGTCGTCGAGCCGCCGCCAGGCGACGACGAACGTCTCGGCAACCAGGTCGTCGGCCCGCCCGAAGGTCACCCCGCGGTGGTGGACGTAGCGCCGGACCGCGCCGAAGCAGCCCTCGAAGAGAGCCCGGAACCGCTCCTCGCGCTCACCCGCTGCACTCCCCATCCACAAGCCTCTGTCCGGAGCCCACCCACCGTTACACGGAACCGATGGGGAGCCTCCCGCGTAGAGGGACGTGAGCAGTGCTCATCTCCCCCACCTCCCCCATCAAGGAGACGTCCGTGCGTCCTTCCTCTCACCTCCGGCGACCCGCCGGAGCCCTCGCCCTTGGCGCGCTCGCCGCGTCGACCGGCGCCCTCGTCGTACTGCCCAGCCCAGCCGATGCGGCCACCGGCCCGACTGCCACGCTGCGGCGGGGCACCCTGACCGTCACCGGCACGGCGGCGCGTGACGTCGTCGACGTGACCGTCGGTGCCACCGAGGTCACCGTCGACTTCGGCTTCGACGGCACCGTCGACGCCCGCTTCGCCCGGTCCAAGGTCCGTCGCGTCAACGTGTCGACCGGGGCCGGTGACGACGGCCTGTCCGTCGACGGCGATGGTGTCGGCGACCTGCCGATCACCCTCAGCGGCGGCCTCGGCAACGACGGCGGCGGCGTCGTCGGCGGGACCGGCGACTTCGCCGTCGGCACCCAGCCGGTGACCATCAACGGCGACGACGGCAACGACAACCTCATCGCGGCCGCCGCTGCGCCGACCACAGTGTTCGCGGGTGCCGGCGATGACCGGATCGACGGTGGCGCCGCCATCGCCGCGCCGCTCACGGTCTCGCTCGGCGACGGCAACGACCGCTACGCGACCGCGTTCGGCGCCTCGGGCGACCACAACGACGTGGTCGACGGCGGCCTCGGCGCCGACTCGATGCGGATGGACGGCACGTTCGCGACCGAGTCGGTTGGCCTCACCGCCAACGCCGGGCACCTGCTGGTCAGGCACGACTTCCGTGACCAGATCGACGCCGACAACGTCGAGGATGTCACGTTCGTCGGCTTCGGCGGCCTCGACGAGAGCGGCTCGGGCGACGCCGTCGCGGTCGACGACCTGTCGACCACCGACGTCACCCGCTTCACCCCGGACTTCAGCGTCGGCAACGGCGCGCCCAACAACAGCATCGACACGCTCACGGTGCGCGCCACCGCGGGCAACGACCGCATCGTCGTCAGCGGCGCGGGTTCGAGCACCACGGTGGCGGGGCTGCAGCCCCTGGTCACGGCGGCGTTCCTGGCCCCGGACGACTTCCTGCGGATCGAGACGCTGGCCGGCGACGACACCGTCGACACGTCGGGTCTGCCGGCCGGGCACGTCCAGCTCCTGATCTTCTGAGCTTTCTCGGAATTTCCGGACATTCTTCGTTTCTGCCGTTCGGGCCCGGGTAGCCCAGGGCGACAGCACGCCCGTCCATGCTGTCCACCGGCCAGCGGACAGAGCCCGCCCTCCCTCGCTGCCCGGTGCTAACGCCAAATGCGAGGACCCCGTCCGTCCGCCGGGACGGGGTCCTATCGCGTCCGGGCTCAGCGAGTCCGGAAGCGGTCGATCTGGCGGCGGTCCCGCTTGGTCGGCCTCCCCGCTCCGCGGTCTCGGGCGAAGGCGGGGCCGCCCAGGCCTTGGTCCTCGGGCGTCGGCGGCGGCGTGTGGTCGACCAGGCAGGTGGCGGCGATCGGCGCACCGACCCGCTTGTCGATGACCTGCACCACCTCGAGGCTGCGGCGGGTGCCGTGGACGGTCACCTCGACCCGGCTCCCGACCCGGACCGGTGTGGCGGCCTTGGCCGGCGACCCGTTGACCCGCACGTGCCCGCCCCGGCACGCCGCAGTTGCGGCCGCCCGGGTCTTGAACACCCGGACGGCCCACAACCACCGATCGACGCGGGTCTCGTCGTACGTGGCCTCCACGCCCCCATGCTGTCAGCCGACGGCTGCGACCCCCAGGTCGGGGTTGTCGGTGAAGAACCCGTCGAGGCCGGCGGCGGCGAAGGTCCGGATCTCCCCGACCAGGTCGCCGCCGGCGTTGGGGTCGGTGCCGACCCGGAAGTCGGCCGGGAGGAACTGGTTCTCCCGTCGGAACGTCCAGGCGTGGACGACGAGGCCGCAGCGGTGGGCGTCCCGGATCACGTTGGACGGCGTGGTGAGCTTGCCGGCGGCGTCCCGGGGGATGAGCAGGTTCTTGCAGGCGCCAAGGCCGTCGGCGTAGCTGCTGACGAACCGCAGGCCCTCGGCGGTGACCAGGTCGGCGTAGGTGCGTGGGTCGCCGGCGGCCCGGAAGTCGGCCGGGGCGCCACTGCAGTCGGCCAGCTGCACGAGCCGCAGCTTCGTCATGTGCTGGAGCTGCTGGAGGTTGCCGACCTCGAAGCTCTGGATGAAGACCGGGTCGTGGCGGTGGGTGTAGCCGTTGGCGCGGAGCGTGCGGACCAGCGGCTCCTCGAGCGACAGGCCGATGCTGTCGAAGTACGAGGGATGCTTGGTCTCGGGGTAGATGCCGACCCGGCGGCCGTCACAGGTGCGCGAGCGCTGGGCGAGGTCGATGACCTGCTGCAGGCTCGGGATCTTGAACTGGCCGTCGTAGGCGGTGTTGGCCGGGCGGACCACGGGGAGGCGCTCCTTGGCGCGCAGGGTCTGCAGCTCGGCGAAGGTGAAGTCCTCCGTGAACCAGCCGGTGGTGCTGGTGCCGTCGATGACCTTGGTGGTGCGGCGGCCGGTGAACTCCGGGTGGCTGGCGACGTCGGTGGTGCCGCCGATCTCGTTCTCGTGCCGAGCGACCAGCACGCCGTCCTTGGTCGACACCAGGTCCGGCTCGATGAAGTCGGCGCACTGCTCGATGGCGAGCTTGTACGACGCGAGCGTGTGCTCCGGCCGGTACCCGGACGCCCCCCGATGCCCGATGACGATGACCTCGGGCCCGGGCCGATGCTGGTGCTGGTGCTGGGGGCCGTCCTCGGTGGCGCCCGCAGGCGGCGCCCCGACCATCCCGGCCACGAGCCCGATCCCCAATGCAGCTGCGATCCGTCGTCTCATGCCCGGAGCCTGCCTTCCCGAGGTAACCCCCTCCAGACCCCTCGCTGACCCCCACCTGAACCCCACCCAAAATCCCGTGCTCCCGCTGGGCCCCGCCTGCTTTCCTGATTGAGCGATGGGGAAGCCGGGGTTGGCAGAGGCGTTGGGGTTGGAGCCGCATCCCGAAGGGGGGTGGTACCGGGAGACGTGGCGGTCGGCGATCGAGGTCGACCTGGCGTCGGCCGGCTACGGCGGGAGCCGGGCGACGGCGACCGGGATCTACTTCCTGCTCATGCCGGGCGAGCGGTCCCGCTGGCACCGGGTGCGCAGCGACGAGCTGTGGCTCTGGCACCGCGGCGGCCCGCTGACCCTGCAGCTCGGAGGCCGCGACGACCGCCCCGCCAAGTCACCCGAGGCCGAGATCGCCCTCGGCCCCGACGTCGAGGCGGGCCAGCATCCCCAAGCGCTGGTCCCCGCGGGCACCTGGCAGGCCGCCGCTCCCTCAACGGACACCGAAGTCCTGGTGTCCTGCATCGTCTCCCCCGGCTTCTCGTTCGCCGACTTCACGCTCGACGACTGATCGATCGCCGCCTGGTCGGCACGCTCCTGCGCCGCCATCAGCGGCGCCGTCGTCCACCCCCTTCTCACCGACGTCGACGACGAGGCCCTGCACACCGAGCTCCTCCACCTGGCCCACGGCATCCTCGACACCTGACGACTGCTCGATTCCCCACCGACCTAGGGTCGGGGGGATGCGGCGGGCGTGGGCGGTAGCGGTCATCGTGGGGGTCGCGGGCGTGGTGCTCGGGACCGGTCGGGCGGCGGCGGCCGCCGAACCCACGCCTGAGGCAGTCGCGGCAGCGATCGCCGAGCGCGGGTGGTACGCCGACCCGGAAGCGGTCGGCGATCGGGAGCAACTGGGCCAGGTCGCTGCTCGCCTCGCGCAAGGCGGCGACGCCATGGGGTTCGCGCTGCTGGCGGCGGAGCCCACCGGTTCGAGCCCGGCGTTCGCCGAGCGGGTCCTCGACGCCCTGCCCTCGCAGACCGCCAGCACACCGATCCGCACGATCGTCGTCCTCTCGAACGCCGACGTCGGCGTCGTCAGCGACCAGTGGAGCGACAGCGCCATCGACGCTGCGCTCGACGACACCATCGACGACCTGCGGGCCAACCCGACCGACGGCCTCGAGGCCCTCGCCGACGCCCTGGCCGACCAGCCGAGCGGGTTCTCCGACGACGACGGCGGCACCAGCGACGACCGCGGCGGGATGAGCGGCGGCTGGATCGCGCTCCTGGTGATCGTCGGCGTGGTCGCGATCGGCAGCGGCTACGTGCGCCGCTTCCTCAACGGCGACGACGTGTTCGCAGGTGACGACGACAACGACGACAACGACGACAGCTGGTCGTCGTCGTGGAGCAATCGCCGGCGGCGCTCGTCCTCCTTCTTCAGCTCCTCCCGGAGCTCCCACCGCTCGTCGAGCAGCTCCCGCCGCTCCTCGAGCAGCGGGCACCGCGGTCGCGGCGGCCGCCGCCTCTGACCCGTACGCTCCGGCGATGCAGATGTCGTGGGCCGGGATCAGCCCGCGGTTCGACTGGCGGCCTTCGCAGCGGCACCTGTTGCAGAACGTCGGGCACGCGGCGGACCGGCGGTGGCACATCTGCGCTCCGCCGGGCGCGGGCAAGACGCTGATCGGCCTCGAGCTGGCCCGCCGGGTCGACGCCCCGGCGCTGGCGCTGGCGCCGACGACGGCGATCCGGGACCAGTGGCGCGAAGCGACCGCCCTCTTCGGCGCCGATCCCAAGACCTTCACCAGCACCGACCCGGCCGAACCGGCGCCGCTCCTGAGCGTCACCTACCAGCTGCTCGGCAACCCCGGCGACGCCGCCCGCGAGCTCCGGACGGCCGCCCGCCGCCTGTGGGTCGCCGACGTCGCCAGCACCGCCGGGCTCACGGACGAGCAGGCCGCAGCCCGGGTGACGACCGTCGAGCAGGGCGACCCCCGCCGCGCCCGGCGGGAGCTGAAGCGACACGTCCGCCGGCTGCGTCGCGGCCTCGGCGGTGCCGAGGAGCTCGGCCTCTCTCCGGCGACCCTGCTCGGCAAGCGCCCGCTGGCACTCATCGACCAGTTGGCCGGCGCCGGGATCGGCTGCGTCGTGCTCGACGAGTGCCACCACCTGCTGGACTGGTGGGCCCTCGTCGTGAGCGCCCTGCTCGAGCGCCTCAACCAGGGGCCGAGGGACAGCCCGGTCGCCCTGATCGGTCTGACCGCCACGCTGCCCGACCCGGACTCGTCGTGGGAGGCGGCCAACTACCGGGGACTCCTCGGCGAGGTCGACGCCGAGCTGCCGCTCGCGGCCATGGTCGCCGAAGGCACCGTGGCCCCGTGGCGCGACGGCATCCGGCTCGCGCAGCTGACCGGCCCGGAGCAGCGGTTCGTCGACGAGCTGACCGATCGGTTCGCCACCGAGCTCGACGCCGTCCTGGCGGACGAGCCGTTGATCTCCTGGGCCGTCGCCCAGGTGGCCGACGCGGCGCTCGACGCCCGAGACGCAGCAGCGACGGCGACGGCGGCCACCGGCGACGCCGCCGCCTGGGACGCCTTCTGGGACCGCGACCCGCTGACCGCCGTCGCCCTGGCTCGATGGTGGGCCCGCCGGGGCGTGTCCTTGCCAACGGGCTTCGACCCACCGCCCCAGGCCGGGCTCGACGGGCAGCTCACCCTCACCGACCGCCTCCGCCTGGTCCACGCCTGGCTGCACGATCCCATGGCCCAGCCCTCGCCGGACCAGGACGTGCGGGACGGCATCGCCCGGATCGCCAACCGCTACGGGGTCGCCCTCACCACCGCGGGCATCCGCTGGAACCGGTCGGCCGCCGACCTGGTCTGCGCCTCCTCGTCGGCCAAGGGCACCGCCGCTGCCGCGATCCTGGCCGACGAGGCCGCCCGCCGCGGCGACTCGCTGCGCGCCCTCGTCGTGGTCGAGCGGGACCGGGCGACGTCGCCGTCGGCCGCGGTGCGCGAGGTCCTCGGCGAGGACGCCGCCACCGCGGCCCGCATGCTGGCGGCGCTCTGTGCAGAGCCCGAGGTCGCCGAGCGCGGCGTCGTGCTCGTGACCGGCAGGGGTGCGTGGTGCGACGCTCTCGGCGCCGAGCGCGTCGCGGCGACCATCAACGTCACGGTGGGCGAGGGACGCTGGGTCGAGGCCGAGGGGTGCGACATCCGCGGCGCGGTGCGCCTGGCCGGCCGGGGTGGCACGTGGAGCCCGGGCCGCTGGCTCACGGCCGTCGAGGCCGCGTTGGACGACGGTGCCGCCCAGGTGCTCGTGTCGACGCGTGCCCTGGTCGGCGAGGGGTGGGACTACCCGCCGCTCAATGTGCTCGTCGACGCCTCCGATACCGCGAGCAGCACCGCGGCGACCCAGCTCCGGGGTCGGGCGATCCGCATCGACCCCGCCGACCCGGCCAAGCTCGCGTCCCTGTGGGACGTGGCGGTGCCCCACCCGTCGGCACCGGGCGACTGGCAGCGGGTCCGCCGCCGGCACCTGCACTGGTGGGGCCCCGACGCCGAAGGCGCCGTCACCACCGGCCCGGCGAAGCTGCATCCCCTCGTCGCCCAGGTCGAGGCGCCGACGGCCGAGCAGGCAGCGACCATCAACGACGGGAGCGCCGCCGCCGTCGCGGACCGTGAAGCCAGCCGCGAGGCGTGGGCCCGGGTCGAACCGGACGGGATGGCGGTGCCCGCAGTCCACGTCCGGCGCCAGCGCCGCCACCGGGTGCGGATCCGGGGCCGAGGCTGGCGCTGGCAGGTGACCGCCTCGGCGGGGAGCGGGATCACCAGCGTCGGTGTCGCCGTGGCGGCCGCGTCGACGCCGTTGCTGTGGCCGGTCGCGGCCGCGACCGGAGTCGCCGCCATGGGACTCGCCGCCCTGGCGCACGGTCGGCGGCGGGACGAGCGGCGCACGTTGCTCGCGATCGCCGAGGGCATCACGGCGGGCCTCGTCGCGACCGGAGACGAGACCTTGCGCGCCGCGACGGTCAGCGTCGAGCCCGACCCGTCGGGCGGCTGGTGTGCGCTCGTGAGCGGCGTGCCCGAGGACGCCGCCCGCCATTGGGCCGACGCCCTCGCCGAGGCCCTCGGCCCGCTGGGCACGCCCCGATGGATCGTCGACCTCGGCGTCGATGACCAGGCCTGGCGGGTGCCCGCCCAGGTCGGGGCCACGCGCGACGCCGCGGCGGCCTTCGTCGCCGCCATCCACCGCCGTGTCCCGACGGCCCGCCTCGTCCGGGCCGGCACCCCGCGAGCCACCGAACTCGTCCTCACCGCCGCCCGGACGATCGCCACCCCCATCACCCGCACGCTCCGCTGGCGTTGAGGGCGGCGGCCGGCGGTGGCCCGGGCTGACAGACTTCCGGGAGTGAGGAGTGCACGGGCGGTAGGGATCGGGGCCGCTGTCGTCGTGGTGATTGCCGCCGTCGGGTGGGCGGTGACCCGGGACAGCGGCGGGGACGAGCTGAGCGGGGCGTCGATCACCAAACGCCGGCCAACCACGACGACGACCACGACCACGGCGCCCGCGCCCACCACGACCACCGCGCCCCCGACCACGACGACCGCCCGCCCCGCGGGAACCGGCTGCACCACGTTCCCGGCCACCAGCTACTGGCATGACGACGTCTCCGGGCTGGCGATCCATCCGCAGAGCGGGGCGTACGTCGGCAGCATCGGGCGCGACGCCGGTGTAAAGGCCGACTTCGGCGCCGGCGAGTGGGACGGCGGGCCGATCGGCATCCCCGTCACCAGGGTCGGGCCGGGTCAGCAACGGGTCCCGGTCAGCTTCGACTACGCCGACGAGAGCGACCCCGGGCCCTACCCCATCCCGGCCAACGCCGCCATCGAGGGCGGGCCGAACAGCGACGGTGACCGCCACATCCTGCTTGTCGACGCCACCGCCTGCCGCCTGTACGAGCTGTTCGACGCTCACCCCAACGGGGACGGCTCGTGGCACGCCGGGTCCGGCGCAGTGTTCGACCTCCGCACCGGCGCCGACCGCCCCGACGGCTGGACCTCCGCCGATGCCGCCGGCCTGCCGATCACCCCGGGCCTCGTCACTTACGACGAGGTCGCCAAGGGCCGCATCGACCACGCCATCCGCGTCACCGTCCCGTCGACCCAGAACCGCTACGTCTGGCCGGCCCGCCATGCCGCGTCCGACGACAGCAACCCGGCGCTGCCGCCGATGGGGCTGCGCCTCCGCCTGCGGCGCGACGCCGACCTGTCCGGGCTGGCACCCCAGGCCCGGGTCGTCGCCCAGGCGATGCAGACCTACGGCGTGATCGTCGCCGACAACGGCTCGGCCTGGTACCTCAGTGGCACCCCGGACGAACGCTGGGACAACGACGACCTCCAGACCCTCGCCACGCTCAGCGGCGCCGACTTCGAGGCAGTTGCCTATAATAAGTGAGCACTCATTTCCTTGAAGCGGGGGTCATGGAACGCCAGCTGCTCTCCGGGGTGGACGCCATCTGCGAGCTGCTCGTCACCCGCCGCGAGCTGGACCGGCGGGCCGGCCTCGACACCGCGACCTTCGTCTCCGGCTACCCCGGCTCGCCGCTCGGTGGCGTCGACCTCGCCCTCGCCCGACTCGGCGAGCGCCTCGCCGCCAACCGGATAGTCCACCGCCCCGGGCTCAACGAGGAGCTCGCCGCCGCCGCCGTCTGGGGCTCGCAGATGGGCGGCGCGGTCCCCTACCAGGACGTCGACGGCGTCGTCGGCGCCTGGTACGGCAAGGGCCCCGGCCTCGACCGCTCCGGCGACGCCCTCAAGCACGCCAACGTCATGGGCAGCGGCCCCAACGGCGGTGCCGTGCTGTTCGTCGGCGACGACCCCTCCGCCAAGTCGTCCACCCTCCCCTACGACACCAGCCTCACCCTGGCCGACGCCGCCGTGCCGGTGCTCGTGCCCGCCGACCAGCAAGACCTCTTCGACCTCGGCATCGAGGCCTTCCGGCTCAGCCGCTTCTGCGGCTCGTGGGTGGGCGTGCGCATCGTCACCGCCGTGGCCGACGGCATCGGCGCGGTCGACACTGCGCCGATCCCCGTCCCCGATCCTGACGTCGAGATCGACGACAAGCCGTGGCGCCACGAGCCGATCGGCCGGATCCTCGGCGCCGACCTGGAGAGCCTGTGGCTCGACCGCCGCCTCCGAGCCGCGCAGGGCTGGGTGACCGCGCGGGGCCTCGACCGCATCACCGGGCCGGAGGAGCACGGTCGCCTCGGCATCATCTGCGCAGGCAAGACCTACCGGGACGTGCTCGGTGCGTTGGAGGGCCGCGACGTCGAAGACGTCAGTGTCCTGAAGCTGGCGCTGACCTTCCCCGTCGCGCCGGGCAGCGTCCTCGAGCTGGCCGACGCGGTGGACGAGATCCTGGTCGTCGAGGAGAAGCGGCCATTCGTCGAGCAGCAGGTCCGCGCCATCCTCCATGAGGCGGGCCGGACCACCCCGGTCCGGGGCAAGCGGGACGCAACCGGCGTCCCACTGGTCCCGTTGACAGGTGAGCTGACCGCCGAGCTCGTCGGTGAGGTGCTCACGCGAGTGCTCCCTGGCCTGACGCCCGTGGCACCCAAGATCCGGCTCCCGCTGCTCGACGTCCCCGGCCGCACCCCCGCGTTCTGCAGCGGCTGCCCGCACAACCGCTCGACCGTGGTGCCGGTGGGGTCGATCACCGGGGGTGGGGTCGGCTGCCACGGCATGATCCACTTCGAGCCCCGCCACGCCGAGGAGACCTTCGTGCCGCCGACGCCGATGGGCGCCGAGGGCGTGCACTGGATCGGCCTCGCCCCCTTCGTCGGCGACCGCCACCTCTTCCAGAACCTCGGCGACGGCACGTTCAGCCACTCCGGCAGCCTCGCCATCCGGGCGTGCGTCGCCGCCGGCGTCCACATCACGTTCAAGCTGCTCTACAACTCGGCGGTCGCCATGACCGGGGGCCAGGACGTCACGGGCCTGATGGACATCCCTGCGCTCACCCGCTCGCTCGCAGCCGACGGCGTGGGCGCCATCGCCGTCTGCACCGACGATCTCGATCGTCACCGCGACCGGACCGGCTTCACCCCCGGGGTCAGCGTCCGGTCGCGGGGCGACGTCGTCGCGGTGCAGGAGGAGCTGCGCCGCCACCCGGGCGTGTCGGTCCTCATCTACGACCAACGCTGCGCCGCCGAAGCCCGCCGCCTCCGCAAGCAGGGCCTCCTCGAGGACCCGCCCATGCGGGTGGTCATCAACCAGGCCGTCTGCGAGGGCTGCGGCGACTGCTCCCGGGTGAGCAACTGCCTGTCGGTGCTGCCGGTCGCCACCGAGTTCGGCGAGCGCCGCGAGATCCACCAGTCGTCCTGCAACAAGGACTACTCCTGCCTGGAGGGCGACTGCCCGTCGTTCGTCACCCTGGTCCCGAAGCGCCGGGCCAAGGCCACCGACCTCCGCCGGCCCACCCTGCCGACCGGCGGACTGCCGCTGCCGGACATCCCGCCGCTGCGGGAGCGGTTCAGCGTGTACACGACCGGGATCGGTGGCACGGGCATCGTCACCGCCAACCGGATCCTCGCCCGCGCGGCCACCGCTGCAGGCCACGTCGTGCAGGGGGTCGACCAAACCGGGCTGTCCCAGAAAGCGGGCGCGGTGGTGTCGCACCTCCACATCGCGCCGACTGCCGACGCCATCACCACCGCCACCGTGGCCGACGGCGGTGCCGGGCTGTACCTGTCGGGCGACCTCCTGCAGGCTGCGGCCGCGCCCCACCTGAAGAAGGTCGCCCGCGGCCGCACCCATGCCGTGGTCGACGGGGCCGTGGTGCCGACCGCCGGCATGCTGCAGGGCAACGGGTCGGTCGACGACCACGACCTCGTCGCAGCGCTGACGGACGCCGTCGGCGACGACCGCACCCTGGTGGTCGACAGCACCGGCCTCGCCCAGGCTGCGTTCGGCGACCACCTCCCGGCCAACGTGATCCTCCTCGGCGCCGCGTTCCAGCGGGGCGCGCTCCCTCTCCCCGTGGAGGCGCTGGAGCAGGCGATCGCCGAAGGGCCCGCGGCAGCCACCAACATCGACGCCTTCACCCTGGGCCGCTGGCTCGTGGCCGATCCCGATGCCGTCGACGTCCTCCCGACCACCGAGCAGCAGTCCACCGTCTGGGACCCGTCGCCTCGCAGCGTCCGGCGGGCGCCCGCCCTGGTGGACGCGGCCGTGCCCGAGACCCTCCGGCCCCTGTTCGAGCGCCGGGTCGCCCAGCTCCTCGACTACCAGGGCGTCGGCGTGGCCCGCCGCTGGACGGCCCTCGTCGAGCGGGCGCTCACCGTCGACGACAAGGACCACGACTTCGCGCTCACGACTGCGGTCGCCGAGGGTTGGTTCAAGCTCCTCACCTACAAGGACGAGTACGAGGTCTCCCGTCTCCACCTCAAGCTCGACCTCGGCGACGGCTACCGCGTGCGGTACCGGCTGCACCCGCCGTTCCTGCGCCGCCTCGGGATGCGCCGGAAGATCGCCCTCGGCAGCTGGATCCGTCCTGCGTTCCGGGCGCTCGCCGCCGCGAAGCGGCTCCGAGGCACACCTCTCGACCTCTTCGGCTACAGCCGCCACCGCCGTGAGGAGCGCGCCCTCGCCGACGAGTACGAGCAGCTCGTGACCGAGGCGATCGACACCTCCCCCTACGACGAAGCGGTCGGTCTGGCGACCAGCGTCCAGGCCATCAAGGGCTACGAGGACATCAAGAGCAAGGCCATCGAGCGCTGGCGGGCCGAGGTCGGGGCGACGCATCCGTGATGTTCAAGGTCGTCCGGTTCCTCGACGCGGACCCGGACGACCTGCGCGCCCGTTGGTCGCACGCGCTGAAGGCGAAGCGCACAGGGCTGGGCCGCCCCCGCCGGGTCGCGGTGGCGAAGCCGCTCGCCGGCTTCCCGCCCTCGCCCTTCGCCGCGGTCGACCTCCAGTGGTTCGCCGACCTCATCGGCGCGCTGGCCAACGAGGCCTGGTTCACCGAGGCCGGACCCGACCTGGCCGACCCCGACGCCCGTCGCGTCGTCGCCGAAGAGGTCGTGCTCCGGGGCGAGGCCTACCTGGGTAGCCGCTGGGCCGCCGGGGGCGAGCGCTACAAGATGATGTCCTTCGGCAAGCGCGACCCCCGCCTGACGCTGCCCGAGTTCGCGAACCGCTGGCGCACCGAGGCCGGCCGGCTGGGCACCGAGGCCATCCCCGACGAGGTCCGGGGCCTGGCCTACGTGCAGAACCACCCGGTGGTCGTCGACGGCCACGAGTGGGCGTTCGACGCGGTCAACGAGGTCTGGTTCGAGCGCCTCGACCACCTGCGCTTGCGGCAGGCCTGGTTCGCCGACCGGCCCGTCGCCGCGACCGCGGGCTTCATGTCCCCGACCGAGCGCTGGTCGATGTTCGTGCTGGAGTCGCCGCTCTAGATCCGGTAAAGCGCGGCGGCGTTGTCGCCGAGCACCTTGCGCCGGGTCTCGGGCCGCAGCGTCGCCATCCGCTCCTCGACCATCCCGAGCGGGTCGGGGTAGAGGCAGGTGGGGTGGGGGAAGTCGGTCTCGAACAGGACGTTGTCCTCGCCGATGCGGTCGATGAGCGACTGCAGGTCGCCGCCGTTCTGCTCGAACCAAAACGTGGCGTGCCAGTTGGTCTTGAAGTACTCGGACGGCTTGCGCCCCATCTGCGCCGCCTGCTCGGGAGCGTTCTCGAGGATCTCGTAGTCCATGGTCTCGAGGATGAACGGCACCCAGCCCATGCCGCTCTCGACCGAGACCATCCTCAGGTCGGGGAAGCGGTCGAAGATGCCGGCGTAGATGCTGTTGATCACCACCCGGGCGTTGCCGAGGAACAGCATCGCCCCGCCGATGGCGGGTCGGAGGTTCTGGTGCTGCGACGGCCAGAAGTACTTGCCGTAGAACGTGAGCGACGTCTGGCTCGCGCCGATGTGGAAGTGCACCGGGAGCTGGCGGTCGGCGCACACCTCCCAGAGCGGGTCCCAGGCCGGGCTGGCCAGGTCGGGGGCACCCGACTCCTCGGGGTCGGACGTCATGTTCACCCCGCGGAAACCGAGGTCGGCGACCCGCTCGGCCTCCCGGACGCTCTCCTCGATGCTCCAGTTCGGGAGCACCGGCATCGGGAGGAACCGGTTGCCGGACCACTCCTGCAGCTCGGCCATCGAGTCGTTGTAGATCTCGACGCAGAGCCGCCGGAGCACCGGGTCGTGCACGTCGTTGGCGAGCTTCTGCCCGCCGATGCCGATGGCGTTGGGGTACAGGACCTGGGCGTAGAAGCCGTTCTCGTCCATGTACTGGAGGCGGGCTTCGCGGTCCCAGGCACCCTTGTGCACCCAGTCGATGCCGTTGAGCTTGCACTCCTCGAAGGCGTACTTGTTGCCTTCGAGGTCGATGACCCCGCCGCCCCGGGCCGGGCCCAAGTCGACGTCCGCGTCCACCACCCAGTGCGGCTTGCCGTCGATGTCCACGACCCGCGGCACCCGCTCCTTGTACTCAGCCGGCGCCCGCGAGGTGAAGAGGTCGTGGCGCTCGGTCATGTGGGTGTCCGCGTCGATGACACGCACCTCGTCGGCCAGCTTCATGCGGTTCAGCTCCTGTCGTCCTGGTCGAGGGTGGCGAGCAGCAGGTGGGTGTCCTGCTGGAACACTCGGATCTCGGCGATGAGCCCGTCGGCGAAGGCGAAGAGCTCGACCACGTCGACGGTGGCGGAGCGGCCGGTGGCCTTGGCGGTCCACCGCTGGGTGGTGACCTGCACGACGCAGCCGCCGCACTCGTAGACCCGGGGGGCGTCGATCGTGCGGTCCCAGTGGCGGGCGAAGACCGCCCCCATCTTCTGCATGCCGTCGTGGCCGCGGTGCCAACCGCCATGAGGGAGCGACGCCGGCTGCTGGATGCGGATGTCGGGATGGAGGAACTCCATCGCCCCCTCGCGGTCACCGAGCCAGAACGCTCGCGCCAACCGCTCCACCAGCACCGCGCTCATCGCATTCCCCTCCCAAACGGGCCTCGGTAGAAAGTGAACGCCCAATTACTACCGTAGCCGCGGGAGGGCCACGCCTCAACCCCTGTCGGAGGCTCAGCGGCGGCGTTGGCGCTCGGGTTCGAGCGCGGCGAAGAAGCCGGTCAGCGTGCCTTGGCTGGCCACCGCGACCGCGCGGTCGCGGTCGAAGCGGTTGTTGAAGCGGCTCTCCAGGGCGAGGATCAGCGCCACGCCCATGACCGCCCGCGCCGAGATGTCGTACGACTCGCTCTCGACGCCGTAGCGGACCGAGACCTCCTGCCAGGCCGTGCCGAGCCGGTCCATGGCGACGGCGAAGTCCTCGCGGTAGAAGCGCCGGGCGATCTTCGGGTCGCCGAAGAGGACCAGCCCGAGGAGCGGGAGGATCTCCTTGAGCGTGGCGATGAGCTGGCGATAGAGGCCGTTCATGGTCTCGACCTGGCGCTCCATCGACAGCGGCACGTCGCGGTCGACGACCTCCGCCGCCGCCACGAGCTTGTCGACCGCCTCGGTCAACGGCTCGACCACCGCCTCGATGAACAGCTGGTCCTTGCTCTCGAAGTGGCGGTAGATCATGCCCTCGCTGATGCCTGCCCGGTCGGCGATGTGGCGGATCGTCGTCCCGTTCATGTCGCCGGTCTCGGTGAACGCGCGCCGGGCCGCCTCGAGGATCGAGCTCTTCCGCGCCTCCGCGGTGAGCCGACGACGCGTCGGCGCGGCCTCGCCGGCGGCCTTCCGAGTGCGGGTGGCTTGCTTGGGCATGCCTCGAACATTAAGCGAGGTCGGGCGGTCCGACGGGACACTCGGCATGCCTCTAAGATAAGCGAACGTTCACTTGACTTGGGGGTTTCATGCGGGCTGCGGTCGCGTACGAAGTCGGACAACCACTCGTGGTCGAGGACGTGACGCCGCTCCCACCCGGGCCGCGTGACGTGCGGGTGCGCATCGCCGCCAGCGGCATCTGCCACACCGACCTGACCGTCATCAACGGCCTGTCGCCCCTGCCCCTGCCGACGGTTCCGGGTCATGAGGCTTGCGGGGAGGTCGTCGAGATCGGCGCCGAGGTGCGCCGGGTGCAGGTGGGCGACCGGGTGCTGGCGTCGGTGTCCCCCGCGTGCGGGAGCTGCTGGTGGTGCCGGCAGGGGCACTCCAACCACTGTGAGCTCGGACCGCTGGTGAAGGCGACGCCGCGGGTCACGCTGCCGGCCGGGGCCCAGGCTCCCGCGGTGTGCGGCTGCGGCACGTTCGCCGAGGAGATGACCGTGCACGAGGCGTCGGTGGTGCCGGTCACCACCGACCTCGCCGACGAGGAGCTGGCCCTGCTGGGCTGCGGCGTCACCACCGGGTTGGGCGCCGCGCTCAACACGGCCCGCGTGACCCCGGGGGCGAGCGTGGCGGTGGTGGGGTGCGGCGGTGTCGGCCAGTCGGTGGTCCAGGGGGCCCGCATCGCCGGCGCATCGACGATCGTCGCCATCGACCCGGCGCCGTCCCGGCGGTCTGCGAGCCTGCGGGTCGGCGCCACCCACGCGGTCGATCCGGCCGACGGCGACCCGGTCGAGCAGGTGCGGTCGTTGACCGACGGACGGGGCGCCGACTTCACGTTCGAGGTCGTGGGCCGGCCCGAGCTGATGGTGCAGGCTCACCAGATGGCCCGCACGGCCGGCACGGTCACGCTCGTCGGCATGCCGGCGAAGGACGACGTCCTGGCGCTGCCCGCGATGAGCGCGGTGTTCTCGGGCAAGCGCCTGGTCGGATCGGTCGTCGGCGGTGCCCAGGTGCTGCGGGACTTCCCCCGGTTCATCCGCCTCGCCGAGACCGGCCAGCTCGACCTCGGGTCGCTGGTCTCCCGCCGGATCAAGCTCGACGAGGTCAACGACGGCGTCGCCGCCCTCGACCACGCCGACGGCGTGCGCACGGTGATCGTCTAGTCGTAGAAGCGGCCGGCCTTGACCACCGGGCCGATCCGCTCGGCGTCGAGCAGGGCCCGGATGTCGGCGGTGAGGTCGCCGTCGACGACGACCAGGTCGGCGAGGTAGCCCTCCCGCAGCTGGCCCAGAGGCTCCCCCACCACCGGGCCGGCGTTGGCGGTGGCCGTGAGCAGCGCCTCGGTCGGCGAGAAGCCGAGCAGCTCGACGTAGCTCGCCAGCTCGGCGGCGTAGGTGCCGTGCTTGGTCCACTGGTGCCCGAAGTCGCCGCCCGCCAGGATGCGGACCCCGTTGGCGTGCAGCTGGCGGTAGCCGTCGATCGAGGCCTGCAGCTCCTCCGGGTACAACGCCCGCTCGACGGCCTCCCGGGTGATCCCGTAGGGCTCGGCCGCACCGTCGACCATGGCCCGCAGGTAGTGCAGCCCGGGGCAGACCCACACATCGTCGCGGGCGGCCGTCAGCTCGGCGATGGCCGCGTCGTCGAGGTAGGTGGCGTGGTGGACGATGCGGACCCCGTTGCGCACCGCCATCCGCACGCCCTCGGGGCTGCGGGCGTGGGTGGTGACGAAAGCGCCGTGCGCCTCGGCCTCCCGGACGGCCGCGGCGACCATGGCGTCGTCCATGTAGGTCACGCGGGAGGGGTGCTCGGGCACGATGCCGTCTCCCGAGACCATGAGCTTGACCGCCCGCACGCCCAGCTCGCACTGGCGGCCGACCTCGCGGCGCAGCTCTTCGGCCCCGTCCACCTCGATGCACGACCCGGCCCCGATGGCGCCCCGCTGGGTGACCATCGATCCCGAGGGCCAGAGGCGGGGGCCGTCGACGAGGCCCCGGTCGACAGCCTGCGCCACCAGCACGTCGACCCGGGGCTTCAGCGCCCCGGCGCCGACCAGCAGCGTGTAGCCCCAGCGGAGGTAGGTCCGCACCACGCCGGCAACCTCCAGCGCGTGCTCATCGTCGGGCATCGCCGCGATCTCGGGGTGGTTGAAGACGAAGTCCAGCGGCCAGCTGATGTGCGTGTGGGCGTCGCACAATCCTGGCAACAACGTTGCGCCAGAGATGTCGACAATCCTGACCGACGCCGGATCCACCGGCGCCGGGCCCCGGAACACCCCGGCGATGCGGTCGCCCTCGATCAGCAGATCGCCATCGAACGGCGGGTCGCCCGTGCACGTCACCAACCGGGCGTTGGTGATCAGGACACGATCGGCGGGCATGGCGTGAAGGTGATCGGGACCGTCAGCGGCGCCCGGTTGAGCGCCGAGTGGAACGGGATCGGCTCGGCGCCGTCCTGGAGGCGGATGTCATCCAGCCGGCGGACCAGCTCCTCGACGGCGATGCGCAGGTTCATGCGGGCCAGGTTGGAGCCGGCGCAGCGGTGTGGCCCGGCGCCGAAGGCGAGGTGCCGGTTGCTGGCCCGGTCGAGGTCGAACGCTGCCGGGCAGGCGAACTCGGCCTCGTCCCGGTTGGCCGACGCCCAGTAGATGAGGACCTTGTCGCCCTCGCTGACGGCCTGGCCGCCGATCTCGGTGTCGGCCATGGCGGTGCGGGCGATGGCGATGAACGGCGGCTCCAGGCGGAGGAGCTCCTCGACGGCGTCGGGGATGAGGTCGGGCCGGGCCCGGAGCAGGGCCGGGATCTCCGGCTCGTGGCAGAACCGGATCATGAACTGCCCGAGCGCCCCGGCGGTGGTCTCGAGCCCGCCGAGGATCAGCAGCTGGATGACGCCGATGACGTTCTCGTCGGTGATCGGCTCGCCGTCGATCTCCGCGGCGAGCACCGCGTCGACCACGTCGCCCCGGGGTGCCTCGTTGCGGCGCCGCTCGACGAACGCGGCGATCCACCGGAACATGCCCTGCCACGCCTCACCCCGCTTGGGGTTCGTGGGCATCGACGCCGCGGTGGCCATCTCGTTGATCTCGGCGACCTCGTCGGGCGGGGCATGGAGGACCAGGTCGAAGAAGGCGAGGCCGGGCAGCGGGCGGGCGAAGTCGGCCATGAAGTCGCAGCGGCCCCGCTCGATGAAGCCGTCGATGAGCCGGGTGACGAGCGCCCGGGTCTCGTCCTCGTAGCCGGCAACCACGGCGGGGGTGAACCAGGCGTTGATGAGCCGCTTGTAGACCCGGTGCTCGGGCGGGTCGAGGTGCTCGGGGATGGCCTTGACCACCATGTTGGTGTTCGCCTCGGGCGACACGCCGTGAGCCGAGCTGAAGGTCCGCCAGTCCTGGGCGACGTGCAGCACGTCCTCGTAGCGGGTGACCACCCAGCAGCGGCCGCCATGCTCCTCGGTCGGCGTCACCGGGTGGTTGGCGCGCATGTGGGCGAGCGTTGCGTGGAGGTCGAGCGCCAGCTGGGGCGACAGGTAGTCGAACCCTTCCATCGCCTCAACTTAGCATGTGAGCGATTACTTTCTTATGGCCCAGGCTGCCAGGATGGCATCGGTGTCCTGGCCTGGCTGCCGAGGCGGCGACGGTAGGTCGGCGCCGGTGCGGCTGAACCGCGGCGCGGGTGCCGGCTGCACCACGCCGTCGATCTCGACGAACGTCCCCCGCGCCCGGTTGTGCGGGTGGTCAGGCGCCTCCGCGGGATCGAGCACCGGGGCGAAGCAGGCGTCTGTGCCTTCGAGCAGGCGACACCACTCGTCTCGAGTCCTGGTCTTCACCAACTCGGCCAGGCGGGCCTTCGTCGCGGGCCAGGCGGCCCGGTCGTTGGGGTCCGGCGCGTCATCCAGCCCCATCAGGCGCATGCACAGCTCGTAGGACTTGGCGTCGAGGGGGCCGAGCGAGACGTAGCGACCGTCGGCGGTCTCGTAGACCTCGTAGTGACCGGCGCCGGTGTCGAGCAGGTTCGTCCCCCGCTCGTCGTGCCAGTCGCCCGACGCCCGCAGCCCGTGGAACATCGCCGCCAGGAGGGTGGCGCCGTCGAGCATGGCGGCGTCGACCACCTGGCCCCGCCCCGACCGGGTGGCCTCCAGCAGCCCACACACCACGCCGAAGGCGAGGAGCATCCCGCCGCCGCCGAAGTCGCCGAGGAGGGTGAGCGGCGGCACCGGCGGCTCCCCGGCCCGGCCGATCATGGCGAGGGTCCCACTCAACGCCAGGTAGTTGATGTCGCGCCCGGCCGCCTGGGCGAGGGGCCCGTCCTGGCCCCAGCCGGTCATCCGGCCGTAGACGAGACGGGGGTTGCGGCCCAGGCAGTCGTCGGGCCCGATCCCGAGCCGCTCCGTGACGCCCGGCCGGAACCCCTCGATGAGGGCGTCGGCCCGCTCGACCAGCCGGAGCACCACGTCACGCCCGTCGGGGTCCTTGAGGTCGACGGCGACCGACCGGCGGCCCCGGGCGAGGACGTCGGCGGGCATGGGCTCGGCGGCGGGCCGGTCGACCCGCACCACGTCGGCGCCCATGTCCGCGAGGAGCATCCCGGCGAACGGCCCGGGGCCGATGCCGGCGAGCTCGACGACGCGGTAGCCGTGAAGCGGACCGGCCATCAGTCGACGGCCAGCGCTCCCGGCTGCACGTCGTAGGTGACCCCGATGTCGCCCCCGACGTCGTGGCGCTTCAGCTCGGGCAGCACCTCGGTGGCGAACAGGTCGAAGTTGGCCCTTGTCTCGTCGGGCGACATGCCGCCGAACGACAGCGGTACCACCAGTGCGCCCGCGTCGGTCCGCTTGGCGTAGTCGAGCAGCTTGGCGGTCACCTCGTCGGGCGTGCCCCAGACCTGGAGGTCGGCGAGGAAGCCGCAGAACTTGTCCAAGCCGTGCTTGGCGATGTTCTTGGCCAGCGCGGCGTAGTACTCGTAGCCCTCGATCTCGGCGAAGCCCAGGTTGTCGAACTGGTAGTGCTCGACCGTCGAGCGGGCCCACCGCTGCAGGTACTTCTCGCGCATGTGGTCGGCCTGGGTTCGGGTCTCGGTGACGCCGGCGACCACCACCAGGACGGGCTTGGGCGCCTCGAAGCCGTTGACCTCCAGGTAGCGCGCCCGGTAGTCGGCCAGCTCGGCCTCGGCGGTCTCCCACGGCTTCTGGGCGATGACCATGATCCCCACGCCCAGCTGCGCCATCAGCTCCATCGACTGGGGCGACACGGCCGACGCGAACGTCCGACCCTTGAAGCTCTTGAACGGGCGGGGCCGGATGTCGATGCGGGGTTGCTTGTGCAGCTCGCCGTCGCACTCCATGACGCCCGACTCGAGGGCGTTGAGGATCGACGGGGCGTACTCGGTGAAGCGGCGGCGGGACTCGGCCATCTCGACCCGGAAGCCGTCGAACTCGATCCGCCCGAGGCCGCGCCCGATCCCGAAGATCGCCCGCCCGCCCGAGAGGTGATCGAGCACGGAGAAGCCCTCCGCCACGCGCACAGGGTCGTTCCACGGCAGGACGGTGACCATGGTGCCGAGCTTGACCGTGCTCGTCTGGCCGGCGACCCACGAAAGGAACATCAGCTGCTGCGAGGTCAGCTGGTAGTCCGAGAAGTGGTGCTCGGAGGTCCAGACCGAGTCGAACCCGACCGCCTCCGCACGGGCGGCGAGGTCGAGGTCTCGGCGGTATGCCTCGGCGTCCGTGAGCTGGCCGTCGAGGTTGGCGAACTGAGGACCGAATCCAATGTGCACGCTCACTTATTAACACGCGAGCGAGACAAAAGCGAGTGAGCGTTTAGTTAGTTATCGAGCAGCTGGTGGCCGATCCGGTGGCCGTACTCGAAGCGATGCTCGCCGAAGCGCCGGGCCGCCGTCCGGAGCTCGTCGACCGTCCAGCGACCCTCCTTCTCGACGCTGTCGACGACCACGAACGGCTGGAAGAGACAGACCTCGCCGCCCCGGACGAAGAAGACCTTCCCGTCGATCGGGCAATCCTCGGTGGCCAGGTAGGCGACGAAGGGCGACCCGTCGGCCGGGTCCGCGCCGCGCCCGCCGACCATCCGGGTCGCCCCCGAGGGCGCGATGGCGTTGACGCGCACGCCATAGCGGCCCAGCTCGAGGTTGGCGATGATCGAGAACGTGGCGATGCCGGTCTTCGCCGCGCCGTAGTTCGTCTGGCCGGCGTTGCCGAAGAGCCCCGACAGCGAGGTGGTGTTCACCACCGCGCGCCGGCCGGGCCGGCCCGCCTTGTGCTCGTCGCGCCAGTAGGCGGCGGCCCAGCGGGTCGGGCAGAAGTGGCCGCGGAGGTGCACGGCGACGACGACATCCCATTCCTCGGCGCTCATGTTCACGAGCATCCGGTCGCGCACGATGCCGGCGTTGTTCACGAGGACGTGGAGGTCGCCAAAGGTGTCGACAGCTTGGTCGACAATCCTGCGCGCACCCTCGAAGTCGGCCACGTCGTCGTCGTTGGCGACCGCCTCGCCCCCGGCGGCCGTGATCTCGTCGACGACCTCCTGTGCGGGCATGCCGTCGAGGTCGTTCACCACCACCTTCGCCCCCTCGGCGGCGAACAGCAGGGCGTGCTCTCGGCCGATGCCGCGCCCTGCCCCGGTGACGATCGCGACGCGGTCCTTCAGTGAGTCGCTCATGTCGGCAGCCCGATGCTCCTGGTCTCGAGGTAGCTCGTGAGCCCTTCGGGGCCCAGCTCGCGGCCGAGCCCCGACTCCTTGAAGCCACCGAACGGCACGAGCGGGAACGGTGGGTAGTGACCGTTGACCGCGACGCTGCCAGTGCGCAGCTGCTTGGCGATCGCCAGCGCCCGGCCGTGATCCGCCGACCAGACCCCGCCCGACAGGCCGTAGCGGGAGTCGTTGGCGATGCGCACCGCGTCGTCATCCCGGCCGTAGGGGATGAACGACAGCACCGGCCCGAAGATCTCCTCCTGGGCCACCCGCATGGCATTGTCGACGTCACCGAGGATAGTCGGCGGGACGTACCAGCCCTTGGGCAGGTGAGCCGGGCGAGTGCCGCCGGCCACGATCCGGGCGCCGTCGACGACCGCGCCGGCGACGTAGCCCTCGACCCGGGTGCGCTGGCGCTCGGCGACCAGGGGGCCGACGACGGTCTTGGGGTCGTGGGGGTCGCCACAGGGGATGGCGTCGGCGGCGCTCGCCGCGATGTCGAGGGCCTCGGCGTAGACGACCCGGGGCACGAGGATGCGCGTGTGGGCGCCGCACACCTGACCGGAGAGGTGCATGCCTGCGCCCACCAGCCTCGGCACCACCGAGGCGAGGTCCGCGTCATCGAGGACGACTGCGGCCGACTTGCCGCCCAGCTCCAGCGACACCCGAGTCATGCGCTCGGCGGCGAGCTGCAGGATCCGCTTGCCGGCGGCGGACGACCCGGTGAACGCCACCTTGTCGATGCCGGAGTGGGTGACCAGGTGCTCCCCCACCTCCCGACCCCCCGGTACCACGTTGACGGCGCCGGCCGGGATCCCGGCCTCCTGCAGGGCCTCGGCCAGGATGAAGTTGCTCAGCGGCGCCTCGGGCGGCGGCTTCAGCACGACGGTGCAGCCGGCCGCCAGCGCAGGTGCGACCTTCCACGCCGCCAGCGTCACCGGCGCGTTCCACGGCACGATCGCCGCCACCACGCCGACCGGCACCGAGGTCACGACCCCGGCCCGGTCGGCGGTGGTCACCGTGCGGTCGAACTCGTAGGTGCGGATCAGCTCGGCGTAGTAGTCGAACACCCGGGCGACCAGGCCGGTCTGGGCCATGGGCGCCTGGCTGACGGCGCAGCCCATCTCCTCGGTGGTGACGGCGGCGATGTCGTCGGTCCGCGCCCGCAGCGCCTCCGCGGCCCGGGTGAGCGCGTCAGCCCGCTCACCGGGCGACGTGGCGGGCCAGGGGCCATCGTCGAACGCGACGCGGGCCGCGGCCACGGCCCGGTCGATGTCCTCCGGCTGGGCGAGCGGGACCTCCCCCACGACCTCCTCGGTCGACGGGGACACCACGCCGAAGCGATAGGGAGAGGTCGGCGGCACCCACTCGCCGCCGATGAACAGCTCAGGCCTGTGCAGCAACCGGTCGTCCACGGCGCCGATCCTAACCAAATGTAAGTGAGCGATCATTTGCTACGTTGGCGCAATGGACCTGCTGCTGCGGCACGCGACGGTGATCGACGGAACCGGTGAGCCGGCCAGGCCGGCGGACGTGGCGGTGGCGGGCGGTCGCATCGCCGCCGTGCGCCCGCCCGGCGACCTGGCCCCGGCCGAGCGCACCGAGGTGGTCGACCTCGACGGCCTCGTGCTGGCGCCCGGCTTCATCGACGTCCACACCCACTACGACGCCCAGGTGCTGTGGGACGGCGACCTCACGCCGTCGAGCTGGCACGGCGTGACCAGCGTGGTCATGGGCAACTGCGGCTTCGGCGTCGCTCCGACCCTGCCGGAGCACCGCGACATCGTCGTGCGGACCCTGGAGAACGTCGAGGGCATGTCGACCGAGGCGCTCGACGCCGGCATCGACTGGTGCTTCGAGACGTTCCCCGAGTACCTCGCCGCCCTCGACCGACGGCCCAAGCGCCTCAACGTCGGCGCCTTGATCGGCCACACGCCCCTGCGGCTCTACGCCCTGGGCGGTGAAGAGCGACCGGCTGGTGACAATGAAGTCACAACAATGCGCGCAATCGTGCGCGCAGCATTGTCAGCAGGCGCGCTGGGGTTCTCGACCTCGCGCCAGCCGGCCCATCAAGGCGCGTACGGCCGGCCGGTGCCGAGCCGGTTCGCGGAGGTCGACGAGGTCTTCGCGCTGGCGTCGGTGCTCGGTGAGGAGGGCAAGGGCGTGGTGCAGGTCTCGATCGGGCCGGGCCTGTTCGTCGACCAGTTCTCGGAGCTGGCCGTGCAGACCGGGGTGCCCGTGACGTGGACCGCCCTCGTCGCGCGGGCCGACAAGCCGGGCGCTGCGCTGCGCACGGTCGAGCGCGGCGGTGCGCTGCCGGGCGAGGTCTACCCGCAGATCGCCTGCCGGCCGATCGTCATGCAGATCACCATGAGCGACCCGATCCCGCTGGCCGAGATCGACGAGTGGAAGGAGGTGCTGGCCCGCCCCCGCGAGGCGCGGCCCACGCTCTACGCCGACGCCGCCTGGCGCGACCGAGCCCGGCCGGCGACCCTCCAGGTCTGGAGCCACCGCTGGGCCAAGACCAGCGTCGAGGAGACCGGGCGCCACCACGAGGTCGTCGGCATCCCGCTCGACCAACTCGCCGCGGAGCGGGGATCGACGCCGTTCGACGTCCTCCTCGACCTGGCTCTCGCCGACGAGATGGCGACCCGCTACCGGATCGTCCTCGACAACGACGGCGACGACGAGATCGGCGACCTGCTGGCCGACAAGCGCACGCTGCTCGGCCTGTCCGACGCCGGCGCCCACGCCAGCCAGTTGTGCGACGCCTGCTACTCGACCCACCTGCTCGGCCACTGGGTCCGGGAGCGCCGGGCGCTGACCCTCGAGGACGCGGTGTGGCGGCTGACCGGCCACCCCCACCGGGCGTTCCGCATCGCCGAGCGGGGCCTGGTTCGGGAGGGCTTCCACGCCGACCTCGTGGCGTTCGACCCCGATCGCGTCGGCTGCACGCCCGTCGAGCGGGTTTACGACCAACCGGGCGACGCCGACCGCCTGGTGGTCCGCAGCACCGGCGTCGAGCACACCTGGGTGAACGGCACCCCCACCCGCCGGGAAGGCGAAGACCTCCCCGGCGCCGTCCCGGGTCAGTTGCTGCGGGGCTGAGCGGGCGGGTCGAGGTGGTAGAGCTTCGTGGCGGTGTGTTGCAACACCTTGGCGACGATCGTGTCGTCAATCCCGGCGAGGGAGCGTTCGATCACGTCGCGGGGGCTCGGTGACTCCGACGCCGGGCCGGGCGAGAGGCTCGTGGCGTGGGGGAAGTCGGTCTCGAACATCAGGTTGTCGGCGAGCTGGTCGATGACCGCCCGCACCGACGCCTGCTCGTACCAGTACATGCCGTAGATCTGGCGGCGCAGGTACTCGCTGGGCAGCAGCCGGTCGGGGAACTCCTTGTGGGCGCCGACGTTGAGCCACTGCCAGTCCATGCTCTCGCCCAGGAACGGCAGCCAGCCGGCGCCGTTCTCGACCGACACGAACTTCAGGTCCGGGTAGCGGTGGCAGACCCCGGTCAGGATGACCTCGGCGACGTTCTGGGCGTTGCCCAGCAGCATCAGCGAGCTCTCCTTGGTGAAGTCGATCTTCTTGGACTGGTCGACGGCGCCCTTCAGGTCCTCGGGCGAGGCCAGGAACCCGATGTGGAAGTTCAGGCTCAGGTCCATCTCCTGGGCCTGGCTGAGCAGCGGCTCCCAGTGGTCGTCGATCAGCCGGGGCAGTCCGACCTTGTGGTACTGGGCGGCGAAGAGGATGCCCTTGTGGCCCAGCTCGTGGCAGCGCACCATCTCGGCGAGCGAGGCCTCGATGTCCCAGAACGGCAGCATCATCATCGGGATGAGCCGGTTGGCGTCGGCCGAGCAGAACTCGGTGAGCCAGTCGTTGTAGGCCCGGATGCACTCGGTGGCCAGCTCGCGGGGCAGCTCGCTCATGAACACGTGGCTGTGGAAGCCGACGATGTTCGGATAGAGCACCTGGTAGTAGATGCCCATCTCGTCGAGGTAGGCGAGGCGCTCGTGGGGGTCGAGGGCGGCGGGCAGCGCCTGCTCGAGGCTGGGCGGGTGCGACGGCGGGTACTCCTGCCATGCGGCCTGGGCGAACGCGCCGACGCCGTAGAGCTTGCGGTTGCCGACGTACCAGTAGTCCTCCTGGCGTCGCTCGTGGAACCGCACGTGGGGCACGAGGTCGCCCCACTTCGACGACACCCGTGACGTCCACAGGTCGGCCGGCTCGATGATGTGGGAGTCCACGTCAGCGACGGCATAGCGCTCGCACAGCTCAACCATCGTCCTTGCACCTGCCCTTAGTAAGAGAGTGTTCGCTTACTTACCTTACTCCTCGGGCTCGGGCACTGCACGAAGGTGCTGGGCCATCATCAGCGGCGTCACGCTCAGCACGCCCGAGTCGACGGGGAGCGTGACCCCGGTGATCCAGCGGGCCTCGTCGCTCGCCAGGAACGCAGCCGCCGCGGCGACGTCCCAGCCGGTGCCGGCGTTGCCCAACAGGCCGGCTTCGGCCCGGAGCCGGTCGAAGTAGTCGGCCCGGGGCCCGGTGCCGGCAGCCGCGTGCACCATCGGCGTGGTGATGTGGCCGGGGGCGATGGCGTTGACGCGGATGCCTTGACGCCCGTGCGAGTACGCCATGTCGACGGTCAGCGCCTGGATGCCGCCCTTCGCCGCCGAGTAGGCGGCGGTGCCGTCGCCCCGCAGCGCCGAGATCGACGAGACGTTGACGATCGCGCCCCCGCCGCGCTCCGCCATGACCGGGATCGTGTGCTTCGACGCCAGGAACGTCGTGCGCAGGTTGATGTTCAGCGCCCGGTCCCAGTCGTGTTCGCTGATGTCGACCACCGTGCCCAACATCGCTGCACCAATGTTGTTGACGAGGATGTCGACAATCCCGAAAGCATCCAGCGCGGCCTCGACCATGTCCTTGCACTGCTCGCTGTCGGTGACGTCGGCCGCGACGACGACTGCCTTGCCGCCTTCGGCCTCGATCATCTCCTTCGTCTCCTCGGCCCGCTCCGGCTGCAGGTCGACCAGCACGACCTGCGCGCCCTCCCGGGCGAGGACGACCGAGATCGCCTTGCCGGTGCCGACGCCGGGACCGGGCGTCGAGCCGGCTCCCGTGACGATCGCGACCTTGCCCTCGACCCTGCCGGGACGTTCCACCATTCGCTCTCCTCCTCATCGGTGCCGGGTGAGCAGCGCCGCACCGGCCTCGTAGCCGCCGACGTTGGTGACGACGGCGACCTCGGCGGCGGTCACCTGACGGTCGCCCGCCTCGCCCCGGAGCTGGCGCACCGCCTCGACCGTGTGGCCGAACGCCGCGTGCAGGCGCCCACCGGACAGCTGGCCGCCCCAGGTGTTGAGCGGCAGGTCCCCATCCAGGCCGATGCGCTTCCCGCCCTCGACGAAGGCGCCGGCCTCGCCGACCCCGCAGAAGCCGAGCGCCTCCAGCCACCACACCACCTCGATGGTGAAGCCGTCGTAGAGCTGGGCGACGTCGACGTCGTCGGGGCGCAGGTCGGTGCGGTTCCACAGCGCCTTGCCCGTGGCGTGGCCGACCCGGGTCATGTCCTCCCACTGCTCCCAGGAGGGGCGGCCGTCGACGACACCGGCGAGGCTGTCGATGGCGACGGGTGCCCTGAGGTCCGTCGCAGTCTCGGCGGCGGAGATGACGATCGCGGTGGCGCCGTCGACCGGGACGTCGCAGTCGTAGAGGCAGATCGGCGTGGAGATCATGCGGGCGGCCAGGTAGTCGTCCAGGCTGAGGGGGTCCCGGTACACCGCGTTCGGGTTGCGGGCGGCGTGGGCCCGCTGGGTGACCGGGATCCAGCCGAGCTGCTCCCGGGTGACGCCGTACTCGTGCATGTAGCGGGTCGCGTAGGGGGCGATCTGGACGACGGGCGACAGGGCGCCGATCGGAAGGAGCCAGGCGAGCGGGCCCTCGGCCTCGGGCTGGGTCGAGCCGTAGGCGGGGCGGCCGCCGGCGTTGCGGGCCGCGCTGCCCTCCGTCACCGTGCGGAAGACGACCACGTGGCGGGCCTGGCCCGTGGCGACCGCCGCGGCGGGCGCGGCGAACGGGAGGCTCATGCCCTCGACCTGACCCTGGCGCCAGGTGGTGGTGATCCGGAGGGCGTCCTGGACCTCGTAGAGGTTGGCGCCGGAGTACCCAGGCACGTTGCCCTTGCCCCCGCCGGGGAACATGGCGAGCCCGTCGATGTCGTCGATGCTCAGCCCGGCGTCCTCGACCGCGGCGAGGATCGCGTCGAGGGTGAGCTGGAACCCCGAGCGGTCGACCTGCCGCCCGACCACCGACTGCCCCACCCCGGAGATGACGGCGTTGCGCTCCCAGCTCACGAGCCGACCGCCACGAAGCTCGGGATCGCGAAGCCGGCGGGGCCGGGTTCGAAGCCGACCTCGACGGGCATGTCGATGTGGGCTGCTTCCGGGGTGCAACCCCGCAGCCGGCCGGCGACACGGATGCCGGGATGGGCGTCGAACTCGACCAGGACGATGGCGTAGGGCACCTCGAGATCCGGCAGCCAGCGCTGGTGGTTGACCGTCAGGCTGTAGACCCGGCCCGGCCCGCTGACCTCGACCGGCGCCATCGTCCGGCCTCGGCACGACCGACAGATCCCCCGGGGCGGGAACGTGTCGGCCCCACAGTCGCCGCAGCGCTCGACGAGCAGCCGGCCGTCCCGGGCCGCCGCCCAGAAGGCGGCGGTCTCGTCGGTGACGGCGGGCGGGATGCCTACGGTCGCGTCCATGTCGGCCTGCCAGCCCTCCGTTGTAAGTGAGCGATTGCTAGCTTAGGGGCGATGACAGGAGCCCGCATCGTGTTCGGCGCCGCCGCGCTGCCGGAGCCGGACCGGCGTTGGTTGGCGGCCGTCGAGCGCCTCCCGGTCGAATCGATCTGGCAGGGCGGCCACCTCCTCACACCCAACCCCACCGGCGAGGCGATCACCCGGCTGGCCCTGCTGACAGCCTGGACCGAGCGGGTCCGGGTCGGCACCGCCACCCTGCTGCTGCCGCTGTACCACCCGGTCGTGGTGGCGAAGCAGCTCGCCGACCTCGACGCCTGGTCGGGCGGCCGGGTCACGGTCGGCGTGGGCGTCGGCGGCGAGTTCCCGGCCGAGTTCGCCGCGGTCGACGTGCCGCTCGCCGAGCGCGGCGCCCGCATCGACGAAGCGCTCGAGGTCCTGCGCCTGCTCTGGTCCGGGCGATCGGTCACCCACGACGGCAAGTTCTTCCCGTTTCGGGACGCGCAGCTGACGGCGGTGGCGCCGCCCGACGGTTCGATCGGGCGGCCGGGCGGCCCGCCGCTGGTGGTCTCCGGACGCAAGCCACCGGCTATGCGGCGCGCCGCCCGCCTCGGCGACGGCTGGATGCCGTACCTGATGTCTCCCGATGCGTACGCCCGGTCGGTGACGTCGATCCAGTCGGAAGCCGCAGCCGTCGGGCGCGATCTCGAGGGCTTCGAGTGGCTCCTCTACCTCTACTGCTCGATCCGTCACGACGGGGAGCGTGCCCGCAACGACGTGGCGACCTTCCTCGGCCGGGCCTACGGCGACCAGCCGCCCGAGAAGCTGCAGCGCATCGCCCCGGCCGGCACCCCGGAGGAGGTGGCTGTCCGGCTGCAGGCCTACATCGACGCCGGCGCCCGCCACATCATCGTGTCTCCCGCCGCTCCGGAGGACACCCTCGAGGTGGTCACGCTCGCTGCGGAAGAGGTCCTGCCTCGACTGGTGCTGCCGTCATGAGCCGACCGCTCGCCGGGTTGTCGGTGGTCGAGGTGGCGGTCGGGGTCAGCGACCTGGGCCTTGGCCTGGCCGGGGGTGTGCCCGGCATGATCCTCGCCGACCTCGGCGCCTCGGTCACCCGGATCGTCGGGCCGGCCGGCGGCGTCACCATCGACGACTGGGTGCCCTGGGGTCGGGCCTGGCACCGAGACAAGTCGATCGTCATCACCGACGACGCCGCCGAGATCCAGGCGCTGGTCGCCGGGGCCGATGTCGCGCTGGTCTACGGGCCCGAGGAGCTGGTGGAGGACCGAGACCTCGGGGTCGAAGACGTCCTCGCTCGCAACCCCAGGCTCGTCTACGCCCGGTGCACCGAGGACTTCGGCCTGCTGGTCGAGGCCCGGGCCGGGTTCTGCAGCCAGCTCGCCGGGCATCGGGACGGGCCGATCTTCGTCGACGTGCGGGCCTCGGCAGCCGGGGCGGCGTTCCTGCTGACGACGTCGGTGCTCGCCCTGCTGCGGCGGCGGGCGCTCTCGGGGCAGGGCGGCTGGGCGGAGACGTCGCTCTACGACGGGATGCTCGCCACGCTCGGCTGCATGATCGGCCGGTCGGAGCGGGC
>Ga0075431_100000365_pt1 | contig 35889 bp, 28 predicted proteins | sample RhiMetdeltSRZDD5_FD_75297 | JGI IMG/M metagenome (GOLD analysis project Ga0075431, IMG submission 75297) | Populus rhizosphere microbial communities from Tennessee, USA - Rhizosphere MetaG P. deltoides SRZDD5 | ecosystem: Host-associated > Plants > Roots > Rhizosphere > Soil | place: USA... | reverse complement strand
CACGCTGACGGTCGTCGCTGAGGAAATTGCCGCTCGCTACGTCCCGTTCGCCACCATCTGCGACATCGTCGAAGGCGCAATCATCAAGCGCCGCGCGATGGGCCGTCACTTCGGCGTTGCCGTGCTGGCCGAGGGCCTGATCGATAAACTCGATCCGGCGGAGCTCGTCGAGCTGGAAGACATCGAGCGCGACGAACACGGACACGTGCGATTCGCCGAGGTCGATCTCGCGCGCAAAGTCAAAGCCGAATTGCATGGGCGGCTCAGCGAGCGCGGCCTTCGCGTCACCATCACCGACAAGAACGTCGGCTACGAACTTCGTTGCGCGGACCCGATTCCCTTTGACGCCGAGTACTGCCGCGATCTCGGCTACGGCGCCGTACGGTTCCTGGTGGATGGCGGCAGCGGCGCCATGGTCAGCGTCCAGGGTGGCCGGCTCGTGCCAATCCCGTTCGACGATCTCGTGGAGCCAGAGACTGGCAAGACGAGGGTCCGTCTCGTGGACGTCGACAGCGAGGGCTTCCGAGTCGCTCGCGCGTACATGATCCGCCTCGAGGCTGACGATTTCGCGCACGCCGCCTGGGTCGACCGGCTTGCTGACGCCGCGAATCTCTCGCCGGGTGCTTTCCGTCAGCGCTTCGAGTACCTGTCGGCTGGAGGATAGCCACTGACCATCGTCCACCACAGCAAAGATCAACACTCAACGATCACCAACGATTCGATAATCACAGATCGGAAATCAACAATGTCGTCGTCGACCCGTTAGCCCAGAAGCACTAGATGCCCATCAAGCGAATCGGAGTCGTCGTTGGCGGCGGACCTGCTCCGGGAACGAACGGCGTCATCGGCGCCGTCGCCATCGAAGCCATCAAGGTCGGCTGCGTGCCCATCGGCTTCCACGATGGCTTCGACTGGCTCGCCCAGCGCTACACCGACGAGCAGCACGAGTTGACGATCGACGAGGTCTCGCGCGTCCATCTCGATGGCGGCGTATTCCTCGGGGCGTCGCGGCGCGACGTAACGCGCGACCCCGAAAGCCTGGAGAACGCGGTTGCGGCACTGACCAAGCTCAAGATCGACGCGCTCGTGTGCATCGGGGGCGACGACATGGTGCGCAGCGCCGTTGCGCTCGAGCGACGAGGCGTCCTCAAGGTCGTGCAGGTCCCCAAGAGCATCGACAACGATCTATGGCTCCCTCTCCCCCTGGCAACCCTGGGCTATGAAACCGCGCGTCACGTCGGCGTGGGCATCGTCAAGAGCCTCATGGAGGATGCCAAGACGACTGGCCGCTGGTATCTCGGCGTCACGATGGGCCGGCCCACCGGGCATTTGACACTCGGCATCGGCAAGGCAGTCAGCGCGACCTGCACCATCATCCCGGAGGAATTTCCGGAGACGCCGATCTCGCTCTCGGGCATCGCCGACATCGTCGAAGGCAGCATCATCAAGCGCAGAGCGATGGGCAAGTCGTACGGCGTCGCGCTCCTCTCGGAGGCCCTCGTCGAGCGTTTCAGCCCCCGCGAAGTCGCCGAACTGCAGGACGTCGACCGCGACGCACAGGGCAACATCCGCGTGACGGAGATCGATCTCGGACGGAAGGTAAAAAATGAAGTCCAGGTGCGTCTCGAGCAACGCGGCATCAAAGTGACGATCGTGGACAAGACGATCGGCTACGAGCTGCGATGCGCTCCTCCGATCCCGTTCGACGCCGAGTACGCGCGCGATCTTGGCTATGCCGCTGTCACCTACCTGATCAGAGGCGGCTCGGGCGCGCTCGTCACCATCCAGGGAGGCGAATTCGCGCCGATTTCTTTCGATGACGTTCTCGACGCCGGCGGTGCGGGTCGACGCCGTCCCGTCGACGTGACGACGGAAAACTATCGCGTGGCGCGCGAGTACATGGTGCGGCTTGGCCCGCGCGACTTCGAGGACGCCACGTGGGTGGCCGCGCTGTCCAAGGCCGCCGGGCTCGACGAAAACACATTCCGCGCGAAATTCGGACGGTTAGCGAATGCTTCCTCCGAAGAGCTCAAGGGGAGATAGAAGCACTACCTGGACGGATTCAGCGTGGCGCTGACACGCGTCTCCTGATTCGCGACAACGCGGACGGTCGATGACCATGAGTTGTGATCGTCGGCTTCGAGACGGATGGCACGTGAGCCGACAGGGACGTCCGTCAGGACGAGCGGTGTAACACCCACCGCTTCGCCGTTGATGAACACACGCGCACTCACCGGGCCAGACTCGATCGCCAAGGATCCGTAAAATCTGGCACGGGCAACGGGGCGACTCGCAATCAACTGGGGCGCGACAGGTGCATCAACCACGGGCGACCGCGGTTTGACCGTTACCGGTGCAACTGGTTTCTTCTCGCGGGCAGGAGTTACAGGCGCCAAAGGCGTCGCGACCGGCGGTATCTCGACGGGTGCACCCGTACGAACGAGCGTCAGTGCGGGCGGTGGAGGCATGACCGGGTTCTGCAAAGCCATCCGCGGAAGGTTTATCTGCACAACGATGACGGCCACCACCACACTTCCAAACGTAGCCCCCACGACGATGGGCCAGACGGATCTATCAGCCTTCGATCGTGCGGCGGGGCGAGCCTCGATTTTCGGCGGCGGACGGCGCGCAGCTTCGGATCGAAAGGCAGGTCGCGAAGTCGACGGGGGCCGCACGGAAACGGCGGCCGGTTCGCGTCGACCAACGATGCAATCCTCAGAATCGAATTCCAGGAGGGGATCGAGTTGGCCCGACGTGCGGAACGTATGCCCTTTCTCGTGCAACGGAAACTGGCGCACAGGTGGCTGCATCGCGTGAGAAGTGCACGAAACCGCACTCGGCACACTCACCGAGCACGTCGTGGACGCGCACACACGGGAGCAAAGCCCATTCCACGCACTGCGTTCGGCTTCGGTTCGTTCCGTGGTGTGGCGTCGTTGAAGTCAGCCAAGGAGAGGTCTTACTGCATCTCAGGGTCACAATTCCTTTGACTCGAAACCGCGTAGCGTCGCAACACCGCTTGCACGGCGTCGCTGCCGAAGCCGGGGTAGGTCAGTTTGGCGCCGGCCTGTACGAGCGACTCGACACACGCGCCATAGTCTCCACTGGGATCGCGGAAATTGAGCGAGCCCCACTGGCATCCTTCGAGCGCCGTACCGCCGTACTGGTTGCGGATCTCGAGATCTGCTCCCTGGGCAATCAAGAGCCGGACGGTATCGACGTGGCCGCGCAAAGCGGCGTGCCCGACTGGCGTAAAGCCTTCGCCGCCGCGCGTGTTCACGTCGAAACCCAGCTTCAACATCAGCTCGAGCGCGGGGATGTTGTGTGCGAACGCCGCCGCTACGACTTGGCCCCGATCGTCGGCGGTGAGTTCCGTGACGAGGTCTGGCCGTTCGGCCAGCACGCCGAGAGCAAGCGCTTCATCGGCACGCTCACACGCAGCAAGAAACTGCTCCTTGAGCGGACTGCGCGTGAGAAGGAACTCGTAGATCTTGCGGCCGCCATGCCTGGCCGCGACCAGCAAGACAGAAGCAGCCTCGAGCCTCCACTGATAGATGTGACCTGGAGGAACCGGCGCGTATCCGGGCCGACCGATGCGCGCCGCCAGGCAGCCAGGATCGGCGTTCACGGCTCGTTCGACGAGGCCCTCGTCGCCAAGTGCCGCTGCCATGAAGATGTCGACCTCGGCGCCGCATGAAATGAGGTGGCGGCACAACTGCGTGTCGCGGACCCGGTACTGAGCCGCCGTCGATCGGTGATCGATACATCGAGCATCGATCTCTGCGCCATGTGCCAGCAGTAGGTCGATGATCTCCGTGGTGCTTGCCCAGTGCAGCGGCCGTTTCCCATCGCCCCCTGGCGCGTGAACGAGTGACGGGTCTTTAGCGATCCATTCTCTGACCTTGTCGGCCATCGCCAGTCCCGCCGCCGCGTGGATGTCGACGATCGCGCCACGCTCGATCAACCATGCGGCCTGCCTGGGCTCGGTGTCGTCGAGCACGCCGAAACCGCCGGCCCACCAATCGGTCTTCACGTTGATGTTGGCGCCGAACTCCAGGAGCGTTTTCACAACCGACTGATCGTTCTTGGCGACGACGATGGCCTGGGCGCCAAAGCTGAAGAGAGGACGGTCGATGTGGGCGCGCAGCACCGGAGATGCGGTAAGCAGGCTCCGCAGACGGGCCGCGTCACGACCGTGCACTGCTTCGATGAAATCGCCGATCTCAGGTATGGCCCCGCGCTGGATCAAGTACGCGCGCATCTCCGGAGTGGTGTCATCGAGCACACCCACGGCACGGCCCCAGAATTGACTGCGCACGTTGATGTCCGCGCCAAACTCGAGCAGCACGTCGACCATGGCGCGATCGTGCCGGCAGAAGACGATGGCTGGTGCGGCGGCCTCGAAGTCCGGCCGGTCGATGTCGGCGCGCAGTTGAGGATGAGCCACGAGAAGGGCCCGGACCCGCTCAGCGTCGCGTTCACGAACCGCGTCCTTGAATTCCTCCATCTGCGTACGTTACTCCGCTATCAGGGCCATTCAACCAGGCATCATTCGTGAATTCTTCCTGACTCGAGGACGAGGCATGCCATTTAAAAGTCAGGCGCAACGTCGGAAATTTGCACAGCTGCTCGTCGAGGGAAAGATCTCGCCAGAGACGTACGAAGAGTGGAATCGCGAAACGGGAAGTAAGCGACTTCCGCAACGAGTCAAGCCAAAATCCAGGGCGACGAGGAAGAAATGACAGAGGGGAGCCTCGACAGGAACGCCCTTCGCGGGCGCGTGGCTGTCGTTGCGGGGGCGACGCGCGGCGCCGGTCGTGGCATCGCGGCCGCGCTGGGTGAGGCCGGCGCGACCGTCGTGTGTACCGGGCGCAGCACGCGATGGGCGCGCTCCGAGTACAACCGCCCCGAGACGATTGAAGACACGGCACAGCTCGTGACCGATCTCGGGGGAACCGGTATAGCCATCGCCGTCGATCACCTCGAGACCGACCAGGTCAAGCGCCTCGCCGATCGAATTCGGACCGACCATGGGCACATCGACGTTCTCGTCAACGACATCTGGGGCGGCGAACTGCTGAAGGGTGGCCCCCCGGAGTGGAACAAACCAATCTGGGAGCACAGCCTCGAGAAAGGCTTTCGGATACTTCGCCTCGCGATCGACACACATCTCATCACGTCCCATCATCTGCTGCCGCTGCTCGTCGAGCGGCCGGGCGGCCTGCTCGTTGAAGTCACCGATGGGACGCTCGAGTACAACGCCTCGCACTATCGCATTTCGGTCTTCTACGACCTCGCGAAAGTGGCGGTCAATCGGCTGGCCTTCGCGCAGGGTCATGAGCTCGAGCCGCACGGCGCGACGGCTGTCGCGATTACGCCAGGCTGGCTGCGCTCCGAGATGATGCTCGACAACTTCGGCGTGTCGGAGGAGAACTGGCGGGACGCCATCATCGGAAACGTGCCAGGCTTTCCTGCGGCCCGCCCCGAGTTCGCGCTGTCCGAGTCGCCGCGTTACGTTGGCCGCGGGATCGTTGCCCTGGCGATCGATCCGCAGCGGGCACGATGGAATCAGAAGTCAGTGACATCAGGCCAACTGGCGTCCGAATATGGATTCACGGACGTCGATGGCTCGCGGCCGGACATCTGGCGCTACATGGACGTGCACGAGCGGGGAATCAACGCCAAGTTTGAGGATTATCGATGATCTGACCCAAGTGGCGGTTCGATCGGAGCTGAAGGAATGTTGATACGGGCAAGATGTCTCCACTTATAATTCGCGTGAGTTCCTGACGCTGTATGGTGAAACCGGGGACATCGATCGGCTCCTACGAGATCATCTCGCTCCTGGGGACTGGCGGCATGGGCGAGGTGTACCGAGCGCGCGACGCGCGCCTCAAACGGGACGTCGCCCTTAAGATCCTCCCTGAATTCTTCGCGAGCGACCCGGATCGTCTCGCTCGGTTTCAACGCGAAGCGCAGGTGCTCGCCGCACTCAAACACCAGCACGTTGCCGATATCTACGGGTTCGAAGAGTCGAACGGGCATCGGGCGCTCGTTCTCGAGCTCGTCGAGGGTGAGACATTGGCTCACCGGATCGCACACGGCGCGATCCCAATCGACGAGGCGTTGCCGATTGCCCGTCAGATGGCAGAGGCACTGGAGTACGCGCACGAGCAAGGCGTCGTCCACCGTGATCTGAAGCCGTCGAACATCAAGATCACTCCAAGCGGCGCCGTCAAAGTGCTCGATTTCGGTTTGGCAAAACTGTCCGACGGCAGCGTCGTGCGGCGGCCCGACGCGAGCATGTCGCCAACGATGGCCGACATCTCGGGCGTCGGGGTCCTGCTTGGAACCGCTGCCTACATGAGCCCGGAACAGGCACGCCGCAATACAGCTGACAAGCGCAGTGACGTGTGGGCATTCGGGTGCGTCCTGTACGAGATGCTCACGGGGCGGCGTGCGTTCGCGGGCGATGAGGTGACCGACATCCTCGCGAACGTGCTGAAGTCGTCGCCGGACTGGACGCGGCTCCCAGCGGACACGCCGGCCGCGATTCGCACGCTGCTTCGCCGTTGCCTCGAAAAGGACCGCGCGCAGCGACTGCCCGATATCGGTAGCGCGCGGCTCGAGATCGCTGACGCGATCGCGCATGGCCACGAACATGGCGGGACAGTGAGGGCTGATCGCCGCCGGCACTTGATTCCCTGGGCGATCGCCGCTGCGGGTGCGATAGCGGCCGTCATCACGATCGGTCTGTGGGCGCCGTGGCGATCAACTCCAGTACCCGCGACAACACGTGTGACGGTCGAACTTGGTGCCGACGTGTCGCTGGCCCTGCAAGGAGCACCGAGCGCAATCATCTCGCCGGACGGGAACACGCTGGTGTTCCTCGGACAACCCAGGAACGGACCCCGACAGCTGTTCGTTCGGCGGATGAATGAGCTCATGGCGTCGCCGCTACCGGGCACCGAGGAAGCAGGCGGCCCATTCTTCTCGCCCAATGGTGAATGGGTCGGCTTCTTTGCCAATAACCGGCTGAAAAAGATCGCCGTCGCTGGGGGAGCCGCGATCACGCTTACCGAGGTGACGCAGCCGATCGGCGCCACCTGGACGGAGCGGGACACGATCGTTTTTGTGCCCGTGGCGGGCGAACTCCGAGAGATACCAGCGAATGGCGGTACTTCCACCAGTCTTCCCGTCGAACAATCAGCCGTTCCTCTTCTTCCGGCGGCTGTGCCGGGATCGAACGCGTTGCTCTACACCGCGCTCACCGGAATTGGGCAGCTCGCTGAAGCCAGCGTCGTCGCGCGAGCCCTCCCGGGAGGCGAGCCACAGACGATCGTCCGTGGCGCAACGTTCGGACGCTACGTTGAATCGGGCCACCTACTATATCTCGCTCAAGGGACGGTGTTCGCGGTGCCATTCGACGTGAAGGCCCTCAAGATCACCGGGAACACTGTGCCCCTGATCGAAGGGGTACAGTTCAACGCCGCGAATGGCGCCGCGCAATTCGCGGTCTCGCGCACGGGAACGCTCGTGTTCACACCAGGCGGAGGGCAGGCCATTGATCGTCCAATGAGCTGGCTGGATCAGCGCGGCAGCATCACTCCTATCAAATCCTCGCTGGGGCAATGGGGAACGCCGCGCTTTGCACCTGATGGCCGCCGTGTTTCCATCACTCGCAGTGAACGTGGCAACTCCGATATCTGGACCTACGATCTGGAGCGCGACACCCTCACCAGGATCACACTCGACGCGGGGGTCGATGCCTCTCCTGTCTGGACACCAGACGGTCGTCGGATCGCATTCGGATCGAATGGTGCGAATGGCGCGGCGCCCCTAAATCTGTACTGGAAACGGGCGGACGGCACCGGGGATGCGCAGCGGCTGACCGAGAGCAAGCTCGCGCAGCTACCTGCCTCATGGCATCCGACGCGCCCCATACTCGCGTTTCATGAAGGCAGCCCTCCGAATCCGCAGCGAGTCATGCTCCTCGAACTGGATGGGGACGAGGCCACTGGCTGGAAACCACGCGAGCCCGTCGAGTTCATCGGAGGGCCGTATCGTAACGTGATGCCGACCTTCTCTCCGGATGGGAAATGGCTCGCGTATCTCTCCGACAAGTCGGGCCGCATGGAGGTATACGTACGACCGTTTCCGGGGCCAGGCGACGAAGTGCAGATCTCGAGCGGAGGCGGCAACGATCCGAAGTGGTCGAGCCGCCGGCAAGAACTTTTCTACAGCACCTTCGCACCAACCGCCAACGCCCGAGGACAGCTGATGGTCGCGCCCTACATCGTCCAGGGCAATGTCTTCAAGCCCGAGAAGCCTCGGCAGTGGTCGACGGTCACCGCGGCGGCGCCACCGATCGGGCAATTCGGTCTCTACCTCGATCTTCATCCCGATGGGCAGCGGTTCCTGATAGCGCCTGTTCCCGACACAACCGCCCTGCCCAGACGAGACTCGGTGGTCGTGGTGTTCAACTTCCTCGAAGAGCTGAAGCGCCGCGTTCCTGTCGATCAGTGATCCTTCGGTGGCGCAGCGAGGTGCCAGGGGCGTTCAGTAGATTCGAACGCCACCGATATACGCGCTGACGCAGGAGTTCGGTGTGAAGTGATAGATCCAGTGGTTCACGTCAGGCGCGTCGATGACGGCAAAATCGGCGCGCTTGCCAGGCTCCAGCGATCCGATTGCCGACGCCTCGCCAATCGCGCGCGCGGCATACATCGTGACGCCCTTCAGCACCTCCGCCGGTGTCATCCGCTGGAGCGTCGCCGCCAGCAGCATGGCCAGCGGCAGATGAAACGTCGGCGCCGTGCCGGGATTGAAGTCAGTGGCGACGGCGACCGGCACACCGGCTGCGATCAGCCTGCGAGCGGGCGCCGCGGGATGGCCGACATACAACGCCGCAAGCGGCAGCGTCACGGCGACTGTCCCGGCGCGCGCCAGCTGCGTAACGCCATCTGCTGATACACACTCGAGATGATCCGCGGACGCTGCCTTCAGTTCCGCCGCAAGTGCCGCGCCGCCGCCATCGCTCAGCTGGTCGACGTGCAGCTTTGCGTCGAGCCCGTGCTCACGTGCATGACGCAGAATCGCTCGTGCCTCGTCTGATGTGAACGCCCCCTCCTCGACGAACACGTCGCAGAACCGCGCGAGACGGCGACGCGCCACCGATGGAATCACCTCACGACACACCAGGTCCACGTACTGCTCTCGACGCCCCGCGTACTCCCGCGGCACGACATGCGCCGCGAGCAGCGTGGACACGAGGCGGACGGGCTGGATGCCGCGGAGCGACTCGTAGACCTCGAGCAAACGAATCTCGTTCTCGACATCCAGCCCGTACCCGCTCTTGGCTTCGACCGTCGTGATGCCAAGACGGGCCATCGCGGCGAGGGACCTCGCGCAATTGCCAATCAGTTCGTCAGTGCGCGCGCCTCGAGTGGCCACGACGGTCCTGGCGATGCCACCACCCGCTGCCGCGATTTCCTGGTACGTGCGGCCGCGCATCCGCGCGTCGATCTCGTCAGCTCGCCAGCCGGCGAACGCAAGGTGCGTGTGACAGTCGATCAGGCCAGGGACGGCGAGCCGGCCTTCCGCATCGATGCGCTCGTCATCGCGATACTCGCTCGGAAGCGCGTTTGCCGAACCGACCCACGCGATATCAGCACCGCGCCAGACAAGCGCCGCCTGCGGAATCGGATGAATCGCATCCTGACCTCCTTCGTCACGACAGGAGGCGAGGAGGCCGATGTTGGTCAGGACAGGCATGAGAGAACGAATTATCGATTTGCAGATGTTTGATTGTTGATTCGTTGTTGATTGACGAATGTTGATTGGGTGATTGCCCCTGGCGAATAGCGACCAGGGCCGAAATCGCCGATCAAGAATCGACAATCCCCAACGAATCACGAATCAAAGATCATCAAATCAAAAATGTCTGTCGTCTATCATTGGCAGATCGATTCCCTGCCGGCGTGCCACGTCGAGCGCCTCGTCGTAACCAGCATCGGCATGACGCATCACGCCAGTTCCCGGATCAGCAGTCAGCACTCGCTGCAGGCGACGTTCAGCGGTATCGCTCCCGGTCGCGACAGTTACCATCCCTGCGTGAATCGAGTAACCGATACCAACACCGCCGCCGTGATGGATCGAGACCCAACTCGCGCCGCACGCCGTGTTGAGAAGCGCATTCAGCAGCGGCCAGTCGGCAATGGCATCAGAACCATCCTTCATTGCCTCGGTCTCGCGGTACGGCGACGCCACGGAGCCACCGTCGAGATGATCACGGCCGATCGCGATCGGAGCGCTCACGAGACCGCGTCGAACGAGCCAATTGAATTTTGCGCCCGCTTCGGCGCGCTCGCCATAGGCAAGCCAGCAGATACGCGCCGGCAGTCCCTGGAACGTGATGCGCCTGGCTGCCTGATCGATCCAGCGCCGCAACGCCGTATCGCCCGGAAAAAGATCGAGGATTGCGCGATCGGTGACGGCGATGTCCTCAGGGTCGCCGGAAAGGGCAACCCAGCGAAACGGTCCAGAGCCTCGGCAGAACAGCGGCCTGACGAAGGCAGGAACGAAGCCTGGGATCTGAAAGGCGTCGCCGATTCCTCGACGATCCGACACCTGCCCGCGGATGTTGTTGCCGTAGTCGAAGACGACGGCCCCTCGTCGCTGCAGCGTCAGCATCGCTTCGACATGCGCGACCATGGAATCGAGTACGGCGTCCTCGTAGCCTGCCGCATCACGCGCTCGCCATCGCGCCGCCTCCTCGACCGACGTACCGGACGGAATGTAGCCGACCTGCAGGTCGTGTGCCGAGGTCTGGTCCGTCACGATGTCGGGAGTGCGATTCGACGCGACTATGCGGGGAAGCACGTCAGCGGCGTTGCCGAGCAGCCCGATCGAAAAGGGACGCTTCGCGTGGCACGCTTCCGTCGCAAGCGCGATCGCCTCGTCGAAATCGGTGCACATGCGGTCGCAGTAGCCAGTCTCCAGCCGTCGCTGAATTCGACTGGGATCGACTTCGACGGCCAGGCAGACCCCGCCATTCATCGTGACAGCAAGTGGCTGCGCGCCACCCATGCCTCCCAATCCGGCCGTGACCACCAGGCGTCCGGCCAGATCGCCACCAAAACGCTGGCGGGCGCACTCGGCGAAAGTTTCGTACGTGCCCTGGAGAATTCCCTGGCTGCCAATGTAGATCCACGAGCCGGCTGTCATCTGTCCGTACATCGTCAGCCCGAGCGCGTCGAGGCGGCGGAACTCGCCCCACGTCGCCCATTTGGGCACGAGGTTGGCGTTCGCGATCAGCACGCGCGGCGCCTCCTCGTGAGTACGGAACACACCAACCGGTTTGCCGCTCTGGACGAGGAGCGTTTCGTCATCGGCAAGCCGTTCGAGTGTCGCGACGATGGCGTGATAGGACGGCCAGTCGCGCGCGGCCTTGCCAGCGCCACCATACACGATCAAATCGTCAGGCCGCTCGGCGACGTCGGGATCGAGATTGTTCATCAGCAGACGCAGCGCCGCTTCCTGATCCCAGCCTCGACAGCGTTTCGTCGATCCGCGCGGCGCTCGAATGGCCGTGTTCACCGTCATGACATCACCTCGCGGTTCTCGAAACGGCTGTGGATCCTGTCGACGATCTCGTCGCAGATCTGTCGCGCGTGGACGCGCATCCGATCGACTTCGCCGCGAGACGCGCGGACGAAGACGTCGTCGTCGAGCGTTTTCAGATTGATCAAGACATTGAGCGAAGCCCCTTCCACCGCCGCGCGCGCGAGCAGCGCCGCCGTGCCGGCATCGGATGCCGCCTCGGTTCGCCCCTTGAACGCGGCAACGCGCGCATGGTCGAGCACTGCGAGCGACAGCCGTGCCGCCTCCAGCGGCACCTCGGCCGCACGTCGATATGCTGCCTGCAATGCCTGCTCGCGAGCGCGACGCTCGACCTCTGTTGCGCGCGGGAGGCGTATCGCGTCCATCACGCGATTGAACGCACGCGCGTCCTCGTCGACGATCTCCGCGAGTGCCTGCTTCGTCGCCTGAGCACGCTGCGACATCTCGCCGAGCTCTTCGTCATCACTGCTCCGGCCCACCGACAGATTCGCGACCATGGCCGCCAGCGCAGCGCCGAGGCTGCCTGCCAATGCGGACGCCGAGCCCCCACCGGGCACGGGCGTGTTGCTCGATACCTCGTCAACGAAGCGGCTGACCGCCAGAGACATCAACGGTGCAGGCGTGCGCACGGCGTACTCGACGATCTTCTTCTGCGGATCGAATGGCGCAAGCTGCTCCAGGCCCAGCGAGCGCACGGCCAGATCGATCAGTTCGGGCTCCGGTGCACCAGGTGATCGCCGTTGCTGGCGCAGGTAGAACCGCCCGGCATCCACCATCGGCTGTAGCGGCACCATGCCGACGAGCTCGGACCCGGTGACGCGCAGGCCAAGCCGTTCGGCCTCCTCCTTGACCGTTTCAAATACGACGTGAAGCGCCGTCGATCGGAAGTCCAGGAGGTTGATGGAGACCTGGGCCTGGCGATACTCATCGATGTACCAGCCGATCGCGCGAGTCGCCTTGAGGCGACCGGGAATCCTTGCTGGAGTTCCGTCGGCGCTCGTGACGACGTTCCCGCGATCATCACGCTGAAGCCGTCCGGCTTCGCGAATGTGAAGAGCTACTTCGTGCGCCAATCGCTTGTCGCGCGTATTCAGGTTCACGTTGTACGCGATCAGGAACTCGCGGGCACCGACCACCGTCGCGCCGAGGCGCGCGTTGAATGCAGCCGGACCGCAATCCGGCGCCCATGCCGCGTTCGCCAACTTCTCCCGAAGCCCTTCGTATTCCCCTGCCCGGATGTTGGCCAGGCTTCGCCGCTCGTCGCGTGTTGCCGCGTGTTCGTAGAAGAAGATCGGGATCTGCAGTTCATCCGCGAGCCGGCGGCCGAGCGCTCGCGCAACGTCCACGCACTCGCTCATCGTGATCTCTGAGACCGGGACGATCGGGCACACGTCGACCGCGCCGATTCGCGGATGCGCCCCGGTGTGGCGGGACATGTCGATGAGCGCGGCGGCTTTCCGTGCCATACGAACGGCGGCTTCCACGACCGATTCGGGAGCGCCGACGAACGTATAGACGGTCCGGTTCGTGTCGGCCCCAGGGTCCACGTCGAGCAACGCGACGCCCGGTACGCCGCGAATCTCAGCGGCGATCGCCTCGATCGTGTCGCGCGCGCGACCCTCCGAGATATTCGGGACGCATTCGACGAGCCTGGGCATTCACGCCGATTATCGGCCATGAGCGCGGCATCCCTGAAATGACGGTCTGCTCGAGCGCCCGCCATCGCCGGAGACCGCAGCTGACTGCGCGTGTCTGGTGAAGCCCCCTTGCAAGGAAATTCGTGTCCCGCGTTCTAAGAGTCAGACGCCATTGCCCGGCGCTGCTTCGCGAGGTGCATCGTGCTGATGAAGCCTGACCCGCGCCACTATCAAATTGCTGTCCTGGCGGCACTTCTGGCCTACGGGCTGACGCGGCTCGATTTCGAAGTCACCCGTGTGCAGGCGGTCGCGATGCTGACGACTGCCCTGCTGACACAGTACCTGTGCACGCGCGGCTTTCTGGCGACATCCGCATTCGATCCCCGGAGCGCCCTCATCTCCGGGCTGTCCTTATGCCTGCTGCTTCGAACCAATTCCCTCGAGCTGGCGATCGTGGCCGCCGTCGTGACCGTCGGAAGCAAGTTCGTGATCCGCATCGGGGGCAAGCATCTGTTCAATCCAACGAATTTCGGGATCGTCGTAATGCTGATCACCGGCCACGCCTGGGTGTCTCCTGGCCAATGGGGAAACGTCGCGTTCTTCGCGCTTTTGATGGCCTGCCTCGGTGGCCTCGTTGTCACGCGCGCAGCGCGAAGCGACGTTACGCTCTCGTTCCTTGCGTTCTACATGGGGCTCGTCTTCGGGCGCTCGCTCTGGCTCGGTGAGCCGATGAGCATCCCGAGTCATCGATTGCAGAGCGGAGCCCTGCTGCTCTTCTCGTTCTTCATGATTTCGGATCCGAGGACGACTCCCGACTCGAGGCCGGGACGAATCTTGTTCGCGCTGCTGGTCGCGTGCGGCGCCTGGTACGTGCAGTTTCGGCTTTTCCGCACCAACGGCTTGCTGTGGTCGCTCGCCGCGTGCTCGCTCACCGTTCCATTGATTAATCGGCTTCTGCCCGGCCGGCGATACGAATGGTCGCGTCCCGGAATCGGAAGCCTTGTGCCGACAGAGGTGGCATATGAAACGACTGGGTCTGATCGTCGCAGTAGTCGCGGTGTGCGCGTGGTCGCATCCCACGCTCCTGGCCTTCTGCGGTTTTTACGTATCCAAGGCTGACACGCGTCTGTTCAACAAAGCGTCGCAGGTCGTCCTCGTGCGCAGCGACGACCGGACCGTCCTGACCATGGCGAACGACTTCAAAGGGGATCTGAAAGAGTTCGCCGTCGTAGTCCCCGTCCCGACAGTGCTGCAGCGAGGGCAGATCCATGTCGGCAACAAGGCGCTCATCGATCACCTCGATGCGTACTCTGCTCCAAGGCTGGTTGAGTATTTCGACGAGAACCCATGCGCGAGACCGCTGTATGAGCTGTCGCGTGCCGCCACCCCCGCAGCGATGAGGGCCGACGCCGCGCTCGAGCGGAACGCCGCCAAGAGCCTCGGCGTCACGATCGAGGCGCAATATACGGTCGGCGAGTACGACATCCTGATCCTGTCGGCGCAGCAAAGCAGCGGGCTGGAAATCTGGCTGCGCGACAACGGCTACCGGATCCCCGCAGGCGCCTCCAGCGTCTTGAGCAGCTACATCAAGCAGAACCTCAAGTTCTTCGTCGCGAAGGTCAATCTGAAGGAACAGGCGAAGCTCGGGTTCTCGATGCTGCGACCGATCCAGGTTGCATACGAGTCGCCCAAATTCATGCTGCCGATTCGCCTGGGGACGGTCAATGCCGACGGCACACAGGAACTGTTCATCTACGCGCTCACGCAGCGGGGGCGCGTGGAGGCCACCAACTACAGAACCGTGAAGCTGCCGACGGGTATGGGTCTTCCGCTGTACGTCAAGGATCGGTTCCCCGACTTTTACCGGGCGATGTTTTCGCAGCAGGTGAAGAAAGAAAACATGAGCACGATCTTCACCGAGTACGCGTGGGACACGAGCTGGTGTGATCCGTGCGCGGCGGATCCACTCTCGACAGAGGAGCTGCAGCAACTCGGCGTCTTCTGGCTGAATCCGTCGTCCGATCCAACGCCAGCTCGCGCGAATCAAACACGCTTACCCGTGGCTCTTCAGCCTCGCCCGCAGAACGTGTTCCTCACGCGGCTGCACGTTCGTTACGATGGCGCCCACTTTCCAGAGGATCTCGTGTTCCAGGAGACGGCCGACCGCACGAATTTTCAAGGACGCTACGTCCTGAGACACGCCTGGAACGGCACCGACACGTGCGCCGCCGCAGCTCGGTATCGAGTCGAATTGACGCAGCGTCGCGAGCTGGAGGCGCAGAACCTGGCTCTGCTGACGGGATGGAGCGTCACTGACATCCGCAGCGCGATGAAGATCGCCAGCCCCCCAGCGACGCCGACGCCGGCGACGTGGTGGCAGCGGATCTGGCGGGACTAGTGGTCTTGGGCGCGGCATGACTATCGTTGGTCGACGTGCTGCAGGTGGGCGGGACCGTATGTCACGAAGCCAAACCGTAGGGAGTGTATTGGCACAGCTCGTTGGTCGGCTGCGAACGCTGAGGTGTGTGGATCTACTCCAGGGCCACAGCTCTGTCGAAGTGATCCCAGCTCGTGCCAACCTCGGTGATGGCCCAGTCCCCGTTCGGCATTCGGGACAACCGGAAGATGTCGGGCGCATACAAAGGATGGGGCAACCGCGTCCCTGGCACGCGGGAATTCGATCCGATGAAGAAGGTTCCTTTAGCGTTCTGGAGCAACTCGAGGTCCTGTTCGGCTCCAATTTGCAGCCCTGTCGCCGGATCCCGATAAGTCACGAGCGCGAAACCCTGTGAGCCCGTGGTCGAGACGGCAGCGGTGTAGATCACGCCTTCGTGTTCCCAGGAGACTCGAACGTTCCCCCGAATTCCATCGGCGCCTTTTGGAACGCGGACAGTGGAGGCCGCCGCGACCTGTGCCGGCTCCTCTCGTTGCGCCTGTGCGGCTGCTTCCTCACGTTCGCGTGCCAGCATCAGCTCCGACTGACGATCGCGACTCTCACGCTCGCGCGCCAGCTCCGTTTCCGAATCGCGCCGGGCCTGACGCTCGACATCGGCCCTTCTCTCAGCATCGTCCAACTGCCGACGCTGGAGTTCGACCCGGCGCTCCAGCTCCAGGCGCTGGCCGTCATCCGGTTTCGCGACCTTGACCGTCTCAATCGACGGCTTCGGTTCAGGGGCCGGGCTCGCCTGCTCTGTTGGGCGTGACAGGGCCCCAGAGCCGAAGGCGGCGGCCAGCAGCACGAAGGAGACAATCGAGGCGACAGCCGCAACCTGCTTTATGCCGAGACTTCCAGCCTTTTTCGATCGCGAAACGCGCTTGACGCCAATCGACTCGATGGCGTCGATCAGCTTCGAAACGTCGTACTCCCAGCGGGAGTCGGTGAGTTCGTGGGCCTGTCGGCGCGACAGGGCCTCGAGCACCTGTGGAAGCTGCCCTTCCATGGGCACCTCGGCTCCGCCCACGAGGACCGGGATGACGCGAATGTCGCGCTCAAGGGCGGCGGCGACCTCGAGCCGCACGAAATCTCGTGGATCGTCCAACCGGCGCATACCCTTGTCGTTGCTCTGGCTGAGCCAGTCCGGTCCGATGACGGCAACCAACACCTCGCACGTTCCCACCGCCTCGCGGATCGTCGTGACGAAATCGATACCCGATTCGATGTCGTCGACGTCCCGGAAGCACTGTTCCTTTCCAAAGTGCTCTACGAGTTTGTCGGCGATTCGTCCGCCGTATCCGGCACCTTCACCACGGCGTCGATAGCTTATGAAGATCGTCGGATGGCGCCTGGTGGCCCAGGATCGGATGCCGGCGAGGAATGTCTTCGTAGAGTCCGTCACGTCAACCCCCGTCTCCTAGATTTGCGGCCCGGGCCGCCCACCCGCACATGAGCAACCGACATACCAAGCGGAGCCGCGCTGGATGCGTGGAAACAGGAGCTCGAATTCCTCGCAATTCCGGCGATCGTTCGAGGGCGCCGGAGCCACAAAAGCGCTCCAACCGCGTCATCTCACTCCTGGCCGGAGTGGATCGGATAGCTGAACTACCTTTTCGGATAGCCGAGGATCGAGGAACGTTGACATCGGCGTCCTGGCGGCTCAGTATGTCGAGCACCACGGACACCCGTTCCTCCGTTACCGGGAGGTTCCCGATGAAATCGCTCGCCGCCATCCTGGTCGCCGTCGCCACGGTCACCGCCGTGGGAGCCCAGCAAAGCACGACGCCGGCAGCACGCCAGCCGCAAGTCACCTTCACCAAAGATGTCGCGCCAATCCTGCAGCGCAACTGCCAGCAGTGCCATCGTCCAGGGTCGATTGCCCCGATGTCGCTGTTGACTTACCAGGACGCAAGGCCGTGGGCCCGGTCGATCAAGCAGAAGGTCGTCGCGCGCGAGATGCCGCCGTGGCACATTGATCGAAACGTCGGCATCACGAAGTTCAAAGACGATCCGTCGCTGAGCGACGGCGAGATCGCGACCATTTCCGCGTGGGTCGACGCCGGAGCGCCGATGGGGAACCCCGCGGACATGCCCGAGCCCCGGCAGTTCAGCGACCTCGATTCATGGTTCATCGGCAAGCCCGACATCGTCGTCACGATGGACAAGCCATACATGCTTCGCAAGGATGGCCCCGACAACATCGTCGATGTGCTCGTCGATCCAGGGTTCACGGAAGACATGTACGTGATGGCAATCGAAAGCAAGCCAGCCGACCCCAAGAGTTTCAAGGTCGTTCATCACTTCACGACCAATCTCGTCGAAGATCCGGAAGAGGACCCGGTCGGCCTCTTCCTCAACGAATACGCCCTCGGCAAGAATGGCGATGTTTTCCCGCCGGACGCCGGGCGACTGATCAAGGCCGGCACGAAGATCAACTTCAACCTGCATTTGAACCCGCGCGGCGAAGAGACACCGGTGTCGGTCAAACTTGGACTCAAGGTCTACCCCAAGGGACGTGTGCCGAAGTACGTCGCGTTCACGCAGCACATGGGCGACGCCTCGGATCTCGATATACCGGCTGGCCAGGTGTCGCGTCACGACGGCTATTTCCGTCTCTCGAAGCCCGCGCTGCTGGCGTCTATCCAGCCGCACATGCACAATCGCGGGAAGGCGCAATGCATCGAGGCGATCTATCCCGATCTGCGAGCTGATTCCGCCCGCCCGGGTCCGGCTCGCGTCGAAACGATCTCGTGCGTCAGCAACTATCAATTCGGGTGGCACATTACGTATCCCTATGCGGATGACGTGGCGCCGCTGCTTCCTGTCGGCACGATCCTTCACGTGATCTCGTGGCACGACAACACGGCGGCCAACAAGTGGAACCCAAATCCGAAGAACTGGGTGGGTTACGGGCAGCGATCGATCGACGAGATGAGCTTTGCGTGGGTCACGCTGACGTATCTGGAGCAGGATGACTTCGATCAGCGCGTCGCCGCGCGCCGCGCACAGAAATGAACCCCTCTACCGGGACTCGGGACTCGGGATTCGGGACTCGGACGATCGGTGGGATCGCTCTGCTAGGCATCGCGCTCACGACAGCCATCGTCCATCTGCACGCCCAGACGCCGGTCTCGCCGGCGAAGACTCCGACCGAGCTGTCGAACATCAAGTTCAACTCGGGCCAGAGCGTCGTTCCCTATTTCGAAGGATGGATCCGGAATCCGGACGGAACCTTTGATCTGGTGTTCGGCTATTTCAATCGCAACTGGCAACAGGAAATCGCGATTCCTGCTGGCCCGGACAACACGGTCGAACTCGGCGGACCTGATGCCGGCCAGCCGACGTTCTTCCTTCCGCGCCGGCAGCGATTCGTCTATCGCGTTCGAGTACCGAAAGACTTCGGCAAGAAAGAAGTCGTCTGGTCAATCACCGCCAACGGACGCACAGAAAACGCATTCGGCAGTTTGATTCGCGAGCAGGAAATCACCGAGCGCGTGGTCTTGACGAATGGCGGCTACGATCCCGGCCTCAACGATCCGAACAAACCGCCTATGGTGACAGTGGCACCGATTCACACCGCGGCCGCCGGCGAACCGGTCACGTTGACGGTCTCGGTGACGGACGACGGTCTACCGAAGCCTCGGGCGACGCCAACAATTCGACAGACGCCAAGCGGCGGAGGGCAAGTCAATTCATCGACCGGCACGCCGCGGCCCGCTGGTCTTACTGTGAGTTGGATGCAATACGGCGGTCCGGCGAAAGTGACTTTCGAAGCTAGCGGCCCGCTGCCGGTGACAAACGGCCAGGCCGTGACGACAGCACGTTTCGCGCAACCCGGAACGTATCAGCTCATCGTCTCGGCGAGCGACCGGGCCATGACTACCAGAGTCCCTGTTACGGTCACTGTGAACGCCCCCAATAAGTAGATTCAAACGCTACAAGCTGACCTCGCGATTCAAGACGGGGCGCAAATTGCGCTACCTGGATTTCGCGCGATCGTTGCGCAATTCACGTACGGCACCGAACCAGTGCGGGAAATGGCGCCGAATCCGTGCGTCGCGATGGCATTTCGCGTGCTGCTCCCACAGGTAGAATGAGCCGATGCCCGGGAGCGACGCTATGAAACCTCTCAATCCTGGGGTGAAGCTCACCTACGACGATTTCGTGCTCTTCCCCGACGACGGCAAGCGGCACGAGTTGATCGACGGAGAGCACTACGTGACGCCGTCCCCTAATATCCGGCATCAGCAGATATCGGGTGACCTCTTCGCCCTGATCTGGACGTATCTCGAAGCACACCCAATCGGACGCGTGTTCCACGCGCCTTTAGACGTCGTCCTCTCCAACTTCGACATCGTGGAGCCCGACCTGCTTTACGTTTCGAACGAGCGAGCCGCAGACGTGATCACGCCGCTGCACGTTCGCGGCGTGCCCGATATAGTTGTGGAGATTGGCTCGCCGGGCACGCGCAAACGCGACGAGACGATCAAACGTCGGCTCTATGAGCGGGCCGGCGTGTCCGAATACTGGATTGTCGATCCGGAGACGGATGTCGTGCGTATCTATCGACGAACTACGGACGGATTCGATCGCGCGATAGAGCTCTCGCGCGACGCAAGTGACGTACTCACCACACCCTTGCTGCCAGGACTCGCATTGCCATTGACGCGGCTGCTCCGCGACTGACAGACAGTGGTGACTTCTACCAGTTAACTGACGGTTCTTCATGTGTCGGAGCCGCTATGCCCACCGCTTTGTCCTGTGAGCCTCTGTCGCGCCGCTCGTTCCTGACCGCAACCACCAGCGCTGCAGCGTTCGCTGCGGCATCGTGCGCCCGAACCCAGGACGACGGTGGTCAGTCAACCACATCATCGACGCCCCAGGGCCTCGTCGGCGATGGCCAGAAGCGGCGTATCTTGCTGCGCGGCGGCGTCGTTCTCAGTCTCGACCCGAAGGTCGGCGACTTCGAGAAAGCCGACGTCCTGATCGACGGCAAGAAGATCGCGCAAGTGGCACCCACCATTGCCGCGGATGGTGCCGAGGTCGTTGACTGCTCCGGCACGATCGTCATGCCGGGGTTCATCACGACACACCATCATCAATACGAGACCTTACAGCGCAGCATCATCGCGGATGGCCTCCTGCAGGGGGCATGGCCGCAGGAGACGTATGGGTCGGTGGTCCAGAACATCTGGACCGCAGGCCGAATCGCGGACCCTGGCGATCCAAGCAAGATCATCTGGGACCTGGGACGCGTCCCGTACGATCCGGAGGACTGCTACATCGCCCAGGTGGTCGCGTGTCTCAGCGAAATCAGCCAAGGCATCACAACAGGGACGGACACCTCGCAAGCCAACCACACGCCCGAACACACCGACGCCATGATCAAGGGACTGATGGATTCAGGACGCCGGACGGTGTTCGCGTACAGCGGCGGCACCAATCGAAGCGCCGATGGCATCCCGTTCGAGTTCCCCGGCGCGATGAACGACACGACAAAGGGAATCGGCAGGATCGCCAAGACCTACTTCAGCTCGAAAGATCAGTTGGTGACCCTAGGCTTCGCCGGCGGCGCGGTGGCAGCCTTCGAGGGTGCACCTTACACCGGTTGGCAACTGGGTCGCTCCTTTGGAGCGTCGATGCACAACCACGTTGTTGGCAACCCAATGGGGATCGTCAATGCGGCGGCCGATGCCAGGAATGGCACTGACTGGTCTGATGTCACGTTTATTCACGCCACTCGATGGCAGGACACGCCACAGGCCCAAATCAGCTACGGCGCGTCGGGCTATCCGGGCAGTAACAAGTCGAAAGCGTGGGAGTTGGTTCGCGACCGCGGCGCTCACGTCTCTATCGCCAATCTGATCGAGATGCAGATGCGGCACGGGATGCCTCCATTTCAAGAGGCGTTGAACCACGGCATCCTGCCCAGCCTGAGTCCGGACGTCGACACGAACATGACAACCGATCCGTTCTCGCTGATGCGCGGCGCGTTTTGCCTGCAGCGCGCCTTAGCGAACGACCTCGCGTTCCCGGAGAGCAACCCCGGCGGCCTTCCAATCCCGCAGCTCGTCACATCACGCCAGGTAATCGAGATGGCGACCATCGCGGGTGCCGCGTCGAACCGAATCCTGGACAAGGTCGGGACGCTGACACCAGGCAAGGAGGCGGACATCGTCGTGCTCGAGGCGCGCGGCATCAACACCTGGCCGATGAACAACGTGCCGGGCACGATCGTGACGATGATGAATCCGAGTCACGTGCGCGACGTGCTGATTGCAGGCAAGGTCGTGTATTGGAAACGTCAGCTCGTCGGATGGGATGTCGAGAAGCTTCTCGGCCAGGTCGAACAGTCACGTGACCGCGTGCTCGCGCTCATCAACGGGCCGGCGAAGGTCGGCACACTGCCGAAGGGCCTCAACAGTTTCAGCAACCCCTATCGTCCGAATTTCCTTGGAGACTGTTGCTTCAAGGGGCAGAACACCACCGCCCCCGAGTACGTGTTACGGCCATGAGACGCTTTTCCCCCGCCACCCATTTGCTATGGGACGGTGTCTAAATCAATGTTCAGAGTCCTCGCCAGAATCGTTCCACCATGAGAGGGCAACATGAAACGGATCGCGGTGCTCCTGATCGCGGCCATCCTCGTTCTCCCCTGTCTTCCCTTGGCCGCTCAAGCTCCGACCGGTGGCGTTCAGATCCCGCGGCCGGGTACGCCGACCGGCGCAGCTGCGCCGGGCATGCCGGCGCCGCGGGACAAACAGGGCGCAGCGCAATCCGGAACCGCGAGTCTCCGTGGCCGTGTCGTGAGCGCTCAGACTGGCATGCCGTTGCGCCGGGCACAGGTGACGATCATTGCCCCCGAGTCACAGATGAGGCGTGTCGCGACCACCGACGGAGAAGGTCGATACGAGTTCCGTGAGCTTGCCGCCGGCCGCTTCCAAGTCAGTGCGATCAAGGCTGGATACGTCACGCTGCAATATGGGCAGCGTCGTCCGTTCGAGGCGGGCACACCCGTAACGGTTGCTGATGGGGAGATGGTCGAACGGATCGACTTCTCGCTTCCGACCGGGAGTGTCATCGTCGTTCGCGTCACCGACGACTTCGGCGAGCCGGTTGCTGGCGCGCAGGTGCAGGTCCAGCGATTCCAATATGGACCCGACGGGCAGCGGCGGTTGACGACCGCGGGCGGCCCTGGGTTCTTTCCCAGCGCGACGGACGATCGCGGGGAGTTCAGGGCGTACGGGCTGATGCCGGGCGACTATGTGCTCAGCGCGACGGTACGTAGCCTGGGTGTCCCGACCGTCCCCAACGCAAACGACAGCAATGAAGGGTTTTCGCCAACGTTCTACCCCGGCACCGTCAGCGCTAACGAGGCGCAGGCCGTCGCGGTTGGCGTCGCCGAGGAGCGATCGGTGCAATTCGCGATGGTCGCTGCGCGAATGGCGCGAATCGCAGGAACGGTCGTCGACTCCGAGGGGCGTCCGGCTTCTGGAGCGCAGCTGATTGTGATCTCGCGGCAGGGTGGCGGGATTTCCAGTTCCGCCGTGGGCAGCGTGTCGACCGATGGCAGCTTTGCGATTTCCGGCATCGCTCCAGGCGAGCATTCGGTCGAGGTTCGTCCAACGCCTCGCCCTGGAGGGGCGGGCGGCGAGTTCGCTTCGGTACCGGTTACGGTCGCAGGTAGCGACATCAACGGTCTCCGGATCGTGACCGGCAAGGGTGCCACTGTCAGTGGCCGAGTTGTTTTCGAGGGCACCGCGTCGCGAACCGGTCCGGCGCCCTTGCGCGTCCTGCCGATGCCGGTGGATCCCTCGAGCATGCCGATCCTCTTTGCGGGTGGTGCGGATCCCTTGGCCAACGGCGTGCTCGACGACAACGGCAACTTTCAGCTCGCGGCTTCGTCGGGACGTATCTTTCTCAACGTGACGACTCCTCCAGCCTGGGTCATCAAGTCGGTGACCATGGATGGCGAGGACATCACGGACCAGCCACTCGAGCTGACGGGCAAGTCGTCGCTGTCTGGAATCGTCATCCGGTTGACTGACAAGCTCACCCAGATTTCAGGCCGCGTGAGCGACGGGCGCGGACAACTGGTGCGTGACTATGTCGTCGTCATTCAGCCGGTCGAGGAGAAGGAGCCGCTGATCGCTTCGCGGTTGACGCGGGCGGCGCGTCCCGACACGAACGGACGCTTCGAAACGCGCGGCATGCGACCGGGGCGCTATATCGCGACAGCAATCGAAGCCATTGAACAGGGCCGCCAGTTCTCACCCGAGTTCCGCGAACAGTTGCGTCGAGGTGCGCGCGAGTTCTCGGTACGCGAAGGCGAGACTGTGGCGCTCGATCTCACGCTGACACCAGGTCTCTGACCGCCCACGACAACAGTGACGTCAAGCCGGCAGGATGTTGGCGTTGAGCCGGAATAGATTCTCAGGATCCAACTCCTGCCAAAGGACGCCTGCCTCGGCCCGCGCGGTCCGGTTCGTCGGATCGACGCGCACGCTCTTCATACGTGAGAGATCGAGCACGACGCCACCGTCGCACGTCGAGTGGCCAGCGATGTTGTGGCCGCCGCCGCGCACGGCGAGAGACAAGTGGTTTTCGCGCGCAAAATCGACGGTGGCGACGACGTCAGCGACACCCGCGCAACTGACAATGAGCAGAGGGCGTTTGTCGATGATTGCGTTCCATACGCGACGGGCGCGATCGTACGCAGGGTCGGTGGGCGTGATGACCTCTCCGCGAAGCCGGGAGCGCAACGATTCGACTGGGGTGGTCGAGTCCACAGTGGCCTAGCATCTCCAAGAGAGATCGATGTGTCTCTATTGCGTCAGGAGCCGCACGGGGAGTCCGCCGCAAGATCCGACGCGGACAAATTGTCCGCGAGGAAGTATAGTGCCGCCATGGATAGAAGGGACTTTCTCGCCAGTGTGGCGGCCGTACCGTTTGTCACGGCTCTCGGCCGCGGACCTGCCGCCGCTTCGCAGGTTGCCGCCCCTGCTCGGGCTCGCGTGCCGATCAAGCAAAGCGTGATGGCCTCGGTCTGGGGGAACGGCTCGACGCTGTCGTTCGAGGATCGGTGCAAGATCCTTGCGAAGATCGGGTTCAAGGCAGTTGATCTCCCCACGCCGGAACAGGCTCCGATCCTGAAACAGTACGGGCTGACGCCCGCGCTCATGACCGGCGCCGGCACATCGTTTCAGGATGGACTGATTCGCAAGGAACTGCACGGCAAGTTCGAGGAGGCCTTCCACAAGGGGATCGACACGTGCGCGGCCGTCGGGTGTCCCAACCTGATCGCGATGCCGGGCGAGCGCCGCGCTATGCCGTACGAGGAAGCAGCAGACAATGCGGCGGCGATCCTGAATCGAGTGAAAGGCTATGCAGAGCAGAAAGGGGTGACGCTCTGCATGGAAATTACCAACGCGAAGGTCGTTGCCGATCAGCGGACTGACCAGGTATTCAACCGTCTCGATTGGGGCCTCAACGTCTGCCGCAAGGTGAACTCGCCGCGCGTGAAGATCGTGTACGACATGTATCACGTGCAGATCTCCGATGGCGACATCACGCGGAACCTGCGGGATCACTTCGATTTGATCTGCCACATCCACGTGGCCGGCGTGCCGACTCGACAGGAAATCGACGGGACGCAGGAGCTCAACTTCCGTTTTATCGCGAACGCGATCGCTGACCTCGGGTACACCGGATTCGTGGCGCACGAGTGGCGGCCTGGCCCCGGGCTCGATCCGATCAAGAGTCTCGAGCAGTGTTTCGAGATCATGAATGTATGAAGAGCATCGTTGATTTGATGATCTCTGGTCTCTGATTGGTTTTGTTTGGCGGTTGTGGATTGAAGATTCCGGTTGCTTCATCGACAAATCAACGATCAACAATCCCCAATCAACAATGCATCGATAATCAAAGAGCAAGAATCGACAATGCTCTCTCAGGGGTGCTGAGCGCAATGACGGATGCCGGGCGACTCGAGGCCATCTGGATCAAGCGGGCTCATCGCGGACCGATGGATGCAGTCGCTGAGGCGGAGCTCGAGTCAGGAGTTGGACTCGTGGGCAACGTCGACCGCAGCCGGCGACGGCAGGTGACGATCATCGAACGCGAGGCGTGGGAGAGGCTGATGGCGGAGCTGGGGACGAGCGTCGACCCCTCAGCCCGCCGCGCCAACCTGATGGTGAGCGGAGTCGATCTGGCTCACACGCGCGGGCGAGTTCTTCGCATCGGCCAGGCGCGCCTGGTCATCGATGGTGAGACGACACCGTGTGAACGCATGGATGAAGCGTCGAGCGGCCTGCAGGACGCCATGCGCGTGAACTGGGGCGGCGGGGCCTTCGCGCAGGTGCTCACCGGCGGAAGCGTCCGGGTCGGCGATCGCATCGAGTGGGAAGAAGACACCGGGTGTGATTTCCGATAGGCTTCCTGCGGAAATCACACCCGGTGTCCTTGAGGAGGAAGACTATGCGTCGTGGAATCGCTGCCCTTGGTAGTGCCCTCGTCGTCCTTTGCGTCGTGCTGACTGCTCAGGCACCTCAGACGCAAGCTCCATCGACGCCTCAGCGACCACCGGTGAAAGCGCCCTGGCGCAATATCGGAGGGCCACCGTGCCTGATACCTGAGGGGGGAACGATACCGTGTAATCCGGCATCGACACACGTGACGGCGATTCGCGCCGGACGACTCTTCGACAGCATCGCCGGTACTCTCCTGACCAAGCAGGTCATCCTCGTACAGGGCGAGCGCATCACGGAAGTCGGCTCGGAGGGACAGGTGACCATCCCGTCGGGAGCGCAGGTCATCGATCTCAGCACGGCCACCGTGCTGCCAGGTCTGATTGATGCGCACACGCACATGTTCAACAACCCGACACCAAAAATGTCCCGCGAGCGCTCGACCATCATCGCGATCCAGAACCTCCAGTCGGATCTCCGCGCCGGCTTCACCGCCGCACGCGACATGAGCTCGCACGGCAACGGCTATGCGGACGTCGAGCTGCGCGATGCGATCAACCGCGGCGACATCGACGGTCCGCGCTTCCAGGTCTCCGGGCGCGGTATACGGTGGAGCGCCGAGCCGCCCAACCCGAAGGCTCCCGACAACCCGCTCGCCGACACGGTCATCCGTTCGCTCGAGGAAGGGCGCGCGGCCGTCCGTGATGCGGCGGCACACGGCGTCGATTGGATCAAGCTGTATCCCGGAGGCGCGTATTCGTTTGCTCCCAACGGCGACGCGCAGTACGTCACGACCTATCCGCTGCCGGTGCTGCAGGGGCTCATCGAGGAGGCACACAAGCTCGGGAAGAAGGTCGGGTGTCACGTCTTCGGTGGCGACGGGCTGCAGTATTCGATCACCGCGGGCTGCGACACGGTCGAACATGGCTACGCACTGACACAGGCGCAGCTCGACGAGATGGTGCGCAAGAAGCTCGATTTCGATCCGACGCTCGCGCGCTACAACGCACCGTTCATGGACGACAACGACGCCAAGAACACCGGCGGGAAGTATCGGATGGTTCCGATCTTCGAGCGGGCGGTCTCACTGGCCGTGAAGACGAAAGGGCTGCGGACGATGGTTGGGAGCGGAGTGGACGGCTCGACGTTTCCTCACGGCACGCAGGCAAACGAGTTCGAGCAGCTCGTGAAGAAGACGGGCATGACACCGACGCAGGCCTTGCAGGCCGGCACGATCGTCAACGCCAGGGTGTTGGGCTGGGATGGTCAGATCGGCTCGATCACCAAAGGCAAGTTCGCCGACATCGTTGCCGTGCCGGGCGACCCGGCCGCCGACATCATGCAGCTCCACAAGGTGATGTTCGTGATGAAGAACGGAAAGGTCGTTCGACGGGATTAGGGGCGACGTGCTCGCAAAACGTAGAGCGCAGGCTTCAGCCTGCGCGGCAACGGCCACTCTAAAACGTGGCGAGCAGATAGGCCGACGCCACGGACCCGACGACGGCGCCGCCGTAGCAGGCGAGCGCGATGATCTCGTTGAGATGCTTGATCTGCAGGCCGTCGTACAGGGTGTAACGGAAGCGGTGCGCTGCGTGGAAGAGTGACACCGTGCACACGACGACCAGCGTCAGGCGCGTCAGCGGATGACCTATCACTGACGCGAGGTGCGTGGCCGACGGCGGCGCGATCCAGCCAAGCGGGAACGCGACGCCGAAGAGAAAGAGCAGCATCGGGAGCACAAGAGCCGCAACCACTCCGCCGGCGCTGAACACCATCCAGAGCAGCGGCTCGGCAGATCGCTTGATCATCTCAGCCCCCGATCACAATCCACGCGACAATGGCCGACACGGCGACCCACGCCGCATAGTTCGATAAGGAAATGAAGGAGCCAGGCAGGTGCGTGTGGCCAAAACGAACTACCAGCGCCTGCGGCGCCAGGTTGAACCACGTGACCGCGTGGAAGCCGACGAGCAGCAGACTGCTCACGTTCACGATGACGACCCACGGCTGCCTGCTCCACTCGAGAAGTTCCTGGTATTGCACCGCACCCTGGCCCACGGCATAGACGATCAGGAGCAGGTACACCACCGACCACGCAACGAACACGCTGCTGACCTCGCGCAGGATGAACGCAAAATAGGATCGTTTTCGTAACCACCAGTAGGTGGAGATATGCGGCCTGAGCCAGCGTGGGTGGTATGCCGTGTAATGCTCGGCGATGTGGGCCATCACGCCCCCCTCGGCAGAAAGAACGACTTGACTGACTCGAGCGCCGCGTTCAGCTTGTAACGCTGGATGGCTCCAGCCGGATTGACGTTCTTCGGACACACCTTCGTGCACTCCCCGACGAACGTGCAACCCCAGATGCCTTCGTGCTCGGAAAGGATCTCGAGTCGCTCGGCTGCGCCTTCATCACGCGAATCGAGGTTGTAGCGCTGAGCGAGCGCGATCGCAGCCGGACCGATGAACTTTGGGTCGAGACCGTAGATGGGACACGCCGAGTAGCAGAGCATGCAGTTGATGCACATGCTGAACTGCTTGTACTCATCCATCTCCTCTGGGGATTGCAGATATTCCCCAGCCGCGAGCGGCTTTTCCACCGATCGGACGATCCATGGCTTGACCCGCACCAGCTTCTGCATGAAATCGCCAAGATCGACGACCAGATCGCGGATCACGGGGAAGTTACGCAGCGGCTCTACCCGCACCGGCCCAGGAGCGTAGTCATCGAGGAAGGTGGCGCAGGTCAGTTTCGGCTCGCCGTTGACCGTCATTCCACAGCTGCCGCAGATGCCCATCCGACACGACCATCGGTACGAGAGCGTGCCGTCGATCTGGTCCTTGACGTGGTTCAGACCGTCGAGCACGACCCAGTCGCTGTGACAGGGCACCTCGTATTCATCGAAGGCCGGCTCAGACTCTTGCTCCGGTCGGTATCGCGCGACTTGTAGCTTTATCTGTTTCGTCATGGGGGGTCACCTCCCCGTAAATGCGCTCACCGGGCGGCCAGCGAGTAATGCGGACCGGCAGATACTCGATTCGAACCGACCGGTCAGACGTGCGTGAGATCACCGAGTGCGCCAGAAACCGGCGGTCGTCGCGCGCCGGAAAATCCGTCCGCTGATGAGCGCCGCGCGATTCCTCGCGGCGGAGCGCCGATTGCGCGATCGCCTCAGCGACATCAAGCATGCAGGCGAGTTCGAGCGCGGCCACGCGCTCCGTGTTGAACGTGCGGCTGTGATCCTCGATCGCCACATCGCTCATGCGGTCCTGCAGCTCGCGCAGACGCCCAACCGCCCACGCCAGCTTCGCACCCTCCCGATAGATACCCGCGCTCTCCTCGAGCGTCTTTTGCATCTGATCGCGAATGTCCGCGAGTCGTTCCCGACCACCGGTCTTCCCAAGGATGTCGCGCTCGAGCCGCTGTCGTTCGTCGTGCAGCTGCGCTGACGCGTGTGCGCCGATCGGCGCATCACGCGAGGCATACTCGGCCGCTGCTTGCCCAGCGCGCGCGCCGAAGACGAGCAGCTCCGGCAGCGAGTTCGACCCAAGACGGTTTGCGCCGTTGATGCTGACGCAGGCGACCTCGCCGGCCGCATAGAGGCCGGACAGCGGCGTCGCTCCGTTGATGTCGGTGTGTACGCCGCCCATCATGTAGTGCACGACCGGGCGCACCGGGATCAGGTCTTTCACGGGATCGAGGTTCTGGTACTTCTGGCACAGCTCGCGCACGAACGGGATCTTCGCGTCGATTACCTTTCGGCCCAGATGCCGAAGGTCAAGGTGCACGACGTGGCCGTAAGGAGTCTCGATCGTGCGTCCCTTCTCGAGCTCCTTCATGAACGCCTGCGACAATCGGTCGCGCGGGCCGAGCTCCATTGAGCGCAGAACCGGTTTGGGCTGCGGCGTGCCGAGCTGATAGTCCTGCAGGTATCGGTAACCGTCCTTGTTGAGAAGGTAGCCGCCTTCCGCACGCGCCGCTTCAGTAATGAGGATACCGGTGAAGGGCAGACCAGTTGGATGGTACTGGACGAACTCCATGTCCTTGAGCGGAGCGCCCGCACGATAGGCCAGCGCCATCCCGTCTCCGGTCTTGATGCTCGCGTTCGTGGTGAACGGAAACACTCGCCCGCAACCACCAGTGCACAGGATGACGGCACGTGCGGTGATCGCCTCGACGCGCCCTGACATCAACTCGAGTGCCACGACACCCTGCACTCGTCCATCATCGACGATGAGCTTCGTGACGAACCACTCGTCGTAACGGACCACGCTCGTGTACTTGAGTGAGGTTTGAAAGAGCGTGTGCAACATGTGGAAGCCGGTCTTGTCCGCGGCAAACCACGTGCGCATCTTCTTCATGCCGCCAAACGGGCGCACGGCGATGTGCCCGTCCGGCCGGCGGCTCCACGGGCATCCCCAGTGCTCCAGTCGGAGCAACTCCTCGGGGGCCTCGCGAACGAATGCCTCCACTGCGTCCTGATCGCAGAGCCAGTCTCCGCCGGAGATCGTGTCGTATGCGTGCTCGTCGAGACTGTCGTCGGCGGCAATGGCGCCTGCTGCCCCACCCTCCGCCGAGACGGTGTGGCTGCGCATCGGATAGACCTTTGACACGACGGCCACGTTCAAGCGGGGGTTGGTTTCTGCGATGGCGATCGCCGCGCGCAGACCGGCCCCTCCGCCTCCGACGAGCACGACGTCGTGAGAAGGCGTCACTCCTCCACCACCTCCGCCTGCCTCGTAGTGTCCGGCTTGAGCCGGACCCTACTCTGCGGCGAGCAACTCGTCGATCAGCACCCGGCCGTCATGGCGGATCACCTTCCGGCTCACCGTTCCATCGTGATATTCGTGTTGGATGCTGCGACAGCCGCACGCGAAGTCGGTCTCCTGCGTGACCACCACGTCGGAGTCCTCATCGCGAAAGTTTTCGCCGTCGACGATTCGCCCGCATGGTGCGGGCTGGCTTTTAAAGCTGCCGCTGGCGTCCACGTCTCCCTCCTTGCTCTATTGGGATGCGCACGACGACCGAACGAACTTGGCAGCGACGATGCTGCCCCGGCAACCCCCGGGTCGAGATGTTCCTGGGCTAGATGAGCGGACGCTCCCCGGCGAGGTCCGCTCGGACACAAGTTTACGCGCGTCGATGAACGACGCAACTGCTTTTGATGCGCGTTATGGATCAGCTTGAGAGCGGGGCGGTCGGGCGGGTCTTGCTTCATAACCCGCGTTGAAGCCGGGGCCACAGAACAGGACCCGGGCCTACGGGCCGGGTCCAAAAAGCAGGACCCGGCCTACGGTTCACGGCAGCAACGATGCCTGTCGATTGCGGACAAGCGCTTTGATGACCTCGTCGTAGTACGGCTTGTCCTTCAGGCTCGCGCGTGACGCCGGGAAATAGGCGAGGCTCAGACTGACGACGTTGGGATTGAGCACGGTCAGCGACACCGCGCAGCGCTCGCTTCCCGACAGCCGCGTGTTGTCGATCATCGGAAAATCGAACAGGCCGACGACGAAGTTCGTGTCGATCTCGCGCTGCCCTTCGAGGTCCAGCGTCGCCTGTTGGCACTGGTCCGCGGTCAGGACCTTCGAGACGTACAAACGCACCTGCACTTCGTGCGCAACCTGGTTGTATCCGATCAACTCGAGCACGAACTGCCGGTAGTGGCGTGTCCCATCGGGGGCCTCCATCGACAGACATACTCGTGAAGGCCCTTCTCCAGGCTTGACGTTGGGATCGGAAATCGCGCGCGCACCGAACATGATGTGCGCCTGCAGGTCCTTGATCTTGTCGGGAAGCGCATCCCCGCGTTCGACGGTTCCGACGTCGGACAGCGCCGTCAACTGATGCTCGATCACCTGCAGCGCAACCGATTCCAGCCGCCCACGCAGATCCTGGCCGGCGGGCGTCTCGTTGACCGGAATCCGTCGTCCGACGTCCTTGAACAGCGGGGCGATGTCGAGCGACTCGTGAAAGTTGAAGGCCAGGAGCTCCAGGCTCAGGATCTGCTGCCTGATCTGCTCCTCCGCCGTCAGCCGCGAGTTGGGATCCTTGGCCATGAACGTGTTCAAGATGGAATTGAACATGTCCTTCCGCAAATTGCTGTCGGCCTCTTCGCGGCGCCCCATCATCTCGGCGTAGAGCCGCACGTTGTTGTCGATCTGCTGGCGCTCGTTCAGCGACGAGTTGAACCAGTAGCCAAGGACCAGCGTGACCAGCGGCAAGGCGAGCACCTTGACGAGCTCGATCGGCCACGTGCGCCGGCCTTCACTGGGAGGCGGCGTCGGCGTGGGGACTTCACCTTCGGCCATACTTATCGACGACGCAGCTCGAACTTGCCGTCTGCGAGCTTGACCAATTCGAAGTTGTACAGAGCCGGATTCGGGCTCGAGAAGACAGAGGCAGAGGGACGTCCCGCCACGCCAGACAGCGTCAGGCTGCACTGCCCTTGCGGTGTCACGTTGATCCGGTACGCGCCGTCAGCCGCCGTGGTTCCCGTGGCCGGGCCGGCGTCGCCGCACTTGATCTCGATGCCCGCGCTCGCAAGGCCCTTTCCCTCTGAAACGATCGTCCCGTAGACCTGACCCGCCTCGAGCACTGCCGTGCCGAACAACGCCAGCATCACGAAGACACACGTCATCGATCGCATCGGATCCTCCAGGGGAACAGGAAAGACTGTATCAGAAGCGGTTCGGCGGGTCTGAAGACCCGCCGCCGCAATGCCGGTGACAGTGTGCCGTGTAGAGGCGCGTCTTTAGACCCGCCTTGTGTCAAGCCCGCTTGGCCGTCAGCAACGCCACGAGCTCGCGGACGTTCCCGACCTCTTCGAGCTTGTTCACCCGATCGATCACGAGGTCGGTCTGGCTGGCGCCAAGGACCGGGACCATCAGGTCACGCACCTTCTCGTTGACCCGCGCGGCGTCGAGCGGGTTCTCTTTCGTTCCCGGCGGGTGCCTGGTGAAGTGACGCACAGTCCTGCCATCTGACAGCGTGACCTCGACGAGCCCGCTGCGAGGTGCTGCCGGGTCCATCAGCGTTTTGTCAGCCACCAGCTGCACGCGCGACCGGACGGCTTTCACCGCCGCGTCCTCCATGCGCTCGCGCGAGTGACTCATCTCGAACGACACGGTTCCGTCGATCAACGCCACCGCCATCAAGTGCTGACAGTTCACATCTGGCATTGCGCTGTTGTCGACGATACGCGCGCCGTCTTCGGGCAGACGGACGACGATGCGCGTGACGTTGCCGGGCTGCAGTTTGTGTTCGCGTCGCAATGTGAGCAGCGCGTCGAGCGGCGCCTGAATCGGGTAGCCCACCGAGAACACTTTGATGGCGGTCTCCGACACGAAGTAGCGCGACCCGAGGCCCGCAATCATCTCCTCGGGCTTCCCCTCCCTCGACAGCGCCAGGATCATGTTGTGCTCACCATCGAGGACGTCGGGCACGCCGGTGAAGCCTGCCTGCACCATCGTGACGGCAGTCACACCGTTCCTCGCGCCCATGCCGGCAAAGTCGAATGCCTTCTCGACGTGATCCTCGTCGCGCGTCCAGCTCCAGAGGCCTGAGACCTGCTGCGCGGCATACGAAAGCGCGAAGCGCATGCCTGTCTCGTCGAGACGGGCGAGCGACGCGGCAGCACCCACGGCGCCAAACGTGGCGCTCGTCCCTTCTGCGCTGCGATGCGTGGCGCGCACGTGATCGGGGCCGAGCGTCATCAGGAAGCGGCAACACAGGTCGTAACCGAGCACGACGGCCCGCATCAGCTCCGTGCCCGACCGTCCTTCACGCTCGGCCATCGCAAGGGCAGCCGGTACCACCGCCGATCCGGGATGCGCCTTGGTGACCGGCTCGAAGTCATCGGTCTCGTCGGCGTGCGCGAACATCCCATTGGCGAGCGCCGCGTTGACGGCCGTTGTGCGGATGTCGGTCGTCAGCACTGACGCTTCGGCCGTGCCGCCTTGCGAGCGCACGTACTTCGTGGCGAGTACTCCGGGCCGCAAAACGGCCCCGGAGATCATCGCGCCGATGGTGTCGAGGATTCGATGCTTGGTGTCGCGAACGACCGCCGCGGACAGCTCACGCTCGCGCGCCGAGACCATGTAACGGGCGAGCCGGCCAGTGATCTCAGCGCTGGTGGACTCGCGAGCCGCCGATCTCGACTCCGCTTGATCGACCCCGCGCGCCGTCGCGGGAAGAGCGGCGGCGGCCACGAGTCCCCCAGCACCCGTCAGCAACCGTCGTCTCGTTACGCTCACTGTCCTCCTCGCATTCGCGCCAACATCCAACTCCCTAGGCCCGGTGCTTTGGGAGTTGGGAGTTGGAGTTTGGGCGTTGATGCTCTTGTCGGGATTACTTGTCGAGCGGGCTGTTCCGCACCTGGAACTTCACCAGCTTGCTCGTCGTCCCCTTCCCGCCTTCGGCGTGGAAAGGCGCACGCGTCGCATAGGTCGACCAGATTCCCTTGCCTTTCCAGCCGCCTTTGGCGTCATCAATGCGACCGTCCAGGCCCTTCGCATAGAAGCCCATTGGGTACGGCACACGGAAGGTCATGAACTTGCCGTCGATGAGCGCCAGCAACGCCTCGGATCCATTGCCGGTGGCCAGCGAGACGTTCTTGCCCATGCCGAGCATGTCGAACCGGTCAACGAAGTTGTAGTACGCCGTGTCCGCGCTGCCCGACTCGGTTGCTCCCTTGTAGTTGGGACCTGGCAGCGGATACAACGACCAACCTTCGGGGCACTGTTTGCCTAACGCGTTTGGCCCATTGAGCGGTCCCTTGCACTTGCGCCGATCGAAGCTCGCAAGATGCCCGCTCGAGAGCACGGTCCACACGACGCCGTTGCTGTCCACGTCCATCCCGCGCGGCGCGAATCCCGACCCTGAGGCCTTCGGATCCTTGAACGGCACCTCATAGATCTCGGTGAGCGCGGTCGACGGTGGATTCGATCCGAGTGTCAGGCGCACGATCAAACCCGGCATGCCCGTGACCGATCCCCAGATCGAATCGTCGATCGGGCTGGGCGCGACACCATAGAAGGCCGCGTTGACGCGTTTGTCCTTCATTGGATCGAGCGGCTGATCGGGCTCGACGTACGCGTCGCGCTTGCCGTTGCCATTCGTATCGACAACGAAGGCCGTCCACCCCTGCGCTTTCGTCTCGTCCTTTGTCTTGTCGTAGATCCTGGTGTCGAACCATCCTTCAACGGCACCACCTCCCGTGAACCAGAGCACGTCCTTGTCATCGAAGTTGAGGTGGTGCGTCCCGAAACATGTGTCGATCGTCGTTACTTCCTTCGTCTTCGGATCGTACATTTGCATCTGGCGCCCGCTCTGATTGATTGGGAACGCCTTCGCGGAAGGATGATCGGAGCCCTCGCGACAAAATGCCTGTGTCTGATTGGGACGAATGCGCGCCGCGATCCAGACGCGCGACTGCTTGTCCATCGCGAAGCTGTGCGCGTTCGACTGGCTGGTCCAGATCGCCTCGGTGCCCCAGTACGCTGATGCCGCTGCCGGCGGCGTGTCAGCCTCGCTCGGCGTCTTCGGGTCGCGAACCTTCAGCTTGACCTGGGTGGCCGTGTGTTTGACCGGATCGACGACCGGCATGTACTCGGCGCTCGCCTCCAGTGCCCCGTAGATCGGTCCATTCGGGTTGACGATTGGATTTCGCTTGTCGGAGGCGATCTCGTCGTGGAGATACGCCTTCGGATCGGCCCAATCCCACATCGTCAC